>Ga0129316_1000092_pt1 | contig 72111 bp, 62 predicted proteins | sample Cm1ome_2_FD_94429 | JGI IMG/M metagenome (GOLD analysis project Ga0129316, IMG submission 94429) | Eastern black-and-white colobus group fecal microbial communities from Wisconsin, USA - Cm1022B metagenome | ecosystem: Host-associated > Mammals > Digestive system > Large intestine > Fecal...
ATGTTTTGCCATAAAAGTTTCTCCTTCCGGGTGGATTGTAACAAAGGTCGGTCTTCGAGCCGCAGGAAGTTACGACATTCATTCATTTCCTACCCCTCCGTGTCTACTTTTACGAGAGCAACACAGTACCATCCACGATGTTCGTAGACACGCAGGCAAATGGTATCGGCAAATCATTGAAGTCGATAGGGTCGGTATAGCCCACGCAGAGGTTATAGAAGAGGTTCAAGATGTTATTACCACTAATCAATCCACTCGGCATAACACTGGTTATCAAGTCCTTCGCCAGACCCTTATCCTTTTTCAACTGGTTCAATTCGTCGTTCAGGAACTCCTTGGTTCCGAACGGCAGGGTCACCGAATAACGGTCATAGTCGGACTTGGCCCTGTAAGACAGTTCGTTTCTCTCGACTCCGTCTCCCATATAATATGGCCAATCCATCGCCGAGATTATCTCTATCATCTGCTCGTCACTGTAGCCAAGCGAGTACATACATCCCACGATGGAACCCATACTGGTACCCACCACCATATCGATAGGAATGCCCACCTCGCGAAGGTAACGAATCACACCTACGTGAGAAACGCCTTTCGCGCCACCTCCGGAAAGCACCAGTGCCACTTTAGGACGCTGGACAGCCTCGGCGGCAGCGGCCACCGGGGTCGTATAGGAATTGGCTATTACAAAAAGGGGCAAAATAGCCCGAAAAATATTCGATAAGCGCATAGTCGGAATTTTTTCATAAATATAGAAAAATTTCCGAAGAAAACGCTAAAACGAATAGGTAAGCGAGACGCTGCTTGGGCTTATGAATACTTTAAGATTATCGGTAGTAATGCGTCCTAGATGTGCACTGACCACGCCAAGCGCAGCTCCACTGGCAACATCCCACCACCAGTGCCGCCTGTGTACGACGCGCATAGTCCCGACCACGACGGCATTGGCATAAAAGACGGCTCCCCAGCCCCAACCATATTCCATACGCACCATCTCGGCACCGGCAAACGTAGCTGCCGTATGTCCCGAAGGAAATGAATTGTAGGCAGTTCCGTCGGGGCGCTTCTCCCTGATGGTCCATTTGAAAGGATAGGTCAGCGCCGTCTGATAAAGATAAGTCATGGTGGTGTTTACCAATCTGTCGGTAAAGCCATTTTCGTGGCGTATGCCCACCAATCCCGCACCCAGCATAAAGGCGGCGGGAGCGAATTGGCAATAAGTCTCGAAATGCGCCCACTCGTTCACGCGAGAATATGCCCTACAGCACGCCGAAAGGCATAAAAACACTAAAATCAACTTTTTAATCATAGAATGAATCCCCTGACAGGGCCTCGAAGAGCGGTGCCTTCAAATCCTTTTCGGAGCGCACCATATCTTCCTCTTTTATATGCCAATCAATCCCTAGCGTCACATCCAGCGCATCGATGGAGCCGGCCGACTCGGGGGCATAGAAATTATCACATTTATACTGAAACAAAGCATCGGGAGAAAGCACGCTGAAGCCGTGCGCAAGCCCGCGAGAAATGAAGAGTTGCCTGTGATTTTCACCGGACAGCTCGACCCCCATCCACTTGCCGAAAGTGGGACTTCCCTTACGCAAATCCACACACACATCCCAGATACGCCCCCTTACGGCCCTGACTAGCTTCGCCTGAGCCCATTCTCCCTTCTGGAAATGCAGTCCGCGAACCACCCCGTAGGTCGAGAAACTCTCGTTATCCTGAACGAAACGGACATCACCCACCGCCGATTCGAACTCCCGCGCATTATACGACTCGAAAAAGTAGCCGCGCGAATCTCCGAACACGGAAGGCTCGACAATACACACTCCCGGAATATCTGTTTTTATAACTCTCATAGACTTTTCATACATTTTTCCAAGGAATCGCGCCAGTAAGGTATCTCCACGCCGAAAGTGGCCTTGAACAAGGACTTGTCCAGCACGGAATAGGACGGACGGCGAGCCTTCGTAGGATATTCTTCCCCCAGAACCGGCTGCACTGACACGTCGCTCCCGCTAATCCGACACACTGCCTCGGCGAAGTCATACCAGCTCGCAACTCCCTCGTTAGAATAGTGATACAGCCCCTTCCTGTCGAGAAGACCAGCGTCGATTATGTGCATAATGGCATCGGCCAAATCGCCCGCGAACGTCGGTGTACCCACGGAATCGAACACCACCTTCGGAGACTTGCCCTGCTGCACGATATTTAGAATCGTCTTCATAAAATTCTTACCGTGAGCCGAATACATCCAGGCCGTACGGATTATGATGTACTCGCAGCCGGACTTTATCACCTCGCTCTCCCCGGCCAATTTCGTGGCACCATAGGCGTTACACGGCTGAGGCTCATCCACTTCCCTATAAGGAATGGAATGATTCCACCCATCGAAGACATAGTCCGTGGATATGTGAATCAGTCGCGCTCCCCTCTCGCGAGAAACTTCCGCCAGAAATCGCGGAGCCTGATGATTAAGAAGGTCTGCCATATACAAGTCGTCTTCGGACTTGTCTACATTAGTAAAGGCGGCGCAGTTAATGATGAGGTCTATCTTCTCGCTCTCGGCGATGAGTTCCACGGCCTCCTTGTCGGCCACGTCCAGATAAACGATCTCCTCTCCGGGCGTTCCACTTATGTCACTGAAGATGAAATGCTCGTTACTATAAAGGCTAGCCCGACGAAGTTCCCTGCCGAGCTGACCGTTAGCCCCTGTTACCAATATATTCATAACCTCTTTCCGCACAAAAATACATAACTAAGACAAGTTTAGCAAAAAAATATTAATTTTGTGGTACATATGAGATTACACTACACACTGATATTGAGCGCACTGCTGCTTTTCGTGACGAGCCCGTCCTTTTCACAGGTACAGGACAGAGTCGAAGCCGACGACTTCGTCTTCAACAGCAAGTCCCCACAGATGAATTCCGCATCTTACTGGAGCTACGACGATTTCGACTTAAAGTGGAAAGAGGACAGGCTTCCGGACGAAATCTCCTACCTACAGAGCTTTACCTGCGAATTCGAAGGCCGGCCATACTTCGTCCTGCTATGGGCATTCCGCGTCGGAGAATACGAGTACGAAGCCATTCAGGAAGGCTGGCACACCCATCCTGAGTATATGTGCCTAATCTTCGAAGAGGACGAATGGCTGAAATACAGCGCCATAGATTCTTGCAGAAGCGTAACGATGGCGGCCACCTACTCGACCACCGACATCAGGTTCTTCGGACAAGACTATAATGCCAATGACTTCGTACGCAGGGCCTTTCTACAGAAATCCCAATTCCAGCAAGACCACACTCTCTACATCGCCCTGACTAAAGACGGGAACATACGTTTCGACCGCAGGCCTCTCGAAAACTCGAAGCACTACTTCGAAACGAGCAGGAGCGACTTCGATTCTATAATGATTTCCTATCCGAGCGAAAAGAAATACAAGTCCATAACAGTCAATCCGGGACGCTCCGACTACGAGACCAGAAGAAACCTCGGAATAGGCGCCGCGGTGGGCGGATGCCTTCTGGGAATATTTCTCGGCCTCGTGCTATAGTCGTTTTTATGCGAGGGGAACCGCATTTTTTACTATATTTGCGAGATGGTGGAAGAAAGACCCGTCATATATCTCTACACGGATGGTGCAGCGAGCGGTAACCCTGGCCCGGGAGGCTACGGGGTGGTTCTCAAATGTGCCGGAAAGGAAAAGGAGATGAGCGGAGGATTCGCACGCACCACTAATAACAGGATGGAGCTCCTCGCAGTGATAAAGGGATTGGAAGCCATCAAATGGCAGAACGCCCATATCGAGGTATTTTCCGACTCCGCCTATGTGGTAAACGCCATAAACAAGGGTTGGCTGGAGAATTGGATACGAAAAGGCTGGGTAAAGGTAAAGAACCCGGACCTCTGGCAGAGGTTCGTGCCCTTATATAGAGCCCACAGAGTGAATTTCAATTGGATAAAAGGACACGCGGGACATCCCGAGAATGAAAGGTGCGACTCGCTGGCCGTGGAAGCGTACCATCAGGAAAACCTTCCCGTAGATGAAGGTTATGTAATTACGGAACAAACACTTATATAGATATTATGCCTAAAGATAATAAAATAGTAGTCGGTATCACCCAGGGTGATTCTAACGGAATAGGATACGAGGTCATCATCAAGGCGCTCAGCGACGAACGCATTCTGGACCAGTTTACCCCCGTAGTTTACGGTTCTCCGAAACTTTTCGGATTCTACAGCAAGACCATTCCGGAAATCGAGCATCTTAACACCTACGTAGTGGACGATGCTTCCCACATTCAGTCTAAGAAGATAAACATCGTGGATTGCCTTCCGGAAAGCGCATTCGCGGAGCCTGGCACTGCCACTCCTATAGCAGCCCAAGACGCCATCACCTGTCTTAGCCGCGCAGTGGAAGACATAAAGGCCAAGAAGATAGACGTTCTGGTGACAGGTCCTATAAACAAGAAATCGATGTCGGGTCAAGGCTTCAAGTTCCCGGGCCACACAGAGTTCTTGCAGAACGCCTTCGGAGTAAATGACGTTACTATGCTTATGGTGAGCAACCGCATAAAGCTCGGCGTAGTGACGGGTCACATTCCGCTTAAGGACGTGCCTGCACAGATAACCAAGGAGCACATTCTTAGCAAGCTTCGTCTTATGAAACAGTCACTTATAGAGGACTTCTCCCTCCAGGACCCTATCATAGGCGTGCTTAGCCTTAACCCTCACAGCGGAGACGGCGGATTGCTCGGCACCGAGGAGCAGGAGATCATCATTCCTGCCATCAAGGAGGCTAACGAGGAGGGTATCAGGGTATTCGGACCATTCTCTCCTGACGGCTACTTCGGACTGGGCACCTATCAGAAATTCGACGCCACTCTCGCTATGTATCACGACCAGGGATTGTCTCCATTCAAGACCATAGCCTTCAGCGACGGAGTGAACTACACGGCAGGACTTCCTGTAGTGCGCACCTCGCCGGACCACGGAACGGCGTTCGAATTGGCCGGAAGAGACCTCGCAGACGCTTCTTCCATGCGCTCGGCCATATTCGAAGCGATAGACATATACCGCAGAAAGCAGAATTATCGCACCCTGCAGGAGAATAAGATGGTAGACCTGCGTCCTGCAGAAGAGGAAAGGCCTAATAACGGCAGGCCGCAGATCGCCTAATGGGACCTTCGGACTGCGTATTCGCCAGAAATTGTATAGTCAGGCGGCTCGAACCTTCAAGAGCCGCCGATTTTTTAGCACAGAACCACTTTCTGGGGGCTTGTCGCGCGCGCTACTATTATGGACTGTTCGTAGAAAGAACCACCGGCGAGGACGAATTGGCCTGTCCTAAAGGGACTTTGGTAGCCGTAGGAAGTTTCTCGAACGGCAGGCGCTTCCGGGACGGGCATCTTAGCTACGAGTGGATTCGCTACTCTTCCCTAAAGGACATGAGGGTGATGGGAGGAATGGGAAAGATTCTGAAATGCTTCATCGAACAGGTTCATCCTGAAGACGTTATGACCTATGTAGACGCTTCGCGCTCGGACGGCGCGGCGTATAAGGCACTTGGGTTTGTCGAGGAAGGCAGCGTGGAGCGCGACGGATTCACTAATCTGAAGCTGAAACTATATCTTCCACCACAGGACGAACGGAATCGTAGTCATAGCCCCGAGACAGGGCAAAGCGAATCAATTTAAGCTTTCCTTGAGGGTCCTCGGGAAGGCTTCTCCACTTGTTTTGAAGCACTTTTCGAAGTTTTTCCTGCGCGCGGTCATCGTCCACCTCGCCCAGCGCCTCATCTATGACACTCCTCTCTATCCTTTTAGCGAGCAATGCAGTACGAATCTTGAGAGGTCCCCATCCGCTTATCGACGACTTCTCTCGCGCATAGGCACTGCTGTAGCGCAAGTCGCTGACGAACCCATCCTCCACGAGACTATCCACCATCGCCTGCAGTTTCTCCTCCGGATTAGGCTCATCCTTAAGAAGTTTCTGCGCCTTCTGAGCGATGTCGTAACGGCAATACTCCCGCTTGACACAGAGCGCCTGAAGTTTCGAAAGAATCGCATCCACTGCCATAGCTACGCATTCTTTTTTCCGGCCAACATTCCGCAAGCCGCCAGGATATCCTCTCCTCGCGAGGCCCTAATCGTACAAGTAATCCCCTGAGCATTAAGGTAATCCCTGAACGCAGCCATCTTTTCGGGGCTGCTGCACACATAAGGAAAATCCGGAATCTGGTGGAACCTGATGAGATTCACCCTACACTCCAGCCCTTTCAGCATTCTGGCCAATCCGGCCGCGTGGCGCAGATCGTCGTTCCAGCCGCTGAACATAGTATATTCGAAGCTGACACGCCTCTGACCATAAAAATCGTAGTGCTTGATGAGCTCGACCACGTCGCGAATGTCATAGGCCTTCTGCACGGGCATCATCTGAAAACGTTCCTCGGGAAAAGGATTATGCAGGCTGACTGCCAGATGACAGCGACTCTGCTCGAGATAGAGACGCAGCGCAGGTATCAGGCCAATCGTACTGAGAGTCACCCTCTTCGGACTCCAGCCGAAGCCCCAGTTCGCGGTAAGGACATCTATGGCCTTCGAAACATTCTCGTAGTTGTCCAATGGCTCGCCCATACCCATAAAGACCGTATTCGTAAGGGTGAGGGACTCGTCGATGCTGAGGAATTGACTTAGAATCTCGGCTACGCTAAGGTTACCGTGAAAGCCCTGACGGCCTGTCATACAGAATTTGCAGCCCATCTTGCACCCCACTTGCGAACTGACGCACAGGGTCTTACGGTCATCGTCCGGTATCATCACGGCCTCCACGCCGCCTCCATCGAACTCGAATAGGTACTTTTTCGTGCCATCGGTGGATTCGATGAGTTGCGAAGGGAGCTTTATGCCCAAATCGTAGTTTTCACTTAGTTTTCGACGACCTTCCTTAGAGATATTCGTCATCTCGTCGAGACTTTTAACCCTCTTTACATACATCCACTCAGCGAGTTGCTTCGCGGTATAGGCCGGAAGTCCGACGGACGCGACCACTTCCTTCAATTCTTCGGGAGTTTTTCCCAGTAATTTTTCCTTAGACATAGGTTGCAAAAATAAGCATTTTTGTGTAAGTTTGTCTAATCGTAATCATAAGTCTTAACCGACTTGGCTATTATTAACTTATTTATTATTGAATTATGGGTAAAGAAGTAGAAAACAAACAGGGCGAGCAGGTAAATGCCGCTAAGCTCAAGGCTTTACAAGCCACAATCGACAAAATAGAAAAAGACTTCGGCAAGGGTACGATAATGACCCTGGGCGAGCAGATGGACTGGGATGTACAGGTCATCCCGAGCGGCAGTATCGCTCTTGACCACGCATTGGGCATAGGCGGATACCCTCGCGGCCGAATAATCGAAATCTACGGACCGGAATCCAGCGGTAAGACCACATTGGCCATACACGCGATAGCTCAGGCGCAGAAAGCTGGAGGCATCGCAGCGATGATAGATGCGGAGCACGCATTTGACCGCACATACGCTAAGGCTCTGGGCGTAGACTTGGAGAATTTGCTGATTTCGCAGCCGGATAACGGCGAGCAGGCTCTCGAAATCGCCGATAACCTAATTAGAAGCGGTGCCATCGACATCGTGGTGATAGACTCGGTGGCCGCACTTACTCCTAAGGCGGAAATCGAGGGCGAGATGGGTGACAACAAAGTGGGACTTCAGGCCAGACTTATGAGCCAGGCACTTCGTAAGCTTACAGCCAACATCGCGAAGACTAACACCTGTTGCATCTTCATAAACCAGCTTCGTGAGAAAATCGGAGTAATGTTCGGTAATCCTGAGACCACTACCGGTGGTAACGCGCTTAAGTTCTACGCTTCGGTACGTCTCGACGTGCGCAGGACCACTCAGCTTAAGGACGGCGACGAGGCTACGGGTAACCGCACTCGCGTAAAAGTAGTGAAGAACAAGATGGCTCCACCTTTCAAGAAGGCTGAATTCGACATAGTTTACGGCGAGGGCATCTCTCACGTAGGCGAAATCGTGGATCTCGCAGTGGAATACGACATCATACACAAGAGCGGCTCTTGGTTCAGCTATAACGGAGAGAAATTGGCTCAGGGCGCCGCTGCCGTAAAGCAGGTGCTTAAGGATAACGTGGAATTGTGCGACGAGATAGAGGCTCAAGTTCGCCAGGCTCTAAAGGAAGTTAAGGACTAATGGGTAAGAACATCATATTGACAGGCGACCGTCCTACAGGCCGCCTGCATATAGGACACTATGTAGGTTCCCTTCGCAGAAGGGTGGAATTACAGAACAGCGGCAAATTCGACAAGATCTTCATTATGATCGCCGATGCGCAGGCTCTCACCGATAATGCGGATAATCCGGAAAAGGTTAGGGAGAATATTCTGGAAGTGGCTCTCGACTACCTTTCGGCAGGTCTGGACCCGTCGAAATGCGTCATCTTCATCCAGAGTATGGTTAGCGAGCTGACCGAGCTCACTTTCTTCTATAGTAACCTGGTGACCGTTCAGAGACTCCAACGTAACCCGACCGTAAAGGCCGAGATTCAGATGCGAGGATTCAACGAATGCGAAGATAACGATAACAAGGCCGGACTTCCTGTGGGATTCTTTTGCTACCCTATCAGCCAGGCTGCCGACATCACGGCATTCAAGGCTAACGTAGTGCCTGCAGGCGAGGACCAGAAGCCTATGATAGAGCAGACTCGCGAAATCGTCCGCAAGTTCAACTCCACCTATTCTCCTGTGCTGGTAGAGCCGGAAATCCTACTTCCTGAGGAGCAGGCTTGCCTGAGACTCCCGGGAACAGACGGAAAGGCCAAGATGAGCAAATCGCTCGGAAACTGCATATACCTTTCTGACAGCGCCGAAGAAGTAAACAAAAAGGTGAAGGGTATGTTTACCGACCCTAACCACCTTCAGGTCTGCGACCCGGGTAACGTGGAGTGTAACACCGTGTTCACCTATCTGGACGCTTTCTGCCGCGACGAGCACTTCGAGAAATTCGGTTCTTGCTTCGTAGGAAAGAAGGTAAGCTTCGACTTCCACACCCTCGACGAGGTAAAGGCTCAGTACAGGGCCGGAGGTCTGGGCGACATGATGATTAAGAACTTCCTCGCAGCAGTGCTTAACGACACGCTCGAGCCTATCAGGGAGCGCCGTAAGGCTCTGGAGCAGAACATCCCTTATGTATACGAGATTCTGCGTCAGGGTTCGGAAATAGCACAGAAAGAGGCCGCCCAGACCCTTAAGGAGGTAAAGGATGCTATGCGCATTAACTATTTCGATGCGGGCGTGCTGGACGAGCTCATCAAAAAGCAGCAGGAGAAGTACAGCGAATAAGTCGCAGTCTCTGCAGTGAATCTATGACACCGACCGTATAGAGGTCATCTATTGACCACTCATCACGCGAAGTGTTTTCCTTATAACGAAGTATGGCACGAGCCGTACTTCGTTTTCGTATTACGGGATGGGAGGAAAGCGCATCTTCGTCTACATTCCATAAATCGAAATAATTAGGAGTCTTGCACTCTATGAGGTCCTCTATCTTCGCGAACTTTTCCTCGTCGAATCGGTATAGGTCCATAAGCTGCTCCGTACTGGCATAACCACCTAACTGCGTGCGGTATTTGACTATCTGCGCGGCGTAATAGGGCCCTATCCCAGGCAAATCGTCGAAGGCTGCGGAATCGGCGCTGTTTATGTCCAGCTTGGGAATCCTTATAAATGGTCGAAGCCTTCTGAAGACACTGTCGCTGACCACGTAGGACTTGCCGAAGTCTTCGGCACGGGCGAACCTGCCTCCCTTTTCCCTGTAGTTCACTATGCTTTGCGCCTGCCGCGGGCTAAATCCGAGTCGCTGTAAGTCTTCGAAGCTCACGGTATTGGGATTGAAGGCGAAGTTCTCGACCGGTCGGTGGGCGCGGCGCACCTGTCGCACCGCGGCGCTGTGACTCGAGTTCACGCGCACGGTATCCGGCACCGTCGAAGATGCTACTGGCGACAGAGGTGAGGCCGATGACACCGAAGAGGCTGCCGCCGACCCGGAAAAGGCCGCTGACTGCACTGCCGAGGCTGTTTGTGGCAGAGAGGCTGGCGGCGGAATTGGCCCGGAAGAAAGGGATGACTGCGGGGCATCGGGGGCTGAAACTATGTAGACAGTGTCGGGATGGTCCTGCAGCGATTCTATGCGAAGCACTGCGGTACGGTGGACGAAAAGGCAGACTTGGTATCCGACTATCAGAAATGCGAAGCAGATGGCGCCGTATTTAAAGGTCGCCGAGCTTGTACTTGTTCGTGTGCTCGCCTCGTTTCGGGACGGGGGCTCCGGCGAGCGTAATGACGATTTCCCCTTTAGGTTCGTTTTCATAAAAGTAATTCAACAGTTCAGTTATAGTTCCCCTGTGATGGGTTTCGTGTAATTTCGATATCTCTCTGGACACACAGCAGGCCCTGTCCGGTCCGAATGCCTCGGCGAATTGCTCCAGAGTCTTTACGAGTCGGTAAGGAGATTCGTAGAAAATCATAGTTCTGCTCTCTTCCTTAAGCGCTTCGAGACGGGTGGACCTGCCTTTTTTCTGAGGGAGGAAGCCCTCGAAACAGAATCTATCGCAAGGCAATCCGGAAGACACTATGGCCGGTATGCAAGCAGTAGCGCCCGGCAGAGTCTGCACCTCGATGCCTTCTGCGGCACATTCCCTTACCAGAAGAAAGCCGGGGTCGGAGATTCCGGGAGTGCCGGCATCGCTTATGAGTGCCACGCTGAGACCATCTTCGAGTATCTGTTTCTTTATCTGAGCGCTTGTCTGGTGCTCGTTGAATTTATGATGGGACAGCACTCTTCCCTCTATTCCGTAATGCTGAAGCAGTATGGAACTCGTTCTGGTGTCCTCGGCGAGAATCAAATCGACACTACGTAACACCTCTACGGCTCTATAAGTCATATCAGCGAGATTTCCCACCGGAGTAGGGACTATGTAAAGAATACCGGCCTTCATAAATTGTGGATAACTTATGTCCTAAATACTTTAATACTTCGCGCGAAGTTTTTAACTTTGCATTCGTAATAAAACACAAATCTACACAAATGTTTTCAGAAAACCACAAGAAATCCGGCTGCATAGAGGTTATATGCGGTTCGATGTTCTCCGGAAAGACCGAAGAACTGATTCGTCGCTTGAAAAGAGCGCAGTTTGCAAATCAGAAAATAGCCATCTTCAAGCCGAGCATCGACGTGCGCTATTCCGAGGTCGAAGTCGTATCCCACGACCTCCACAGCATCAAGTCGACCCCTATCACGGATGCCAAGTTTATGCTGGACATTCCCGAGGACATACAGGTAGTGGGCATAGATGAGGCCCAGTTCTTCGATGAAAACATAGTGGATGTATGCCAAACTCTGGCCAATCGCGGAGTCCGCGTCATTATCGCCGGACTCGACACCGACTTCTTGGGAAAACCTTTCGGGCCCATGCCTTCGCTTATGGCCGTAGCCGAAGACGTACAGAAAGTTCACGCCATCTGCGTCAAATGCGGAAACCTCGCGAACCATTCGCATCGTCTCTCGAAGAATGAAAATCTGGTGGTTCTCGGCGAGAAAGACGTCTATGAGCCTCTCTGCAGGGAGTGCTATAACAAGGCTATCGCTGAAGAACAGTCGAAATAATCTCCTTGATTTCCCTTTGCCACGTGGCGCTGTCCACGTGGGTATAAATCTCGGTCGTGAGTATGCTCTCGTGACCGAGCATTTCCTGAACCACCCTGAGGTCGGCCCCGTTTTCTATAAGATGTGTGGCAAATGAATGCCTGAAAGTGTGGGGAGAGAGATTCTTGTCCACTCCAGCCACCAAAGCGACGGACTTTACCATCTTGAACACTGCGACACGACTCAGGGCCCTGCCGAAACGGTTCAGGAACAACACGTCCTCGCATCCGGCATCGCTTTCCGGACGCACCGATAGGTAATCCATTATGGCCGAAGCCGTGGAAGGGGCCATAGGAACCAATCTTTCCTTACTTCCCTTTCCCATCACCTTCACGAACATATCCTTTAGATAGACCTCCGAAATTTTCAGCGAGCACACCTCGCTCACGCGAAGCCCACAGCCGTAGAGCACTTCCAGTATGGCCCTGTCCCTTTCATTCGGAGCCGCCTTCAAGATGGCGCGCACCTCCTCGACAGAAAGGACCACGGGAAGATATTTGCCCAGTTTAGGCGAATCCACGGCGCTCGAAGGATTGTCCTTTCTCTCGCCCTCGCTCACCAGATAATCGAAAAAGGAGTTGAGAGAGCTGAGCAGTCTCGCCTGCGAACGTTTGGAAAGATAGTCCGACACGCTTATTATATAGTCGAATATGTCAGAAGAAGAGGCATCGCGAAGAGTCACCCCGCGATGCCTTAAAAACTCATAAAATCCCTCTATATCAGCAGTGTACGCTTTCACCGTATTCGGAGAAAGACCTCTTTCCACTTTAAGATAATAGTTATATCCGGATAGTATGTCTATATTATTTGATGGCATCTATAATGCACCATAGTAACACTCCGCTGAGTATCAGGTTAAGGCCCGTCGTCAGCATAAAGCCTATGAATGTCCCCAGCGCAGCCTTGAAAGACGACCACACGCCGTGGTCGGCTACCAAAAGCTCCGCGAGAAAAGCGCCCAAGATGCTTCCGCCTATCATTCCCACCGGAGTAAGGAACATACCGGCGAAAAGTCCGATGGTAGCACCTACCGAAGCAGCCTTGTGTCCTCCGAAAGTACGGGTGAGGGCTGCCGGAATGAAATAGTCTACCACCGTAATTACGACCACCACCGCGAGCCACACCAGAAGTGCCGTGAGGCTCACAGGGTCAGAAGTATGAGCAAGATACATAAGTAGAAGGCCTACCCAGCTGATGGGAGGTCCCGCAAGTCCCGGGAGGACGCTGCCCAGTACGCCTATCACTCCCAGTATCACGGCTATTACTATAAGTGCTGTCATCGTCTTAGATGCGTTTCAAAATCTCTTCTGTCTGAGCCTCGAAACCTGGCTTGCGAAGGAGCGCGAACATATTCTTCTTATATGCCTCCACGCCCGGCTGGTTGAAAGGATTTACTCCCAGCACATAAGCCGATACGCCACAAGCGAACTCGAAGAAATAGAAGATGGCGCCCAGATTATACTCGTCTATCTTATCGATGGAGAGTTCGAGCTGAGGCACGCCTCCGTCGATATGAGCGACCTTAACGCCGAGCTGAGCCATAGCATTGCAGTGCTCTACCCTCTGGCCTGCGAGATAGTTCAGGCAATCCAGATTCTGCTCGTCGCTGCCGATTACCACTTTTCTCACTGCGTTCTCTACCTTGATTACGGTCTCGAACATCACGCGGCTTCCCTCCTGGATGAATTGGCCCATAGAGTGAAGATCTGCGGTGTTGGTAACGCTTGCAGGGAAAATGCCCTTTCCGTCCTTACCCTCGCTCTCGCCATAGAGCTGTTTCCACCACTCTGCGAGATAAACGAGTTTAGGAGAATATGTTACGAGAATCTCCACTGCCTTGTTATAGTCGCTGTGAAGCAGGTTTCTCATAGCGGCATACTTAATGGCCGTGTTCTCCTCTCCCCTCTGAAGAAGAGCCTCTCTCTGCTCCGCTGCACCCTTGAGCATGGCGCGGATGTCGAATCCTGCGAGCACGATAGGCAAAAGCCCTACCGGAGTAAGCACGCTGAAACGTCCGCCTACGTTATCCGGAACCACAAAAGTCCTGTATCCTTCCTGAGTGGAAAGGGTCTTGAGAGCGCCCTTATGAGCGTCGGTCACAGCCACGATGCGGCTGCTTGCCTCTGCCTTTCCGTATGTCTTTTCGATGTGCTCCTTTACGATTCGGAATGCAACTGCCGGCTCAGTGGTGGTACCCGATTTGGAAATCACTACGCAAGCTGTGTTGCGTACCGATGCCAAGTCCATAAGCTCCGCGATATAATCCTCGCTGAGGTTATTTCCGGCGAAAACTACCTGGGGAACTCCTTCAGGACGTACAAAACTGTGGCTGAGGGCCTCTATGGCGCAGCGTGCACCCAGATACGAGCCACCTATACCTATTACTACTACGAGCTCCACGCCCTTTGACTTCCAATCATCCCTTACCTCTTCGAGAGCGCCTATCAAAGCCTCATCTATGTCTACAGGGAGGGTTTTCCATCCTAGAAAATCGTTACCGGCGCCATTTTCAGCGATTAAAGTGTCATACGCTGCAAGCGCTTTCTCCACATACTCTTTATACTGCGCATCCTTTACGAAGGAGCTGCAGCCTCCAAGATTGATTTTTACCATATTTGTATAATTTACACTATAACTATTTCACATCAAGTTTCGCAAAATTAAGCATTTTTTCCTATTTTTATAATTTGAAAAATAAAATGTTATGAGAAATACATCATTATCGGGACTTCTTTCGGCCATCGTCATCCTATCATCGGTTTCTTGTGCGAATACCACCACCACGACATCCTCACTTCCTGAGCATAAAGTGGGCATCGTCGCGCACCGCGGGTTTTGGAACTGCGAAGAGGCCGGATATGCCCAGAACAGCGTAGCCGCGCTTCGTCAGGCCCAGCTCGCAGGCTTTTGGGGCAGCGAATTCGACGTTCAGCTCACCGCCGACACCATAGTGGTTTCAAACCACGATAAGGAGTACGGCCCATACAAATGGCACATCATCGACCATACCTATGCCGAACTATGCCAATTCCCTCTCCCTAACGGGGAGACCCTCCCTACCCTTTCGGACTACCTTCGCCAGGGCCGCGAGTGCGCCACCACCAAACTGGTACTGGAATTCAAGAAGCAGCGCACGGATGAGCTCACGCTCCTGCTCGTGGAGAAGACTATGCAGATCATTCGCGAAGAAGGACTTTTCGACCCTTCGCGCATAATGTTCATCAGCTTTTCAAAACCTGCCTGCCTGCACATAGCGAAGACGTACCCTCAGTTTGACTGCCAATACCTTACCGGCAACATGTCGGCTTCTGCGCTTAAGAAAGCCGGACTTACCGGAGCCGATTACCATCAGGCTTTGTACAATCGCTCGAAAGTCAAGTCGCTCCACAAACAGGGACTCGACGTGAATGTCTGGACAGTGGACTCCCCTAAGAAGATGAGCAAACTCTTCTCTTGGGGAATAGACTATATCACTACAAACGAACCGCTTAAGGCTAGGGAATTACTTGAAGAAAATGAAAAACAGCTTTAATATATGAGCATAGCCGAAAACATAGAACGATTCAAGCAAGCGCTTCCTGCAGGAGTAGAACTCGTGGCAGTAAGCAAGTTTCATCCCACCGACTCCATTAGGCAGGCCTACGAAGCAGGGCAGAGGCTATTTGCCGAGAGCAGGCCGCAGGAATTGGCCGAGAAGGTGAAGGAACTGGATCCGGCAGAATTCCCGGGGCTTGATTGGCATTTCATAGGACACCTGCAGACGAACAAGCTGAAGATGGTGCTTCCGTATGTCGCACTGGTAGAGTCGGTAGACAGCGTGCACCTGCTGGACGAGATTCAGAAGTGGGGATTGGCCCATAATAAGAAGGTCGATGTGCTTCTCGAGGTCCATATAGCGGCCGAGGAGAGCAAGCAGGGTTTCTACGAAGAGGAGATTATTGAATTGCTCTTCAATGCTGCCAAATACACGCACATCCGCTTCCGCGGATTGATGGGGATGGCGACGCACACTACCGATGTCGAGACGATAGACGCTGATTTCGAGAGAATTGACTCGTTTATGGCTTATCTTAAGGAGCTATTCTGGGAAATGGAAGATTTCGACCAGCTGTCCATAGGGATGTCGGAGGATTGGCAGATAGCCCTAAAGCACGGGGCTACTATGATAAGAATAGGTACGGCCATTTTCGGAGAGAGGCAGTGAACACATTCATAGCCATAGACTTGAAGTCATATTTCGCTTCCGTAGAGTGCGTGGAGAGAGGGCTGGACCCGCTCACCACTAACCTCGTAGTGGCGGACGAATCGAGGACTAACAAGACTATTTGCCTGGCTGTTTCTCCTTCGCTAAAGGCTTATGGGATAGGCGGAAGAGCGAGGCTTTTCGAGGTGGAGCAGAGGGTGCGCGAACTGAACCACGCTCGTAGGGACAAGATTACCTATATCGTGGCGCCGCCGCGTATGTCATACTATATAGAATATAGTACGCGCATCTACAACATCTATTTGAAGTATTTTTCGGCGGAGGACATTCACGTTTATTCCATAGACGAGGTATTCATAGACGCCACGCAATACCTTTCCTCCTATAAGATGAGCGCCCACGACCTTACCATCAAGATCATACGCGAGGTTTTGCGGGAAACGGGCATCACGGCGACCGCCGGAATAGGGACTAACCTATATCTATGTAAGGTGGCTATGGACATAGTGGCCAAGCACATACCCGCCGACAAGGACGGAGTGAGAATAGCAGAGCTTGACGAATTAAGCTATAGGGAGAAACTGTGGGAGCATAGGCCGCTGACTGATTTCTGGAGAGTGGGAAGAGGCACGGCCACCAGGCTCGAACGCTGCGGCCTTATGAATATGGGCGACGTGGCGCTTTGTTCCCTTCATAACGAAGCCTTCCTTTTCAAGCAGTTCGGGGTAATGGCGGAGCTTTTGATAGACCACGCTTGGGGCCACGAGCCTTGCACGATGGCAGACATCAAGAAATACCGTCCTCAGAGCAGTTCGCTTAGCCGAGGGCAAGTGCTGAGCCAGCCGTACAGTTTCGAGAAGGCGAGGATAGTAGCGCTGGAGATGATAGACGGCCTGTCTCTTGAGCTCGTGGACAAGGGATTGGTTACGAGCCAATTGGTCCTTACCATCTGCTACGATGTGTCGGCATTGAGCGACCCTAATGTCCGCTACGATGGGCCTGTCGAGATGGACCACTACGGAAGGGCCGTGCCCAAATCGTCGCAGGGCACGTTTAATTGGGTCTCGCCCACGTCGTCTTGCAAGCAGTTGTCGGAAGGCTTGAAAAAACTCTACGACGACATTACCAGCAAGACTCTGAGCATCAGGAGAATCTACATAGCCGTGAACAAATTGGCCCGGGAAGGTCAGAATGGGGGCGCAAGGCAGCTTGAGCTGTTCAGCGAGCCGGACGAGGAGAAGAATCTGCTGAAGGAAAAGGGATTGCAAGAAACTCTCATAAACATAAAGAAGAAGTTCGGCATGAATTCCATCCTGAAGGGATACAATTTCGAGGATGGTGCGACGGCCATCGAGAGGAACAAACAGATAGGAGGACATAAGGCGTGAATCCTAAATACGAGAAAATACTATATATGAAAAGGCCGGAAAGCCGTTTTGCGAAGATGAGTCGCGAGGCGCGCGCAGGACAGTTCGCTTCGTTCGCCGCTCTGTCCGGACACGAAGAGGCTATAAATCAGACTGCTCTGGCTCACGAGGAGGAGTATGGGCAGAATTTGTAATTTGAGCCTTTTTTTATACCTTTGGGGAAATTTTGTGATATGAAAAGATTTTCAGCATTGTTTTTTGTCGCTATTCTTTCTACGTCTTGCGTTTTCATAGATGTGGATCGCAGTTCTTATATAGATGGTTCAGCAGATATTTACAAAGTGATAGATGAGATAGAAATCGACTGGGATTACGGAACGGTCATGGTTCGCTATTGGGATAGTGATTACATCAGTTTCTATGAGGAGGACCCTAACGGACCTATCAAGGATTGTATGTGCTACTATGTGCGTAATCGTCAGCTCTTTCTGGCATATTCCAGATACAACGACACTTACTATCAGCCTAAAAAGCTAATGGTGTTCCTGCCTAAGGGTGTCATCTATAGAGACATAGACATAGATGCTCTCGACGCTAACATAGATGTGGACGCCGACTGCCGTAAGATAGACATAGATACCACCAGCGGTGACGTGGTGTTCAGCACCACATATCGTAATATCGAGGATATAGATGTGGACACCATTTCGGGAAACGTGCGGCTCATATTGCCTATCGACACTTCCTTCACTTGTGAATTCGACACGGTGCGCGGCAGATTGATTTCACAATTCGGATTATACGGAAACCCGAGTGACAGGTATTACTACGGAGGTCCGTTCTATACCACTAAAATCGATGTGGACACACGCGACGGTAACCTCGAATTGGAGATTTATCGTTAAATCGAGCAAATTTTTTCAAAAAATTTTTGAGAGACAAAAACCCGCGTACAGTGCCGTGTATGCGGGTTTTTCAGCGTTTAGACAGGGGCATCGGAAAAATAGTTGTAAAAAATTTTGAAAAATTTATTAAAATATTTTGCAAATTAAAATTTTTGTTATACCTTTGTATTCGGGTTGAGTAAGTGATAGTTCTTATCCATCAACCTATTGGTTATTAGTTTTAGTGTTATTAATTATGTGGTTAGTATGAGTTGTCGCCGTGATGGTCACAACTCATTTCGTTTTATATAGACCCATCCCCCGAACGACTCTATCTGGCTACCAGCCTATCCGGCAAACCAGCCTCAGGAGTTGGGGACATTCAAGTTTCCTTTTTTGCACCATTTTTGTAGTAATGGACTCCCGTAAAAAAGAGGATATGATTAAAATAGCTTGCATCGGTGATAGCATCACTTGGGGCTTCACCATTATTAGAAGATCAAAATATAGTTACCCGGCTGTCTTGGGCGAATTGCTTAATTCCGAGTCACAGGAGTTTGAAGTGAACAACTATGGCTATAACGATTCCACCGCACGTATGGATTCGGAGGTGCCGTATGTTAAAAAAAAGGTGTTCACTAACGCACAGAAGTTCCTTCCGGACGTAGCCATAATAATGCTTGGCTCGAATGACACTAAAAGAATAAACTGGGACCCCGAAAAATTCAGGGAAGGTTATTCAAAGATAGTCGACACATTCACAGGGCTCGGTGCTAAGGTCTATCTTATGACGCCCCCTCCGATCTTAAATAAAATTGAGATTAAAGAAGGGCTGGAAATCTCACGCATAGATCCAAGCATCATTTCGCTTAACGACCAGACCCTTAACGAAGGTGTAATTCCCATCATAAAGGAATTGGCCCAGGAAAAAGGACTGCCAGTCATCGACATCAATTCGGCAATCGGAGAGGTGGAGCAGTTCAACGACGGCATTCACCCGAACCGCGAAGGCGCCGAAATCATAGCGCGGACAGTGTACGAAAGGCTCTCAAAAGACCTGAATCTCTAATGTCTATGGGCCAATCCCGCCATCTACCGCTCCGGATTGCGGCAATCTGCGCCGCATTGTGCCTTTTGTCTTCCTGTCGCACCGACACGGCGCCGCAAACGGGAGACCTTATCTTTTTCACAGGAGACTCCTCATCAATGGATGATGCCATAAGCAGTTCCACAGGCGATGGGTTCGTACATGTGGCGATAGTGGAAGTCGATTCCGAAGGCACCGCGTGGCTTATCGATGCTACTCCACAAAAGGGTGTAAGTAGAGAAAAGTTGGAGACCAAACTCCTCGAAGAAAAGGGGAAGGCCGTACTTATGAGATTGAAGGACAGCACTGGAGTCACATCAAGCGTGCAGCGCGCTAAAAGCCTTATAGGCTCGCCCTACGATTTCGCATTTCTTCCCGATAACGATGCCTACTACTGCTCCGAGCTCGTCTACGAATGTTTCTTGCGCCCGGACGGCTCACACATTTTCTCGTGCCAGCCTATGAATTTTCTGGATTCGGAAGGAAATCTACCGGAATATTGGAAAGAGCTCTTCGAAAAGCTGCAGATGGATGCTCCTCAAGGCCTTCCCGGCACTAACCCCGAAGACCTCTCCCGCTCCACTACTCTTCGAGGCACTTCGCTATTTCAGGAATGAGCTGAAGATCAGCGGGGAGCCAATCCACATCATTAAGATGTTCCAAGTCAAGCCAGCGGGCTGCCTCGTGCTCACGGAGATGCAAGTCGCCGCTTTTTATTATGCAGATAAAGCAATCCATCGAAAGGTGAAACGTAGGGTAATCCCACTCCACCGTCCGCAGCAGCCTTTCCACCCTTACCTCCGTGTCCAACTCCTCTCGGATTTCGCGAACCAAAGCCTGCTCAGGGCTCTCCCCGGCTTCTATTTTCCCGCCCGGGAACTCCCATCCATCCTTAAAATCTCCATATCCACGCTGCGTCGCGAAAACCCTTCCGTTCTCGACGATTATCGCCGCAACCACCCTTATAGTTTTCATCCTGAATCTATTTCCAAATAGTAGACAATCCGCCTTCGCTGGTCTCCTTATAAAGAGAAGGAAGGTCCTTGCCGGTTTGTTTCATCACGCTCACCACCTGGTCGAAAGACACGCGGTGAAGTCCGTCCGTGTATGAGGCGTATATATTAGCATCGAGAGCACGGGCTGCGGCATAGGCATTACGCTCAATACAAGGTATTTGCACCAATCCGCACACCGGGTCGCAAGTCATTCCGAGGTGGTGCTCCAGACCCATCTCCGCAGCATATTCGATCTGCGCCGGCGTTCCTCCCATAAGCTGGTTCGCAGCGGCTGCAGTCATCGCGCAAGCCACACCGACCTCTCCCTGACATCCAACCTCCGCACCGGAAATGGAAGCATTGGTCTTCACCACATTACCCACAAGTGCTGCCGTAGCCAGCGAACGGATTATGCGATTGTCGCTGAAATTGTACACCTTTTTCATATGGTAGAGCACGCTGGGCAGCACTCCACACGAGCCGCAGGTCGGCGCCGTGACTATCGTGCCTCCCGAAGCATTTTCCTCGCTTACTGCCAATGCGTACGCGAATATCATACCCCTGGTGCGCAGGACATCCTTATAACCCTCGGCCCTGATAAAATAAGACGCGGCCTTACGACGCAAGTGAAGCGGTCCGGGAAGTGCACCCTCACGGTCCAATCCCCTCTCTATCGCAGCCTGCATATTCTGCCAGACTTCGGCCAGATATTCGTTTATATGGCTATCCTCTATTTGCTCCACGTACTCCCAATACGACTTTCCGTTATGGTTACACCATTCCATTAGCTCGGTCATGGTGTTAAGCGGATAGATGTCGGGAGTATCCACCGACGGAAGCTGGTCGCATTTGATGGCACCGCCACCCACGCTATAGAAAGTCCACTCGTCGTGCCTCTGGCCCTCGTCGTCGACCACCGCTATGCTCATAGCATTAGGATGAGTGGGCAAGAACACTTTAGGGAGCCATTCTATCTCTACGGGGCCTGCCCCTGAAAGGACTTCGTTTATGGCGACGTCGGTAAGGTGACCCTTTCCCGTAGCGGCCAAAGAACCATATAACTTTATGTGAAAGCGATGAGCATCGCCGTGATGGGCCAAATAAAGCTTCGAAGCATAATGAGGTCCCATGGTGTGACTGCTTGAAGGGCCCTTCCCTATCCTATAAATCTCTCTTATGGATTTCACCGCCTAGTCCAATTTTCTGTTAGCGTAATTCTCTATACACTCAGGAAGCGCGATCTCGTAGTCCGGGTCGTCCAGCAGAGGCGAAGTCATAAGCATATCCGCGGTGGTCCTGTTCATAGCGAATGCGATGTTATAAAGAGCCGCCAGACGCGAAAGTGCAGACACGTCATTCTGATGTCCTTGAACTATAAGATTATCACAGAAGAAAATAAGCATGCCTATCTTCTGCTCTGCGATAAGCGAGCCTATCTGCTGATCTCCTCCCAGCGGGCCGGAAAACAGTTTCGTGACCTTCCCCTTGAAAGGAAATTCGACAGTGCCGTCCTCGTTTTCGATGGCCAATTGCTCTATGAGCCTACCGGTAGTTCCGGTAGCATATAGATTATGCCTTTTCAAAGTGTCGGCATTGAACTTGACCCAAGACATAAGTTCCTCCTTACGTCCGTCGTGAGCCACCAGAGCGATGTTTAACTTCTTCATTTTAATATATATTAAATCTCAATCCTGCAGTAAGATAAGGTAGACGATGCGATGTAAACGGAACGAGTTCCACCGTCTGGTTAAGTAGGTTTCCGCCCCTCAGCCATACCATCATCCTGGAATCGATCTTATAATCTGCGTGTATTCCCAGATCCCAATACGCCGGTCTGCTTCCCATAGTCCTGGAATCACGGCTACCCATATACTCCAGGGACACACCACCGAATATACGACGCAACTTATTATAAGTAACATCTATATATACGTTCCAGTCGGCCGGAGTGAACACGTCGGCATCTCCTTCCACGCTCACTTTCTGATACTTCGCATAGGAGTTTATGTCCCACGAGCGAGACTGCCATATCCATTCTCCCTTCAGATAAGACGAATAGTACCTGCTCAGCACCACATTAACCCGGTTCGAAGCAGGAGCGGCAAGCGCATAGAGAGGAGCATTTCCCCTATCGGAATAGCCTCCGGTCATCTTATACTGGAAGCGTGTGCCTATGCTGCCGGAAAGTCCTACGAAAACGTTTACGAATTCTTTAGAAGCCTTGAAAGTGTTACGCATGTCGTCGAAATAATCCATAGTAAAATGAGGATTCTCGCTCTTATACGTAAAATAGGAATTCGACTTGTCACCTCCCGTCACGCCCAGAACCACTTCCATTCTATCCTTAAGAAGCGGAATCGAAACATTCAAGTCGGGATAGAGCCTAAGCGACGATGTGCGGTCGTCGAACCTATAGCCCGTAGCCTTCAATCCAGCGTCGAGAGTGAGGAACTTCCAGAGGAAAGTCATCTTAGGATTCACCTTCAGATACTTGACTCCATTCTCATCGGCACCGCGATACGAATATACGCCCATATCATAGAAAAGGGTGAACCTATGCTTGAAACTGCCTAGCATCACAGGAGTAAGGTATCCCCTAACCTCCAAGGCATTCTCCCTGAGCGCTACCGGCATATCGTAATCGCCCGAGAATCTATAGTCTACCGTAAGTCCATAATGGAGCGATCGCACCTCGTGTCCTTTCGATGTCAAGTCGGCCTGAATCGCAAAAGTATGGAAAGGAGAGCCGGATAGTGCGAAATCCTTAGTCCACATACCCCTATAGAAAGTGTTCAGCGAAAGCTCCACCGGCTTGAACCACGCCCATGCCTGTGCGCCTATCCTCTCGGCCAATTCATAACCATCATAATGTCCTCCGTTGCCGTTAAATTGGCCCACATAACCGTCGAAATCCTGGTATACACTCATCATAAACTTGTCGCTGATACGAGGCGTCAGCACTGCGGACAGAGTAGGATTGAATGCGAATCCTGCCCCCGCGTCAAGATAGAGCAAAGGGCGTCTTTCCTGTCCGCTTATAGGCCGGAACAGTACATTATAAGGAGTAAACTCGTATGCTCCCTTGTAAGGTTTCGAGAACACAGAATAGTCGAAATTCAATCGAAACTCGCTCAGGGAATCCGGAATCTCCATCTCCACCGTCTTACGCTCCGAGCCGCTCATATCTACCAGAAGGTCGTTAGTCACCTCCACCGTCTCGTTAAAGGTCTGAGCGGAAAGTCCGGCACCCAAAAGCACACAGGTGCACGCGAGAATATATCTTTTTACGTTAATCATAACTGCGAAAGTTTAACTGAAACAATCTGCTGGATATCATCGCCTTCTTCAGGCGCAGTATATCCGTCTCTTACGCTCTGATAAGTAGCTACGGCCTGTTCTATCATATTCCTCTCCACATAGGAATCGCCCAAAACTATGAATGCGCGGGCGAGCCAGTACGGCTGTTCGGTACACTTGGCAGAGAAATCGAATACGCCGTTTTCTACCTCTTCGAATTTACCCCAGTCGAAACGAGCCTGAATGATAAGGTAATAGCTCTCGGCACCTTCTGCAGTGTTAGGCTCTGCGATGAGTTTGCCCAAAAGCGCAAACGCCTTGTCGCGCGAAGATGTCGTGAGGTAAGATTTGGCCTGAATGAACTGAGCCTCACGGCGAAGGTCCTTCGAATCCGTCACCTTAAGCAGTGCGGCGGCGGCATCTATGGCCTGCTGATACTTCGAAGAATTGTATGCGGAGCGCATCGCACCCTTATAGGCATCGGCCTTGCTGGTCATAGTGTACTGAGCCCCGGCCAATCGCATATACAAGTCGTACGACACGTCATATCTTTCCAGAGAATACGAGAGCATAGCGTAATCCATAAGTGCAAATTCCTCGAAAGAGCCGCTCAGGCCCCCATCCAGAGACTTCTTATAGTACTCGCAGGAGCGCTCCTTACGGCCCAAATTCTTATTTGAAGCCGCTATGTAATAGTAGGCGTCGCAGGTCTGCCTGTCGCCAGGATACATAGAGAGGAACTTGTTGAACGAACTGATGGCACCCAGATAATTACCTGCGAGGAACACCTGCTCGGCCGTGCTGAAATACAGGGCACGCTTGTCCTCAGGAGTCTTTCCTACGCTCAGGTGATTGGCCTCCAGATATTCCAGATACTTTTCAGGCTGCTTCATAGCAGTATAGACCGACTGTATGGAGAGCAGCGCATCCTGGGCATACGGACTCGACGGCATCCTCTTCACGAGGTCTTGATAATCGGCCAACGAACCCTTCAAGTCGCCCATATTTCGCTTGACCATACCCTTGCCTATCAGGGCCTTGGCCACGAACTCAGGGTCGGAAGTGCGGGACAGGAGCAAATCGAACACCTTAATGGCGTTAGTCTCGTCAGAGACGTCTGCGTAGGCCCTACCCAGCTCGTTCATCGTCTCACAATAGTACGGCACGCCGGAATTGGCCCCCAGAGCGGACGACAGTGCCTCCACCCTATCCTTCTTGTTTCCTGCCAATCCGCACGCCACTCCCATATAGTAATATGGATACAGGTTGTCGAGTGCCGGATACTCTTCCACCGCGCGGGAATAATTCCTAGCCGCGCTCTTATAGTTCTTCGAAGCGAAATCGCAATCGGCCCTACGAATAAGGGCATCCTTGCGCGCGATTCTGTCGCCGCTTCCTATATAAGTGTCGAACCAGCGGGCAGAATTAGAATAATCACCCTGCTTGAAGAAACAGTAAGCTATGTTATATGAAAGAAGCGCTCCCTCGCTGCGTCCATAAAGGGCAGAGAGGTTGTACAAGTCGTTATAAACGTTCAGAGCGTCCTTGTAATCGTCTATGACATAATAGGTATTGGCCAATGAATAACGGCACAGCTGGCCGAACTCATCGCTCTTGTCCAGGTAGTAGGCAGCGGCTTTCAGGTAAGGCACCGAAAGGGCGTAGGAGCCCAAGTCGAGGAGCTGATGCGCGCGCTGGAAATTGGCCTTTATATAGTTACTCTTCTGGTCCACGGAGAGTTCGTCGATGTTATCGTAGGCCTCCACTGCCTTAGCGTAGTCCTTTCGCAAGATGGCGGACATAGCCAAGTAGTCGTAAATCATCTCGCCCTTCTTCGACGTGCCGTAAGTATCTATGTATGTTTTAAATACGGTCTCGTCGTTATTAAGGTCGAAGGCGAGCTTCGCGTAATTGAAGAGGGCGTCCTCGCTTATGTTGGCATCGAAACGGAGGTCCGACGCCTGCTTGAAACTCTCGAGCGCACCTACCTTGTTCTTTATCTTTATGTAAGAGTAAGCCTTCTGATAATAAGCGATTTGGCTAAGCGAATCGGCCCTATCGCCCATACGGTCGAAATTCTGTATGGCGCCTCTGTAGTCACCCACGGCATATAGAACCGAGCCTGCGTGAAAATAGTCGGCGCTCGACATCTTGCCGCCCACGGTAAGGTACTTTCTGGCACTTGCAGCGTCGCCCTTGACCAAGAAAGACTCCGAAATCATACGCGAGAGGTATTTCTTACGCTCCTGCGGAATGGTAGGGAACATAGCCTCTCCATACTTTATAACATAGTCGTAATCCTTAGCCATAAAGTGGCAATCCACCAGATAGAAGGCACTTACCTCACTGAATCGCGGGTCGTTCACGCTCTTTTCAAACCATCTCTGCGCAAATGGGAAATTACGATAGTTGTACTCTATCATACCTATGGCGAAATAACCGGGATAGGTGTATTCCGTCGCGTATTCGACTGACTTCAAGAAGCAATCCTTAGCCTCTGCGAAAGACTCGGAAGCGAAAAGACAATACCCTTTCTTATACCAATACTCCCCGGCTTCCTTACCGCTCAAATCCTTCACGTTTACCTTTTCTAATTGGCCCAAGGCGAAAGCGTAGTCTTCCCTTTCGAAGAGCAGGAGGGCATATTCGCGGTGAATCTGCGAATACAGGATGCTGCGCGGGCGCTCATTTTCCGAAGCGACCACTCTCGAATCCACGTCCGGAGAGTTCAGCTTAATGGAGCACAGCAGCGCATAATCCGCACTCAGGGGCTCCTGCGGGCATTCCTCGAAAAGAACCTTGGCCCTCTGGTACATCCCCTGTGAATACAGGACAAGCGCATTTTCATATATGCCGCAGTCTGCCTTTACGGGTATTACCCACGCCAGCAGACACAATACTAGGATATGTCTTTTTCCAATAAGTCTCAAATTCATAGTCAACTATATTACTAAAACCTCAAATTTACTAAAATCTTTCCATTATGCCTTAAAAATTGCTATTTTTGTACGCACCTTTAATGTAAATGGTATGATCATATCTGTCAAACACGCCGACATCACTAACTCCGACACCGTAATCCTTTACGATGTTAATATGGACATAAATGAAGGTGACTTCATATACATCACCGGTAAGGTAGGCACCGGAAAGACATCGCTTTTCAACACTTTCACTGCACAGACTGTGCCTGAGAGCGGAAAAGTGGAAGTGTGCGGATATGACATCTCTTCCATAAGGACGAAGGAGATTCCTTTCTTGCGAAGGAAATTGGGTATCGTATTCCAGGACCTCCAGCTCCTGAAGGACAGGACGGTTCACGATAATCTTTCATTCGTACTCAAGGCCACAGGCTGGAATAATAGCGAAGCCATAGAGAGCAGAATCGACGAAGTGCTCGCCGCCGTAGGCATGAGCACGAAGGCGCACCGCTACCCTTACCAGCTTTCGGGAGGAGAGCAGCAGAGAATCTGCATCGCGCGCGCCCTTCTTAACGACCCTCAGATAATCCTCGCCGACGAGCCTACCGGCAATCTCGACGAAGAGACTGCCGAAGGCATAATGGAGCTTTTCGAAAAATTGAACAGGGAGCATAACACCGCCATCGTGATGATTACCCACGACAAGGGCATAGTAGACCGTCATAAAGGTAAAGTCTATGTCTGTGACAATGAGACCTGTACCCTCTGCGAAGGAGCCCGGCAGGGCGAGTAAGGATGGATAGAGCCGAAAGATACCATCACATCCTGGACTATTTCCAAAGGGAAGTGCCCATAGCCGAGCCTGAACTTCGGTTCGAGAATCCATTCCAGCTAATCTGCGCCGTACTTCTGTCGGCCCAGTGCACCGACAAGCGAGTAAACATGGTGACTCCCCGTCTTTTCGAAGCCTATCCCGATGCACAAAGACTCGCCCATGCATCGCCATCCGACGTAAAGGACATAATAAGTTCCATATCCTACCCTAATGCGAAGGCAGAGCACCTGGTGGAGATGGCGCGCGGACTCGTGGAGCGATTCGACGGACAAGTGCCTTCGGACATCGACGCCCTGATGTCGCTTAGCGGAGTGGGCAGGAAGACTGCCAATGTCGTCGCTTCCATCATCTATAACAAACCCGTAATCGCCGTGGACACACACGTGTTCAGGGTAGCGCACAGGCTTGGCCTTAGCGACGGAAAGACCCCGGAAGCCGTGGAACAGGAGCTTGAAGCTAACATCGCCGAGAACCTTCGCCCCATAGCACATCACTGGCTCATACTTCACGGACGATATATATGCAAAGCGCGCACTCCTCTGTGTGAAAAATGCGCGCTCAAAGCTTTCTGCGAATACTATTTCCTTAGCGGACGAACTGCTCTTTAAGCCTTTCTATCTTAGCGTCGGCATCGTCTCCCTTAGCTCCGAAATAGAATTTAATCTTAGGCTCGGTCCCGGAAGGACGGACGCTCACCACGTCTCCGTCTTCGTCGAAGAACTGAAGCACGTCGCTTTTAGGAAGTCCGGTAAGTTCCGGATGCAGATAGTCCACTACCTTACAAACAGGACTGCCACACATCTGCGCAGGCGGATTGGCCCGAAAATCTGCCATAATGCCACGAATCTCCTGGGCACCGCTGATTCCCTTTCTTACCAGGCTCACAAGCGCTTCCTTACGATAGCCGTAGAGCGAGTAGATTTTCTGCATCAGCGAGTATAGGGTCAGGCCCTGCTCTGCTGCCCAGCTTGCGGTCTCGGCCACGAAGATGGCGGCGCACTGAGCGTCCTTGTCGCGGACGAATTGGCCCACGTTAAAGCCGTAGCTCTCTTCTCCGCCGCAGATGAATTCTCCGTCGGCCTCGTGCTTCTTCACCACTTCCGCTATATATTTGAAGCCTGTAAGTACGTCATGGACAGGCACTGAGAAGCTGTCGCATATCTCGCGGAGAAGCTCCGTGGTAACGATGGTCTTCACGCAATATTTTCCCGGGGTCAGACGTCCGAGTTCCTTCATACGCGAAAGGATGTAGAATGTCATAAGGGACGCCGTCTGGTTACCGTTGAAAAGCACCATCTTTCCGCTGTCGTCGCGCACCGCGATACCCATTCTGTCCGCATCGGGATCGGTCGCTATCACGAGGTCTGCCCCGGATTCGTCGGCCTTCGCGAGAGCCATCTTGAGCGCCGAAGCCTCTTCCGGGTTAGGCGAGACGACCGTCGGGAAGTTACCGTCCGACACATCCTGCTCAGGCACGTGGATTATATTCCCGAAGCCGAGCGCATTGAGAGCCGCCGGCACGAGCCTTACGCCGCAACCGTGGAGAGGAGTATAGACTATCTTAAGGTCGCTATGCTTCCTGTCCAGTTCAGGACTAAGAGAAAGTGACAGTATGTCAGAGAGATATGCCTTATCCATCTCCTCGCCCATCATAGTAATGTCGCCCTTTCGGCCCTCGGCCTTATGCCTTACCATAGAAGGAGATGTGATTATGGAAACTTGCTCGACTATTTCCTTGTCCACAGGAGATGTAATCTGTCCGCCATCGCTCCAGAAGACCTTATAGCCGTTATATTCCTTAGGATTATGCGAAGCCGTCACCATCACGCCGGCTATCGAGCCCTTGGCCCTTATGCTGTACGAAAGCTCGGGAGTAGGACGTATGTCGTTGAAAAGAAAGACGTCTATACCATTGGCGCTCAACACTTCTGCAGTGATGTGCGCGAATTCGCGGCTGTGATTGCGGCTATCGTACGACACGCACACCGACACACTTTCCTCCGTCTTATGGGCCAATATGTATTCGGCCAACCCTTGCGTGGCCATAGCCACGGTATAGACATTCATACGGTTCGTTCCCACGCCCATAATGCCGCGAAGACCTCCCGTACCGAACTCAAGCGTCTTATAAAAAGCATCTTCGAGCTCCGCCTGGTCACCGGCCATAAGGGCGCGAACCTGTTCGCGGGTCTGCTCGTCAAATTCTGCACCCAACCAAGTGTGGGCGACTTCCAAATAATCTGCCATATCAATTATAAGTTAAAGTGTTCTTTCCAAAACCTGTAGTCGGACTGCCTGTCGTGCTCGCCCTGAAGTCCACGATAGCCGTGCATTCCGTCCGGGTATATCATCAATTCGAACTGCTTTCCGTTAATCTCCAATTCGTTAATTAGCTGAAGAGTATTCTGGAAATGGACGTTGTCGTCGCCAGTTCCGTGGGTGAGCTTGAGGAAGGACAGGGAATCGTCGTAAACCGGAACATAATTCAGCACGCGGGATACAGCATATCCTTCGGGATTACGTGACGGGGTGTCCATAAAGCGCTCGGTGTAATGAGTGTCGTAAAGAATCCAGTCATACACGCCACCTCCGGCGATTCCGCATTTGAAGCACTCCGGATGGGTCATAACGAGCATAGCGGTCATAGTGCCACCGAAAGAGAACCCTTCTACGCCGATTCGCGACGCATCCACATAAGGAAGGGACCCTAGGTAAGCAGCCCAGCTCACGAAATCCTGCACCGGTACGCTTACCAAGTCTCTATATATCAGGTCGAGTCCGGCCCTGCCGTTATGTCCTGCGGCGCGGGTGTCGGCCACCACCTTTATGATTCCGTTATTATAGTACCACATATCCCTGTCGCTGATTCCACGCCACCTGTCATTCACGTACGGGGTGTCCGGACCGCCGTAGATTTCCATCACCAGAGGGTATTGTTTCGAAGAGTCGAAATCCTTAGGCAAGGCTACGCTGGCCGGAATCCTGGTTCCATCTTCGAGGCTTAGATAGACTATGTCCTTAACAGGACGGTCCTGAGGCAATTCCATCTCGGATTTCTCTACCGAAGTCTCGGTAATCTTACCCCTTCTTCCCACCTTGTAGTGATAGGTTACAGGCTGGGAGTTGATATCGGACAGGGTGATGGAGTACGACTTGAAATCGTCGGCTATCTCCACTCTGTCGACATTTTTCATAGGGTCGCTGAGAAGCGTTATCTTCCCTTCCGCATTCACCTTATAAAGACAGGAATGCACGTCGGAGTCCCTGTGTGAAGTAAAATACACCTCACGAGTCTTCTCGTTAAGCTTCACGAGCGAGATTCTCCAGTTTATGCCGTCGGTAAGGCGGGTAAAGGTCTTTCCGTCATAGGACAAGAAATAAATCTGCTGCCAGAGAGTCTCGAAATCCCTTACCATATAGAGTCCGTCCGAAGCGAAGAGCATATCGTCCATCCAGTTAACCCAAGTAGGATATTCCTCCTTATAGATAGTCTCTAGCTTTCCCTTTTCGGCGTCCACGCTGTAGAGGCGCAATTCCTGCTGCACTCTCGGCATCCACTGCACGAAGAGTTTCTGCGAGTCGTCGCACCAGAAAGGAGTTCCGAAATACTGGTCCTCGTCCTGGTCGAAATCGGCCCAAACCACATCGCTATGTCCATCTACGGAGACTATTCCCACCCTCACCTTAGGGTTAGGCTCTCCTGCCTTAGGGTAGCGGGTCTGGGTAATATGTCCCTGCTGTCCGAAAGGCGAATAGATGGGAAACATAGGAACCAGTGAATTATCGAAGCGATAGAACGCTATCTTTTTCGAATCGGGGCTCCACCAGAAGGCTTTGTACTTCGACGGTCTACCGAAAATCTCCTCGTAGTAAACCCACGAGGCATAGCCGTTCATAATGAGATCCGACCCGTCGAAAGTGAGCTGGACTTCGATTCCCTGCTCATTTTTCACGTATAAATTGTGATCTTCGCCGGTGTAGGCGCACATGGTGCCGTCAGGAGATGGCGTCTCGTTATATACCTTAGCGGACACTGAAGTCGCAAGGCACATCAAGACTGCCAAAACAAAAACTTTATCATTAACTCTCATAATCATCAAATATAATAAGCATCTCTGAAATTTACCAGATAAACTTTCTTTTTCGCCCTCGTTAGAGCGGTGTACATCCATTTCAAATCGTCCCGAGTCATCTCATCCTCCCAGAACGGACAGTCTATGAACACGCAATCCCACTGTCCACCCTGAGCCTTATGACAAGTGATGGCCTGGGCATACTTGAGCTGCAGGGCGTTATAATACGGGTCCTCTCGCACCTGCTCGTATCTTCGCTTTTTCGAATTGATGTGCGAATAATCTTCGTTAACTCCCTCGTAAAGCGCCGATTGCTGCTGCGAAGTGAGTGAGGCACTGTCGCTTTCCAGGGTATCCAGAAGCACTTTTGCCACTATTCTCTCATCGTCGTAGTCCGGAAAAGTGAGGGTCGCCGACGCGAAATGCAAGCCATACCTATCCTCGAAATTTCCTATCCTTTCGAGCCTCGCCACATCGCCGTTAGCTATATATCCCATAGGCGATTCCTCGTCCAGAAACTGATAGCAGTTCTTGACTATCATCAACTTATCCCCTCTCAGAAGCTTCTCTTCCTTAAAATCCACCATAGAGCGAATCCCCAGATTATACCTCACGGCCTTCTTGTTCGAACGGCAAATCACGATGGTCTCGTCTTCCCCGAACTCGCTGTACGCCGAATTCAGTGCGTCTATCAGCTCGCCGCCTCCGATTCTCTCCACATCTGCGAAACCCTCTGTCCTTATGGCCAATCTGCCCGCATCCAGATCTGTGCGCAGCGCAGTGGCATTCTGCAGGATGCCGGAGCCTTCTGCCTGCCGGACGACGGTATTGAGCGAGAGGTAGCTCACCCCTCCGAACAAATCCATACAATTCCTGTCCAGTGCGGGACTCTCATCCATACCCACAGGTGGGAGCTGTGCACTGTCCCCGACCAGCAGCAGACGACAGTCGTCCCCGTTTCGCACGTACTGCACCAAATCGGAGAGCAAGTCGCCCGAGCCGAAATTGGCCAATGAAGACGCATCCACCCCTATCAACGAAGCCTCGTCCACTACGAAGAGCGTGTGCTTGAACTTGTTAGGCGCAAGCGAGAATTGGCCCCAACCATTGTCACCCACGCCCTTTTGACGGTAGATGCCCTTATGGATGGTCTGGGCTCTCTTTCCGGAGATCTGGCTGAGCACTTTCGCAGCGCGTCCGGTAGGAGCCATTAGCACACAGCGAAAACGTCTTTTAGTCAAGGCGTTGATTACTGCGGAGACGGCCGAGGTCTTTCCCGTGCCGGCATAACCGTTTATTACCATTATGTCGCCGTCGTCGGTAGACAGGAAATCGGACACCCCGCGGAAGAAATTATCCTGACACGGTGTAGGCTCGAACGAGAATTCTCTTAGAAATTCATCATAAAACATCGTGACTAATTCTTCTTTTTCAGTGCGGATATACGGTTCTTAAGTTTCTGATTTTCATCGCATAGCTCAGCGATATCCTCATTTATTTCCTTCAATTCGTCGTCGCCCTCGAACTCGACGGTATATTTCTTATTGAATGAGTTGTAGCTTTTCAATCCCTTATGCATCTGCAAGACAGGAGTGATGTAGTAGGAATTGATGAAAAAGAGCAGCATGAGCACTAGCAGCAAAGCCACCGCCACCGAGACACTGCTTGGAATGATGCTTCTGTAAAAGCCACTGTCGAAGTCCTTAGTGTGGTGATGCAAGTCCTTATAGAGCGAAGACACTAATGCGTCTATGTCAGAACGCAGTCTGTCATATTTAGGCTGAAGCCTGTCGAAATACCACTCCCTGGTGTTTATGAAGTCCGACTCCACCACTTCCGATAGTTCCATAGAAGTCAGCATATAAGCCGAATAGGAGTACTCCACGGAGTCGGCGAGCGGCAGGAACGAGTTATAGGCTATCGCATCACGTAGGCTGTCGCAACGACTCATAAAGAAATTCGCATCGAAATCAGGCATCTTGCTCAAGGAGCCGTCTCCGATGAGCGCGAGTATGTCGAGATTATACTCGTTAGACACGTCGGCTAGCTTTCGTGCCACGCTGATGCAGTTAACGTCCTTCGATATGAGTTCGGACATATAGCTGCTCATACGACGATACTCCACTATCGAGATGATACTCGAAATCAATAATACTATGGAAATAGCTATAAAACTCAAATTTAATTTAGAACGCATTCCAAGTTTATGTCCTTTTATGAGTTTTATTACTTTTTTTACTCTCATTCTTAAAATAATTTTCAAAAAATTCCAATAACACTCAAATATACACAAAAATTTTTATAAATTTGCGGATAGTAAAAAAGAAAGCCCAATGAAAACATTTTTGAACGACGAAGGGAAGAGCACCCTTCTTAAAAAAGCAATCTTGAGATTGTGCATACAGAACGACACTAACAGCATAGCCGACTTCAGCAAGGAGTTGTCTACCAGCGTGCCTACCATCACCAAGTTGCTTAGCGAAATGATAGCAGAAGGCCTTCTCCAGGATGAAGGCAAGATAGACACGAAGGGGGGCCGCAGGCCAAGCACCTTCGGACTGAATCCTGGTGCAGGCTATTTCGTGGGCGTAGACGTAAGCAGGCAGCATTTTCACATAGCCGTATGTGACTTCAAAGGCAATCTGGTATCTTTCATTCAGGACATTCCTTTCGTTCTCGAGGCTAACGCCGACTCTTTCAAGAAGATGTGCGCGAAGATCAAGGACGAGGTGGCAGCTAAGGGAATCGATTGGTCCATCATACTCGGTGTGGGCGTGAGCCTGTCGGGAAGGGTTAACCCGGAAAAGGGTTACTCGCTGACCTATTTCGTCAGTGACGACATCCCTATGAAAGACCTCTTCGAGCAGCAGTTGGGAGTTCCGGTAACCATAGAGAATGACTCCAGGGCTATGGCCTATGGCGAATATATGTCCATGGGGCTAAGCCACGATGGCAAACAGCACGAAGTGGATATGATATTCATAAACCTGTCTTGGGGATTGGGTATGGGTATGATTCTGAACGGCTCGCTTTATTACGGAAAATCCGGCTTCTCCGGAGAGATTGGCCACTTCCCTTCACTGGATAACAACATCATCTGCCGTTGCGGCAAGGTGGGTTGTCTGGAGACAGGAGCATCTGGATGGGCACTCCACAGAATCATCATCGAAAAACTGAAACAGGGACGAAAATCGTCACTTGCCGACATTTACGAGGCCAATGGCGACCTTACCCTAGATGACATATTGAAGGCAGTGGAGGAAGAGGACGTTCTCGCAATCGAGGGCATCGAGCAAGTCGGAGCCACGCTAGGTCAGGGTATAGCCGGTGTCATAAATATCTTCAACCCTAGTCTGGTGATAATCGGCGGACGTCTCATAGTGGGCAAGGATTACCTTATGCTTCCTATAAAGACTGCCGTCAACCGTTTCTCCCTTTCGAGAGTTAGTTCCGATACTAAATTCCAGCTTTCGAAACTAGGTCTCAAGGCAGCCGGAATAGGTGATTGTCTTTTAAGCAGAGCTAAACTACTTGGATTATAGAATGAATCATTTTTTATCTGTTTTCAAGGCAAGCATAGCAGCGACAGCACTGCTGCTTGCCTTTTCTTTTTGTACTCCGAACAAGTCGGGGCATTTGACCATCAAGGAACCTTGGTCAGATGGAATGGTCCTGCAGCAGAACACATCCGCACTTATTCGCGGCAAAGCCCTTCCGCAGGGTAAAGTCATAGTCACGACGAGTTGGGACAGGAAAATGTACGCCACCGTGGCGGACGATTCCGGAGTATGGAGCGTATCGGTAAACACGCCAAGCGCGTCTTACAACAAGCACCGGGTTCTAGTAAAGAGCGAAGGTGAGTTACTGAGCATAAAGGACATACTCGTGGGTGAAGTATGGATAGCAGGCGGTCAGAGCAATATGGAAATGCCTCTCGCCGGCTATTTCAACAGTCCGGTCGAGGGCTACGAGGAACTCCTCACCCTTCCTAGTATGGAAGACAAAGTCAGGATGTTCACCGTGGGGGTCACGGAGTCTTTCGAGCCGCTTATGGATGTAGCGAAGACCACCGGATGGAAGGGTGCGTGCAGTAGTACGCTACCGCAGATGAGCGCCGTAGCCTTCTTCTTCGCACAGACGCTGAGTGAGAGTCTGGACGTGCCGATTGGCATAATAAGTATGGCCAGAGGTGGTTCGATAGTGGAAAGCTGGCTTCCGAAGGAGATTCTGGAGGAGTACGGTTTCGGGCCGCTGGACGAGGAAAGCATTCTGGCAAGTTCTGAGTGGGGCAGGCCTTATGTGCTGTATAATGGTATGCAGAGGTGCGTGGCAGGGTACACGGCCAAGGGTTTCATTTGGTATCAGGGATGTTCTAATGTCAGATGCAACACCTTGTATGCAGATAAGTTGGGGAGGATGGTGTCGCTGTGGAGGAGCGATTGGGGCGATGTCGAGGCGAAGATGCCTTTCTATCAGGTGGAGATTATGCCATATCAGTATGGCGACGACGACCCTGGAACCATAATCCGCGATGCCCAGCATCAGGCTGCACGTCAGATTGTCAACGGCGGCATAGTGGTTACGGACGATTTGGCCCGTCCTCACGAAAGGAATCAGGTTCATCCTAGCAACAAGAGACCTGTCGGAAGGAGGCTTGCCTATCTAGCGCTGAATAGGGATTATGGATTCAGCAGCGTGAATTGCTATAGTCCTGAGGCACAAGAGGCTTGGGTCGAGGGAGATATGGTGTGCGTGAAGCTTTCGTATGCGCAGAATGGATTGGATAGGTGGGAAGGTGTGAAGGGTCTGGAAGTGTGCGGAGAGGATGGGGTGTTTTATCCTGTCAGCGAGGCGTTGTATGATTGGGATCATGTTTTGAAGATTAGGTGCGAGAAGGTCAAGAGGCCGGTGGAGGTTCGATACTGTTATCGCGATTTCAATCCCGGAAATCTGCATAATACCATCGGCTTGCCCGTCGCTCCATTTAGATTTAGATTTGAATGATAAATAACGTAAAAAAGGAGATCGGTATGGAACATAAAATTACGCATAGGGCGGCGAGAAAAGAGGATGCGCCGCTGATAGCGAAGGCCGTAGCGATGGCGTTCGGAGACGAATGCGTCAAGGCACTTTGCGGAGACGACTATCTTAATGTATTGGAAGACATAGCGAAAAGCGAAGATTCACAGTATAGCTTCAAGAATGCTCTTATAGCTGAAGTGGACGGCCTTCCGGCAGGAGCCATCTGCGGCTACGACGGAGGCGAACTCTCGAAATTGAAAGCCCGTACCCTCGAAATGGTGAAAGAACACACCGGACTCGAAGCCCAAGTAGAAAAAGAAACCCAGGCAGGCGAATTTTACATCGACTCCCTGGGAATACTTCCTGAATATAGAGGCCGGGGTCTAGGCAGCAAGCTTTTAACTGCGATGTGCGACCACGCCCACAAAAACGGCCATTCGCTTGTGGGACTTCTTGTAGACTACAATAACCCGAAAGCAGAAGCTCTATATCATAAGCTTGGCTTCAAGCGAATAGAAACCGTAGATTTTTTAGGACACAAAATGTGGCACCTGCAAATCCATGAGGATTAGCACTACCAGATAACCACTCTCTCCTCCTCAGGACGGAACATCTTATCTCCATCCTTGATGTCGAAAGCATCGAAGAAATCCTGAAGATTTCTAAGCGACACATTCACTCTGTTACGTCCGAGAGAATGCACATCGAGAAGAGTAAGGCGAGCACACTCCTGTGGAGTGATGTTCTGTCCCCACAAAATGGCATAAGCCAGATAGAAACGCTGCTCTGCAGTGAATCCGTCAATAGGCTTAGGCTCCTTTCCGGCGAAAGAATTCTTCATCGCAGTGAAAGCGATGCGAAGACCGCCCTGGTCTGCGATGTTCTCGCCCAGGGTAGCGGAGCCATTGGCATAAAGGCCCTCCTGAATCTGCACGGCGTCGAACTGAGCCACGAGTTTGTCGGCCTTGGCCTTGAAGCTGGCAGCATCTTCTTCCGTCCACCAGTTGTTCAAGTTACCGTCCTTGTCGAAAAGGCGGCCCTGATCATCGAATCCGTGGGTCATTTCGTGGCTGATTACCACACCGATAGCGCCATAGTTGACTGCATCGTCAGCATCGGGGTTGAAGAACGGTGGCTGAAGGATGCCGGCAGGGAAACAGATTTCGTTAGTAGTCGGATTATAGTAAGCATTTACGGTCTGCGGAGTCATACCCCACTCTGTTTTGTCTACAGGACGGCCCAGTTTGGAGAGATTGTCGCGCATCGACCACAGTGACGCTTCGCGAAGGTTCTGATAATAAGATTTTTGTGCATCTATTTCGAGAGTAGAGTAATCTTTCCACTTGTCAGGATAACCTATCTTTACGATAAATGAAGAAAGCTTTTCCTGTGCACGAGCCTTAGTCTGCTCGCTCATCCAATCGAGCGCAGCCACATGCTCCGAAAGTCCTTTCTGGATATTTTTAACTATCTGAAGCATCTTCTGCTTGTCCTTCTCCGGGAAGTATTTCGCTACATACATCTCGCCTACTGCCTCGCCAAGTATACTGTTAGGTGCCTGCATAGCGCGTTTCCAACGTGGCTTCTGCTCCTTGATTCCGGACATCTGCGCCGAGAAGAAATCGAATGATGCGTCGGTGAAATCGTCGCTGATATATCCACAAGCTCCGCTAAGAAGCTGTGCCTGGAGATAGTGACGCAAAACGCGAGGATTGGTCTTAGCCACGATGCGGTTAAGAGCCTTGAAATAAGATGGTTGTTCGAGAATAATCTTACTCTGTGCCGGGATTCCCATAGCGTCGAGATAAGCGTCGAACCTAAGTGCCGGGTACTCTTTGTAAAGCTGCTCCGGAGTCATAGGGTTGTACCTGGCCTCGATGTCGCGCTGCTGAATCATAGACCACGAAGGCTCTGCGATGGTCATCTGGAAATCAAAGGCATCCTTAGCTTTCTGCTCTGCCTTTTCATCTCCTGCGAGGGTGAAGATTTTCTTCAGGAAATTAAGGTAGCCTTCGCGAAGTTCGGCGTTCTCTGCCAGCAGATAGTAGTCCCTGTTTCCTAATGCCAATCCGCTCTGCGTGATGTAGAGCACGGTATTGGAATTGTCGGTCATATCGGACTCGGCATATACGCCCCAGCATCCGCCGTCGCCGTGAAGCTCGATGTCTGCCATAGCACGTACATAACTTTCCACGTCCTTAACGCTTTCGAGAGCATCGAGATATGGCTTCACCGGATTTACGCCTTCGGCATTGAGCCTGGTGGAGTCGAGACCCATCGCATAGAGGTCCGAGATTTTCTGCTGAACGCTGCCTTTTTCTGCCTTTACGGATGAAAGTCCCTGAAAGAGTTCATTCAGGCGAATTTCGTTATTCTCTCGAAGCACGTCAAACGAGCCGTAACGAGAATACTCCGGTTTCAGCGGATGGTTTTTCTGCCAACCGCCTGTCGCATACTGATAAAAATCTTCTTTTGCGGAAATAGAAGGGTCTAGGCTGGCCAAGTCGATGGCCGGGACCGTCTCGCCCGCCGATTTAGTGCCGCAAGAAGTCGCAGCGGCCATAATCGCAACTGACATAATCAATAATCCTTTTTTCATATTCATTTAAATTTACGAATCCTTGTATTATTGTTCTTTCTAACTAACCAATCATTAAAAAAACTTGATAATCTTTTTGCTTCTTTTGGGTCTATATTTCTTTTCTCATTAGTCGAGTGCGTCCAATAACGTTCGGGAGAAATGTGCCTTCTCGGACGGCTAGTCGCCCGTGACTTGTGAACGGGAGGGGCCCACGAAGTGGGAGGGATAGCGCGAAGCGCGTATCGTCCGAAAGGCACTTTCTCCGAACGTCTATATTACTGCCGAAAGAATGAGTTCGGGAGCCTCGATGTCTATCGGTTCGGCCGAAGGCAACTTTCTCTCATCATCCTCGCTTAAATGCACCGCGGCGAATTGGCCCGGAGTAATGCTGCGCTGAGGCTCGTCGAAAACCACGAAAAGCCCCGATGGGCGCATAATCAGCACTGCATTCTGAAGCGGCTGGCGGTAGCGGATACGCACTCGCACCCTGCGAACATCGCCGTCGTGAAGCTCATAGCACGGACGAATATAATGCACCTCCGGCAAATCCAGCTTCATCACGCTACGATACAATCCCTTATGATCCTCTCCTTCTCCCACGTAAACTATATTTCGAGCCACATCCGTCTCTATCACGAAAAGCGGCTGCTCGTGTCCTCCGACCCTAAGTCCCTTACGCTGACCGAGCGTAAAGAATTGAGCGCCATCGTGCTTCCCCACCACCTTCGCCCACGGATTGGCCTTGTTACGCGTCTTCTTAATATGCTTATGTCCACTACGATAGGTCTCCGTCTCGAATGCTATGGTCTCATACGTGACCGGCTTGCTCAAAAACTCCAGAGTCTCGTCGGAGATGTCGGAGATACGCCCCGACGCGACGGCCTCCCTAACACCCGAGAGCAATTCCATCTGCTTGTTATAAAAGTCACTATCTTCGTAGAACTTATCATAAACCTCGACTATGTCCCCCTCCACGCTCTTTAGCTTTTGCTGGAGGAAAACAGGCAAATCCACCTTTCCCACAAAGCAAATTCCCTGCGAATCCTTCTTCTGAGCGGAAGGCAAATCAGCCTCAATCGCAAGCCTTCTAACTTCATCCTTACACAAGTCCCCTATAGGGAAAAGCGCTGCAGAAAGCTGCTCCTGAGACAATTGGCATAAAAAGTAGCTTTGATCCTTACCCGGGTCCACACCCTCGAGCAGGCTGAAAGTCCCATCCGGATTCTCGCGCTTACGACAATAATGCCCTGTCGCCACGTGGGTCGCACCGAGCTTTCGCGCCGCTTCGAGAAAGGCATCGAACTTGATCTCACGGTTACAGAGCACGTCCGGATTAGGCGTACGGCCCTTTTCATACTCGCTGAACATATAGTCCACCACGCGCTGACGGTACTGTGCGCTCAAATCCACGAAATAGAAAGGAATGCCTATCCTTCGAGCCACCATCTCCGCCACGAACTTGTCCTCCTCCCACTCGCAGTCGCCGTGAAGGGTGCCTTCCGTATCGTGCCAATTCTGCATAAACATCGCGAACACATCATAGCCCTGCTGTTTCAAGAGCAGTGCCGCCACAGATGAATCCACGCCTCCTGAAAGGCCTACACAAATCTTCATAACTAGTTAACCAATACTTTTTTATATGCCAATCGTTCTAATTCCAGCGCAGCACCTATCCTGAAAAATACGGTGTACGCGCGCGCCAGACAATAAAACCCGTCCGCCGTCTGAGCTTCTATTCCCTGATGCCTTATGAGTCCGAGACAAGCCAATGCGCAACTATCCAGAAGGTCTGATAACTTCTTCCCCTGGTCCGGTGTAAGGCCTATGAACTCATAGAGGATGTGCTCATCCATATCGTCCCACTTGCGCTTTCCGTAATAAAAAGTATACGGATAGCTGCTATACTTTTCCCAATTCTTATCCCAGGCATTGGCCACGCCCATTCCTAAAAAACCTGCCCACGCGAGGGCTGCTTCGGAATAGTCGTTGAAATTAGCCACGGCATCGGCTATGTAATCCTTTATGTAATCGTTCCACTTATTTTCGAGATCTTCGCTCTCCAAAAGACCTTCTTTAAGAAAACCGGCTCCCTGACAAAGCTTTACAAGCCCGTCCTGAAGAGTCTTCTCGAATTCGTCATATAATTTCGTATTCATTTCTTAAAAAGTATTCGTAAAGGCAAATTTTTCTCCAAGTAAGGCCCTACATCTTCCGGAGGGCCTGCGTAAACGATTTCGCCACCCCTTTCACCTGCATCTGGCCCCAAATCTATCAGATAGTCTGCCGCCTTGATCACATCCGGGTTATGCTCGACCACCAGAATCGAGTGTCCCATCTGCAGCAGCGCATCGAAACTCCTAAGGAGCTTGTCCACATCGTAGAAATGCAATCCCGTAGTAGGCTCATCGAAAATAAACAGCGTCCTGCCTCGCCCGGCCTTCTCCTTACCCATAGACAGGAAATAGGCCAATTTGATTCTCTGGCTTTCACCTCCCGACAGGGTAGACGAGCTCTGGGCCAATTTCAAATAGTCCAATCCCACGTCCACGAGCGGTTGCAATTTGTCCGCGATCTCGCCGGCTTCTCTTTCGGGAGCGCTACGGAAAAACTCTATCGCCTCGCGAACGGACATATTCAGTATGTCATCGACATTCTTTCCACGATATTTCACCTCGAGAATGTCCGACTTGAACCTTTTTCCTCCACAAGCCTCGCAGACCATAGTGACATCCGACATAAACTGCATAGGAATCGTAACCACTCCCTCTCCCTGACATTCAGGACAACGCCCTCCGTCTTGATTGAACGAGAACCACGAAGGTCCAAATCCCGACAAGCGAGCAAGAGGCTGGTCCGAAAGCAACTTTCTTATGAGGTCATAGATTTTAAGATATGTAACGGGATTGCTTCGAGTACTTTTCCCTATAGGATTCTGGTCGACGTATTCCACCGCTGATATCCTGTCCAGACTTCCCTCCAATGACTTGAATGCGCCCGGAGCATCTCCGCTCCCGTTAATATGTCTATAAAGGGCAGGATAGAGCACGTCTCCCACCAAAGTGGACTTTCCGGAGCCTGAGACTCCGCTCACCACGGTAAGCACTCCCAGAGGGAACTTGACGTCTATCCCCTTCAGGTTATGCTCCATAACTCCCTTTAGCTCTATGAAATAGTTAGCGGTGCGCTTCTCTCTTTTATATTTTTCGGCTTGGCCCTTAAGATAGCGGAGCGTAAGGGATTTGTCTATGACCTCCTGAGGAAGGTCATCCGAATACTTCCCCTCGAAGACCACTTCCCCGCCGAAACTTCCGGCACGAGGTCCCATATCTATAAGCACGTCCGCCGCACGGATGATCTCCTCGTCGTGCTCTACCACTATTACGGTATTTCCCAAATCGCGGAGTTGTTTAAGCACGCCCAGAAGGTTCTGAGTATCACGAGGATGCAATCCTACAGACGGTTCATCCAGCACATACATCGAGCCCACGAGGGAGCTCCCCAGCGCCGACACCAGATTCACTCTCTGGCTCTCGCCTCCGGACAGCGTATTGCAGCTTCGATTCAGGGAAAGATAGCCCAATCCCACATCTACCAGACACTTGACGCGGTCCACTATCTCCTTATGAGCCTCGCGAACTATCTGCCACTGAACATCAGTGTATCGGATACTTTCGAAGAACGAGAGAGCCTGGTCGACCGTCATAGACAGCACTTCGTTAATGTTCTTTCCTGCCACCTTGACATAAAGCGCCTCCTTTTTCAATCGGCTTCCGTGACAGACCGGACAGACTGCCTTGCCGCTGAAACGGCTTAGCATATACTTATACTGGATTTTATATTTCTGGGTATCCACCCACTCGAAGAATTCGTTTATTCCGACTATGCTGTTAGGATCATCCTTTTCGCTGCGGGCATTCCAGATAAAGTCCCTGGTCTTCTCGTCAAGTTTGCAATATGGCGTGAAGATGTCTATTCCGTACTTCGACGCATTGCTGACTATCAAGTCCTTAAACCAACTCATCTTTTCGCCGCGCCAGCAGGCTATAGCTCCATCGTATATGCTCTTGCTCTTATCGGGAATCACCAAATCCTCGCTGATGCCTATGACCTTACCCAATCCTCCACATTCCGGACAAGCCCCCAACGGGCTATTGAAGCTGAACATATAATCCGTCGGAACGGCGAATTTCATCCCATCCCTTTCAAACCTCTCGCAGAAATGCTTGAATTGTCCTTCCACGAACACTTCCATATCGCCCTCTCCGGTGCTGAACGAAGTATTTATGGATGAAAGCAGACGGGTCCTATCCGTAAGGTCGCGAAATCTGTCCACCAGCACGTATGCATCGCTCCCCAACTCGACATTTCCACTCTGGAGGAAATCGTCGATTCGCTCTACCTGCCCGTCCCTGAAAAGTCGGCTAAAGCCCTGCTCCTTGAGAGTCAACAGCTTGGCCACAGGGACATCGCCCCACTTAACCGGTGCGAGAAGATAAGCCACCTTCCCGTCCGTAAGATTCTCTTCGAGCCAATTCACCACCGTACCTGGACTGTCGCAGCTCACCTCCTCGCCCGAAATCGGACTATATGTACGGCCAATCCGGGCGAATACCAATCGAAGATAATCGTAGATTTCGGTGGTAGTGGCTACGGTCGAACGCGGATTCTTGATATTTACCTTTTGCTCTATGGCCACGGCCGGAGGTATACCCTCCACATAATCCACGTCGGGTTTCGACATTCTGCCGAGGAACTGTCGGGCGTACGAACTCATACTTTGAGCGAAGCGACGTTGGCCTTCGGCAAAGAGAGTATCGAAGGCGAGGGAAGATTTGCCGGAGCCGGACACGCCGGTCACGACCACGAGTTTCCCTCTCGGAATGGAAAGGGAAACGTTCTTCAGGTTGTTAACCCTCGCGTTTCGTATTACTATGCTATCACTCTTCATTTAGCGATTCCAAAGCCGCGCGTACCGAGCCGTATTTAAGCAACAGCTCCCGCGCCTTCTCATAATCCGTGATGCCGGATTCGTCCATTATCATTTTCGTACCGCGGTCGACCAGCTTGGCATTAGACAACTGCATATCTATCATCTTGTTTCCGTGAACGTGGCCAAGTCGGATCATAGTAGCCGTCGAAATCATGTTCAAGATCAGCTTCTGGGCTGTTCCGGCCTTCATTCTGGTGCTTCCCGTCACGAACTCCGGTCCCACCACCGCTACGATGGGAATCTGCGCTGCGGCAGCCACGGCCGAATCCGGATTACAGCAGATGCAGGCTGTGAGAAGTCCGTGCTCGCGAGCCATTTCTATGCCTCCCACTACATAAGGAGTACTTCCGCTTGCCGCTATGCCTATAAGGGTATCTTTCTCTTCAGGATGATATGGAGCCAAGTCCCTCCAAGCGCCATCTCTTTCGTCTTCGGCACCTTCCACCGCCTTTCTTATGGCCGAGTCGCCACCTGCGATAAGTCCTATGAAAAGGTCGAACGGAGCGCCGTAAGTAGGAGGAATCTCCGATGCGTCCACCACTCCCAGACGCCCCGACGTACCTGCTCCTATGTAAAAGACGCGGCCTCCCCTTTTCATTCTTTCCACCATAGACTCTACCAACTCCTCTATCTGAGGGATGCACTCATGAACCGCTGTCGGCACGCTTGTATCTTCACGGTTTATGCCTTCGAGGATTTCCTCTACCGACATTTTCTCCAAATCAGAGTATTTGGATGCACTTTCTGTAACTTTCATTTCTTGTAAAACTCTATTAAACCATCGAGCGGCGCCTTGAGGATGGTACCCACCTCGATTCCTCTATTCGCGCAGCACTCCCTCAACCACTTCTCGTAATGCAGTGCCACCGAGCCTATGAATCCCACCTTCTCGGCGGTAAAGCCATCGTACATAGCGATGTTCCTATCTATAAACTCGTTAAAGCCACGCTTGACAAGAGCCTCTATATAAGGATTCTCCATTCTGGATGCGGCGAACATATTAAGACTTGCCAAATAGGCCGCAGGCCTTTCTTCCTTATATACCTTACTCACCACCTTAGGGTAACTGAGTTCGTATTCCGCTTCGAATTCGCGCAGCAAGTCCGCAGGCATAATTCCCTTCACATAGTCCATCAGCAAATGCTTTCCTATCCACACCCCGCCACCTTCGTCGCCGAGAATGAATCCTCCGGCATTGACCTTCGCGAGTATCTTTCCATCGTCGTACAGGCAGCTATTGGACCCTGTTCCCATAATGCAGGCTATGCCCCTGCCCTTTCCGAAAAGGGAAAGCCCGCTCGCCATCACATCGGAATATAATTCAGCCTTAGCTTCAGGCCAAACCGCACTAAAGCACCTTTGAAGCAATAGCTTCATCTCTTCGCCCACTATTCCGGCACCGAAAAAGTAGATGTCATCCACCTTCGGAGCCATAGGGAGAACCTCTCCGGAGAGTATCTCCGTGATCCTCTCGCCGCCCAAGTGAGCGGGATTTATGCCTGTGGTCTTGAACCTCTCCACACTTCCATCGGAAGTCAGGTAAGCCCAATCCACCTTAGTGCTTCCACTATCCGCGATTAGAATCATACGCACCTTTTTTACTAACTGCCCACAAGAGGACAAAAGTCAATAATCCGTTAACTATCAAAAGACTGAATCCCAAATCGAATCCAAATACCTGCTTGAGCAGCACATTCAGCAACCAGCACAGAAGAGGAGAAGCCGCTGCGATATAAGGGCTCGCTCCATCCCGAATCTGCCTTTTGGTCAATATGCCGAAGAAGAACATACCGAGCAGAGGTCCGTAGGTATAGGATGCCAATTTATACACCAAATTCACCACGGCATCGTTACTCAGCACGAACAGTACAATGAGTATCACGAAGAATACTGCCGCCATCGCCGCGTGAACTCTCTTGCGAGTCCTTTCATCTCTCGTGTGCAGGAAATCCACACAGAAAGAGGTGGTGAGCGAAGTCAAGGCCGCACCGGCCGAAGGATAACTTGCGGAGATGAGGCCAATCAGGAAGAATATTCCAAGTCCCACACCGAAATAGCGGCTCGCTATGGTCGGGAACAACTCGTCGGTTTTAGTAATGCCCATAGCCTCGAAGCCTCCGTGCTGCGATGCGAACACGCAGAGTAGTGCGCCTAGAAGCAGGAAGAAGAAGTTCACCACGACTATGATTATGGAGGTGGTGTACATGTTCTTTTGGGCTGCCTTTATATTCTTACAGGCCAAATTCTTCTGCATCATCGACTGGTCAAGTCCGGTCATGGCGATGGTAACGAAGATACCCGAGACGAACTGCTTTATGGCATTAGTGGCGTGTCCCCAGTTCCAGTCGAACATGGAGACATACTGTGAAGATGCTACGTTTTCCACCATTTCCTTAGCTCCCCAGTTCATATTCTTGCAGATATAATAGATGGTAAGTCCCACTGCCAGAAGCATAAAGGTAGTCTGAAGGGCATCAGTCCAGATGATGGTCTTGACGCCTCCCCTATAGGTGTAGAGATAGAGAAGCACCAGGAACACCAGGGCCAACAAAGCGAATGTCCACACGCCCGAAGCCTGAATGTGCTTCGGCAAGAACGAGAACAGCACTATTATGACCACGAATATGCGCACGGCTGCGCCCAGAATCCTGGATACCATAAAGACCGTGGTTCCCGTCTTGTACGACTTGGCCCCGAATCTCTCTCCCAAATAGGTGTAGATGGAGGTGAGGTTCATCTTATAGTAGAGAGGAAGGAGTACTTTCGCGATTACTATATAGCCCACTACGAATCCGAAGACGAGAGGCATATAGAAGAAGTTCTGTACCCACACATTACCCGGGACCGAGATGAACGTGACTCCAGAGATGGACGCTCCCACCATTCCGTAGGCCACTATCGGCCACGGCGCTTTGCGTTCCCCTCCGAAAAATGAATTTTTACCAGCATTCCTGCTCGTAAGATAAGATATTAAGAATAAAAGCGCTGTATAAGCGACAAATGCGGCAATAAGCCAAATAAGCGGAAAATCGTGTCCCATAGCCCACAAATTTACTAAATAAGTAAAACTAAAAAAATAGTTTCCCTTCTAATTTTGTGAGTGCCGACTAATGTGCTGAATAAAAAAAGAGTCGGGATTACTGGACTCGAACCAGCGGCCTCGTCGTCCCGAACGACGCGCGCTACCAACTGCGCTAAATCCCGAAAGTCACGCAAGCACCCCTTGACTGACAAGCGGGTGCTTTGCGGACACAAAAATAATAGTTTTATTTCAATTTACTAAATTTAATTTGAACAAAAACGCAATTACAGCGTTTTTAGTGCTCTGGCGAGCTGATCAGGACACGATGTGCCACGTCCCTTGCAATCGATTCCGGAAAGTTTGGCGATGACATCGTCCACTTTCATTCCGGCGCAAAGAGCCGCTATCCCCTGTGTGTTTCCGTGACAACCCTTCGTGAAGGCTATCTTGCGAATCACATCGCCCTGAACATCAATATCTATCATAGACGAGCACACAGCATCGCAGGTCTTCACGCTGAGATGGCGAACATCGCCATTCTTCTCGTCACTCAAAACTTCTACGTCGAATTTATCCATACCTTACTTAATTTCTACGAAGCTGACAGCAAAGCCTCCACCCGGAGCCATAAACATAGTCAGCGAATCCTGCGAATTTACAATCTTTTTATAAACTAGGCAATCGTCTTGCTTCTTATAATGACTGTCTTCCCTATCCGCATAGATCGTAGCCTCGTAGCGCTTGCCTGAGGTCAGGAAATCGAGAGGAACTTCGAGAGTGCGTGCGTTTTCGTCGGTAACGCCTCCCATAAACCACTTGCCGCTCTTCTTTCCCTGACGAGCTATCACTATATAGTCTCCAGGCTCAGCCATAAGGTACTCCGACTTGCGCCAATCCACCTCCACGTCCTTTATGAATTGGAATTGCTCCGGGAATTGCTCGTAATTCTCGGGATAATCGGCCGCCATCTGAAGCGGTGAATACATAGTCACGTAGAGGGCGAGCTGATTGGCCATAGTGGCATTTACCCACGAATTGTTTCGGCCACCGGTGACATTGGCCAAATCCCTACGGAAGATTCCTGGGGTGTAGTCCATAGGTCCTCCGTTAAGTCGGGTGAACGGCAGAATGGTCACGTGATGCGGCTTGGTGCCGCCAAATGCCTGGTACTCAGTACCGCGCGCCGATTCGTTTCCTATGAGGTTAGGGTAGGTTCTGCAAAGTCCCGTAGGGCGCACTGCCTCGTGCGCATTCACCATCACCTTATGCTTGGCTGATTGGGTCACCGAGTAGAGGTAGTGGTTCACAAGCCATTGGCTGTAATGGTGTTCTCCGAGCGGCAGGATGTCTCCCACATAACCGGTTTTCACGGAATTGTAGCCGTATTTGTTCATCAAGTCGAGCGCAGCTTCCATATGCCTTTCGTAATTTCGCACCGATGAGGAGGTCTCGTGGTGCATCATCAGGCGTACGCCCTTCTTGTGGGCATAGTCATTGAGCGCCTTGATGTCGAAGTCCGGATATGGGGTCACGAAATCGAACACGTAGTCCTTGTTACAATTGGCCCAATCTTCCCAGCCTTCGTTCCAGCCTTCGACGAGCACTTGGTCGAATCCGTTAGCCGCAGCGAAGTCGATATAGCGGCGAACGTTCTCGTTATTAGCGCTGTGGCGACCGTTCGGGTGGGCATGGGCGTAGTCGCTCTGTCCGAGGTGCACGGATGTAAAATCGTCGGTGTAGGCCCACGAGCCCTTGCCGGAAATCATTTCCCACCACACGCCGATGTATTTGACCGGCTTTATCCAAGACACGTCTTCGTAGGCACACGGTTCGTTGAGATTAAGTATCATTCTCGATGCCAATTGGGCCGTAGCGCTCGGAGCCACCTGCACTGTACGCCAAGGCGTAGAGAATGGGGTCTGGATGCGACCCTTGTAGCCTTGTGCGTCCGGGGTTAGATGCGAAGTGAATGTGAGAGTCTTCGTATTGAGTTCCAAATGCATACAAGGATAGTCGACGAGTGCTGCCTCGTGTATGTTAATGTACACGCCCGAGTCAGTTTTCATCTGAAGCGAGGTCTGAACGCCACTCGTTGAGAACGGTGTCTGTGAATCGTTTCCACAGAGTGCGCTTTCGAAAAGCGAAGGAATCTCGCTGAGGTGGCTCTGGGTGTAGTTATATTCCTGAGTGTCATAGTCTCCCGGTATCCACCATGCGGTGTGGTCGCCGGCCATGGCGAATTGGGTCAGCTCTTCGTTGATGACGAAGTAGGACATAGTCTTCTGCTCCGGGAATTCGTATCTGAATCCCAGACCGTCGTCGAAAAGGCGGAAGCGGATGTTCATCGCTCTGTCGGTAGCTGTCTGTTTCAGGCAGACGAGCATCTCGTTATAGTGATTTCTAATCTGCGATTCCTCTCCCCAGACAGGTTCCCAAGTCTCGTCGAAGGAGTCGCGCTCCACTTTAAGGAGTTCGAATCCGTCGTGGAAGGAGTTGGACGGCTTATAGTCCACCTTGTCTATCGTTCCGTCTTTTTCAATTTCGATTTTCTGGGCTTTCAGCACTCCGCGAAGCTCGAATCCCATAGCCGATGGGAGAATCACAGGTTCTCCCTTATAGTTCAGGGAATAGTACGGCGTTCCGTCAACGTCGTTTACGAAGAATTCCATCTCGAGAAGGGAGTCCGGAGATGTAAGGACTTGGCGCTCACCTGAAAGCTCGCTTTCCGTCGCCGAGCACGCCACCATAACAGATGCGACTGCTACTGAACAAATCGCTCTTTTAACTAACTTTATATTCATATTATCTTTATTTGTCTATCTGCTACCATCGCTACGAGAAAGTGCCTTTCGAACGATACGCGCTTCGCGCTATCCCTCCCACTTCGTGGGCCCCTCCCGTTCACACACCACTGGCGGTGAGCCGTTCGAGAAAGCACATTTCTCGTAGCTCTTTTTTATATATCAAAGTTAAAAAAACACAAACTACCTGTCAAATTCGACGACGAGGGCGGAGACGGCAGGGATGATGGTGTCGTCCGAGAGTCTTACGATTTCGGAGGAGATGATGTCATATCCGTCGCCGAGTCCCTCAGTGATTTCAGAATAATACGACCACGGAAGCTTCTTCCCCTCATTTGAATTGTTTATGAAAACGAATACCACGCTATCGTCATCGTATCTGAAATAAGCATAAGTGTTATCCCTAGACAAGAAATGAAGAGTCCTTCCATGAGCTATCACCGGAGTCTCCTTTCTCCACCGGAAAAGTTTCTTGCTATAATCATACACTTCCTTATTCTCCGGAGAGAAGTTCTGCAAGCCATCAGTAAAATCGGCACGAAGACCGCCGTGTCCCCACGGATCCTCACGATTGGCCGAACGCATCATGAACTCGTCGCCATAGAATATCTGCGGAATACCCCTTATGGTCGCTAACATCGTGATGGCCAATTTCATCCTGTCCACATCGCCATCCAGCACGTCACCGATTCTTCCCACGTCGTGATTTCCCATAAATACCAATATGTCATTCACATCCTTGTACAGGAAGTCGTGCGACAAAACGTCGTAAACGCGGGTCATACCCTGACCCCAGCCCGGATTCTGTTCGCACAGAGCCGCACGTGATGCGTCGTGAAGAGGAAAATCCATAACCGAAGGAAGGTCCCCCTGCCAGTAAGCAAGCTGTGGGATGGACGAAGTCCAGCACTCTCCCACTATATTAAAATTAGGATACTCGTTTCGAATCGCACGGCACCACCTTTTCATAGGCTCCTTCTCGTTATATGGATAGGTATCCACTCTGAAACCATCGAGCCCTGCATATTCCGTCCACCATACTGCCCACTGGGTAAAATAGTTGAGCACGTATTGGTTATCCAGATTCATATCCGGCATACTTGGCACGAACCAGCCGCTCTCCTGAACGTACAAATCGCGTTTAGAGGCGTTAGGGTCCATATTGGCCGAGAAACAGATGTTAGTTCCGGTGTAGGTAGGGAACTGGTGTATCCAGTCGCTGAAAGGCAGGTCCTTCATCCACCAATGCTCTGTACCGCAGTGATTTGTCACGATGTCCATTATCACCTTGAGTCCCTTTTCGTGGGCAGCGTCCACCATCTCGCGATACATCTCGTTATTTCCGAAACGCGGGTCGATATGATAATAGTCCGTGCAGGCATAGCCGTGATAAGACTCATACTTCTGGTTGTCTTCGAGGAGCGGTGTAGGCCAGAGGACCGTAGCACCCAAATCAGAAATGTAATCCAAATTATTTATGATGCCCCTGATGTCACCGCCGTGCCTGCCGAAGAATGCGTTTTTGTCAGCCGTCTCGAAAGTGCGAGAATCGCTGTCGTTAAGCGCGTCCCCATTAGCGAAACGGTCAGGCATAATGAGATAGATAAGATCCGAAGAAGTGAAGCTTTCGCGAGATGCGCTTCCCTCACGACGCTCGGCTATGGTGTATGGATACTCAAATTCCACCTTTCCGCCGCGACTAAAGCAGATCTTATACTCCCCGGCTTGAGCCTTAGGGCCTATCTCCACGTCTACGAAAAGATAATTAGGACTTTCCGCCTTATGGACAGCAGAGGCGCGCACGTCTTTCCCGCCCTTTATGCTCACATCGTAATCGCTTATCTTGTCGCCCTTTATGAGGAGCTGTAGAGGAGTATTCATTCCTACCCACCAGCTGAGAGGCTCTACCCTTTCGATATGCTCTCCCTGATGCTCTTCGATGATTTCGTAATCGTAAGGAGCGACCAATTCCACCCTCACCGTCACCTTGTTACCAGGCACTGTACGCGAAAACACGAATTCACTCGCGTCAGCCTTCAAGAGTTCGTAGCTTCCGCCGTCCTTTCCTGCAGCGAGAGCCGGATTACGGTGCTTGAGCGAGGTGAGTTCCTTATAGAAGTCGGTATATTCGTTAGTCTCCCACGCCGGGATAGGGTCCTTCTCGAAAAAGAGAAATCTGTGATTCCAACCCATCTCCTGACCTGTGTAAATCAGGGCCTGAGTGCGAGGAAGAGTAAATGTAAGCACTGAAAGAGCCTTATAGGCATCGCCCATACGCTCGAACTCGGTGCCCGCCCAAGAGTTTTCGTCGTGGTTCGAAGTAAATGCCAGACGGAATGCGTCGGACGGATATGCGGCCAAGTCTTTCTCGACGTATTCGGCCAATTCCTTTCCCCCCTTCTCGCCACGCGCGATACTGTTCAAAAGATGATGCAACTCCCACGAATAAGAAGCGTTGAAGCCGGAAATGTTATGCAAGTCCGGAGTTTCACCCTCTGCGAGCATATACATACCAGGATAGTCCTTTCTCAATGAGGAAATAGCCTCTTTCCAGAACTCGAAAGGCACTTCGCAAGCCATATCGCAGCGGAATCCGTCGACGCCCTTCTTCATCCAGAAACGCATCTGGTCTTCCATAGCATCCCACACTGCGCGGTTGTCGTAATTAAGCTCCGCGATGTCGAACCAGTCATAGTTCACTATGGTATTCCCCTGCTCATCACGCATATACCAGTCCGACGGCTTTTCATTAATCCACTTCGCGTCAGGCGAGGTGTGATTAGCCACACAGTCCATTATTACCCTGAAGCCCTGTTTATGGGCAGCTTTCAGGAAGCGTTCGAAATCCTTCATCGTACCGAATTCGGGATTTATGGCCTTATAGTCGGAAATGGCATAGTAAGAACCCAGAGTCCCTTTACGCTCCTTTACGCCGATAGGATGGATAGGCATAAGCCAGATGACATCCACACCCAGCTCCTTAAGACGAGGCAACTGCTCTTCGGCAGCGGCGAACGTGCCGGCAGGGGTGTATTGGCGTACATTCATCTCATAAACGACCGATGAACCCAGAGGCTGCTGAGAAGCCTTGGTTCCAAATACCGATAACAATGATACCAATAAGGTAAATAAAAGTTTCATATCTAAACGCGTTATTAGTTTGCTGGCTAATTTAATTAAAAGAGATTTATTGAGCAAATTATCCTGCGCGAACAGAAAGACGCCGCGGACGAACGGATATTTTAATCGGACGAACGAATATTGATTATTTTATTATATCAATTCGGCAGGTTCGGTAGTAGGAATTGCAGTTGGTACTCCATCAGGAGAAGGAGACTCAGACGATGATATCGGATATGGAATGGCATATCCTATTCAAGTATTATTTGATATATTAAAAGAAGAATCGGAACTACAGATTGATTTCTGCGATTTTTCTGAAGATTAATTTTCATGTAGATTAAAGTTAATATGAATCATCCTTTTCGGGGACTAAAAACTTAGTTATCTGATTATTTCTGCCACAATATCATCCAGAAGAAACGGGATTACACCCACAAACATCACTCCGTCATCATCAGTCCATAGTTTGGCATTTCCATCCAATACAACAATCTTTCGAAAGAAATCACCTGTGTTTCTTAAGGAAAACGTCTCCTGTGCCTTCTTCTCTGGGGTGTCCACATTCAAGGCAGACTGGATATACACTTTGTCATTGCCGATATTGACCACGAAGTCAATCTCATATTGTGACATCTTACGCTTACCTTCAATGACCCGTGTATGTTCCACTATGCCGACATCCACTGAATATCCTCGGCGTATCAAGTCATTGAAAATCATATTTTCCATTAGGTGCGATCGCTCCTGCTGCCGGAAATTTAACCTGGCGTTTCTCAAACCAAGATCCATGGCATAATATTTCTGAATCGTATCGAAATACCTTCGTCCTTTTACATCCCACCGTTTCGCGCTTTGGAAAAGATAGGCATCTTCCACGTAATCAAGGTAGTTTTTTATTGTATTGTATGATGGTGACTTTCCCGTCAGAGAGCCTGCGGTGTTGGCCAATTTGTTCGGATTCGTCAAGGATCCTACAGATGATGCGAGGGCATCGACCAACGCACTCAATATATTGTCGTCTTTTAGCTTATAACGCTCTACGATATCTTTAATATAGACATTTGAGAAAAGCCCCTGCAGATACTTGCGCTTCTCCTTCTTGTCCGGCTCAAGAACAGCCAAAGGCATACCACCATACATCAGGTATTCCTCCAGGGCATCAGCTTTCTCCATTCCCGCCACTGACAGATATTCCGCAAATGACAGTGGATATACTTTTATTTCTGAGCCCCGGTCACGAAAATTCGTCACGATGTCTTTAGACAACATCTTTGAATTAGAACCTGTCACGTACAGATCGATGTTCGGACGTGCCATCAAGTCATTCAGGATGTCGTAAAAAGTAGTATAGAGCATGTCCCTGTCATCTTCTGGCACCAAGGATTCGTCAATATCCTCATTCTTTACCCTATATGACAGTTGTATCTCGTCGATAAACACATAAAATCTTCTATCGGTGTCTTTTGTGTGCCTCATTATATAGCCATACAAGAGGTTTGGGTTGCGGTATTTTGCATCCGACTTTCTGTCCAACGCGATTTCTATAAAATCATCTTTGCTGACACCATCATCTAATAACCTGTTCTTAAAAAGCGTGGATAGCAAGAAAGACTTGCCGGAACGCCTTATGCCGGTCACTATCTTCACCTTGCCATTCCAACGCTTTGCAAGTAGCAGATTAACGTATTCACTTCTGTCTATAATCATAAAATGCGCTTTTTCTATACTGAAAAAATGGTCTTCAATGACGACTGTTTTTTCAGTGCCAAGATAGCCATATTATTTCAATCACGCAATATCTAGACAGAAAAAGGGAAAGGAACTTTAGGCGGTCTCTTTATTAAGTTTCTCAATTCTAAGGTGTATCGTTTTCGAAATCATATAACGTTTTTTGCCGAGATGTTGCTTTTTTCAAAATTAATGTTTAAAATTGCGAAAACACAATAGTTGTATAGAATGTTACGAACACATCATAGTGACCAACAGATAGTTCTCAAGAAGATACTATGGTGCCTTTTTGTTCAGATTAAAGGACTTTAAGTTTTGCGGCACAGCCATGGTGTCGCAGGATTTTATTCAGGCATTAGATTCATTAAATTTTGCCAGATACTTTCCACATTATAACATCAAAATAAAATACAAACTATCTTACAATTACACCCTTACCGGCAGGCAGGAATTATTTTTCGTATCTGACTATTCAATCAAATATTTTCGGATCCATATGCCTACAGATATTTCTTCGAATGGAATGACAGCCTGATGGAGCTTGAGAAAGAGAGATCCGGTGATAGGGTTGGGAGGGCCGATTTCTTTGGAAGTTGGATATTAACGCAAGCATCACAAGTAACAATGGACATTATGAATGATAGAAGAATAACAGCCAAAGAGATAGAACGAAATGTAGTAAATCTACGTCAATTGACATTCGAGGTCACAGACGACTGCAATCTTCGATGCAGGTACTGCGGATACGGTGAATTGTATTCAGGATACGACGAACGTAAAGCCCGTTACATGAATTTTGAGCAGATTCGTCCTCTCATTGATTACCTTGTGACACTCTGGCGGTCACATCGTGCAGATTCGGGAAAACCTTTGACATATTTCAGTTTCTATGGAGGGGAGCCGCTATTGAATATGAAGTTTATCACACAGATGGTGAATTATGCTGATAATCTTGATATTGAAAGGCGTATCGTTTATTCTATGACGACTAATGCAATGCTTCTGGATAGGTATATGGACTATCTCGCGGAGCATGACGTTCATCTGCTTATCAGTCTGGACGGTGATAGCGAAGGACAGAGTTATCGTGTGGATCGTGCCGGACGGAACTCATTCGACAGGGTATTCTGGAACGTAAAAGCACTTCAGAAAAAATATCCTGACTATTTTCTTCGCAACGTCAACTTCAACTCCGTACTGCACAATCGTAACAGTGTTGGCAGAACTCACGAATTCATCATGAACGAGTTCGGCAAGAGACCTAAGATATCGGAATTGAACAACTCCGGTATCCGTCCCGAGAAAAGGGATGAGTTCGAGCATACCTACCGCAACAAATTGGAGAGCTTGCACCAATCTGAAAATTATGAGAAACTGTCTGAAGAAATGTTTATGGAAGAGCCATCCACAAATGATCTCCTGCTGTTCCTCCACCAGTACAGCGGAAATGTTTTCCGCAGCTACAATGACTTATTCATTGATCCACGCTCTGCCTCTTGCCCTCCGACAGGGACATGCACACCTTTCTCAAAGAAGATGTTCGTTACCGTGAACGGCAGGATTATTCAGTGCGAGCGCATAGACCACTGCTTCTCCATGGGAGAAGTTTCGGAGGACGGAATGGAACTGGATCTTCAGGCTATCGCCGACAGATTCAACGGATGGCTGGACAAGCTGCAGAAACAGTGCTCAGCCTGTTATCGTAAGCGCAGCTGTATCCAGTGCTTGTATTACATAGACACTATCAATACCCCGTCCCCGATATGCCAAGGTTTCATGGACAAGGATGCGTTCTCCAAATACTCATCATACTGCCTTGGCCATCTTCGCACACATCCATACCTTTACCGCAGGCTTATGGAAGAAGTGATGGTTGAGTAAATATATGGAGGATAAAGAAATGAAACAGCGACTTACGATAAACCCGGACACGTTTTTATGGCTTGAAGACAAATACGGACTACTATATGATTCCGGCAGTTTTGCTTCATATAAATTCCGGCTCACACCGCAGATATCCCAACTGTGCGACCGGCTTCAAAACCCTGATAACTTGTATTCAGTGGAGATGAACCTTGACAATACCGATGGCGAGTTTAGGGACTTCATCGCACAGGTGACAGGGAAAGGTATGGGCAGGACACATGATGACAGCGGGGAAAGACATCTTATATCCTTCCCGCCACTACTCAATGTTCAGCACTCGTGGGAGCGCATCAAGACGAGAGGGAATGAAGCTTATAGCGAAATTCTTCCATATTTAACCTCCCTAACATTCAATCTTGGCGGGAGGTGCCCTGTTACGGACTATTACAAACAGACCACATATCCCGTATGCTCGGAGACGATTCTGTCCGCAGAAAGGATTCTCGGATTCCTCTCAGATGCAGGTTCACCATACATCGCTGATATTGGCATAGTATTCTCGTCTCTGAAAGATTATCAAGATATTAATCCTTTGCTCGCGGGACTGCAGGAGTATGGTGATGCGGTTACACTTTATGTCAGAGCTGAAGATCTGGAAGAAGCCGAAACTGCCGCCATACTGTCAAATGCGGGTATAAGGATGGCTGTACTGTATACGGATTCTTTCGCCACTGACATAAATCCAATGTCTCAAACAAGGCATATTTTCTTGATTACATCTGAGAAAGAATACACCGAAGTCAATAAATGGAGTAGCGACAACGGCATAGAGCCACCAGAGATTGTTCCACTCTTCAACGGCAAAAATGCTGACTTCTTTCGCCGTAATGTTTTTCTGTCGGAACGCGAGATACTCGACAGCCGTCTTATACGCAGGTCCATATTCGCCCACATGGTCATCAACACTGGCAATTTCGGGAAACTCACATTCATGCCGGACGGCAAAGCATATGCTGACCCTGCGTCAGAAATTCCTGTCGGATGCATAAATGATTCGGTGTACACTCTTATCACTGCTGAGTTGGAGCACAATACCGCATGGCGTAGAACAAGAGACACACTTGAACGATGTGAAAAGTGCATCTACCGTTATCTATGTCCGTCCCCATCCCCATACGAGAAGGTGATGAAACTTGACTGTATATGTACAGACTTTAAAGAAGAGGAGGTGACATGACAGTTTGACTGATGAACATTTTATATCCCGGCAAGGATACGGGACGATCCATACCGGGCGGCAGCACAACTCCGGCTGACGAAACACCAAGTATGGAGGTATGAAATTATAAATCTCAAAGAACGTAATGAATATGAAATCTTTGAAGTTGAATACTGTTGAGTCCTGCAAACTCACCCAAAAGGAAATGAACTGTGTCAAAGGAGGAGGATGGAGTTGTTCATGCTCTTGCTATTATGCAGAAAGCGGTGGATCGTCAATAGACGCCAATGGAGAGGCCAATTTAAACACACCTGGCGGAAGGGTGTCCGAGAAAGGAGAAACCAAGTGGACAGGAACAATAGTTACCCCATAGCCTGATGCTCTCTCTTCTTTGAATCCGTTTAAAATATTAGAGAATAGTTTTCGGAGGAGATAGATAGATTCTTAAGAATTGGGGGTTGGTCTTATTTTTCCCAAGACCAACCCGTTTATTCAAAAGCTCAAAATGATAGCATTTATCAACATACATGAATTTAATTATAAATCATCGTGTATCATACACATGTCTCGTAATCCTGATGTCGGTACTCTCTTTTTCCGCGAAAGCCCAGATTTCCGTTGATGCGGACCCAAGGGACCCGAGGCAGAAGGTCATCATAGACGAGATGAATTACAGATTCACATACAAGACAATGTTTTCCGAGGATACTGTAGGCCGCAAGAAGTATTACGATAACCAAATCCTGGAAATCGGCACCAAGTACGTCCGTTATTATAGCCTGTTCGCAGAGATGATGGACTCCACTTGGTATAAGCATTCGGTTACGGGTGAAAGGAAATCGCCCGGAGGCTCCTACAAGCGGACCGAGGACTTGCAGCCGGACGAGACGGGGCAGTACGAGGACTTGTTTTTCAACTATCCGGAACAGGGAGTCCTTACTGTCATCAATGGCATAAGAAAAAAGACCTACTCCTACTCCGAGACAATACCATCCTTTGACTGGAAGATAACGGGCAAGACCGCTACGGTCCTCGATTATGAGTGCAGCGAGGCGGTGACCGACTTCCGTGGCAGGCGGTGGCACGTCTGGTTCACATACGACATCCCGCTGCATTACGGTCCGTGGAAGCTGGGTGGTCTGCCGGGGCTGATCATAAAGGCCGAAGACGCCGACGGCCTTTACACATACGAGCTGATAGGAGTTCAGAAACCGCATTCGGAGGCGATGTACAAGTACGAGACGCAGCAGGTCATCAATTGCAAGAGAAAAGACATCCTGCGCATCAACGATATGCGGTGGAAAGACCCTTACGGACACGCCACATCAAATGGCGTCGGCATAATGCGATTCTATATAAAAGACCCGAAGACCGGGAAAATTCACGGTATAACAGCCCAAGAATATGCCGCGTCCATCGGTTATATTCCCCAACGAGAACTGGAATAGGAACGCTATTGACTAAGGTTATATGAAAAGAAAGTCCCCGATTATGCTGCTGACAGCGGGATTGCTCCTGCTGGTTCAAGCTATTGTCCTTCCCGCCATGGCGCAAAGGACAATCAGCGGGACGGTGCGCTATGCTAAGGACGGCGAGACCGTGGCGGGCGCCAATGTAATATTCCAGACACCTGACGGAAAGACGGTGTACGGGTTCGACATCACCGGAGCGGACGGGAAATTCCTTTTTGAATGCAGCAGCTCAGCCGATTCGGTAAGGATAATGGTGACCGGATTCAATCTTAAGAACACTTCCCGTACAGTTCCATTGCCGGCAGTGGCGCTGGATTTCCAGGTGGAATTCGAGGAAACCACGCTCAAAGAGGTGGTGGTAAGGGCTGAGCCGGTCAAGCGGCGGGGCGACACATTAAGTTATTTCGTAAGCGCTTATGCCGACAGCCTTGTGGACCGCTCCATAGGCGACGTGATGAGGAAGATGCCCGGCATCGATGTCAGCGAAGCGGGGCTGATAAGGTACAACAACCGTCCGATCAACAAGTTCTACATCGATGGATTGGATCTGATGGGAGGCCGTTACGGCGTGGCCGTGAACAATGTCCGCGCCAAGGACATCGTCCGCGTGGAGGTGATGGAGAATCATCAACCTATAAGGGCGATGGAGGGTTTGGAATATTCCCCTGACGCGGCCATCAACCTGCGGCTTAAGAACAGCGCCAAAGGCAGTTTCATCTCCACCATCCAGCTGGGCACCGGTTATAAGCCTTGGCTTTGGAACGGAGAACTTGCCATGATGTATTTCACGGGGAAATGGCAGACGATGACGACATACAAGACGAACAATGCCGGACAGGATGTGACATCCGAACTTGAATCGTTCTACGACAGGTTGGAGGAGGAATATTCCTCGCTGTCCGTTCACAAGCCGGCCACTCCAGACACCGACCGTGAGAGGTATATGGACAACGAGACACACGCTGTCTCCGTAAGCAACATTTTCAAGCTGAGTGAAGACTCGGACCATACGCTCAACCTGAACGTGATGTACTTGCGCGACCGTCAGAGGTTCAACTCCAATTCGCTTACCACATATTATCTTCCAGAAGGGTCTCCGCTTGAGATAGACGAGACAACTTCCGCCACCGAGACCTCCGACGAGACGGAATTCAAAGTCAAGTACAACCGGAATGACAATAATGTCTATCTTAGTGAGCAGTTGTCTTTGGGGGCGAAATGGGATGACAACTTCGGCAGGGTGACAAACGATGCAGAAACGGTGGACCAGAGGTTCGGCATGAGGCAGCTGCGCTCGCAGAACGACTTGCGTTTCACCAAAGTGCTGAACGGTGACATCCGTTTGAATTTCACGTCCCGCGTCTATGCCTCTGAATTGCCTTCGAACCTGAGGGTGAATCCTGTCCTGTACCCCGAAATCTTCGGATATGACGCACAGGAAGCGTTGCAGGAGATGTCCAACCGCAAGCTAAGCACAAACAACAATGTTTTCGTCATCAAGACATTCCCCAAGGCCGGCATAGACCTGCACGCCTCGATGGGAGTTTCCGCGGATCTGCAGGAAATGACGAGCAGTCTGTACGAGCCCGCGCCGGCCTCCGCTGACGGTAAAACTATCCCTGACAGTCTGCTCAACGACTCGGACTACAACCGTTTAGATGTGCGGGCCAATCTCGGCATGACCTATCACCTTCGGGATTTCAATATTTCCACAGGCATAAGCCCCGTCTATTCCAACGTGTCTTCCGATGACAACATTTCAGGACACAACAGGCACAGGGACAAGGTGTTTCTCAACCCGCACATAGGATTGGACTGGAAAATAACACCCAATCTAAGTTTCCTGGCCTCAGGCAGCCTTATAGGCAACATAGGGGCGGCCTCGAACATATACAGCGGCTACATTATGACCGACTATCGACTGATAGGCAGCAGGGACGGCAGAATCTCTGAAGGATCGCGTCAAAACTACAGTGCCGAACTACGCTATGCGGATGCCCTGCTGTCCTTGTTCGGCTCGGTGAAAGTTGATTATCGGCGGAACGATTCCAACCTGATGTACGGCACGGAATATTTCGGCTCGCTGAGCAGGGTGCAAACCTATGACATTGAAAACACATCCCAAGGTTGGGGAATAGATGGGAAGATCGAGAAGCGGTTCAACGCCATTTCCACGACGATTGGCATTCCGGCAGGCTACCGCAGGAACCTTATGGATGTCCTCCGCCAAGGAACAATTATGAACACCGCCACCTGGAGTCTTCCGGTGGGTCTGGAAGTCTCCTCCCGGCTCTCCACTAACGCGTTCCTGGAATACAAGGCGAAATATGTGCGGAGCGGCAGCAAGATTCTGAGCGGCGGTGTTAATGAAGGAATAGCGACCCTCAAAGCCATAAACGCCCTGCACCAGAGGCTCGGCTTCAACTTTGTTTTCTTCAAGCGCCTTACATTCAATATATGCGGGGAGCACTATCTCAACGACGCCATCTCTTCCGGCAGCCGGGATATGTTCTTTTTGGATGCGACCTTGAAATTAAAGACAAAGAAGTTCGAATATCTCCTCGAAGGACGCAACTTGCTGAACAACGACTTCTACAACCAGCGCACGTGGTCAGACATCACCAATCACCAATACAATTACCATCTGCGTCCAGTCTCGGTTATGTTCAAAATAAGGTTCAGTCTTGGAGCGTGATGCAATAAACTACTTGACGACAGGGATATGTAATTTATCGCCGTTTCTAATAATTGTAAAATATACGGTGTCTCCTTTTTCCGCCATCTTATAAATTTTCGAACTATTCCCGGTGATTGATTTGCCGGTCACCCAGGTAATCTCATCAAATCTACGTATACCTGCTTGATATAATACGGAGCACGGATTAATGCAAGTTACAATATTGGTGTGTCCTGTGGTTGTATATGTGTCCATATTCGCACCATAAATTGACAGAACAGTCTCACCTAAATTCTTCGATGGCTCTCTTTTTTTCAACAGCAGTTTCTTGGCTTGTAAGTCTATGATTACATTATACCTGTATATAAAACCCATCCCCAAAATATTTATGGAAAGACCAGATTGCGATATCCTTTGGTCTATTACCTGCACAGTGTCACCAACCATTCTGTTTTCTGAGATATAATACATGTTATTATGAAATGCCTCCTTCCCGATTCGCATTATATATTCAAAATTGAATGAATTATCGGTGAGATAGTCGGTAAGCTGCTCGTAATTCCCTTTATGTCCCCCTTTCCCCATCAATACAATCTCATACGGGCTTCCGGTGTCTATCATATAATCATTAATATAATGATATGCTTTTCCTGAACTATCCGAAACAAACGTCATGGGTAAATCTTTTATGAAATAATTCCCTCCGTACTCGTATAAGTCGAAAATATAATCCACACATTCTGATGCTAGTGATGCTGACAAAGAATCTGAAAGCACCAATCTCATTCTGTCGAAATCCAAATTCCAGACATGCTTATCTCCTTTAGGTATTGATATTATACCATCAGTCTTAATCGCAGCTATAGAATTGTCAATGATAACTTCGTCATAGAACAAATCCATACCACCAATAGTGACATCCAGTGATGAATTAGTCATTTTCTTGACTTTCAATGGCGGATATGGAGAGAAGCCGTAGCCCATTTTTGAATTTATGTTGGCTGAATCAGTTATGCCTAATATTGATGCAACCGTATCTGAGACAATCAATTTGCCACAGGCACCGGTGTCAAACAAAAAATTAAAACTTAAAGAATCAATTAGAACAGATATGGAAATGTGTGAGTCATCTGTGATAAAAGCATTTGCCGGAAGTGTCGTATGCACTTCCGGCTTATCATTCGCGCAAGATAGGCTATGAATGAGGAGTATGAATAGCAATAGCGCTACCAACGGTCTTTCCCATCTTGAGTTATCCATACATAGTCTTGCGTTAATTGTGGGGATTGAAGACCTCCACCAAGCCGATTCGCATCCATATTATCGTCAATGCTGGAGCCACCGACATTTCTGTAGTAGCAAGCACAGCCACAACATTTTTCACCACCTTTGATGAGTTCCATTTCTTTCGCATTGAGAATGTTTTCCTCCTTTGCGTTGAGCTTAATACTTTTCATAAACAGTGAATGTTTTAAATTTGACAACAAAACAAATTATTCGGAACATGACAAATAACAATATTGGATACAACAAATACAACAAATTCCACCTCTTTATAAGCAGCCGAACCATGTAGCCATTCTTGTTATTATGGTTTCTGCTGCTAATATATAAAACGATATTATAAAAAGCAAATATAATTCATAAAAAGCAAAAAATATTGTGGAACATAGACTTATGATTATAAATACAAAATAATTTGTGAAGTCTCTTCTCGGAATCAGTGACGCCGATGTATCCATCGGCTTTCGAACAATGGATGTGAAAATTTTATTTACCTAATCATGCGAAGACGCAATTTTGCCTTGCGCGGTTCGCAGGGATCAGAAGCATTTCATCGTTGTTGTATACAAGGTTAAATACAGCCATGGGTAAATTTGGGTTTACATTTTGAATCCAGCCTTCAGGCTACTTTGTTATTCCAAGCATGAAAAGGGGAAGGAGAACATAATAGGGGTATTCCTGGACCGCTGAAATATCTCCGCACTTACAAGAAGTTATGAACGATAATATCAAATAGCGATTATGGGCAAATTTATAAATATAACAACATCATAGTTATTAGCCGCTCTATGGAAGCGTACAAACGTCACGTATGTAACCTTGTTTGAACCGTATTTACACGATGTTATAAGTTCAGTTTTGGAATCCACTTGTTTGGATTCAACAACTTCATCAGCCTATTCCTTCATCTTAAACGTGATATTTACCTGCCATCCGTAGGCCTCCGCAATCCTGTAGATGTTGCCGAACGTAATGTCATCCTTCCTGAACCATAGCTGGACAGTGTTGCGAATTACATTGAGCTTCTGCGCCAGGGCCACGTTGGTTATGCCGGCCTTCTTCATCGCCTCGCGGACGAAATCAACTCTCTTGGTGTGTTCCTTGACAGGACGAACCGGAGTCTCGATGACCAGGTTCGTGCCTGCGATTTCATTCATAGGGACAGTGTACGAGATGATGAACTCATAGCCAAAATGATCGGCAGCCTTGATGACATTGCTGAGATTGGTGTCGTCCACCTGAAGCCATCTGGTCACAGAAGTCCTGAGAATACCGACAGCCTTGGCTATGTCTCCCGTAGACAGTCCCGTCTGGTTCATGAACTCCACGAGAAACTTTAGATTCTTCACCCGCCACCGTCCGTTCACGAACACGCCGCACCCTTCCGCAAGTCGCTTCTTATCCATAAATAATCAGTTTTATATAAGGAAAATTTGTTGTATGTATTATTTTCCTTATCTTTGTGTATTCAAATAATACTCTTGAGATAAATATAACTCATCAAGTACCAAAAGTAGTAAAATAAAATCAGAATACACAAAGGTACAAAATAAAATTCTTGAGGCCATTATTTGAATACATCCTACCTAAGTGACACTGCTCACGCAACAATGAAAAGCCAAGCCCGCATGGGCGAGGCAGCAGCAAGACAACGCCGAAAGGCACAAAAGACAGAAATGCAGGACAAAGGGACATATGGCTGTGTTCCAACCCGTTTGAAGGTTGCTGACGTCCTTGTCAATTATGGCAAGGACGTCAGCTTCACGCGTAATGGCATGATTAAGTCTCCGTTCCGGGACGAACGCACTCCGTCCTTCCATATCATGCCGGAAGGATACGGCTGGGTCGATTTCGGGGACGGGACAAAGGGAGGAGTGATAGACCTCATCATGAGGTTGGAAAACTGCGACCGTTCGCATGCGCTCAGAAGGATTGCGGAGATAAAGAACGGCGGATGTTTCTTCGTGCAGTCAAACGTCACGGTTACTAAAAGACCGCGCCAACCGACTTGTGTACTCAAGGTGGTGTCATCAGCACCTCTGTCAGACAGAAGCCTGATTCTGTATGCCATAGGGCGCGGCATCACTGAAGAAGTCCTGCGCAAATATTGCATGGAGATTGCGGTGAAAGTCCGTGGATCACAGAATATCCAGTCATACATCGGTTTTCCGAACAGCACGGACGGATATGTTCTGCGCAGTCCCAAAGCCGGAAGAGACGGCAAACGCTGCACCAGTTCAGCACCAACATATATCTCTCCGGATGGAAATCAGACATCCAGTCCGTGCAGTGCGGCCACTGCTGTTTTCGAAGGGTTCTTCGACTTCATGTCATTCATAGAGATGCACCGCGCCGGGTCCGGCTTGACACCAGGCTGCGACATCTGCGTTCTGAACAGTGTCGCCAACTTGAACAGGGCACTGGATTTCATTCTAAGGCATCAAGAGATTAACCTGTTTCTGGACAACGACAAAGCGGGACGTGAGGCTTCCGCAGCTATAATTCAGGCAGCATGGACAGCATCGGCGGACATCACCGTTCTGGATCACAGCGATGAATACGCTGGTTACGGAGATCTTAACGAGTTTCTCCAAAACGGAACACTATAATGGACTTCATAATTTAATCATTATACAGATATGGAACAGACACAAGAAAACAAGGCGGAGCGAAAAGAGGTCACTTACCCGAAATTCATTCAGGAGAGGATCGACCGCATTCCATGGAAGGAACTGGAAACATCTTACGGAATCAAGAAAGACTACATCCTCGGCAATGAGCAGATTGCCAGACAACTGGCTTCGGGCCAGGTGACAGACTATGTGAAATGCTACGCGAAGGTCGGAAACCTTACCGTCATCGGACCGATGGCGCTGCAGGCGAACTTCAGAAACGACAGGGTTGAAGTGAAGCATTTCACTGTGAACCCGAATCCAGATCTCAGCGTATACGGTGACGCACTGCGCAGCGACAAGGTCGCGGAGAGGCTTATGGACACATACGAATTCGCGGTGAAAGACGAGGAGGGAAAGACAATACGCAAGGAGGAGCGTCATTCGTTCGCCAACGGCGGCAGCCCCATCACCATCACGAGGCAGAACCCTGACGGCACGGAGACAAAGACAAGATGCCTCGTGTCGTTCGACGGATTCGTGAGAAACCGTGACGGAGACATCATCCGCGGGACACAGAAGCTTTTCCTTACCCCTTGCGCCGAGGTCCAGACCTACCTTGAGAAGGTCGCCCCTTCGATGTACGGCCACGAGTTCACGCCTGAGCAGCGTGAGGCGCTTTCTGAAGGAAAGGATCTCTACATAGAGGACTTCAAGACCAAGGATGGAAGGATCTTCGACGCGGTGGTGCAATACAATGCGGTGCTGCGGCAGGTCGTGAAAGTGGACACGCCATTCTGGAGGGAGACAGTGAGAAAACGGAACGAGGCATCAAGGACAACCTCTCCTGAGAAAAAACAGGAGACGGAGCAAAAGAAAGCACCGGCAAAAAAGGAGGAAGCGCAGCAGGCCGCTCCGAAACGGGCTCGAAGAGGATAAGCCACCATTATGCGGGAGCGTCATACAGGCGCTCCCGTCAGCTATACAGTTTCCTGACAATATCAGAAGAACCGCACACGCGGCGCTTTCTATGACATCACACATATGATAGGAATAATCGCAGGAGAGATTATCGGATCTCCATACAAGAGGGAGAACATCCAGGACATAAATGACATCTTCTTCCCTCTCTTCGAGGACAACCGTGTAATGGATCCGAAAACATACCGGGAGAGGACTTACAAGGCGGCTTCGGGCATACTGACTGACGCCGTCCTGAAGCTCGCAGACGATGTGACTTCCTTTGACGCGTCGAGGCCAAACGTGGGAGAGGCGATGTGCCAGGCGATAGTCATAGGAAGGATGGACGCCGGGCTCAAGATGTCTTTTGACAGGCACGAGGAATCATTGGAGGCCTTTTTGAGGTTCTTCCCGGAGTCGATGCACGAGAAGATAGTTGATGCCGCCGACACCGCATATAGACTTGAGCGGAAGATGGGAGACACGCTCTTCGAACAGATGGGGCAGTTGAATCCTCCGAGACCTGAGGTCGCGTCGGCGATGCTCAAAGGTTTGCTGATTCCGGATCATGACGGGACCTACACCAAAGGCGACGGCAAGGCTGATGACGGCATCGCCCTTCAAGGCGCGATATGCGCCATCGGGCAGTCTCATTCATGGGAGGAATCTGTCAGAAGGGCGACTGCTCTCGGCGGCAACAGCGCACTTGTGGCAGCTCTGGCAGGCGGCCTCGCCGAGATTGCCTTCGGAGTTCCGGAGAACATTGCATTCCGTGCAAAGGAATACCTGAACCGCGAGCAACTGGACACCCTAAGGCGCGGCGAGAACAATGTCCGCACTTTGAGTGTGAAGGCGGACGTGGCGGCCCCTACTATAGCGGAATCGGAGACACGAATATCGGTCTACTCACTTCCGGGCCGCACTAAACTGTATGCCGTCCCGGAAGGACGGCCAGACATAGAGAAGTCAATCCGGACAGTGTGTTCGTGAGCCATGACGGCCTGAACAGAATCATCGAGAGGATCAACATCAGACAGGATGCTGACGGCAGACCGCTCGGGGGCACCTTCATTGATTCGCCACGACCAGAACTCAGGTTAATGTATTTCCGGCTAAAGGACGGCAAGCTCTACTCTCCGTCAACCTTACCTGAGAGGAAAGGATTCTCTCCTCTGGACATAAGGATGAAAACAAGAACGGACTTCGCACGCTTTGCGGAATCCGCGTCAGCCATCCGCGACGAACAGGAACGAAAGGTCGGACACGACCCGGCGACAGGACACCTGCGTTTTGACTCGGCGTGGTATCTGGGCATAGAGCGCGACAAGGTGAGCCTCTACAAGGGCGGAACCGCCTATGGCGAGTTCGGTCTGGACGACAAGGGACGCATGAGAGTGAATCAGAAGGTGGTTGGCGGGAGGTTCGGCGGCGAGTATCTTCAGGCGGCAATGGACAATCAGCGGGTGTTCCATAAAAACGACGGCCCCGCGGAGATTCTGGCGAAGCTCGGTGAGAAATGTCTCGATGACGGTTTCGTTCCTGACGAAGATGGAGCGGTAAAGTCAAACTATGAGATGATGCTTGACGACCTGTCCAAGATAGACGGAGAGATTCCCCGAGCGATGCCCGTATCTGACGAAGATATGTCCGTGAGGACAGCGGCGACAAACGTGCGGCACGACTACGCGTCTTCGTCCGAGGCCTGGACTTTCGACGAGGCCATCTATCGTTCTATGCACAAAGGGGCCGTCTTCACGATAGGGCACTCCAACCTGTCCATCGATGGATTCATCGCCAACCTCAGGCGCAACGGAATCACCTTGGTCCGGGACGTGCGCAGTTGGCCCCAGTCGAAGTCTTTTCCTCAATTCAACAAGGATTCACTGAAAGCCTCACTGGAGGAGGCCGGGATAAAGTATCAATTCAACGGCGATGTGATGGGCGGTCATATAAGAAGAACCAGTCTTCCGGATGAAAGCGACGGAGTTCGCTTCACCATGTCCGAAGGCGGTTATGCGCAACGGACCCGGGAGAACACGGCAAAAGCGGACCTCACAATCGTCTTTGCCGCTGATTTCACCACTGCAGGAGAGAGGGTGACAGAAAATGCCGCCAAAGGGAAGCTTATTCAGATACCGCTGGAGAAAGGGGCGCATGATCCGAAAGCAATGGCTTCGGACATACTTTCCTGCATGACCGGCAAGGAAAAATCAACTCCGATTGAAATCAATATCGCCGGAAACGGCCTGAACACGTTCTCCGCAAGAGGACTCAGCCAGGATGCCGTGACAACAGTCATCGTGTCAGTGATGAGGGAACTGGTTGAAACGGGTGGAGTGAAGATACTGTCGATACGGAGCGGTGGGCAGACAGGAGCGGATGAGGCCGGCATCATGGCCGCGAAAGCGCTCGGCATTCCCGCCGAAGTGCATGCCCCCAAAGGGTGGCTGATGCGTGGCGAGGACGGGAAGGATGTTTTCAATGAATATGCATTCAAGGAACGGTTCATCACTATGCCTCCGAAAGAACTAACCTATGTGGAGATGACAAAGACAGAAGGCTTCAAGCAAGTCTATGACGGTATAATCAATGACGCTCGCAAGGGAGAGCGACAGGCGTTGATGTGCGCCGAGACATCACCGTCTGACTGCCACAGGTTCGCCTGTATCGGCTACTCGCTTAGCCACCCGTCGCTTGTCGGAAGAAGATTCAATCCGGTCGAGGTGCAGCATATCAAACGCGATGGCTCCACCATATCGCAGGAGGTGCTAGAGCGCAAGGCCTGCAAAGACGCAAGAGTGGACTACAAGGAATCCGAGTTGCCGTCCGTGATGCGGAAAGTCGGAGAGCGTATTCAACACCCGAGGCCTGAAGACAGGGCCATACGGCTGTCACAAAGCTATTCACCCCAAAACAGGAGGAGGTGACGCGATGGGAGTGCTGGAGATCGCCGTCGCCGCATTGGTGGTGATGGGAGCAATAACTGGAGGCTCTGCCATAACGGGAGCCGTCATGGGCCGCCGCCGGGAAATCGGTGCCCTGCGTGGATTCCTGTGGGGATTATTCCTGCCCGTGGTCGGTGTCGGAAGAGTCTGGATAAGTGACAGGTTGAAGCAAAAGAGTAACAACGCAAATGTACCTTCCAATTCGGAAGTCCGTCGAACTGCCACGACCGCGGCAAAGGCACAGTTCGCAATAGACAATCCTAGAAAAGAGATGAACCTCACACCAGACAAAGAAGACTGCAAATCCTTCCAGCAGAGTGCCAAACAACAGCAATCCAAAGTAAGAGGAATCTGACATGACGAAGGCGGTAATGGATTTCCATTGCCGCCTTCGATGATTCCGTCAGTCAGTTCTAGTTATCAAATTCTTCAGGAAGATCATCCTCTTCCTGAGCATCTTGCCCAGATGTTGTCTTCCCCGACAAATGGGCATTGATCCTGTCAACCAGAGTCTGTATCCAGTTCATCTGTACACTGTTGTCTGCGACCTCATTATCTCCTACAGTGACATATCGTACCGGCGGCATCGGCTCGTCGGTCCAGTGGAGTTTCTGGCCTCCGGCACTTACGGTTGCATTCGTGAAGCCTGTCTTCGAGGTATATACCTCAATCTTGATGTCTTCAAGGTTTCCGAGTCCCTGCTCAGTTACAAGACTCCTCACGATGGACTTGAACGCACCTGAGTCACGACTGACGGAGATGTCATATTCCTCTCCTGTCTCCGTGTCGGACAGCAGGATGTGCCAGTTGCGGAACTTCTTGTTCTCGAACTCGTGTTCCTTGAGCTCAATGCCTTTGAGGGCACCGGAAATAGCCTCGAATGAGGTCACCTCGCCGTTTTTCTTTGAAACGATCGCACCGTTCGAGATGCGCAGGAAGATTTTCCTTGCCTTTCCTGTCTCGTTGATTGGATGAAGCATAATCAATTTACCTTTAATGTTTAACATTCTCATACCTCCCGGTAAAACGGGCGGCCTTCCTTTTCTCCGGAAGGTGACGCAATGCTCAGGCGAGCGCACAAGACAACAAAGACAAGACAAAACGCATCTGGAACAGGAAGCGAATTTGCCTTGCCGTTTGTCTTTTCGCCTTACTTCGCGGATACCTACGGAGGAAAGGACGAATGTACTCATTCAAGAAGCACATAGATTTTCTGCAAGGTAGTAATAACCTATCCAACCCTCATTATGTATTCTTTTAGTTTCTGTCCCTTGGCATACCCCAAACCATTGCTACGACTTTCAGGACTATTTTATCTCATTTTTGACTTTGATTTGTTTAGCAATCTCATCTATGGCCAACTGTCTTAATTAGAATAGTTTGAACTATTCCTTGGAATCTAACATATTTTTTATAACTTGCGATTGTTTATCAATCAGGTTGGTTGAATATACTTTTATGACAAAATTTATGTATACGTATAAAGTTACGAAGAAATTTTTACTTTCTTCCCTGTGTGTCTTATCCGCACTTCTCCTGTCCGCTCACCCACCCAGTCCGGTCGACGGTGAGGGCAGTGGTCTTGTCACGAACGACAAGATAGTAAAGCAGGGAGCCCTGGCGCCCCTCGATTATGGCGACCTCCATAGCGAGGACCTCATCCACTCCGGCAAGGATTCCGTGACTCAGGAGGTTTTCAAGGAACACGCAGCCAAGGTAATGACGTGGCATCGAGCGGCAAGCCCGAATACCTCCGTGTGGGGCGGTTCCGGCGGTACTCTGACGATGGGCAGCGCCTACAGAGCGTCCGACAGCCATTTCAACGGGCCGTTCGACGATTCAAACTTCAACAACAAGCCTTTTGAGGGCTGTTCCCTCGAACTTCTGATATACAACCGCATCTTCACTTCCAGAGAGAGGCGCAGGGTCGAGAGCTACCTCGCCATGAAATACGGCATCACCCTGAACGACTCCTACATAGACCGGGACGGCAACCTCGTGTGGGACAGGGACGAAGCGGGCGGATTCCTGCAACCTGTCTCGGCCACCTCCTACGAAGAGGCTCCGGCATACACCTCTGTCCCCGGTAACGACTGCTACCACAATTCCAATTTTTACGGGCTTCACTCAGAAGCGCACCTTCTTGTCATGGGCCGCGAGTACGGGAATCCCATGCCCGACAAGTTCTCCCTGTTTTGGGGAGATGAATTTGAGAAAAAAAGGTACGTTTTGCAGACGTAATTTACAAAAACTTTCCAATACGTATTTTTATGAAACATCTTTATACTTTCAATACTTCGTTAAAAATTTAATAATTATATAATTTTCAATTACTTGCGCATACAATGGCTCGTTTATGGGTTGTTTTATAGCACCCCGTAGACGGCATAGAATAAAGCTGAAAAAGTGTTA
>Ga0129316_1000093_pt1 | contig 71808 bp, 70 predicted proteins | sample Cm1ome_2_FD_94429 | JGI IMG/M metagenome (GOLD analysis project Ga0129316, IMG submission 94429) | Eastern black-and-white colobus group fecal microbial communities from Wisconsin, USA - Cm1022B metagenome | ecosystem: Host-associated > Mammals > Digestive system > Large intestine > Fecal...
CTTTCAACGGAAAGCACTTCTGATAAAGGAGTTTTGGAGAGGTGGCAGAGTGGTCGATTGCGGCGGTCTTGAAAACCGTTGTACTGCGAGGTACCCGGGGTTCGAATCCCTGTCTCTCCGCTGGAAAGAATTGCAAAACAAAGAAAATCCCTGTAAATTAATACTTTACGGGGATTTTTTGTTTTTGGTGCATAGTAAAAATAAGCATATCAAAGCATTCTTTCGGTGTACCTGATTGCCTTCAATGTTTGGTTCTTCGTCACTTTTGGGGCAACCTATTTACCTGCATCCCTTTATTTATTGGCAATCCGAACATAATGGGACATGTATAGTTTTCCGTTATCAAAATTAATCTAAGCTCCTTTATTTGTCAGACTTTGAAAATGAAGTGCTGCCCTAAAAGTGACGAAGAACCCGAGTTTTGTAAAAATGCTGTCACTGCTACCACCTAACTCCTTGAAACCACTATGAACAGGGCGTTTTGGAGGGTGGTGGCAGCACTTTTTTTTATGCGCTGAAAAGGTGTGCTGCCATCACCTTTTTCTGTTCTTTCCGAATATTGATCCTTTCCGGCAGTCTTTTCGGAGCTGGAGGCAGCGGCTGTTGGTACGTATGATCTGCCTTATTCAACAGCGTGTAAACAACACTATCAAGAATGAGCTGCTGAAGGATATGGATTTCTTCTCCATAAAGGAAGTCCGGGAAGCGGTAACGTTTTATAACAACGAGCGTCCACACATGAGTCTTGATGGCATGACACCTGCCGAAGCAACCCTCTGCAAGGGAGAAATCAGAAAAATGTGGTGCAGCTACCGAGAAAAGGCTCTGAAAAACTTGATGATATAGACCGAAGTGCTTACCTTTGTCGGGTTGACAGGGTTGCCGCATGCGGCAACCCTGTCAACCCGACAAAGAAATAACTCTTGAAAGAGTCAACTGATATCATAACTAAGTATTAACTCCGTCAACCATCCTTACAAGTAAGATGAAGGAATAGTCAACCTAAAGCGTTAAACTACATTGGAACGCGTACACGGACTACAGTTTCAACCGGTTTTGTAAAGTTGGAACTACAGTTTCATCGGGTTGAAACTGTAGTTCCGTCAGGATGAAACGACGGTTCCACCGGGTTGTAACTGTGGTTTTGTTTGTATGTAACTGTAGTTTTGTCTGTCTGCAATCAGATTCCCGTTAGGCTGCGGTTGGTGTATTGTCCACTGGTGGGCTTCGTTTTGTCAGTCTGGTTCCCGGGTTCTGCGTGTCCGTACCCTCCACCTTTTTCCTGTGTGTGGTTGCCCTCCGCCTCATGTATCTTCCCCTTCCTTCGGACGTTCTGGGGTAAAAAAGAGGTAAAAGTGGTGGCAGCGGCCCTTTTCAGTGCATAAAAAAAAGTGCTGCCACTACCCTCCGGAACGCCCTGTTCATGGTGGTTTCAGAGGGTAGGGTGGTAGCAGTGGCAGCAGTTTTGCAAAACTCTGTTGTGGGTAGCGAATGGGTGCGTAAACCATCCGGTATGTACGGGATGTTCCAGATACGTATGTGATATGTTCTTTCACTAATTCAAAGGGATGTAAACGCAGGGTCTTTAGGTTCATTACGCATAACTTGCCTGACATTTGTATCTGAGTCCTTTTGTATGAACTGCCTTCCGGTACGAGAATTTCCATGAAAGGACAGGCAGGATGCGTCCGGTTTCTGTGTGTGAACCGGCACTGTCGGCTGTGTATGAGAGTATCTAATAGTTCGTTAAATCAAGTGATTCATTTGTGTCTATGCTAGTTTTTTACTACTTTTGTAAAAGTAACTAAGAGTGTAACAGGAAGAAAGTTGCAGTATATACGCGGTGAATTATTCAGTGTCATAGGAGTTGAGGCTTCAAGGATGATGCTGATAATGAGTAGGGGAAGTGAAAATTAATCACTCCTTGGTTCTCTGTGCTAATTATTGAAAATCAATGATTTATAGAATTAACGCCCAGCTTTACACTAAAGAATGTAAAGCCGGGTGTTTTGTTTTATTTGACGTTTAATTTTTCTATAGAAACTATATAGGTCTTAAATTACTTGTTGCTTTATGACGAATATTATAGATAACATCATTTCTTTGTATCCGCTTTCTGAAGACACGATACAGGCGCTGAAGGAATGTATGACTTTATGCCGTTTTCCTAAGAAATATCAGTTGATAAAGGAAGGTGTATTTTGTAAATCGGCTTATTTTATTGAGAAAGGGATGACCCGTTCTTTCTGGCTGGTAAATGGAGAGGAGATAACCACTTCATTTTCATGGGAAGGAGGAATTGTTTTCAGTATGGACGAGTTGTATTATAATAAGCTGAGTGAGGAATTTGTGGAAACGCTTGAAGATGTAATTGTTTACAAGATATCATTGGCTGATTTAACCAGACTGTTTCAGACTAATATTGAATTGGCTAACTGGGGGAGGATTATTCATCAAAATGAGTACAGGCGTTTGCATCGTTCTCACAAAGAGCGGCTGACTTTGCCTGCAAAAGAAAGATATGAGGAGTTTAAACAACAGTTCCCTCAGGTGTGTCAACGGGTGAAACTGAGGTATATCGCCTCTTATTTAGGTATAACGCTTCCCACACTTAGCCGTCTCCGGGCTAATAAATAAGTGGTGTGTTGCTGAATTTTTGTCATAGGACAAATTTTAAAACCTTTAAGTTGTGTAACTTTGCGGCATTATTAGTAAAGGTTAAAAAAATAATTATTAAATCTGTTCATTTATTATGGAAAAAATCTCTTCTGCAGCATTTACAGATACAAAACCTCATTATGATCTCCTTGATGGATTGAGAGGAGTCGCTGCTCTTCTGGTAATATGGTATCATGTATTCGAAGGCTTTGCTTTTGCCAGTGCCGGTAATATCGAGACTCTCAACCACGGATATCTGGCTGTGGATTTCTTTTTTATTCTTTCGGGTTTTGTAATCGGTTATGCGTATGATGACCGTTGGGGGAAGAATTTCACGCTGAAAGACTTTTTCAAACGCCGTTTGATCCGTCTTCATCCGATGGTAATTATGGGTGCCGTTCTGGGTGCTGTGACGTTTTGTATTCAAGGGTGTGTGCAATGGGATGGAACGCATGTTGCTGTTTCCATGATTATGTTGTCTTTGCTTTGTACCATGCTTTTTATTCCTGCCATGCCGGGTGTGGGATATGAAGTTCGTGGCAATGGTGAGATGTTCCCTTTGAACGGGCCTTGCTGGTCGCTGTTTTTTGAGTATATAGGTAATATTCTTTATGCGCTGTTCATTCGTCGTTTGTCTAATAAGGCGTTGGCTGTACTGGTTGTATTGTTAGGTATGGCACTGGCGTCATTTGCTGTTTTCAATGTGTCCGGTTATGGAAACATGGGAGTGGGATGGACACTGGACGGAGTGAATTTCTTGGGTGGAACCTTGCGTATGCTTTTCCCGTTTTCGTTGGGCATGTTGATGTCGCGTAACTTCAAACCTATGAAGGTGAGGGGGGCATTCTGGATATGTACAGTTGTACTGATTGTACTGTTCTCGGTTCCTTATCTGGAAGGATTGGAGCCTGTTTGCGTGAATGGTATTTATGAGGCGTTTTGTGTAATTGTGGTTTTTCCTGTCCTCCTGTGGGTGGGGGCGTCGGGTTCCACTACGGATAAGCAATCGACAAAGATCTGTAAGTTCTTGGGAGATATATCCTATCCGGTCTATGTAGTACATTATCCGTTGATGTATTTGTTCTACGCATGGCTGATAGAGAATAAACTCTATACATTGGGAGAAACTTGGTATGTAGCTGTGGGTGTCTTTGCCTTGAGTGTCTTTCTTGCTTATCTGTGTCTGAAGCTATATGATGAACCGGTAAGAAAATGGTTAAGTAAGAAGTTTCTTGCCCCCAAATAGAATTAGGGCGTTTTTTTACTTGACGAGCATTCCGGACACAGACCTTTCAGTACATAATTGATACTCTGCACGGTGAATCCCGGAGGGAGCGTTACGACGGGCACATGAATACTTTTCATACAGAAAGTCCGATGGCAGTTCTCACAATAAAAGTGGGTGTGGAGGTCGTCTACTTCGCAATTGCAGTCGTTGCTGCATACGGCGTATTTTAAAGCCCCTGTACCGTCGTCAATGCCGTGAATCAGGTGATGGGCAAGGAAAAGGGTGATGGTGCGGTAGATAGTTGATTTATCTACCGTATCTAATTCGTTTTCCAAATCCAACAGTGAAAATGCCTCTTTGCGCTGCATCATGGTCTTCAGAATCAGTAGGCGTATAGCTGTCGGTTTGATTTCCCGTTGCTCCAGCCTTTTCAAATAAATTGTTTCATTCATGGATCAAATCATTTATATTTCTGTATTCTCATTGCATTAAAAATGGCGAGTAAAGCTACACCTGCATCTGCGAATATAGCTTCCCACATGGTGGCCATTCCACCGGCTCCCAATAACAATACCAACAATTTCACTCCGAATGCCATCGATATATTTTGCCATACGATGCGGTGAGTCTGTTTTCCTATTTTTATAGCTTCCGCCACTTTGCTGGGCTGGTCTGTTTGTATCACTACATCCGCAGTCTCTATAGCTGCATCACTGCCTAGGCCACCCATGGCAATTCCGACATCGCAAAGTACTAGTGCAGGAGTGTCGTTGATGCCGTCTCCAACAAAAGCCACACGGTTCTCAGCATTTGCTTTTAATTGTTCCAGATGTGCTACTTTGCCTTCGGGCAGTAAATCGCCGAAAGCCTGTGCGACACCTATATTATCGGCTAAATTAGAAACAATTGTCTGTTTATCTCCCGATAATAATTGAATATTATCAATATTTAAGTCTTTCAGTTCGCGGATGGCTTGTATGGCATCAGGTTTGAGTGTGTCCGCCAATGAAATGTGTCCCAAATATTTGTTTTCCATCGCGCATAGCACGATTGTTTCTGTCAGGTTGCCGGTCTCACAAGGGAAAGAGATGCCGTATTTTGATAATAACCGTGTGTTTCCTACATATACTTCTTTACCCTCTGTAATGGCTTTTATTCCATATCCAGCAATTTCTGTGATTTTCAGTGACAGATAAAGGGGGATACTTTGTTCTTCCGCATATTTGACAATAGCCCTTGCGATAGGATGATTGCTGAAACTTTCTATGGAGGCGATGAGTTGAAGCAGTTCTTTCTGTGAAACACCTTCAGCTGCCGATATGGTCCGGACACTGAACACTCCTTGGGTAAGTGTTCCGGTTTTATCGAACACTACGGTGTTTATCCGGGTAATGGCATCCAGATAATTACCTCCTTTGAAAAGAATTCCTTTGTGGGATGCGGCGCCAATGCCTCCAAAGTATCCTAATGGAATGCTGACCACTAATGCGCAAGGACATGAGATAACTAGAAATACGAGAGCCCGGTAGAACCAGTCGTCAAATATAAAGATGAATTTTGGTTGTATCATAGCGTATAAATAGGGGAGCATGACCACTAATATCGCCAATCCTGTCACTATGGGTGTATAAACCCGTGCAAAGCGGCGGATAAACAATTCGGCAGGAGCTTTTCTTTCTGCTGCATTTTGTACTAAAGTGAGGATATGTGCCAAGGCGCTTTGATCATACGGTTTGTTTACTTTGATCCGTACCACTTTGTCTGAGGCGATCATTCCTGCCAGAACTTCTTCCTGTCTGTACAGAGTTCGGGGAACACTTTCTCCGGTGAGGGCGGCTGTGTTAAATGAAGCGGAATCTTCCAGCAGCACTCCGTCTAGCGGAACTTTTTCTCCGGCTTTTATTTCGATTGTTTCACCTGGCTGTACTTGGTCTGGCGTTGTTATTTTATACTTATTATTATAAACCACAGTAGCCGTTTCGGGACGTACATCCAGTAAAGTTTTGATATTGCTGCGCGCTTTGTGTATGGCTTTGTGCTGAAGCCATTCACCGATGAGATAGAATAGGATGACAGCGATACCTTCCCAATATTCTCCCAGATAGAATGCTCCCAATATGGCTATCCCCATTAAAGTGAACTCATTAAAAACTGATTCTAATTTTATTTTTTTCATTGTCTCTTTTATTTTATGGTAACAAAGATAGCGGAAAGAAGATGCAACTAAATTGCAAATTATATTGTACCTTTACATCGGGTAAATCTTTTGACGGAGAGGAAGAATTACTCGTGTGAATTTCGGTAAGTTCTTTAATAAATAGAAATAAGTAAATGGATAAGATTGTTTTTATCACAGGAGCTTCCAGCGGTATCGGCGCCGGATGTGCCCGTAAGTTTGCTTCACAGGGAGCAAGCTTGATTTTAAATGCCCGTAATGTAGATAAACTGAATGGGTTGAAAGAAGAATTAGAAAAGCAATATGGTGTGAAAGTATATTTGCTTCCTTTTGACGTGCGTGACCGTAAAGCGGCAATGGTTGCTTTGGAATCATTGCCCGAAGAATGGCAAGCCATTGATATACTGGTAAATAACGCAGGATTAGTTATCGGTATGGATAAAGAACAGGAAGGTAGCCTGGATGAGTGGGATATTGTTATTGACACTAACATCAAGGCTTTGCTGGCAATGACACGCTTGATTGTACCGGGAATGGTGGAACGTAAACGGGGACATATCATTAATATTGGTTCTATTGCCGGAGATGCAGCTTATCCGGGAGGCAGTGTATATTGTGCCACAAAGGCTGCCGTGAAAGCTCTGTCGGATGGATTACGTATAGATCTGGTCGATACTCCGCTGAGAGTGACCAATATCAAACCGGGGTTGGTAGAAACAAATTTCTCAGTGATTCGTTTCCGGGGAGATAAGGAAAAGGCGGATAATGTATATAAAGGTATTCGTCCATTGACTGGGGATGATATTGCGGAAACGGTTTATTTTGCCGCTTCTGTACCAGAGTATATGCAGATTGCGGAAATGCTGGTTATGCCTACTTATCAGGCTACAGGGACAATCGTTTCGCGCAAATAAAGGGGGAGGAGAAAATAAATAAAGGCGGCTTTTATAAAGAACCGCCTTTATTTTTACATGCTCATTTTACCTTCTTACCTTAAAAAAACAATTATAATTCAATAATCAATGATTGACGTGCACCGATTGTCATATTCTTGGTAAGGTCAATTTTTTTGCCGCTGATAAGTTCTTTGCCGCTTTTTGAGTCATTTGTCATCATGCGGTAGTGGTCGTTTGCCACCACTTGTTCAGCATTGGTGCTGTTTAGGACAATGAGTTCAGTTTTCCCAGAATTAGTACGTGCGTACATGTATATTCCGTTTTGGGGAATATGGTACTTTACTGTTTTCTTTTCCATCTTCGTTTAATTTAGTTTGGTTTTACGGTGGCAAATTTATATGTTTTTCAGCATATTTTATATAAATAATCGTTCAAAATTCACAATAAATCACTCATTTCTTAATCTATATCAATGAAAAAAGCTGTGTCGGCATTTTGATACAATACGACTCCAAGTGTGCTTTTTTCACTCTGAAAATAAATCGAACTCAAAGACGGATTAAAGGGATTCACTTCAAAAAGTAAGGGTTTGGGTTGCGGGAAATATATAATAGAGCTAAAGGAATATGTTCAAGATGAAGTTGGAGTTACTATAAATTGGCGGATATGAAGAGTTTTCTCCTATTTGTTGATGATGGGGCAGTATCCTTTGCCGTATTATGTAAGATTGATCGTGATAAAAAAACAGCTATGTGCCGGCGTGATGGTGTGTGGGGGGAGAAAAAAAGTAGGAGAAAACTACTTTATTTTCTCCTACTTGATTATTAGAGCATGCTCTGGATCTTTTATTTTGCTTCTAAAATTACTACGCGGTTAAGATAATTCTTTCCAAACATATTGTCTGTACCACCCATAGCAACTTTTTCAAGCTGGCTTTCTTTTACGCCTTCTGCAACCAATGCATCGTAAACAGCCTGAGCACGTTTTTCAGACAAAGTCTGGTTGAATGAAGCAGATCCTGTAGCTTTATCAGCGAAACCTGCAATTTTGTACTTAGTATTAGGATTAGCTTTCATAGCTTTAGCCATTAACTGTACATTAACCATACCTTCCGGGCTGATTTTTGCTTTACCGATCTTGAAGAAGATAGCAACTTCTGCAGCGCTGGGAACTTCCTTCACTACTTCTTTTACTACTTCTTTAGGAACTTCGCGGACAACTTCCTTGATGACTTCTTTTTCTACTACACGGTCTTCAACCTTAGCAAATTTCTTGCCGCCGAAAATATAGCTTACACCAGCTGTCAACATACCTGTTCCTTCAGCTTTACGGTGGCTGCTGATATTACCAAAGATAGAAGGAGCGATAGCGCCACGAGCTTCCACATCAATAGCCCAATATTTGTTAATGTTGAATTTCAAGCCAACACCGGCAGAGGCACCGATACGTGTTCTTGTTTTGTTTTCGCCTTCAGGAACCATTGTTCCGTCATTCTTGATTGTTACGTCTTGTGACTTAGCTACAGAAAGCATAGGGCCGGCAAAACCGTAAACTTCAAAGAAACGGCTGGGATTAGCACCTGCAAATAAGGTTGACAAGTTTACCATAGCGTCAATGTTAGCTCCTACATAGTTCTTGTTGTGTTTGTAGTAACTGTTATCCAGACACAAGTGTTGTGTGATACCATTTACCTGACCACGTATTCCCCATGTGGGAGTAATTAACTTACCCAAAGAGATGCTGAAGTGAGGAGCCAGTTTATTGAAACCATCGTTTTCAATAGCGTGGATACCTCCACCTACACTGATAAAGATGTTATCACTCCATTTCGGAGTATAATAGTTCGTATCTTGTGCCATAACCGTAGTTGCACAAGCTCCTGCCAACAAAAGTGACAGCGTTAAAAATTTATATTTCATTTTTATTATATTTTTTGGTGAATACTGAAAAAAATAACCGTTAGATGATTAATTTATTATCTTCCAGCTGCACCACCACCTGCGTTGCCGTTATCTCCGTGACCATGTCCGTGACCGTTTGTTTGTGTGGTGAATGTTGTAACGCCAGCTTTTCTGATTTGTACATTGGGAATGGTGTACAATGTACCTTCAATTGTTGTAGTAATAGTACATACAGTCTTGTTCATCTGAGTAGTCGGGATGATGGTTATTGTACTATTAGCAGGAACTAAAACAGACGCTGTAGCGGGTTCTTCCTTAAGACCGGTGTTGTATGATTTAACCAAAGCTTTCAAAACAGTATTAATTTCTGCATTAGTGAAAGCTTTTGATGCCGGAACGTATGCGTCAATATACTCGTTGATTTCCTTCAAGTTTTCAACAACTTGTCCTCTGATGGCATTGTATGTAACAGTTATCGTCTTGTCTTCAGAAGAGTCATTGGTAAATTCACTTGTTTTGGGTGCTTCCGGAGTATCAGGTGTTACTTCGTCTTCTGTAACAATCGGATTTTTTGCGGCACCAACTTCTGACTGCAAATAAATATTAGCAGGGATCAGAGCGTATTGACCTCTATCCAAAGCGGGAACTTTAACAGTGATAGCTTCTCCCGGAAGATAACCTTCAATGCTAGGTGCTGCAATTGTTTTTTCTTGAGCGGCAATTTTACCATCTGCACCGGCTGCAATAGTTTCCATGCTTGTCTGAAGTACTGAACCATTATCCAAACTGTAAACAGTAACAGCGATAGTTGCGCTTGCATTAGGCAGTTCTACCGGTTCTACATTGATACTTTCTTTTTCGCAGCTTGTAAACACTACAGTTGTCAAAGCTACTGCGGCTAATGCCAACTTAGCACTAATACCGCTTAAAAAACTTTTCTTTTTCATCTCGATAAAATTAAAAATTTAATAATTCTGATTTAATAAAATATGGATTAAAACTATTTTGTTGCATTATGTTTTCACTTGCATTACTGTATGGCATCTTGTAATAATATTTTTCATTTCCTGCATTATATGTTATACCCGTACCCAATGAGGTAGAGACCCTTGGTATATATTTATGTCTTTTATATTTATAAGGTGGTAATGCAACGATGAATTTAAACCCTCCATTACTATTGGCATGTTCTGCTTTTACAGCATAAAATCCGATGGAAACATAACGGAAGTGTCTGATCATTTCAAATCTTACCCCTTTTTCTTTTAATAAATATTGTTCAGCTCTCAATTTAAACTGTGTATTATACCTTGGCCAATAAAAGTTTCCTCCTACAGACCAATAAGTAGTGTATTTATTATCATAGTGAAAACTAAATCCATCCCAATATCCATATCCCACATATCCAATTCTTCCTTCCAAAGAGAACCGTTCGTCTTTCAACGGATAGAATAGTGATAAGTCTGCACCATAAGTCATGTAATCAAAAATTCCGACAGTAGCTGTTCCTTGTATATTATATGGTAATCGGAAAGTTTGCGCTATCGTCAGATAACCTGGATGAACTTTGTCGGCTGTCCTTCCATATCCGTCATTGTACACAGGCAGAATAATCTGCCCGGTAAATTTCATTCCTGGCCAAAACGACACCTCTACCGCCGGGCTAAACTCTAATAAAGCCTGATATATCTGTGTAATGATATAGTTCTTAAAGTATAGCTGCGGATATACCAATATATCTACTTTAAACAGCGAACTGTTTTTTTTCTTTTCTTTTTTCACCTTGTCCCAACTGTCACCTATATTATAACTGACTTTCCAGTCTTCACCACTTACTACGGTGGTGTCACCGGTAAGAGGCTGATAGGTTAGTGAAACCTGAGGTACATTGTAATTGGTAACAATCAGCTTGCAAGGTCTGCCTTCAGGTAATCCTATGGACTGTATGATGTCTACAGCTTTTTTGATACCTAATGCTTGAATCTTGTAAGCACTGTTCTCAACCACATAAACTCTTTCTTCAGGAGTATCTGTCCATCTTACATTTTCAAATCCCATTTTTACAAGACTGTCTGTCGTTAGTTCTCCTGTTGATTGACTGAAACTTCTTAAAGGAATCATAACAAGCAACAGTATGGCTATACAATACAACAAACATCTATATAAAACTCCTTTTGAAGAACTCTTATTTTTCATTTTATAACAAATACTTGTTTCAATTTAACATTATGCGACCCTTACGTTAAGCCACATATTCGGTGTAAAAATAAGTACTATTTTTTAAATAGCAAATAAAATTAAACGAAATGAGTCGTTTCTTTTGAAAAAACAGTTGAAAAAGCATATTTTAATCTTTATATGTAAAATAGGTATGGAATAAATTTGTATTTTTGCAAACTATATGAGTAGAATATTAGCTATAGATTACGGTAAAAAGCGCACAGGTGTGGCTGTGACAGATGTTTTGCAGATTATTGCAAACGGGTTAACGACTGTTCCTACGCACCAACTGCTGGACTTTATTCTGAAATATGTGGAAAAAGAGCCTGTAGAACGCATTGTTGTAGGGCATCCCAAACAAATGAATAATCAGGAATCGGACAATATGCGTAATATCGTTCCATTTGTCAATCAGCTGAAGAAAAGGTTGCCGGGTATGCCGGTCGAGTTTGTTGACGAGCGATTTACGTCTGTATTGGCTCATCAGGCCATGTTGGATGGGGGCTTGAAGAAGAAAGACAGGCAGAATAAAGCTTTAGTTGATGAAATCAGTGCCACGATAATCTTACAGTCTTATTTGGAGTCGAAGAAATTTATTTAATAAATAAAACAGATTAAGAAAAATGATATTACCTATTTATGTGTATGGACAACCGGTGTTGCGCAAAGAAGCGGAAGATATTACCCCGGATTATCCTAATTTGAAAGAGTTGATTGCAAATATGTTTGAAACCATGAATCGTGCAGATGGGGTAGGCTTGGCTGCTCCGCAAATTGGTTTGCCCATTCGTGTTGTTGCTATTGATTTGGATGTGATGTCTGATGAATTGCCTGAGTTTAAGGATTTTCGTCGGGCCTATATAAATCCTCATATTTTAGAGGTCGGTGGAGAAGAGGTCAGCATGGAAGAAGGTTGCTTGAGTCTGCCCGGTATCCATGAGGCGGTGAAACGTCCGGACCGTATTCATGTGACTTATCTGGATGAAGAACTGAAAGAGCATGACGAGTGGGTGGAAGGCTATTTGGCAAGAGTGATGCAGCACGAGTTCGATCACTTGGATGGAAAGATGTTCATCGATCATTTGTCTGCATTGCGCAAACAGATGATTAAAGGAAAACTGGGTGCCATGCTGAAAGGTAAGGCTCGTTGTTCCTATAAGGTCAAGACTGTAAAATGATAACTTTGAGATTTTGATCTATGCACCACAGGTAATACATCTGTGGTGGAAACCGTATTTTTATAAATACAAAATGATAAAACGGATACTCTATACATTATTGATAATGTTCCCTGTACTGGCTTCGGCGCAAATTAATACGGACAGGGTGATGGCGATAGGGCGTAATGCGCTTTATTTTGAGGATTATGTCCTTTCGATTCAATACTTTAATCAGGTGATTAATGCAAAACCTTATTTGTCTGATCCTTATTTTTATAGAGGGTTGGCGAAGATAAATTTGGATGATTTCCAGGGAGCGGAGAGTGACTGTTCGGAGGCTATCGAGCGTAATCCGTTTGTGGTAAGCGCTTATCAGGTACGTGGGCTGGCACGGATCCAGCAGGATAATTTTGCGGGAGCTATAGAAGATTATATTAAGGCATTGGAGTTTGATCCTGAGAACATAGGAATATGGCATAACATGGCTCTTTGTCGTATCAGGCAGGAGGATTATAAAGGTGCGAAGAATGATCTGGATAAATTGATCGCTATTTCTCCCCGATATACCAAAGCTTATTTGATGCGTGGCGAAGTGGATTTGAAGCAGAAGGATACTTTGGCTGCCGAAAAAGATTTTGGCAAGGCGATTGAAATAGACCGTTATGATGCGGATACATGGGCCAGCCGTGCTATCCTTCGTTTGCAGCAACAGAGATATAAAGACGCGGAGGCTGATTTTGACCATGCCATCCATCTGTCCACCCGGAACTCAGGCGTTTATATCAACCGCGCTTTAGCCCGTTACCATCAGAATAACCTGAGGGGAGCGATGAGTGACTATGATATTGCATTGGATATTGATCCCAATAATTTCATCGGTCATTATAACCGGGGCTTGTTGCGTGCACAAGTGGGGGATGACAACCGGGCCATTCAAGATTTTAATTTTGTTATCGAAATGGAGCCCGACAATATGATGGCTATTTTCAACCGTGGTCTGTTATTGGATCAGACAGGGGATTACAAAGGGGCGATTAAAGATTATTCTACGGTGATAAATGAATATCCCAATTTCTTGCTGGGATATCAGTATAGAGCGCAGGCGCGTAAGAAAATTGGAGATTTGAAAGGTGCGGATGCTGATGAGTTTAAAGTGTTGAAAGCACAATTGGATAAACAGAACGGGGTGGATCCTGGCAAGCAGACTGCCGATAATACGGAGAATGATAAAACCCGTAAGAAGTCCGACAAAAACATGAATAACTATCGTAAGATTGTGGTTGCCGACAATGAAGAAGGAGAAGAAAAATATAAGAGTGACTATCGCGGGCGTGTGCAGGATAAGAATGTGAATATCGTTCCCCAGCCCATGTTCGTGCTTACCTATTATGAAAAGCGCGATGATGTGAAACGACAGGTCAACTATTATAAGTTCATTGAAACACTGAATGATCAGAAAGTACTTCCCGGTCGTCTGATTATAACTAATGAGGAGGCTCCCTTGACGGAAGAACAAGCTACAAAGCATTTCGCATCCATTGATGAACAGACTGCTGCCATTGTGGCTGATCCGAATGATGTGAACAAACGTTTTGCTCGTTCATTGGACTTTTATCTGGTGCAGGATTTTGCAAGTGCCATTGAAGATTTGAATCAGGCTATTATTGTCGAGGGAAATTTCTTCCCGGTTTATTTCAATCGTGCTCTGATCCGTTATAAGCAACTGGAATACCAGAAAATGGAAAAAGAGTATGATTTGAAAGTCGGTCCGGGAGAGAAGGGCACCGTGAAAGCTGCGGACTATGAAATGGTAAAGCGCGATTTGGACAAGGTGATTGAGCTGGCTCCGGATTTTGTTTATGCATATTATAATAGAGGTAACGTGCTCTCTATCTTGAAAGACTATCGTGCGGCAATTGTTGATTATGACAGAGCCATCCAGTTGGACCCCAAATTTGCGGATGCTTATTTCAATCGTGGCTTGACTCATATCTTCCTGGGTAACAACAGGCAAGGAATACAGGACTTAAGTAAAGCGGGTGAGTTGGGGCTTTTCTCGGCTTACAATATTATTAAACGCTTTACAGAACGAAAAGAATAACATTTTTTTGCTAAAAAGAGGGTAAGTCAAAAAGATTTCGTTATTTTTGCATCCTCAAGAAAGAAAACAAATAGAATATTATGATAAAGATAACATTCCCCGACGGCTCCGTTCGCGAATATAACGAAGGAGTTACTGGTCTGCAGATTGCAGAAAGTATCAGTTCACGGCTGGCACAAGATGTATTGGCTTGTGGCGTGAACGGTGAAACGATTGATTTATCTCGCCCGATCAATGAAGATGCAAATTTCGTTCTTTATAAATGGGAAGACGAACAGGGCAAACATGCTTTCTGGCACACGAGTGCCCACTTGCTGGCCGAAGCATTGCAAGAACTTTATCCAGGCATTCAGTTTGGTATTGGTCCGGCCATTGAAAACGGTTTTTACTATGATGTAGATCCGGGTGAAGCAATCATTAAGGAAGCAGATCTACCTGCAATCGAGGCCAAGATGGCTGAGCTGGCTGCAAAGAAAGAGGCATTGGTGCGTCAGAGCATCGCTAAAGAGGATGCATTGAAAAAATTCGGTGAAAGAGGTGAGACTTATAAATGTGAATTGATCTCCGAACTGGAGGATGGGCACATCACCACTTATACACAAGGTGCGTTTACTGATCTTTGCCGTGGTCCTCATTTGACCTCTACTGCTCCTATCAAAGCTATCAAGCTGCTTTCTGTGGCCGGCGCTTATTGGAGAGGGCAGGAAGACCGCAAACAGATGACACGTATTTATGGCATAACTTTCCCGAAGAAGAAAATGCTGGACGAATATCTGGTCATGCTGGAAGAAGCTAAGAAACGCGACCATCGTAAGATAGGTAAGGAAATGGATTTGTTCATGTTTACCGATATGGTGGGCAAGGGACTTCCCATGTGGCTGCCGAAAGGTACTGCCTTGCGTATCCGTTTACAAGATTTCTTGCGCCGTATCCAGGCCCGTTATGACTATCAGGAAGTAATGTGCCCGCCTATTGGCAACAAGAACCTGTATATCACTTCGGGACACTACGCCAAGTACGGTAAGGACTCGTTCCAGCCTATTCATACCCCCGAAGAAGGGGAAGAGTATTTCCTGAAACCGATGAACTGTCCTCATCACTGTATGATTTATAAGAATTCTCCACGTTCTTATAAAGACCTGCCGTTGCGTATTGCGGAATTCGGAACCGTATGCCGCTACGAACAGAGTGGGGAATTACACGGACTGACACGTGTGCGCAGTTTTACACAAGATGATGCTCACTTGTTCTGTCGTCCCGACCAAGTGAAGGAAGAATTCCTTCGCGTGATGGATATCATCAACATTGTGTTCAAGTCTATGAACTTTGAGAATGTGGAAGCTCAGATTTCTCTTCGTGACAAGGTGAACCGCGAAAAGTATATTGGTAGCGATGAGAACTGGGAAAAAGCTGAACAGGCCATTATTGAAGCTTGCGAAGAAAAAGGTCTGACTGCGAAAGTAGAATATGGTGAAGCAGCATTCTATGGCCCTAAATTAGACTTTATGGTGAAAGACGCTATTGGTCGTCGCTGGCAGTTAGGAACAATTCAGGTGGACTACAACTTGCCCGAACGATTCCAGTTGGAATATATGGGTTCTGATAACCAGAAACATCGTCCGGTAATGATTCACCGTGCGCCTTTCGGATCGATGGAACGTTTTGTTGCTGTATTGATTGAGCATACTGCCGGTAAATTCCCGTTGTGGCTGACTCCCGACCAGGTAGCTATTCTGCCTATTTCTGAGAAATTCAATGAGTATGCGGAAAAAGTGAAAGCGGAACTGAGAAAATTCGATGTCCGTGCTATTGTGGATGATCGTAATGAGAAAATTGGCCGTAAGATTCGTGACAATGAAATGAAACGTATTCCTTACATGCTGATTGTAGGTGAGAAAGAAGCTGAAAACGGTGAAGTTGCAGTCCGCAAGCAGGGCGAAGGAGACAAAGGAACCATAAAAATAGAAGAATTCGGAAAAAATCTTGCCGAAGAAGTTTCTAATATGATAAATAAATGGTAACTTTGCAGCCGTTTGCAAAAGAGCATATTGTTAAACCTTTATGTATTCTTTTGCGTTTAGATAAAGAAATACTAATTAAAATAAGAAGAAACAAACAGGAACTAAAAGTTTTTTAATGAAGAATGACAGTTTAAAAGGGCAACACAGAATCAATGAACAGATTCGTGCCAAAGAAGTCCGCATAGTGGGCGACGATGTAGAACCGGCAGTTTATCCGATAGCTCAGGCTTTAAAAATGGCTGAAGATCATGAGGCTGACCTAGTTGAAATTTCACCCAATGCTGTTCCTCCAGTTTGTAGAATTATTGATTATTCTAAATTTCTTTATCAATTAAAGAAACGTCAAAAGGAACAAAAGGCTAAACAGGTAAAGGTAAACGTAAAAGAAATCCGTTTTGGGCCTCAAACAGATGATCATGACTACAACTTCAAGTTGAAACATGCCATCGGATTCTTGCAGGACGGAGACAAGGTGAAAGCGTACGTATTCTTTAAAGGACGTTCCATCCTTTTCAAAGAACAAGGTGAAGTGTTGTTGCTTCGTTTTGCGAATGACTTGGAAGAATATGCAAAAGTAGAGCAGATGCCTTTGTTGGAAGGTAAGAGAATGACAATTTCTTTGGCGCCAAAGAAAGCGGGCGCACCGAAGAAGGCGGAAACGGATACTGCTAAAAAGGAAGCTCCGAAAAAGGCAGTAGAAACAAAAGGATAAAGAAGAGTGCGTGACGCGCCGGTATAGTGCGTTACCACCATTTGAATAATAATTTAAAATTAAAAACAAGATGCCAAAGATCAAGACTAACTCCGGTTCTAAAAAAAGATTCGCTCTTACCGGAACAGGTAAAATCAAAAGAAAGCACGCTTTTCACAGTCATATTTTGACTAAGAAAACTAAAAAGCAGAAAAGAAACCTTGTACATTCAGGCTTAGTAGCTAATGCTAACTTGGATCAGGTTAAGGAACTTCTTTGCATGAAGTAATCTAAAAACAACAAAAGCGTAAACGTATTATTTAAAGTATTAACCGAATGTCTTTAGCTTTAAGTTCACCGTGTGAAACAGTGGCGCTAACATTCAAAAAGAATTAAAACTATGCCAAGATCAGTAAATCATGTTGCTTCTAGAGCAAGAAGAAAGAAAATTTTAGGTCTTACCAGAGGTTACTTTGGTGCAAGAAAGAATGTATGGACAGTAGCAAAAAACACTTGGGAAAAGGGTTTGACCTACGCATACCGTGACCGTAAGAACAAGAAACGTAATTTCCGCGCTTTGTGGATTCAGCGTATCAATGCTGCCGCTCGTCTGGAAGGAATGTCTTATTCTAAATTGATGGGTGCATTGCATAAAGCAGGTATCGAAATCAACCGTAAGGTGTTAGCTGATTTAGCTATGAACCATCCGGAAGCATTTAAAGCAGTTGTTGCTAAAGCAAAAGCAGCTTAAATTTTTCTGTAAACGGTAATATAAAGATTTACTAAAAGAGCAATCTCTATGAGGTTGCTCTTTTTTTATTGCAGATGCTTTCTGATGTTCCCTCAAGAAATGGAAAACAACAATAAGCAGAATAACAGAGAGTTATTTTCTTGCTTATTATTTTTAACAAACAAATTCTGCTATACTCTTGTTTATATCATAAAAAGGACGTATATTTGTCATACGGAAAGAGATGAAAAGCGAGCCGCATTAGTTGGATTGGGAAACTCATCAAACTAATCTGAAAACCGAGACATAGCTTCATCTTCCAATGGCGGGCCACGCCTTCGGGTAGCATTTATGCCGGTGGATTACAAAGGAGGAGAGCACTCAAAACCTGTCATTCGGAGTTTCATCGCATCACTGGTGCGGCTTCATTATAAGGCGATGCTAATTCAATAGATTAGCATCGCTTCTTTTTTTATAAAAATAGTACGGATATGATATTTTATTTTTCGGGTACAGGCAATTCGGCTTGGGTGGCAAGGCGGCTGGCGGAAGGGCAGAATGAGGAATTGTTGTCCATAGTTATGGAAATAGACAAGGGCAAAGAGTATAAATTGAAAGAAGGGGAAAAAGTAGGTTTTGTCTTCCCTGTATATGCATGGGGACCTCCGGAAATGGTACTTCGTTTTATTCATCAACTAAAGTTGGATAAGCCGGGATATCTCTTTTTTGTTTGTACTTGTGGAGATGATACAGGAAGGACTGCGCAAATTTTTTCCTCTGCTGTTACTCAGAAAGGTTGGCGATGTGTTGCCGGCTATTCGGTTACTATGCCGAATACGTATGTTTCTTTGCCCGGTTTTGATGTAGATGATGAAGATATAGAAATTCAGAAAGTACAGAATGCTGTTGCCCGTGTGCGCTTTATTAATGAAGAGATTACATCAAGGGTTCAAATGAAACAATATAATTGTCATGAAGGTGCGCTTCCATTGACCAAATCCTATTTGCTGCGTCCTCTTTTCAATGCTTTTCTGATGTCTCCCAAGCCTTTTCATGCAACGGAAGCCTGTATTGGTTGTAAGAAATGTGAGAAGGCTTGTCCTGTGAATAATATAACAGTGACGGATCGTCCCGTCTGGGGAAATAACTGCACTCAATGTCTGGCCTGTTACCATGCTTGCCCGGTACATGCAGTGGAATATGGAAAGATGACCGGGAAGAAAGGACAATACAAAGGAAGGTTGTTGAAAGATTTATAGGTGTGAGGAAATTGATATTAAAAAATAATCAGCATGGACTTTATATTCTAAAGAAGAAGATTCTATTAATAGGTATTAAATTATTCATTTTGGGGAGGGTGTCAAAACTCCCTCTTTGAAGAAATCACTCCTGCTACAGCTATTTGTCGCAGGGGTGAAACTTTCTGTTTGGGCATTATGACCTCCTCTTTTATTTTATCTTCCGTCGGTTTAACGCTTGTTGATAACGTCTTGCATTCGCTTGATGCTGGGCTGCTGTGACAGCGAAATTATGGGTGCCTGAAAAATCTTCTTTTGCACACATGTAAATATAATTATGCTGTGTATAATTCAGCACACTTTCCAGTCCTTGGATGGATGGGATCCGGATAGGTCCCGGAGGTAAGCCTGCATGCTTGTAGGTATTATAAGGAGAGTCCACTTCCAGATGCTTGAAAAGAATGCGTTTCAGTCCGAATTCCTGCAAACCAAATTTTACCGTTGGGTCTGCTTGCAATAACATTCCTTTATTCAATCTGTTGATATAAAGTCCTGCAACCATAGGCTTTTCAGAGCCATTAGCCGTTTCTTCTTCTACGATAGAGGCCAAGGTGGACACTTCTTCTGGAGTAAGTCCGATACGTTGAGCCTTTTTCAACCTTTCATTATTCCAAAAGACGGCATGTTCTTTTTGCATCCGTTTTATAAAAGCGTCCGCACTCATGTTCCAATAAACTTCGTACGTGTTGGGAATAAAAAGAGAGGGGAGGGTCTCTTGGGTATACCCCATTTGTGCGCAGTAAGCACTGTCGGAAATTAAATTGGCAATATCCAGCGAATCAATCATGAGCTGGCGTGAAACGGCCCGCACTAATCTGTCCACGGTACGTACACTGGGTACAGTCAGATTAATGGGAGTCTGGTATCCCATGGAAAGACGCCGGAAGAAGTAGCGCATATTGTCCGACGGATTGAGAACATAACGTCCTGTCAGTATATTGTCTCCATACTTCTTTTTTTCTGCCAGATATTGAAAACCAAACATGCTTTTAGGATGTCCGTTCCGGATTATTTTCTGATATACAGAATCCAGGTTATCATCTCTGTCTATATAAATATAGGTAGTCTTTGTAAGTTGGAATTGTTTGGCAAAGAAGTAGTAATATATACTTCCTGCACCACCAGTCCCCACTAGGATAATTATAAGGATCACAATCCATATAATAGTACGTTTCTTTCTATTCATTTTAGTCCAACGGCTTTTTCGGATGCAAATATAGGCAAATATCTTGTTTTTTTCTACTTTTGACGATTTTGTACCCCTAAAAATACAATTTTGTCCACTATACGGTTGATGTAAAATATGTAAATTTGACCAAGCAAAAAACGAGAACGCAAAATAGTATATTAATTATTTATTTTTAATCATGAAAAATGCACTTATGGGTTTGGCTTTGTTCGCTGCAATGCCGGTATTTGCCCAACAGAAAGCGACTATCAATGTACATCCCGGACAAGGGAGAGAAATCATTAGCAAACATATTTACGGGCAATTTGCAGAGCATCTGGGAACCTGTATCTATGGAGGCTTATGGGTAGGCGAGGATTCTAAAATTCCCAATACCCAAGGCTATCGTAATGATGTGCTTCAGGCATTGAAGGACTTGAAAGTACCGGTGCTTCGTTGGCCGGGCGGATGTTTTGCCGATGAATATCATTGGATGGATGGTATCGGCCCGAAAGAGAATCGTCCACGGATGGTCAATAACAACTGGGGAGGTACAGTGGAAGATAATAGCTTCGGTACACATGAATTTCTGAACTTGTGTGAGCTGATAGGTTGTGAGCCTTATATCAGCGGTAATGTAGGAAGCGGAAGTGTGGAAGAAATGGCAAAATGGGTGGAATACATGACTTCCGAACAAGGTAGCCCGATGGCGAAACTGCGTAAGGAGAACGGTCGTGAGAAACCATGGAAAGTGAAATTCTTTGGGGTAGGTAATGAAAGTTGGGGATGCGGAGGCAGTATGCGTCCTGAATATTATGCAGACTTGTACCGCCGTTATTCTACTTATTGTCGTAATTATGATGGCAATCATTTGTTTAAAATAGCCAGTGGCGCCAGTGATTATGATTATGACTGGACTGAAATCCTGATGAAGAATGTAGGCCATCGCATGGCTGGTATCTCCTTACATTATTATACAGTGATGGGATGGAGCGGAAGCAAAGGATCGGCTACACAGTTCACTGATGATGATTATTATTGGACTATGGGCAAATGTCTGGAAATAGAACAGGTGTTGAAGAAGCATATGGCAATTATGGATAAATATGATCCGAAGAAGCAAATCGGTTTGATGGTAGACGAGTGGGGAACCTGGTGGGATGAAGAGCCGGGAACTATCCGTGGACATTTGTATCAGCAGAATACATTGCGCGATGCTTTCGTGGCTTCTTTAACTTTGGATGTTTTCCATAAATATACGGACCGCATTAAGATGACAAACATTGCCCAGATAGCCAATGTGCTTCAATCCATGATTCTGACCAAGGATGACAAGATGGTGCTGACACCGACTTATCATGTCTTCGAAATGTATAAAGTACATCAGGATGCTACTTATCTTCCTTTGGAACTGAACTGTGAACGCAAGATTGTACGTGACGATCGCATTGTTCCGATGGTAAGTGCTACCGCTTCACGGGATGCGAACGGTTTGATTCATATTTCTTTGTCTAATGTGGACTTGCAGGAATCGCAGGATATAGAGCTGAACTTGGGTGAGGTGAAAGCCAAGAGTGTTACCGGCCGTATTTTAACTGCTGATAATATAGGTGATTACAATAGTTTCGAGAAACCGGATGTGGTTGCTCCTAAAGAATTTAGCGGGGCAAAGGTCAATAAAGGAAGCTTGAAAGTGACTCTTCCCGCCAAGTCTATCGTGGTATTGGAAGTGAAATAAAACACGTACATACGTGTAAGCTTATACGTACGCCCGCATGGAGCTACACATACGTATGTGTAGCTCCATGCGGGCGTACGTGAAAAAATGTACTTTCTGACTTACAATATCACTCAAATCTGATTTGGGTGCCCCATTGCGGAAAACTGGAAAAGCTGAACTGGAGGAGGGGATGAAGCAGCATAAGTATATCCTGTAGGGCTGACTTTTTGCTTTCTTAACATAATTATCATTCCGAGCCTGCGTGTTATTGGTGAATATGGCAGAAAAAACATCTTTATATAATAAATGTAGTGTTTCTGTAATTAGTATTTGGGAAGATTTTACTATTTTTGTACCGCTAAAAATAATATAAATTTTAGTTTAATTAATTAAATCAATTATGGTGAAAAGAATGAGATCTTTTTTATCGGCAGTCATGATGATGATTGCTGTTACTGTCAGCGCTCAGGTTACCACCGCCTCTTTGAGTGGTAAGGTGGCTGACGAGGACAAGGAAGCCATCATCGGTGCCACGGTTCAGGCTGTCCATGAACCTTCGGGAACTATGTATGGGGCTATAACCAATGTGGATGGACGCTATACTATCCAAGGTATGCGTGCCGGAGGCCCTTACACAGTAAGTATATCCTATGTTGGTTATCAGACCAATGTGTTTAAGGACGTAACTCTTCAATTGGGTGAAGTCTATAACCTGGATGCGAAGATGAGTGAATCGGCCGAGCTTCTTCAAGAAGTAGTTGTTACAGCTCAGAAAACGAAGTTCTCTACCGAGAAGACCGGAGCGACAACCAATATCTCCAACGCTCAGATTGTGAACATGCCTTCTGTAAGCCGTAGCATTACAGACTATTCCCGTTTATCGGCTTATGGTGGCAATGGAATGTCGTTTGCCGGATCTGACGGTCGTACTGCCAATTTCACAATTGATGGTGCCAACTTCAACAATAACTTCGGTTTGAGTTCCAACCTGCCTGGTGGCGGCAATCCTGTTTCTATCGAAGCGATTGACGAGATTCAGGTAGTTATCTCTCCATTCGATGTACGCCAGACCAACTTTATCGGTGGTGGTATAAACGCCATTACCAAATCAGGTACCAATACCTATAAAGGTTCTGCTTATATTTACCATCGGAATGAAAATATGCGTGGTGATGCCATCGACCGTGAAGCCATTGCCGGCGCCCGCGAGAAAGACCAGTCTACTACGTATGGTTTCACCATCGGAGGACCTATCATAAAGAACAAACTCTTTTTCTTCGCGAACGGTGAGTTGCAGAATACGCCTACCATCGCCAACCGTTGGCGTGCTTCGGAAGACGGTGTCGCCAATCCGGATGCTTACCTGTCACGCGCCACTGTTGCCGACCTGCAGAAAGTATCCGATTTCGCAAAAGAGAAATATGGCTATGACACCGGTTCGTTCACCAGCTTCCCTTCCGATACGAAGAACACCAAGCTGCTGGCCCGTCTGGATTGGAACATCACCAACAACCATCACCTGGCCTTGCGTTACAACTATACCAAGAACACGAACTGGTTTGCTCCTAACGGCAGCTCTATGGACGGTGGCTCACGTATGTCGGGCAATCGTACCTCACAGTATGCCATGTCCTATGCCAACTCCATGTACTCCATGGATAACCTGGTACATTCTTTCTCTTTCGACCTCAACAGCCGTTTGTCGGACAGACTGTCCAACCAGTTACTGGCCACATTCTCTAAACTGGACGATGCCCGCGGCACCAACTCCAGCATATTCCCTTTCGTCGATATTCTGAAAGATAATCAGAACTATATCTCTTTTGGTGAAGAACTTTTCACCTACAACAACGCCGTTCACAACACGGTATGGAATATTAAGGACGATATCACCTACTATCTGGGTAATCATAAAATCATGGCAGGCTTGAACTATGAGCATCAGATGGCCGACAACCAGTATCTGCGTAACGGTACAGGATATTATCGCTATACCAGTATGGATGACTTCCTCTCGGGTGCCGCTCCGGAAATCGTATGTATGACTTATGGATATAATGGTGAGAGAGAACCGGCGTCACGTGTCCAGTTCAATAAGGTAGGCTTCTACTTGCAGGACGAATGGAACGTACGTACTGATTTCAAAGTTACGGCAGGACTTCGTTTCGACGGACTCTTCTTTGACAATGGCGACTTGATGACCAACAATGCTATTCTGGAACTTGACTACAACGGCCGTCATATTGACACAGGCAAGTGGCCGGGAAGCACATTGACAGTATCCCCGCGTGTAGGTTTCACTTGGGATGTGTTGGGCGACAAGAGCTTGAAACTGCGTGGCGGTAGCGGTCTGTTCTCAGGACGTTTGCCTTTGGTGTTCTTTACCAATATGCCTACCAATGGCGGTATGGTGCAATATCAGGCACAGATCAATGCGGCGAATGCAGCGAAAAAAGGGTTCACGATGGACGAATTCAAGGGAGGCATTCTTTCTACGGATGCTCTGAGAGATAAGATCATCAGCCTGGGCTATCCTCAGACTATCACCCCCGAGGAGGGAACTGTTCCTTCTTCTATCTGCGGTATCGACCCTGATTTCAAGATGCCGCAAGTATGGAAGTCTTCTATCGCGGTAGACTATACATTACCTGTATCATTTCCGTTGAGTGTGACCGTGGAAGGTATCTTCAACAAAACGATCAATGCGGCTATGCTGAGAGACTGGAGCCAGAAGGATATCAACGGTTTTGCCCGTCTCAATGGTGCTGACAACCGCCCCATGTTCCCTTCCGACGCTACTTATACCGACGAAAACGGCAAGACTTTGCCTAGCGCCTATATGCTCGAGAACACCAGCCGCGGTTACGGATGGTCTACTAGCGTGACTGTGAACGCAAGACCGGCCGAGTGGATTACATTGATGGCTGCCTATACGCATACCGTATCCAAAGAGGTGACTTCACTTCCGGGCTCTAACGCTTCATCTGTTCTCAACTACCTTTCTACTTACGAAGGTGTGAACAACTTCCGTCTGCACAACGGTCTTAACGTAACTCCGGACCGTTTCATCGCCAATGCTACAATCAACGACAAGAGCGGCAACCACTATAGCTTGATTTACGAGACATGGCGTGGCGGCTACAATTACTCTTGTATGCTGGCCAACGATATGAACGGTGACGGTTACAATTACGACGCCGTTTACATTCCTACCGACAAGCAAGTGGCTGACGGTTCCTTCCGTTTCGTCAGCGAGGATGACAAGACACGCTTTATGGATTATGTACATAGCAACTCTTATCTGAAAGCTAATCAGGGTAAATATGCAGAACCTAACAGCCTTTATTCTCCTTGGGTACACCGCATAGACTTCTCTTACAAGCACGATTTCAATCTGAACGTAGCTGGTACCAAGCACAAATTGCAGTTGAGCTTTGATATGAAGAACGTGCTCAATCTCTTCAATTCAAGCTGGGGAGTCAGCAAGTACTTGAATCCTGCTATTGGTTCCGATGCCCGCATCTTGAAGTACGAGGGTGTGGATGCTGACGGTGTGGCTACATTCTCAACTCCGGGGTCTATAAATGGCAACACTAAGACTTGGACTCCCAATCATTCTATCGGACAGTGCTGGTATGCTTCTATCGGCATTAAGTATTGCTTTAACTGATTATCAATTTAAGAACAATTGAAGAATATGAAAAATTATATCTTTATAGCGCTTGCTGTTGTGATGACTCTTTTCACCAGCTGTTCAGATGATGATGCTGCAGTCTTGGGTGGTTTGAAAGTTTCACAATCATACATTGCATTGCCTGTCGAAGGGGGTAGCGCTTCCATTACCATTGAATCGAAGGCCGAGTGGGTTATCACTGGCAACGACAAGGCCGACTGGCTTGCCATTTCTGTTACGCAAGGATCGCAAGGCGAAAGTGAAATTACATTCTCAGCCGATGAAGCGGTTGATGGCCGTTCTGTGGAACTTAAGTTGATCTGTGCTACTGAGACTCAGAATCTGACTGTCATGCAAGGTTTGCCGATTGTATCGGAAGCTACTTGCGCCGAAGTAATAGCCGGTCCCGACAAGAAGACTTATAAAGTGACCGGTGTTGTATCGAACATCTCCAATACCACATACGGTAACTGGGACTTGGTGGACGCCACCGGAAAGGTTTATATCTATGGTACGTTGGATGCCAAGGGTGGTACGAAGAACTTTGCCAGCCTGGGTCTGGAAGAAGGGGACGAAGTGACGGTGCAAGGTCCGAAAACAACCTACGGAAGTACCGTTGAGCTTGTTGACGTTACTGTGCTTAAAATCAACAAGTCGCTCATTAAGGTTGACTCTGTTTACAATGAAACACTGCCTATTGAAGGGGGAATCTTTGAAGCATACCTCATCACCAAAGGTGACGGCGTTTCTGTAGAGATTCCGGAAGATGCCAAAGAATGGTTGTCTATTGCCTCTATCGACCAGAAAGGCACCAATGTTTGTGTGAAGTTCCGTGCTGCCAAGAATGAGGGGGGCGATCGCTCTACCAGTATCACATTCCGTACTACCGATGGCAAGAAAGAATACACCAGCAAGACTGAACTTTCACAGAAAGGTTCTATTGTGGAAGCTACCGTGGCGGAATTCATTGCTGCCGAAGTCGGTTCCACACAGTATCGCTTGAGTGGAGTGGTGACTAAGATTGCCAATACCAAATATGGTAACATTTATATTAAGGATTTCTCGGGAGAAGTCTATATCTATGGTACTAAAAACTTTGCAGACAATGACCTCAAGGAAGGTGATATCGTAACTCTTGTGGGGCTGCGTGCGGAATATAATGGTACTCCACAGATGACGAATGCGGTTATAGAGGAAGTGCAAAGCGTGAAAATCGTGACTGTGGCCGAATTCCTTGAAGCGGAGGAAAGCAGCTCGCAATATTACCAGCTGACCGGTAAGGTTGCCAATATCAAAAATACGCTTTATGGTAACTTTGACATTGAGGATGCCACCGGTAAGGTATATGTTTATGGCCTGCTGACCGGATGGAACGGTGAAAGCAAAAAGTTTGAAACACTGAATATAACTGAAGGCGATAATATTACCATCATCGGTACGCGTGCCAGCTACAATGGCGCCGTCCAGGTGGGTAAGGGAGCTTTCATCTCTAAGGTGAGTGAATAAGGACATTGTATAATAAAGTAAAGTCCGCAATGTCATTTACATTGAATGTGATGACATTGCGGATTTCTTTTTAAAAAATCAGATGCTATGATTAAAAGGTATTACTATCTGCTTTTAGCAGTTTTCCTGGTGCTGCCATTGGTTTCCGGATGCAGCTCCGATGATGATTCTTCGGGAAAGAACGGACATCTTACTATTAATGACATTCAGATCACTGAAGAGGGGGCCAGGCGTGAGGTGCTTCATGCCATTGATAATGGCAAGGGCCTTACTTTGGATGAAGCCATTCACTCGCAAATCAGTATTGCCGCCAATAAAATTATTTCTGGCGACGGATTCAGTTTCTCGGAAGGATTTGAATGTAATGATCTCTCGGCGCTTCCAGGACATTCCACCGTTAATCAGTGGAGTGACAAGGCTGTGGCAAAAGCGGAGACTTCTTATTGGGTACGCTACCAGCTTCCTTCAAAAGTTGCCCTGTTCAAACTCCGCATCGCCTACGTAGATGGAATAAATGTAGGAATGGAGTACAATGCAGCTCAGGGTATTGAGATAGAAAATAAAAATGCCAATATACCTGCCGAAGGACAAGTCTATGTGTCGGGCTACGAAATGCCGCATCTGACGACGGGGAATACCTATGTGGAGCATGTAGTCTCGGCCGATGGTAAAAAGGTGCTGAACTATGCCATAGAATGGAACGGAAAAATGAATCATTCCCGTTGGGTGGCCTATAGTTATGATGCCATTACGGGAGTGAAGAATGTAAACAGAAGCGATGATGCCTGGGCGGTGGATCCCTTGCTTCCTGTCGAAATGCAGGTGGACAATAGCTGGCATACCAATGATGGATTCGACAGAGGACACCTCTGTGCTTCCGATGACCGTGTCTTTTCCTCCGAAGCCAATAAGCAGACTTTCTATTTCAGCAACCTGAGTCCGCAGTTCAATTCGTTCAACGGTGGTTATTGGGTTACGTTCGAGCAGTTAGTTAATTCGTGGGTACGCAAGGATAACGCCTTTGGAAGTGTGTACGATAAAATCTATGTGGCAAAAGGCGGCACACTGGACAAATTGTTAGTAAATTACAAAGGCACCAGTCCGGGAGGAGATGGGGTGCTGCCTGCTACTGATAAGGACGGGTTCACTTCGAAAGGATTGCCAGTCCCTCAATATTACTTCATCGCTGTATTGGCTCACCGGGCCAATCAGCCTGCTGATGTAGTGTCGGCCTATCAGGCTATCGGCTTTTGGGTGGAACACCGTGATGATTATGGCTATACTTTTGACCATCAGTTGAAAAGAGAGGATGCTAAAGCAAAGGCCGTCAGTATTGATGAGCTTGAAAGCCAAACAGGAATCGACTTTTTCTGCAATCTGCCCGATTATATAGAGGATGATGTGGAGAGTGGATGTCAGGTAACTGACTGGACTTGGTGACTTGATTCGCTTACACCGGGGCATAATGACTCTGATGGTGTGGGCTGCATATACCAAGCGGGTTGGAAGCAATGTCTTATGCTGGCATCTATGCTGGCATAAGACATTGCTACTTTGTTATTGGCAGTTCCCTCATCTTCTTTTCCTCGCAATAGGTATGAAAATGAGGAGTATAAAAAGAGGATCTGCCTGTTTTGACGCTGTCATGATACGTACGTGTAGGGCTATGCGTACATATATGCAGTGGACTCAATAATTTGTTAACTGACATAGTACTCTACTATTTGAATAGAAATGCTAATTGTTCCCGTCAAATGGTTTCATGGTCGCCTCTCCCTTTTGGGATATTCCTTTGCGGCTGATAACGCATTTGATTGTTTTGCAAAATATCATCATGTCTGTCATGAAGGAGACATGGTTCACGTACCAGATATCCAGTTCGAATTTCTTTCTCCAGCTGATTGCGTTTCTTCCGTTCACTTGTGCCCACCCCGTGATGCCGGGACGCACTTCATGTCTTCTTGCCTGCTCTTCGTTGTATAGAGGCAGGTATTGTACCAACAATGGACGGGGGCCTATCAGAGCCATATCTCCTTTCAATACGTTGAAGAGTTGGGGTAGTTCGTCAATGGAGGTGGCGCGGACTATTTTTCCTATGGAAGTCATTCGTAAGTCGTCGGGCAATAATTCTCCGTGGCAGTTCTTTCGGTCGTTCATGGTTTTAAACTTGATGATCCTGAATATTTTTCCGTCCTTCCCCGGACGTTCCTGAAGAAAAAAAATGCCGTCACCCCTGTTGGCTATGGCAAGTAACAAGATGGTTGACAATAGGACAGGAGAAGTCAATAGTATCAGAAAGGCAGCTATAAAAAAGTCCAGCGGATATTTTAAATAACGGGTATATCTGTTCTTTCTCATAATTGTGAGTTGTTTTTTATAATTCGGCACGGTGAACCGTAGGCCGTCACTCCGTCGGGCATATCTTTGCACACGACTGATCCTGACCCGATAACAGTCCGTTTGCCTATTTTAACTCCGGGATTGATCACTGCTCCGGCTCCTATCCATGAACCTTCCCCCACTTGCACATTGCCACATAATGTGGCGTGTGGCGAGACATGTACATAGTCTTCCAATATGCATTCATGATCAATAGCGGCACCGGTATTGACAATGCAATGTTTACCTGTCTGGCAGCAACTTTGCAATATGCTTCCTTGCATGATAACACTGCCTTCTCCTATCTTTGCATAGGGGGAGACAATGGCATGGATGGAGATGGCTGTACCGAATACGGCGTTTTTTTTATACAATTGTTCCGCTATATTCTTTCGGATGCTGTTGTTTCCGACACTGATAAGTATCGGAAACATTCGTTTTGGGTCGTAGGAGAGGACAGGATATCCCATCCATTCCCGTATATGTGGATTATCATCTATGATGCCCGTCAGTTCAATGCCGTTTTCTTTCAGTACATCCATGATCACTTTGGCGTGTCCGCCGGCTCCGTATAAATACATATTGTCAATTTTTATTTTATTAGATTTGAAATTTGTTCCTGATATACATTCCGCAATGCTTCCCATAGCGTCCTGCGGTCGTATCTTTGAACAATCCGTGGTCGGGCAGCCGAAGCCAATTGTTTGACGAGCCGTGGGGAAGAGACAAATTCGCGCATGGTGCGATATAGGTATTCGCTGTCATGGGGAGGAATAATGATGCCATTCTTTCCGTTTTCAATGATTTCGTTACATCCGTTGATGTTCGTCACGATGCAAGGTAATCCCATCGCTCCGGCTTGTAATATCACATTAGGGAATCCTTCCCGATAACTGGGGAATACGAAAGCATCCGCAGCGGCTAAAAAAGGTCGGATATCCTCTTGCCATCCCATAAATTTTATGGCGGGATGTTTGTGTATATGTTCTGCTGTTTCAGGAGTTACCGGATCCAGTTCCGCTTCAAAGTCTCCCACTAGGCAAAGGTGGCAGTTTGTAAATTCCTGTTGCAGGCGGGCAAAAGCTGAAACCAGTTCGTTGATGCCTTTGTCCCGCACTAATCGTCCGACGAAGCAGAAAGTGAAACCTTTCTCTTTATAGTAATCCGCTTTCTTCATCACCTCCGGTGTCCGGTCAAAATAAACAAGGTCAATTCCGTTGATGTTACCGTTTCCGATAAGATGTAGTGCCCGGCTGGTGATATGGAAACGTTCCAGATCTCGCGCCACACCTTTCCCTTCCGGATTGAGGTAGGTCGCACAGGCACAGGTGAGCTTGTCTGTAGTAATTAATAACTGCTGTTTCCAACCTGTAGCTGAAGGGAATACCAGTCCCGTGAAAGTATGGATCCGGATGGGAACTCTGCATATTCGGGCGGCCATCATGGCCAACAGTCCCGCCTTGGGTGTTAGCGAGTGGACTATCTGCGGTTTTTCTTTGCGGAACAGGATGATGAGTCTTATCAATGCTGTCAAGTCTTGCAGTGGGGCGATGTGGCGTTCCATAGGTATGGCGCAAGTTCTGACATTTTCCCTTTCAGCTACTTTGTCCAGTTCTTTCCCGGGCGAAGAGACGGCTAATACTTCATACGTATCTGACAACATCTTCAACTGTCCTTGCAGCAGGAGGTGGAGCGAGAGAGGAACGGTGGATATGCGTATTACTTTGGGTTTCATATAGATGATTTGTATCGAAAACTAGAATAAAGGTAGTGTTTGGATTTTAGAACCAACCCTGAGAGGAGAAAGATGATGATATGGGTTGCCGGATTGATAAGTGATGGATAAACATGTTGTTGCTTTACTTCCAAATATTGGAATAAAATGCAAACGTGTAGAACGCCAGCAACGCATAGCCCAACATTTTTTCATGATTGACCCAAAAACGTTCCTTCATGAACGGATAAATCAATACCACCGGCATGATGAACCACGAAATCTGGGCGAAACGGTTGGAATAGGCGGCACGGATCACCAGCACCCAGAAAGCATTGGTGACAAGGAACGTATTATATATCCAATGGTAATACTCGTCCTTGAAGTTGCGGCGGAAGATGAAATAGTACCCCACCGCTACCCCCATGGCACTATATAACAGAAAGTCCCAGCGGAAAGTCATACTCATCTGAACGATCTCGCCCACCATGTTGTCACCTGTCAGATAGCCGGAAAAGCGGTCGTCTCCCCCCATCAGATTTGTTGCCGCCAAATATGCCTGGATACGTCCGCCTATGGCATACGATACGCCTACACATGCCATCCATCCAGCCAGATACCAATAGCTGTTCTTGATGAACCAGGTCAGTGTGCCTGCTCCAACCATCAGATAGATGGATTTGTGGATTCCGGCTGCCAACACGCATAACCCGATCATTACGGGTGGACGGTTGACATACGTCATTGCCAAGATGAACAAGGAGGCTCCCATGCCATTCCGGATACCGTTTACTCCGTAACTCCAGAAAGTAAACATGCTGAGTATGACTAAGAAAGGAATATAGTAATACCCTTTGAAGATACGTTGCATAGCCAGCCACAATGAACCGATATAAACAGTGGCACATAGCAGGAAAAAAGTATGGATGTCGCTGTATCTGGCAAACCATTGCATAAGGTTGTAAAACAACCATTCGCCTTCCCATTGCCAGGAAAAGGGATCGCGTGAGTTGGCTGCAGTATAAAATCCTTTGGCGTAGTTTACCGTGTCTCCGAAATAAACGCTGACAGGACGTAGCCCCATATACAAGATCAGGATTAGTGTAAATAATACGCCCCACATGGCGTTGAGCGACACGGTCTCTTTTTTCAATACGCTTCCTGTGTGGCACTGCCATACGGCTGTCAGTACCATGCACAATACGGTGACATCGAAATAATGGGCATATTCACTTACGGGGATAAAGTCTATCATATTTATGGATGTTTTTTCGTTATGTTATTTTTTTCGTGCTTTTGTCTCGCACAGTTTCATGAATCTGCTGTACAGGGGCGGAATGTAATAGAAACTGAGGAGTGAAAGTTTTATATGAAAAGGGATATGTCTGTTTTTCAGGAACTCGTTGGCTGTTTGCTTTTTTAGTCTTTTCGCTGTAAGGTGTGCCAGATGCCGATAAGGCGTGTTTGACGCATGATACCTCACGTTGATTATCATCTTGAAAAGCTTTTCCAAACAACATCCCCGGTAAACTGTATTTTCTTTTGGAATGTTTTGCAAGCAGAGATAGTAGGAATCGGCACGGTCTATGTAACGGGGATTTATCTTTTGATGTGTGATACTCGTAGGTCGTTGTACCCAGTAGTACATGGGGATATCTATTAAAACAGCTTGACAAGATTTTTGATAGATCCGGCAGTTGAACTCAGTATCTTCTGTACCGGTCTCTTGGAAAAACTCATTATCCAACAACTCCCGTTTATAAAGTTTGTTCCATACTACTTGCGCTTGAACTTCTTTTATTCCTTGCTGTGGGTGGATATGGTTGAATAAACTTTTTATCATTATTTCTTGTGTAAGAATGCTTTTTGTGTAAGCGGAAGGAATTGAATAAGATTTGTCATTGTCATATACCTGTTTTCCTAAAATCATGGAAAAGCTATAATTACCTTCCTGTAATGCTTCCAACAGCACTTCATACATTTGCGGATGGATATAATCATCACCGTCAATGAAAGAGATGTATTTTCCTTTGGCAGCTTTCATCCCGCTATTTCTAGCCGGAGACAATCCTGCGTTTTTCTGATGAATCACTTCAATGCGGGTGTCTTTCCGGGTATATTCATCGCAAATTTCTCCGGAATGGTCGGTGGAACCGTCATTCACTAATATGATTTGCAAGGTTGTATAAGTTGATGCCAATATGTTTTCGATGCATGGGCGGAGATAGGCTTCTACATTAAAAATAGGAACGATGACACTTATTAAATCCGTTTCTATATCTTTTTTCATTTTCTTTTTTCGTTGATAAGCTGATTAAATAATTCCATCCACATAGGGATGATATTTTTTATATCATACTGTTCTGCTTTCAAACGGGCGGCTTTTCCCATTTCCTTACGAAGTTCTTTATCCTCTATCAACCGGCAGATTCTGTCAGCCAATACCTTCTCGTTATTAACGGGTACGAGAAATCCATCATGGCCGTCGGCTATGATGTCCTGCGGTCCGCAGGGGCAAGCGTATGAGACGACAGGAACTCCACAAGACATGGCTTCGATGATAACCAATGGGAGACCTTCAAAAAGCGAAGTTAATGTGAAAATTGACGCTTCATATAATGGGGAAAATATATCATAAGTATATCCTTTTAAGAAAATATTGTTTGTCAATTGATTGTTTCTTATTTGTTCTTCCAATTCAGTTCTTAATTCTCCTTCACCCCATATTTCTAAAGTCCAGTCAGCATGTCTTTCTATTACATATTTCCATGCGGAAATTAACGAGCTGAAATTTTTAGGAAATGCCAATCTTCCTACAGCAATTACTTTTTTATTTATTAATGAAGCTTTTTTCGAACCAAATGAAATAATAGGATTAGGAATGACACACACATCCACTTCTGTATTTTTTCCCCAATGGACAACTTTATCTTCTTTTGTAAGTACCACCGTCCGGTCATATTTTTTAAGGTGTATGCGATAATCAATGAAGTCTCCCAAAATGGCAAGGAGTTTGTCGAATACACTTTGGGCATGTAATGACCTGTAATTTTTATTGCTATGTATCTCTCTGATAAAAACCGGATGGGAGCTGACCGACAGGTAAGGTAAAAAGTTTTTCTCACTTGTTCCGGTAGATATGACAATATCCGGCTGTATTTGGTTCAGTATCTCTTTCAACCGTTTTTTATGTTGTTTCCTTTTATAGATAATACCTTTCAATATATAAAAACGGGATTTCCAGTCATCTTCAAAATAATTTATGTCACAATTTACCAAATGTACCTTAGTGGAAAGGGGGGAATACTGGTTTGTCTTTATTGTCGGTCACAATAATCCAAACCTCATTCTTTAGAGCTAATTTATTTGCTTTGGCTATTGTGACTCTTTGAATCCCTCCTGCATAGCAAATACTATCTGTACAATATGCTATTTTCATCGTTCTATAATAAATTTTATAAGTTTCAATAGGCACAAGACTCCTGTGGTAGACCGGAATCGTGCCATTTCAAAAAATAGCCTCCAGTGTATCGGAAAATAGTTCATCGGTAACTGCCGGATACTTGTCCTATATTCATGTGAACTCAAAATTGCGGACAATGCACCGTGTTGTTTCATGAAGCTGACCGGTGAAAAGGTGATGTTCAATCCTTGTCCTATCAGGCTTAATGCCCGGCGATATGTTAAAGCCTTTTCAAGGTCTTCCCGGTGTAAGGGAGTTATCCATTCTTCTATTAACCGGAATAACAGGTTCCACTGTTCAGTCAGATGGGGTTTATACAGTTTGGTCAGCGAGGTGATGTTGTTTTTTCGATAATGGTAGAACAAGTCAGGCAGATAGATGGCTTTTTTTACCCAAGTGAAATAATACACATTGAAGAGTAAGTCCTCTGTACCGATTTGTCTGACAGGAACAAACCGAAGGCCATGTTCTTTGATGAGTGATGTCTTATATAGTTTTCCCCAAGCTGTAGACAAACTGTCTATCTTTCCGGGCAAACGCAATTCTTGATCGTTAGGAGCTATAAGTCGCGCATAGAGCCAGTGGATTGAAGATCCTTGATAAACCATCTTTTTGTCGCTGAACAGATATTGAGGAAAGGACTGGTTGGCAAATTCACGAATGTAAGAGAAAAGACAGACATCCGTTTGTTTGTCGGTGTGTGAAAGAAGTGTTTTGCAGCAGTCTGTTCCTATCCAGTCATCGCTGTCCACAAACATCACCCATTCTCCACGGGTACTCTCCAGACCTTTGTTACGAGCGCCTGATAGTCCTAGGTTCTCCTGATGGATAACAAGGATCCGGCTGTCCCTTTCCGCGTATGCTTTCAGAATATCCGGTGAATTATCCGTCGATCCGTCATTTACACAAATAATCTCAATGTCCCGATAAGTCTGGTTCACTAACGAATCCAGACATTGGGGCAGGTAAGGGGCTGTATTATAAACCGGTACAATGATACTGATCATGATAATTTTCGTGCTTTATACCGTATATATCCATACCAGGTTATTCCCGGAAGCAAAGCGGATAGGGTCAGCCATTTGCGTGGTGACTCCGATAGAAAATGGGGATTTCGTGCCAACAAACTGTCTGCCACATAGTGCATCGCTTCGATGAAACGTCGTTGTGAGGTAGGAGCCAGTTGCATGGAACTTTTGCGGATAAAAGCAAAGCCTCGCGGGTTACGTATGTATTGGCGGTACATGTTCAAGCTTGAACCGTCGGGGCGGTATTCTACGTTTACCAACACTTCGTTCAAGGCCAGTAAAGGGTAATCCTGATCTATCAATTGGTATTTATAACCGAGTGATACATATTTCTCTCCTTCAAAAATGGGATATTCGGGATATTGTTTGATGACATCCGTGCGATACACCAGTTTTTTGTCTCCCCGCCCGCCTTGTGCATAGAATCCGCCTAAAGTAGTCCGCCTGCATTCATAAGGAAAAGGCGTACCGATTAAATTTCCTTGGAAATCAGCATCCAGTCCGATGATTCCTGCTACTTCTTTTGAACCGTGTGCGTTCCAGAATGTGATAATCTTCTCCACTGCATCATCGGGCATATAATCATCCGAGTCGACGCAAGTGTTCAACTCTGTGTCGATCAACCGATAAGCCGTATTGTGTGCAGCATGCATTCCTTGGTTCTCCTGATAATGGTAGCGGATGTCTATTTTCCTCTCTGCTATCCATTTTTCCACCCATTCAAGGGTATCGTCGGTCGAACCGTCATCCACAATCAGCCAGATGAAATCTTTGCAGGTCTGCCGTGACAGGGCTTCGTAACCTAAATGCAGAGTATAGGCACGGTTATATGTCGGCGTGAAGATGGTCAGCGTCTTCTTATCTGTTTCTATCTTGTTTTGTTCCATTGTCCTAAATAATAATTCTGAAGCCATTCGGCGTTTTTCACAATATCGTAACCGGCATCGGCTATTTGTTGGTAATAACCAGTGCGTCGGCTTGCCATACAGCGCACTCTCTCTATTTCGCATGCCCATTGTCGAGGAGCTGTTTCCAATGAGAGGAAGGAGACCTGGTCGGTCAAAGCCGCTTCGCGGGGAATGCGATCGGACACAACGCAGGGCAGGCCGGCACATTGCGCCTCAACCATAGAAACGGAAAGGCCTTCCATAAAAGAGGGGAACAAAAACAGATCCATCGCTTGCAACAGGCGGTTTACATCCGGACGTCCCCCCAACAAATGTACTTGGTCTGTCAAACGGAACTGTTGTACCTTTTTTTGAATGGATTTTTGCAATTCCCCCGTACCAACCAGCAGCAGGTGTGCTGTGGGATTAAACTCCTGCACATATTTATGAAACACCTCCAAGAGGAACTCATGGTTCTTCTGTCGGTTGAAACGTCCGACGTGTCCCACGACCGTAACATCTTTGGACAAGTGAAGTTCTTGACGAACCTCCAGCCGCACCGCTTCATCAAACCTGTATAGGAACGTGTCGATGGCATTGCGTTGCAAAATCGCTTTTTTCCCCAACTCGTTTCCAAACAACCATCGGGCGGCTTCTTTCCCACAGGTAAATCCTTGGGTCAGGTAAGGGCGCATGGCATGCTTGAAATAGGTGCGGAAAAGCCATTTAGTATCGAATAAAGCGTGTGCGTTGTGTGCGTGCGCAATAATTACGGGTACTCTTCGCCCTGCTGCTTCCCGGTAAACGAAATATCCCGATTCCGAACAATGCCCATGGATAATCCGATACTCCGGATGTTGGTCGAAAAAGTCGGAAATTTGTTTTCTGTATGTATTGAAGGTGAACGGATGGAGGGGGATCATACGGTAGATCTTGCCACCCATTGCCTCTATTTCATCATCGTATGCGCCCCGTTCCTGCCGGTGTACCATGAAATCAAACTGAACCCGGTTGCGGTCTATGTGACGGTAGTAGTTCATGACCATCGTTTCGGCACCTCCCCGGTTCATGATGGTGAAAAGCATCAATATTCTGATAGGTTCTTCCATTTCATTTGTCATTTACACTTAAATACCTTTTCCCATAGTGGAGCTATTTCCTCCATCTTGTATCGTTGGCTGTTTTTTCGGGCTGCCTGCCCCATTTTTTTCCGGAGTTCTTCCGATTCGATAAGTTGCGTGATCCGTTTCCCTAACTCATCGGTATCTTGAGGCTTTACTAAAAAGCCATCTTCACCATGAGATATAATATCCCGTGGTCCACTTGGACAATCGAACGAAACACAAGGTAACCCGCAACTCATGGCCTCTATTAATACCATCCCGAAACCTTCAGAACGAGACGGGAGTACAAGCATGGAGGAGGCGATATATTCTTCTTCTATTTGGTCTGTGGGCGAATGAAATTCTATTTGCTGTGTCAATCCTGCGTTTTCGACAGCTTGACGGTATGGAGAGCTATTTCCTTTGCCATAAATGTGGATGCTCCAGTCGGGATAACGTGAGGCAATATTGCTCCATGCCTTGATGAGCAAGTCGTACCCTTTGTTTTCAGATAGGCTGCCCACGCAAATAATCCGTTTGGATTGAAGTGAAGAGACAGTCTTCGGATGTAAGGAAAGGGGATTGGGGATTACTTCGATATTTCCCCAATGCCATTCTTTCGCATTGTATTGGGTCAATACCACTATTTTGTGGTATAACTTCCCTCCCAATTGCATCAGTACTCTTTGCCAAGGGTGAGTGCAGAACTGTAAAGAAGCATGCCGTTCATAAATCAACCGGCTCTTGCCGCGATGTATCCAAAGCGGGATATAAAGCCCTTTTATCCCATCATCACAAACGCAGATTACATCCGGATTGATTTTGTCAATCCATCGGTTGATCCCTTGAACATAAGATTGCAAATATGCGAGTCCTTTGGATTGTGTCTGAACATTGCAAAACGATATACGCGGACTGAACGGATAGAATGGAGTACATTCTGCTTCGTTTAGGGTGATGATAAATACCTCATACCCTAATACCTCTGAAAAAAAAGAAGCTTTGACCGATAGTACTCTTTCCAATCCTCCAATACCGGTTATTCCATTGCTGATGTAAACGATTCTCATTACTCTTAGCCTATTATTGCTGAATAAATTTTACCGACTTCTTTTTCGTTCCCATAATGGCGGATTCGTAGTTGTGCCTTGATGGCTTCTTGTTGTCGTTTGTCGGCAATGAACTGTGCCAATCCTTCAGCCGCTCCTTCCACATTGTTTGGGATGATAATGCCGTCCACCCCTTCTTCCAGTTGGCTTGAGGAGGTAGGAAAACGGGTAATGACCACCGGTTTTCCCAATATCTGCGCTTCACGCACCGTTACTGCTTTGCCTTCGTAACGCGAAGGCTGTACATAAATGTCACATGCCTTGATGTAAGGGTAGGGATTCATTTGCTTGCCAGCCAAAACGAAATGTTTTTCCATCCCCGTTTCCGCAATCGCTTTCCGTATCAACGGTTTATCTCCGCCATACCCTACGACATACCAACAAACGTCAATGCCCTGTTGCACCAATTGACGGCAGATGTACACTGCCCGGTCGATGGCTTTAGGATAAGAGAACCGTCCTACGGTACAGAGCAGAACAGGATGTTCTGTTTGTCTTTCTCGTCCTTCGAATGCTTGTAGGAAAGAAGTGTCGAAGGGCAGTTCCGCTTGTTCACGTATAAAAGTTTCGGACAGGATGTTTTCCATCAGTATCAACTTGCATTCTAATGAAGGGAATTTTGAAAGAAAACCTTTGGAAACCGATTTAGAAATGGAGATGATGTGGCCGAAAGCTCCCCATACCGGCAATTCCCGGCGGGTATTGATGTCAATAAAGGAATAGTCGGTATGAATCCATGCCCATTTTTGCTGTGCCTTTACTTTGTCGCGCACAATGTTGTGCGGTGTAAGGAAACTGATGGCCAGGTCATACGTCCGGCCTTCGTTGATGGAGGGTAGGAATGGAGTAGTACAGTCTGCTACATATTGAAATATGGCCTGACTTTCTTTTGCCTTCCTCCGTTTCCTGTAACACCAGTCCAAAAGGTGTGCTGCGATGCGCCCGGCAGCAATGTCCCAATACCCTTCGCGGATAATCTTCCGGATAGGGCGGGTGAGGGTGGTGTACTTTTTTACTTCGGGCAGAAGATTCACTTCCTTGGGTATGAGGTTCATAAATTCCCCGCTATGCCGGTAGACAAACAGATCCACTTGGCAACGCGAATAGTCTAGGGCATTGAGCAAGCCGATCAGCGAGCGTTCTGCCCCGCCTATCTCCAGGTATTGGATGGCGATGAAAATACGGGGAGGCATTGTGCCATGTTTGATTGGCTGTCTATTTTGATGTGATGACTGATTTTTCATCTTTCTCTATTAATAATGTAGAGTGTGCATTGATCACCTCTGGATGGTTTCGGCGGATATATCCCCCTATACTGTTGTATGTCAATCCTAGCCGGGTGGCAATGTCTTTCAGTGTTTCGGTGGTCGTCCCATACAGGTGGATCGCTTCGGCATATTTTTCTTTGCTTTGTCTGGACATCCGTTTCCCCTCAGAGGTCTGTACCATACCCTGTCGGTTTGCCAACTCCGGTTCATGTTTGTGCAGGTACTCTCTGAATGTCTCGGGATGGAGCCCGAACTCTTTGGCGGCGTGGGCTATCGGGCGGGGGTGTTTTCTCAGACTCCCGATGGCTTTCTCGTATTTGGCGGCTACGGTTTTCATCCGCTTTTTCGATTTCCGCAAATCAAGACCCCCTTCTGCCTTGCCGGAAAGTCCTGCCCGTTCCCTCACTAAGTCGATATGCCATTTGTGCAGATAAGAACGAAGTCCTTCCGCTGTGACGTGTGTTCTTTCTGCAATTTCTTTCAGCGTGAGAGCCGTGTCCTTATAAAGAGACAAGGCTTTCGCATATTTATCTTCTGTACGGAGAGAGGGTTTGTAGGTCCTTCCGTTGCCGGATAGTTCGCCTCTCTTCTTCTCTGGTCTGGCCTGTGCTTCCGAACGTTTCTTTCTCTTTTGTTCCAGTATATTTTTGTGATAGAACCTCAGATGCTGTTTGAAACCGCTTGGTGAGACATGGCATGCCCCGGCTATTTCGGGGATCGTCATGTCTGTCTTTTTATAAAGCTCCACTGCTTCGGCGTATTGTTTGGTGCAAGCTGGGGTCGCCCCACGATGGGTGTTGTCATTTATGCCCAACCAGTGGCGTACTTTCTCGCGCCAGGGAATGACTTCCGGTTCATGGATGCGCATGAAGTTGGCCAGTCCCGTTCCCTCCACTCCATATTTGCGGGCTATCTGCGACACATTCAATTCGATATCCTCCAGAGACAAGCATGCATCTATAGCCTTTTTATATCTGGCAAGCGACACCACATTGGGCTTTCCCTCGGACATGATCTTGACGGCATGGGGATTTTCTCCTTTCAAAGGAATGCGATGGCGGTGTAATACCAATTCGCGCCAGTAGCGGCGCAAGTAACTGCCGAGTCCTCCCGCTGAGACGTGACATTCCGTAGCTATCGTTTTCAGTGGCATGTTTGTCTCCGCATAAAGGGCAACAGCCTTGTCGTATTTCTGATGAAGCGCGTGGCGCCGCAGCAGAGCGGATCGCTGTCTCGGAGTCAATCCTATAGGATCCGGAAACGGATTCTCTTTTTCCAGTTGTCCCATTGGATTCGCTTGTTCATTGCTTTGCTGGGGATTCCTCACCGGCTCCTTTGTGGGATAATCTCTGTCTTTCATCTCTTGGTGGAATTGAATAGCCATACCTTTTCCCTCATGTTCTTAGTATAAGAGCTTTAGTGGAAAAGACAATAAAAATGCTCTGCTAAAAAGGAACATATCTTCGTAGGGCAAGTAATATATCTTACTTGGCCGAGTAAGATACTTAACTTGGTCCACGAACATATCTTACTTTGGTTCACGTAGATTTTATCTGCGTTTTGCATAATGTGTATGACCGATAATGTATTGTGAACCAGGTAAAAAACAGATCAGATAACTAGCCAAAGCAGAACCGACAAATGTCAGTAACGAAACTATGGCTGTTTATACAATGTATGAGTCGATGACACGGATGAACTCATATAGCCAGAGCAGGTAACGCATTATGAAATTCAATCCAACAATACATTCTTTTGTATTGCGCTTACATTCACGAATTTGTTTGAGTATGTTGATATATTTGCGGTCCGGCAGGTAGAAGTCTCCTACATTCTGCAAGATTTGTATCTGTGTCGTTTTTTTGTAATAACTGGTAATAGAGTAGGGATAGTTGCTTTCTCAGCCAGCTTTCTTTTCCTCGGTTGATGCGTTTAGTATATACATCGTCATCCCCTCATTCCATAAATTTGATATTTTTAAAATAATATTAACAGAGTGCTGGAGGTCTGCATCCATCATTACAAGGCAATTCCTGTGGCGTAATTGAATCTCGCCGACATGGCTGTCTCTTTGTTAAAGTTGCGTGACAGATCGATATAGCAGATGTGTGGATCTCTCGTCTGTAATTCGTGGATTACCGACAAGGTATTGTCTTCGCTTCCATCATTGACGAAAAGGATTTTCCAATTGTATCCACCTTCATCTTCCATTAATCGAAGTAGATGACTGTAAAGCAAAGGCAGATTTTGTTCCTCGTTATAACAAGAGATCAAAATGGTTGTTTTTTTCTGTTTCATTATGGAGCTTCTATTAATCTATAGAACTTTTGAATTTCTTCGGTATTTCCTTTTTTCTCTTGTTGCTGATAGGTTACAATAGATTGATACAACTTTTTGTCGTTCAGTAATCTTTCAATAGCATCCGCTACAGCAACAGGATTTTCCAAAGGAACAACCAATCCGTTTTTACCAGGAACTATTTGATTGTAAACTGCATCGAACTCTGTGGTAACTATCGGTTTGTTTAATATACGTGCTTCGGCTATAGACAGGCCAAATCCTTCATGACGAGATGTTTGGACATACAATGTGCAACTCTTAATGTAAGGGTACGGATTGGAGGTTGTTCCCAAGAATATGAATGTATCTTCTAAATGGTGTAAATGGATAAACTTTTCCATTTCTTTCCTATAAGGACCTTGTCCGATGGCATACCATTGGAATTCGATTTTTCGTTCCTTTAAGATTTTGCAGGCTTCCAAAGAGATATCGTATCCTTTCTGAAACTTATTAAGACGTGCAATGGTTAGTATATTCGGTACGGAAGATGTTAAAGGTTTAAGAGGTGTCTCGTACGATAATTTTTGTATAATCTTAGCATCTAACATATCCCAAATGACAATCATTTTATCAGAAAATTGAGGAAATGTTTGTTGAAAAATTGATTTGGCTGATTCAGATACCGGGATGATATAATCCATTTTACGGTAGAAAGGTTCTTGGAAGTATTGATTAATATCTGTCAGTTTATATCCAACATTTACCCATGCCATTTTTTTATTGGCGATTGTTTTTTGAGCCACATAGAATGTGGGGATACCTTGTGAATAGGCAATGGTCACATCATAATGAGTTGGATTTGTTGGAAGACAGGATGATACATATTTCCAATAAAGACGTGCTTTGTCTGAATGCCATGCCTTTCTCAATCGGATAGCAACAGAATAAGTCCACCTAGACAGGATTTTTTTGAAATCAAAAGTCAAGAATTGTTCAACTGTATTTTTTCCCAAAAAGCGAGTATAATCGAAAGGAGGAAGAAGATTGACTTCTTTGGGTATATAGCATTCAAAAGCTCCTCCATACGAAAAAAGTTGCAAATCAACTTCATATTTTGAATAGTCCAATATAGATAGAAAAGTAACCAAACTCTTTTCTGCTCCTGCATTGGTGAGTGATTCAATAACAAACAGAAGTTTCTTTTTCATTTGAATTTTATTCTATTTTGTTCAATTTTTCACGAAGTTCACTTGAAGAAGTTCCTTGTGTATAAGGAAAATACTGGATGCTGACTCCTACTTTTTGAAACTGTGTTTCTAACTCATTAAATAATGTCGAGTTTTTCCAGTCATCTCCTACGAACATAACATCGAATTTTAGTTTTTTCCAAGCACCAAACTTATCTCTGTCTATTTGTGGAACCACTTCATCCACGAAACGGATCGCTTCAACAATACTTTTCCTCTCTTCGTAAGGCACAATGGGCTTTTTATGTTTATAGGATTGGCACAACTCATCTGTACTTACTCCTACGATAAGATAGTCGCAATGTTGTTTTGCACGATGTAAAATATTCAAATGTCCAATATGGAACATGTCGAATACTCCTGTCGTATATCCTATTATTTTTGTATGCATTATGAATGAATATTTTGTGATATGAGGTTAATAACTTTTTTAGACGCATTTCCTGTTTCATACGAACCGATTGATCGAAGGAATCCAGACACTTTCTTTGTATAGGAGGTTGTGTCGAAGTTATTGATTTTTTCCACTAACTGCTCACGTGTTTTACAAATAAGAAACGGTAGTTCTTCTATACTAAAATAGAGGGAACGATCTTTGGATGTATATTCTTTCAAATCAGGAACATAAAGTAAACAAGGACGATGGGTTATGGCAAAATCGAACATTAGACTAGAATAGTCTGTAATCAGTAGGTCAGATGCAAAGAGCAATTCTTGAATATCGTCAAATAGTGTAACATCAATAAATGATGATTCATTTTTGCGCAATTCTTCTGACAAATTGCGCAAATGAGGATGTAGGCGTACCGCAATACACCAAGTACCACCAAAACGCTGTTCCAACGTATGTATCAGATCATCGTAGCAGATATTATAGTATTCCAATGTCTCTCCTTTACGAAAAGTAGGAGCATAAAGTGCGACTTTAGTTGTAGTAGACAACCCAATTTTTAATAAAATATTTTCCTTTAGCTTTTGGTTGTCTTTGAATAATAAATCATTTCGAGGTGTTCCAGTGGCTACGATTGCTCCATTATACCAAAAACAACGTTTGAAGATGGAAGTACTGTATTGACATCCCGACAAAAGGAAATCAATATTTTGCGAATCTACCTTAGCTAATTGGACATAGTGGGGAGGTAATGTATGTTCAGCATCTTGTTCTATCATTTTTAAACGTAGAGAGCTATGCCATGTTTGAATATATAGTTGCTTTTTTCGTTTGCGGAATAAAGAGGTCATCCGATAGTTGCTGACAATGACCTTACTGGTACATAATTCATAGAAGTATGCTAATGACATATAACGGACTTTACGAATTCCCTTTATATGATAGTCCTTAGGACGGACAAACGCCCAAACAATGTCCCATTTTCTATTTTGTTGAACCATATATTGGCTCAGATATTTTGGATTACATCCGTATTGGTTGCCATAGTAACTGATGAACAGTACTTTGTTTTTGCGGATAGGAAACAGGCTATTAAAAAAACGGATGATGATCTGATAAATCAACTCTTTCATTGGATGTCAATTCGTTTAAAAGAAGAAGGGCGAAAATGATTCAATACACGTTTCAGAAATAAATATCCAGGGAGGACTATCGGATGATTATTAACCAAATGATAGGTCAATGAATATTTAAGTGCTTGGTGGAACTCTTTTGGGTAAAGATGATTGATATGTTCCCAATATCTGCTATATTGTTTTCGAACCTCTTCTTGTGGATGTGATTGTGATATCTGGTAGAAGGAAAAAGCAATTCTCCAAAAAAATCTGATTTGGATATTCTGATAGTTTGGATCATGTTTCCGAATAAAATCTATTCTTTCTTCATACCCTTTCAGTAAATCCATATTTCGTAGCGAGAAATTTCCCGAAATGCTATTGTCTCGCTGTCTATAATAGTATAACGGTTTAGCTACAATACCGTAGGAAGTTACTTCATTCATTATGAGATGTTGCCAATAGGCATCTTCAAAACAGGTACCTTTTCGGAATGGATATTTTTTAGCAATATCCGCCCGGTAGAGTTTTCCCCAAGCAAAATTTTTTATGTACCTGTTTTCTATTAAAGCCTTCATCGCTTCGTTGCGTGTAAGCAATATGGGATTTTTATACTTGTTTAAATAGTTGTCATACAATAGGTGATTGTCATAGGCATAATAGAATCCGCCTTGTACTACTTCGCATTGATACCGGATGGCAAACCTATATAAGACCATTAATGCATCCGAAGAAATCCAATCGTCACTATCCAAATAATAGATATATTTACCGGTAGCAATAGCGGTTCCCGCATTCCGGGCATCGCTTAATCCTCTATTCGGTTTATTTATTAGTTTGGTTTCTGGGTATCGCTTGATATATTCTTTACATACAGATAAGGAATCATCCGTAGAACCGTCATTTACCAAAATCACTTCCATACTTTCTGCTTCATATTGTGCATATAAGCTATTCAAACAAGCGGGTAGATAGTCAGCTACGTTATATATGGGTATGATGATAGATAACAGTGGATATTTCATTTTGATAGATATTTTTCAGATTGATAGACAGGAACAATAACAGATACAAGGGGAATAGATATATTATATTTCTATTAATTCGAAAGGCTTATTTCCAATGATTGAAGCTACTTTTGGGAATTCTGAATTTCTCATTTTGTTAGTTTTCACAAGAAATACTTTTTCGGCTTTTGAAATCAAAAAGGAATCTAAAAAAGTTTTCATATAATCTGTCATATCTGTACTTTTTGTCTGATCGATATGTACTGGTACTCCTGGAATAATATAAATGTATTTTAGATCCATGTTTTTGACAAATTTGATATATGTTGCAGAATTGGTACATATTAGGAATTTGTAGCATGGATAAATTATGTGAAATTTTTCAATAAAATCACCTAGCTTGTTTAAAAGTTCATGTTCCTTTATATTGGTTAATTCTTGCATGTATTCATCAATGGAATCACTTAATAAATGACAAAAATGAAAGGATATGGAAATGTATTTTGAATTAATCATTTGTAAGCTATTATTTATTTTGTCTACTAAAGATTTTGAAGGTTTTTATTGGATACCATTATGGCATTTGAATATATATGATGCCCCCCTCTTCTCTTAATCAGTTTCTTTAATCTCCATAAATGATAAGTTTATTCATCAAGTAAATGGAAATGGCGTAAATAATGCGGTGTAACTTTATTCAAGTCGTAATGGATTTTATCAGAGGATATTCTCCTGTCATATAGATTAGGACTTAGAAAAAATTTAAGATCATAAGGTGCTGTATGAAGGATTTTGAAATTATAGTTAGTATCTAAACATGTTTTATAAATGGATACTATTCTTTTAATCTATCGGCTAATCCACCGTAAATGTCAAATTTCCATAGATTAGCTTTTCCATTAAACATTGTAATACAACTCGTTCCATTTTGTTAGTAGCCTGTTCCCTATGATAATTTTTTTAAATTCCATTTTGTCAGCTTTCATATCAACATAATATCGATAATACCATGAATGCTGATATAGGATACATGATATAATTTTTAGTATATTAATCAATCTATTCATATGGTTCTGTTTTGCATTTTTGTTTTTAAGTGTCATTTTTATAGTTTTGAAATAGATTCAGACACAGCATCAGCTATTTCTTCAGCCGACATACCACACACCTTTCCATTTTCTCGACTTTTCAGTTGTTCTTCTGCTCCTGCAAAATTGGTTGCAACAACAGGGTTGGTAAAGCACAAGGCTTCCGCTAATGTGATACAGAAACCTTCGTGTCGAGAAGGTTGCATATAGATGTCACAGTCGCGCATATAGGCATACGGATTGACTTGTGTTCCCAAAAAGATTATATGATTGTTAATCTGCAATTTTTGTGCTAATAGTTCATATTCTTTTCTCATATTCCCGTCTCCCACAAAATACCAACGAGTTTCAATACCTTTTTCCAATAAAATTTTTAGTGCTTGTATAGCTATATCCTGTCCTTTCTCTTTTGAAATTCGTCCAACGGTTAGGATCCGTATACCTGTGTAGTTGTCGGTAAAAGTGTTTCCTTGTTCTGCCAATTGGGGGATTTGTTCTACAGGTACGATATTGCGAAATACTTCTGTTCTGTCTTTGAGGGTAGGAAATAGGGAATCGAATCGTTCTTTAGCCATTTCCGATACGATAAAAATCTTCTTGTAGTTTGGGTATAATTTTCGAGTCATTCTACGGTCGATACCAAAACGTGTGACATCGAAATGAATCCATCCAATCTTAGTATTTGCATTCACTTTTTTACATATGTAATAATCAATGGCTTGTGATGGCCCGGCGTAGGCTATTGCGATGTCAAAATGTCCTTTCATGGTAGGTTTGTTACGGAGCAGGTATTTATAGAACCAATAACGATTACCGGTCATTTTAAAATGAAGATAAAGCAATAGATGTATGAATGCTTCAATCCATTTTTTTTCTTGTATCAATCCACGGATGATTTGGAGTGGTGGGTCGTTGATAATTCGCCATTTGTCGTTATAGCAATCTATAGAATGTATCTGTACATCTTTGGGAATATACTCCATATATCCACCTTGTGGACGTATCAATCCTAAATGAATTTCATATTGTTCTCTTGGTATGATTGACAAGAGAGATAGAAATGACTTTTCCACACCTCCAATATTCATGGCTGAAAGTAGAAAGAAAATTCTTTTCATTTATAAAAGAATTTGCATAGTTGATATATTGGATATAAGAAAATTCTTGTTAGATGTCTGAAGAACTTATTAGAGTTGATGATCTTTTTGATCATAATAGCCAAATCTACGTCTCTAAACATGATAATATCATTGTAATCAGCTCTAACGGAGTATGGTAATATTCGATTAATGATAGGGTCAAACTCGTTAATTCCTGTCTTTTGAGAAGATATACCTGTGGCGTTGAATTGTACAATAAATTCATTGTATTTTGCAAATGAATAGTGATTGTATAACAATGTGATAAATAGCTCTACATCGGATGCTATTTTATTATTTTCGTTGTATAAATAACAGTTGAAACATCTTTTATTAAAAAAAAGAGCTTGATGATTCAAAGTGTGACTCCAAAAATAAGATAATTTTAGAATATCTGGGGCTATCCATTGAGCTAATTCTTGACCGTTAGTATTTACTAGTATAGCATTTCCATATATAACATCTTCTATATTATTTCGATTACAAAATTTCTCAATTACTTTTTCATTATAAAAGTAATCTCCAGAATTAAGGAATTGCAAGTAGTCTCCTCTTGCAATCTTGATTCCTTTATTCATGGCATTGTATATGCCTTTATCAGATTCACTTATCCAATAGGTAATGTATTTGTCGTATTGTTCTATTAAGTTCTTACTGCCATCAGTGCTACCGCCATCGATGATAATCCATTCAAAGTCTTTCCATGTTTGAGCGATTACGCTGTTTATGGTCTTTTGTAGACCATCGTGGTTGTTGAAGTTGATGGTGATGATGGATAATTTCATAATTCAACTATCTTTTTGACTTTAAAACGTTCGTATCTATTTGATTGCCCAGCTTTCCTAGACTGTAATTTTCTCTTTTCCTATCAGTTTATAGAGTTTTGTCCTGAATAATGGAATAGCAAGAACTGTAATTATTGTCATGATTAGTGTAACTAACCATGGAAAATAGCTTTTTTGATTAATGGGATGAAAAAATATCTGGTAACATTGAATTGTCCAGTAGTGTACGGCTAAAAAGACCAGTGCATTGCAGGCAATGTTTCTTAATATGCCTTGCAGGATGCTTCCATTAACAAACTTGTTGAAACAGATAAATATGCAGACAATCAAGAAAATGCCACTAACAGTATTCAATAGGTATCCAAAGAAATTGTTTCCTAATGCATTAAAAGTAAGACTTATTGTACCATTTATATTGATAGTATAAAGATAATACTATAATAATTAATCCTAATTGAACTTTACTTGTTCCGGAAAGATATTTCGTCATACCTTTTGTCAAATAACCAAGCGTGAAGAAAAAGGAGGCTGTGAATACGGTTGCTAAGTTGTAAGGAAAATGTAAATAGTTTACATTGCAATACCATCCGATAGTTAAACAAAACAAAGCATATATTACAATTCCTTTGGGGGTGGCTTTTAAAGTGTGATGAACTATAAAGAATATAGTATTTACAAGAAAAAGCGTCAATACAAACCACAAAGGACCGGCTGTAATGGGAGTTCCGTGATAAAATATGCTAATAAATTCCGCAACGAGAAAATCCAAACTAGAATGTATTTCTGAGAAAGCATACATAGGATTTAGATAACTGTATCTTTCTATTAGTAACAAATCATATAGTCTTGGATTAAAAAAAAATAACAATAAAGATAGCAATAGATAGGGAATTAGTAAAACCTTTGTTTTGCTCTTTATGTAAGAACCAATAGTTGGATATCGGCGTGTGTTAAATAGAACGCTGGATAGGAAAAAGAAAGTAAACATGCGAAAGGGTTGTGTAAATTGATATCAAATGACCTATCTCTTTATGTCTAAAGGTAAGTAAATACCAGTATGTACTAAACAAATTAAAATAAATATAAATCCTTTCAGTTCGTCAATCCATCGAACTCGTTTCATTTATTTATTATTTTAAATTGTTTCCAATCCCATAAATCCTTCCTCCTTTAACCTCAGTGGCCTACCAAAGCTTTCTTGGTATCCATCAATGTGGATGTCAACACAATGAGGGGCTTTCATTTGCCATTCAACCATGGGATGATGAAGGAAGAGATCGGCAAAGTAATCACCACAACTGAGTAGTTTAGGTAATTGAATCGTGCGTTCGATAACGAATTTTCCTTTTCCTATTTTCTCGATGATCCCTTTACAATGACCTTCGGCAAGGGATACCATAGGTACCTCGTCTTGATTTTTTAGGATAAGCATAACATCTGTTTGCATATCTTGTTTGGTCTCACCTTCTATGCGAAGGGAAAGAGTTTCTTGTCCGGACGTAATGGTTGTTTGGACTAAGGATGAATGGTTTAATTGGATATTTGTTATGCTCAGACCATTTTTAGTCCATACAATGTTATCTTTTATTTGTCCCTTATTAATATGGAAATCTTCTTTCAGATAGTACTTGATAGCTTCTTTTGAATTCCCGATGTAATCAATAAGACCGTTTTTTAATACTATTCCTCTTGTACACAAACTCCGTACCGCCGCCATATTATGACTCACAAACAACACCGTCCTCCCTTCGCCTTTCGACACGTCCTGCATCTTGCCGATAGCTTTCTTCTGGAATTCGGCATCACCTACGGCAAGTACCTCATCTACTACCAGTATTTCCGGTTCCAGAAAAGCGGCTACGGCAAAGCCCAGACGGACGATCATGCCGCTGGAATAGCGTTTTACGGGGGTATCTACATAGCGTTCCACACCGGCAAAGTCGACTATCTCGTCCAGTTTGTGGGAGATTTCGTGGCGGGTCATGCCCATGATGGAGCCGTTCATGTAGATGTTCTCACGGCCGGTCAGCTCCGGATGGAAACCGGTACCGACTTCCAAGAGAGAGGCAATGCGGCCACGGGCACGGATGGCTCCGGTGGTAGGGGAGGTGACACGCGACAGAAGTTTCAACAAGGTGGACTTCCCGGCACCGTTTTTTCCGATAATGCCTACTACATCGCCTTGATGCACATCGAAGGTGATGTCTTTCAACGCCCAGACATATTCCGACGCGCCTTTCTTGCTGCGGTCGTTGGTTTCGCCTATCTTCAGATAGGGGTCTTCCTGGCGGAGAATGGTCGTTTTCCACCAGCGGTTGAGGTCGTGGCTCAGTGTGCCGGTGCCGACCAGACCGAGTTTGTAGAGTTTGCCCACATGGTCAAACCGGATTGCTATATCGTTCATTCTTATTCTCTTTTTTTAATTCTGCTGCTTACACTGTATCCATAAAATTGCGTTCCACCCGGCTGAAGATGACTACTGCGCAGAACAGGGTGGAGAGCATAAACAAAGTGCTATATGCCAATCCGCCCCAATCAAGTGAACCACACCCCATGCAGCTGTATTTAAAGGTCTCGAATATGGGGGTCAACGGGTTGAGCGCGATGATGTCACGGTATTTTTCCGGAGCTGCGTTTAGCGGATAAATGACCGGAGTGGCATACATGAACAGTTGCAGGCCGAAGGTGACCAACTGGGTGAGGTCACGGTATTTGGTGGTCAGCGCCGATACGATCAACCCCCACGACATGGCATGGAATGCAATCAGAAATGTCAGGAACGGAAACAACAGCAGGGCGGCATTGACATGCAGTGAAGCTCCTTTCACATAAAAATAGAGATACATGGCAATGAACAACAACAATTGTATTCCGAACTTGATCAGGTTGGAGGTGATGCCGGACAACGGCACGACCAGACGGGGGAAGTAGACTTTGCCGAACACGCCCGCATTGGCCGTGAACACATTGGAGGATACGTTGAACGCGGAACTGAAATAATTCCACAGCATGATACCTGCCATGTAGAATAAAGGCTGTGGTACTCCGTCCGTCGAGATACCTGCCAGGCCGCCGAATATGAACATATACATCATGGTAGTGAAGATCGGTTGGATGAGGAACCAGAGAGGACCCAGAATAGTTTGTTTGTACACGGTGACAATGTCGCGTTTCACGTACATATAGTATAGGTCACGGTACCGCCATATACCTTTCAGATCTATATCCAGCCATTTTTTCTTTGGCTTTATTTCTATTGTCCAGTTTTCTTTAGTCATTTTTTGAAATCTTGTTTTTTAGGAGCGTTTGTCCAGATAGAGCACACAGTGCTGCTGTTTGTGGTCGCTCCAGGGATTGGAAACCAGTTGGTAACAATTCACTTGGAATGCAGGTGAACAGAGCGTATAATCTATTCGTAAAAAATCGCCCCAGCGTTGGTAGCTGCCTTTCCATGTCCGGCCGGCCTGGAGGAAGCAATCCTGCAGTGACCGGCTGATTTTCCGGTAAACATACGAAGCCGGTGTATCGTTGAAATCACCGCACACGATGACCGGGTAAGGACTCTCGGCAATGGCGTTTGCCAAGAGATCGGCTTGCCGGTTACGCCGGATGGCGTGGTGGCGCATCGTCTGGAGTCTGTCTTTTATTGAGGATGATTCATTCATGCCGGTAGTTTGCAGATGGACGTTGAATAACCGGAAAGTTTGCCCTATCATCCGGATATCCGCTTGAAGCATCTTATTGTAGCTGTCCGGGAAGTAGTACTCTTGAACGTTTCCGACAGGCCAGCGGCTGAAGACGGCCAGATTAAGAATTTCATCCTCCCGCGAGTTGACGATGCAATAGGGGTAATCGGGAAAAGCAGCCCGGATGGTGTCCCATGCCAGAAGATTGGTATGGGGACGTTCCTGCAGGCAGACGATGCCGGGCTGCAGGATACGAATGCTATGGATGGCCTTCGCCAGGGTGTCTTTGTTCAGTCTGAACCCTTCGGCATTCCAGCAAACCAGTTTTAGCTGATTGGAATCTGGCACTTCTTCTCTATGTAGGAAATGAAGCGGAAAGTAACCGGATAGAATAGGTGAACTACCTAATAGCAAAAGCAAGTAAAGCATCCACCAACGATTATGTTTCCAAAGCAGAATCGCGAAAATAATCCCATCGGCTATACATATAGGAATCGCCGACAGACTGATGAAGATAAGATTTCCGGCCCACTCGGGAGTGAAGCAGGGGAGAAATATCAACAGCAGTGTCAGACCGCACAGGATACCTCCCGACAGACAGTTAAATACGCGCATTGTTAGCAATCAGACCTTCTAAAGCTTCGAGTTGTCTTCGGGTCAACCTCAATTGGTCAAGCATGGGCCGGTAACGCTCCAAATGGTGCAGGTCCGTACCCACAAAATCGTACATTTTTTGTTTTAACAGCTTTTCGCTGACCACTTTGGGGTGCGGGCCATAGTAACCGCTCAGTGACATCAGATTGAGTTGAAAGCTGTAACCTTTCTCTTTCAGCAGAAGGTAATCTTTTTCTTCCATGTACAGGTAACGCTCCGGGTGGGCGATGACCGGTTGATAACCGGCATTCCATACTTTCATCAGGATATCCGGCAAACCGGGAGGAGGGTACATGTAGGATGTCTCGACCAGCAGGTGGCTGCTGCCCAAAGGCAGCACTTCTCCATCCAGCTTGTTTGTAAAAGCGGCATCCATCATATATTCGGAAGACAGCCGTAGATCCAACGGGCCGGAATAGGCCGCCTTCAACACGTCGAGCTGTTGTCGCAGCTTCTTGTTCGGTGTGGGATAATCCTCCATGATATGGGGGGTGAGCCACACTTTCCGCAACCCTATGGATTCCATATAGCGCAGCAGGGACAGACTGGCATTTATGTCGGGCGAACCGTCGTCCACTCCCGGAAGAACATGGGAATGGACATCGGTCATACCCTTCATTAAACCAGAATTAATCAAATTGTATTTGGACTTGAATATACCAAACATCCTACTTCTTTTTTGGGGGGATTTTAGGATTTCTTTCTGAACAGCCGTTTCCAGCATGATTCGGAACCATCCACATAACCATAGCCGTAGCCGTAACCATATCCATAGCCTCCGTATCCGCCTGTCTTTACTATGGCCCCGTTAAGTACCAACGACATGTTGTTCAGTTGTCCGCTGCGATAAATTTTTTCCACTTCCGGTAACATGCGGCGGTCCAGTTTGCCAACCCGTACCACGAAAATGGTCAGGTCGGCTATGCGGTTGGTAATGGCGGCATCGGCCACCACTCCTACAGGCACATTGTCGACAAAGATATAGTCATAACGGTTGCGCAGTTCGGTTATCAGTACTTCCAGTTGTTCGCTGAGCAATAGCTCTGACGGGTTGGGGGCGATGGGACCGGCCGGAATGAAATCCAGATTTTCACAGATCTCGTTGTGCTTGATGATTTCATCCGTTGTGGCCTTGCCTGCCAGAAAAGAGGTCATTCCTTTTTCCTTTGTGTGGAGGCGGGTATGTGAAGTCAAAGTCCCTTTACGGATATCCATGTCAATCAGGATGACCTTCTTGTCGGTTTGCGCGAAGCTGGCTGCCAGATTGCTGGATACGTATGTCTTGCCGGCACCCGGTCCGAACGAGCTGAAAGTGACGACTTGCATGTTCTTTGACTTGACACGCATAAAATCCATGTTGGTGCGTATTATGCGGAAGGCTTCCGATACAATGTCACGCCCTTGGGCACGGACAGCGATGCCATGTGCCGTTTCTTTATTCTCTGTTTTCCCTTTGGATGAATCCTTGGGTATTTCGCCCAGGAAAGGAACGGTTACAGCATCCTCGATGTCCTTGCGGTTGCGTATACGGGTATCGAAGAACAGGAACAATAGCAGGACAATTGCCGGCAGGGCGATTCCTTTCATGACACCTGCCATGATCATGCTGCGTCCGTTGGGAGAAATCGGAGCATCCCCTCCTCCGGCAGGATCGAGCACACGGGCGTCAGTCTCGGTGGTGGCCTGGCTCAGCGCATTTTCTTCGCGTTTGTTCAGCAGATAGAGGTAAAGTTCCTCTTTGATGCGTTGCTGACGTTCGATAGAAAGCATTTGCTGCTGTTGTCTAGGTATGTTGGTTACCCGCCACTGGGCTTCTCCGGCCCTGCTTCGTGCCTCGTTCAGTTTCACGTCGATGCTGACAATCATATTGTCGATGGCCCGGATGATATTCTGCCGCATGGCAATCAGATTCTTGTTCAGTTCCTGGACGATGGGATTCTTGTCGCTGCTTCCTTCTATCAGTTTGTCCCGTTTCAACTTGTTGGCATTATAGGCCGTTATCTGGGTTTCAATGTTGATGTCGGCTATGCCGGTGTTTGAAGGGATAAGCTCGGTTTCTTTGGACGGGTCCACCAGGTAGCTCTTGATGTAGCGTGCCATGCGTGCCTGTAATTCCAGTTCCTGAGTGGTCGAGCTGTACTGCCGTTTGTCTGACATGGACATGGAAGCGGCTGAACCGATATCGATGATGTCATTGTTCTGTTTGTAGGACTGAAGTTCGTTTTCCACGCCTCCCAGTTCTTTTTCGATGATGACCAGACGCTCGTTGATGAAGCTGGAGGTATTGATGGCTATCTGGTTCTTGTCTTTGATAGTCTCTTCATTATACACTGTAATCAGCATATTGAGCACATCTTCGGCACGGGCGGTGGAGTAATCACGGAGTGACAGGTAGAGGATGGAGGCGTCATTCTCAGCTTGGCTGATGTTCAGGTTGCTTCTGAATAGGCTGGCCATTGTGTCCGTACTCTGCCGGCGTATCGTAATCGGTGTGTTGAACCACTTGTCTGTATAATATAAGGTGGGTGAGACCACTATTTTTCCTACGGGCGACTGGATGGTGTCACCCAGATTGGCCGTCAGCGTTATACCTGTGGCGTCTGTCGAGAAATCGGACAACCGGACTTGCTTTCTGTTCAGGGTTTTGACTGTCAGGCTGAAATCAAGATGGTCTTCTTCTTCCGGAAACGAGACTTTGACAGGGGCTTGTGTATAAAGTTCCTCCTCACGCAAGTCATCCATGATGAGGTAGCATACATTGGCGTGAAGACGGTTCACCACATCGCGCATGAGTTTGTGTGACTGGAATTGCAGGATTTCATTGGATACGTTGGTATATGAATAGGTGTTAAAACGGTCCAGCCCGCGGCCGATGTTGTTTGAATAGGCGTCCTTTATCATGACGGTGGCCGACCGTGAATAGATAAAGGGAAGTTTGGCATATTGATACCATGCGTATCCGCCGAACAAACTGACAGACAGTATAAACCAGTACCAGTTGGACAACAGGTACATGACGATGTCAATGGGGTTGATGTTGAATCCTCCGCCACTTGTGGCCTTGTCTCCCGACAAGTCTTTTTGTTCACTCATTCTTATCATGTCGTTTCTTTTTTTATTTGGTAGTTAACAACACCAGTGAGGTGATTGTGGTGATAAAGGACAGGATCATACTCCACGTGCTCAGTTTTCTCTGGGCCTGTTCGGTGGCCTTCATGTTGGTGGGTTCTACGTAAACGATGTCATTCTGTTGCAGGTAATAGTAAGGCGATGTGAAGATGTCTTTACTGCGGATGTCGTGGAACAGGATTCGTCGCTTGTTCCCATATTCGCGGATGACGGCGATACGGTCCAGACGGGAGCGGGGGGTCAGGTCTCCGGCCATGGCAAGAGCCTCCAGAAGAGTGATGCGGTCGCCTTTCACTTCAAAGGTTCCTACATGTCCAACTTCTCCCAGCACGGAAAATTTGAAGTTAAGGAAATTGACGGTGACCATAGGATCTTTCAGCAATTCTTCGTTGATCAGTCGTTTCTTGATCAGTTCGGTTAACTGGCGGCGGGTCAGTCCTTCCACATGCAGTTGTCCCAGCACGGGAAAGTCTATATTCCCGTTGATGTCCACTAAATAACCTTTTTCTTTTTCGTCACTTAATGCTCCCACTTCATTGTTGGAAATGGTTCCGTCCGCTTCTACGGAATAACTTCTGCTTCCGGACATATTGAAAGGTAGGGACAGTTCCGGGTTTTTGCTGTTCACAATAATGCTCAGTCTGTCATCCCTATGGATGATAGCTTCATATTTCTGGACCATAGGGTATTCCTGTAGTTCATCCATATCTTGTAAATAGACAAAATCTTTGCGTGAGGCGCACGAACTAAAAATGACCATTGCCAGCAGGTAGGCCAGCTTGATTGTTTTATCCATTGTTTTATAATTAATTGTTTTTTATTCTTTTATATGAATGACTTGGTCACATCGCTCCATCAGTCGTGGATCGTGTGTTACAAATATTAAGGTGTTATTTTTGCCCCATTGCAGCAAATTGTCCATGAGGCGTGTGGTGGTCCCGGTGTCAAGAGCCGATGATGCCTCGTCAAACAGCCAGATCCGCCCGGGACGCAACAGTGCGCGGGCAATCGAGATCCGTTGGGCTTGTCCTTCAGACAGGCCATATCCATGTTCCCCGATTCTAGTATCCAGTCCTTCCGGCAGGCTGAACACAAATTCAGCGCAGGCCAGCCGGATGACTTTATGCAGAGTCTCTTCGTCTGCTCCCGGACTACCCAGCCATAAATTCTCACGGATGGTACCGCTCAGCAACGTGTTTCCTTGGGGCACATAGACGAAGTTGATGCGTAAATCGGGGGTCACACTGAGTGTCCGCCCGTCATCAGTCGTTAAATCGATACGGCCTTTTTCCGGATAGACCAAAGCGAGTATCAGCCGGATAATGGTCGTCTTTCCTGTTCCGGTAGGTCCGGCTATGGCAGTGGAATTTCCCGGATGAAAGGTAGCAGTAAACCGGTCGAGCACCGGCTGTCCCTCTTCATACCCAAAAGACACTTCCCGGAAGTCCAGTGTCAGCGGCTGGTCTATGTAGACAGGGTGCTCGTCCGGTTCCACATCTTCAAAGAGGGCCATCAGCCGTTCCACGGAAGTCCATCCTCGTACCAGGCTGGGAGGGATGGATATTAGCCCTAGAAAAGGTCCCTGTATCTGTCCGACCAGTTGAAGAAAGGCTGTCATTGTTCCGAATGTTATTTCGTGGTTATGTAGTTGGAATATTCCCCATAGGAACGCACACAAGTAGCCTCCGCCGAATGTGATTCCCATCACGCCTTGTGTGAAGGTGGAGAACTTGATCTGTTCCATTCCTAATTTGAACAACTTTTCTTGTGTCTCATGCAGCTTCTGTTTCCGGTAGCCGGTAGCCCCGAGCGAGCGGACTAGAATCCGTTTGGACAGATTCTCCTGCATGACGGTGCCCATCTCGCTGTTCATCTCTTTTTGGGCGCGGCTCAGTTCCCGGACCTTCCGGAAATAGATTTTCGATAATAAGACAAGAGGGGTCGCTCCCAGTATGAACCAGGCCAAACGGGCGTCAAGAATCCACAAATAGAGAAAAGAGCCTGTCAGCTGCAAGCCGGTAACCAGCAGGTTGGGCAAAATTCCCATTCCCATTCCTAATACTTCGGAGGCGTCACTACCAATGCGGGTGAGCAGGTCTCCCGTGTGCCATTTTCCTGCTCCTTTCCATGAACACATCATCAGGGCGTCGGACAGCGAATTTTGCATGCGGATGCTGATGCGCATATTAATTTTGCCAAAAATCCAAGGAGATACAAGTTTTATCCCCATACCTGACAGGAAGGATAAGACTACTATTGTGGCTACCAGGTAAATATTCCCTTTCTGTGCTCCGGTAGCCACATCGATGATCCATTTGGACATGGCCACATTGACCAGCGACATGACTACTCCGAAAATACCCGAAAAGACAGAGAAGCTGATGAGCCAGTGGTATCCTTCTGTTACCTGCATAACCCATTTGAAAGCTTTCCGTCCTAATTGATATGTATTGCTCAGATTCTTCCGTGTGAGCTTCTGCAAAAACTTTTTCAGCAATTCTTTCATTTCCCTTTTATCATTTCCTTGAAGCGTAAGAGGGCTAATCCGGACAGCCACCAGAAAGTTTCATCAAAGGCATAGCCTGACGATAAGTGCATTTTGTGAAAGACCCGCTTCAACGTGTATCGTTTGTTCGCCCATTTCCCGGAGGGACGTTCACCGTAACGTTCGTCTCCATGTCCAAAATTGCCACTTTCCCAGATCTCCTGCATTAACTTATCCGGACAGAGACTGGTACTGAATGGTAAAAGGTCGGCCGGCACGCCAAGATATTTTATTAATAGGGCATAAAGCAGCCGGTTCCACCGGTGAATGTGCCATTTATGGCAGATACGCTCCAGTTCGTTTTTGTTTGTAACAGAATGCAACGCGTTAAAAGCCATGGCTACATCACACAATTGTCGTAGTCCGATCCCTTCATTGATAAGATGCTTCAGTATGTGGGTGGAAAGTAATAGATGATTCGCTTCGCTTGGAAGTTTGCCCTGGCTGTTGGCAAAGACTTCCGCTTCCCATTGGCGGATTTTCTTTTGGAGGAAAGGGTTGTGCAACTCGATCAGCCTGCTGTGATGTTCAACCAGAACTCTGTTTATCAGACAGGAAGCCTCACCGTTGGCTCCCCTTTTTACCGGTAATCCTAATTTTTCCATCCGTTGGTTGGCCTCTTCGGTTTGTGCCTCGTTTCCGAACCACAGATCGATGTCTCCGGCTATGCGATGTTCCGGATGTGGGTAGAAGCCGGCTATCCCTATCCCTTTTAGCAACAGGAAAGGGATAGAAGGTGGCTGTGCATAAATTTGTTGCAGGCCTTTAAGCGTTTCCCGGTGTTGCCGGTTCACCCGTTCCAAGGTGTCAACTTCCACCATCCAGCCAAGTAATACCTTCCGGGGAGGTACGGCTTCATCCGGCAACAGGCGGATGCCGTCGTAAATAATGCCTTGTACGGTTTGTTTTCTTGCCATGCTGTGAATTTCATTCCATTCCTTTTCATCCAGAGGAAAAAGGGCGGAACAGTCTTCCTGCCGGTCCCACAGTCCTTGCCTTAGCAAAAGCATGAAAGCCTTTTGTAATGGGGCTGAGATCATCTTTTTGTCTTATTCTATGGCTAAACCGGTTTCTAACCATTGTCGGCACAGCTCGTTGGCATCGTTCCGGGCTGTATCCTTATTTACTTCATATTCATTGCACAGCAGTGCTCCGGCTTCATCTGCCGTGAATTCCTTGTTCTCCAATTGTTTCCATAACCAGGCGGCTGTCTCATTCATGGAATAGACCTGTGCCATATCCATGGCTTCTGAAAATGGGTTGACAATCATATATTCTCCACCTACTTGGCGAAGAATTAAATTAGGATTGAGTCTCATTGTCTTTATATTATTGCATTATCCTATTATAGTTAAAATTACATCGACCTTCACAGGCAGATGTAATGGGGAATAAAATGTAAGTTCATTTATTATCCTCTGATAATATAGGGTCTTGAACTTACTTGATCTAACATTTTTTACAGATCCGGCGCTTCTCGCGAAGAAAACGGATCTTTCTTCTAACATTTCTTATTGTCTTGTTTGTCATATCTGAATTGAACAGGTTGCTGTTCACCAGTTTATACCCGTGGGACGGACCATGCCGGCTTGCAGCAGCTGCATGATAAATCCTGCGGCATCTTGCGATGCGGTGTCCTTGTCTACTTCGTATTCCTCCAGAATTAACTGTACCAGATGGCTGAAGCTTTCTGTCTCTTCGATATGCTCCCAGATAAATTCTCCTGTTCCGGTCAGGGTGACCATTCCGTTGAACTCCCGGGCGGTCTGTCCGGAAGGAACCAGTACGATTTCTCCGGCTATGTTTCGTTTGATGAATTCTTTGGTTCTTTTCATCTTTTGAAAAAGCGGTATGTTTTAATGATGGTTTCGCGTAAAGGAATTATGTTCAGCCATACGTGGGCGAAGAATTTCCACCGGAAATTTTCCGGAACTATCCATTCCCCTTTCCGCTTCACCTTGGTGACGACGGCGAAAATCTGTTCTCTCTGAATTGGGCCTTCGATGACAGTCTGGGCGTCACCGATAAGATAATATTCTTCTTTTTTAACATTATAAATACGGTGCATGACATATTCACCGTTGCTCCGCTGATAGAACACCATATCTCCTTTCCGGAGTTCACCGGAGGGTCTTTCCAGGCAGATGTGGTCTCTTGCGTGGATCAAGAATGGAGCCATGCTGCTGCCCGAAATGATCATGCTCACCTGCTTTCCTTCCTCAATAAGGGTACGCAGCATGGATATGTATTCTTTTGTATCGACAACTTTCATAATGGGGTGTATTCCATTTATCGGATAATTCCCAGTTCAGTCAGATACCGATGTAGGGTGAAGGCTGCTTCCGGATTCATGTTGCACGCATAGGTGCTGATGCTTGTCTGTCCGGTCAAAATCAGCAGATCGTCGAGTGCTTTGCGAGTGAGTTTCGGATTCCACCAGTTGATTGTAACCTGCGAGCAGAGAGCCTTGAAATGCTTCAAGACTGTCTGGGGACGGATGGCGTTATCGGGTGCCTGTTCGATGAAGACGATGGTCTTCAACGGGTGGCGTTCATTGTGGCAGATACCGCTGGAACCGCATACAGGCCATCCCGTTATCTCGTAGCCGTCGTTTGGAACAGGACAGAGCAGGGCACGGTCGCCATTGAGTACCCGGGTGTCGGGAATATGCCGGCACCACAGGGCGGCATGTGTTGATTTGCCAATGCCGCTGGGACCGCTGAACAGGATGGCTTGCTCGCGATAATCCAGAAAGGCACAATGCAGTATGTAGCATCCCCGGGCAGACAAAGGACGTTCCAGACAAAGGCAGGAAATGAACAGGGTATCTGTTTGCAGTTCTCTTTTCAGCCCTTCGATGAAATAGATGTCGGCATTCCTTTCGTCTTTTTCCTGATAGAGCGCATAGCAGGCGTTCAGATTTCCTATAGCCAGCAGGCGTGTTTCCCGTTCTTCCTTCCGGAAGATCACGATGTCGTTGCGTCGGAATATGGCCTGCCAGTCGTTGGACGGCAAAGGCAGACGGCCGACAAAATGGAATGTATAGTGCCGGTCTGCTCTTTTATCAGCGGGTTTACGGTCGAGGAACAGACGGCTGTTAACAGGAATCTCCTGTTCTGTCACTCCCGACAATTCAATTGTCAGCGGGCCGATATTCAGTCTCACAATCTTCGGTTTTTAGTGTGTTATGGAGGGATAATCCGTAATGATCTGTTCTTTGGCTTTCGCCATCTGGCAAAGATACTCCATATTTCCGATGATTGTCTTTTCACAGTGTGCGGCGGCATAGCATACATTGCATACGGGACGAAGGTGGCAACCCTCGCATTCGGTATGGGATACCAGTTCCTTGGCTTCCTCTAAAAGTTGCCGCCATGCGGTTGTCATCGGAACCTTTTTCAGGTCAACGGCCGGCCGGTCCATCATCACACAGGGGGTGAGGATGCCTTGCCAGTTGATCCAGCATGAACTCTTGGCGGCTCTGCACTCCAAAGAGCAGGCTTGGGTTCCTTCCACACGGGCAAGCGTATATTTTAAATTGTGCATGTATCGTGCCATGTCATTCCCTTTTTTGTACTCCACATATTGCATCTCGATGCGGGCCGCTTTGTCGGCATCCAGCCTTTCAGCTGGAATGTTACGCAGACTTCCGCATTCGGGGCGGGAGAGGGGAAACATGTATGAGTTAACTTCTGCCGGAATGTCCAGCTGTCGGGTCAGACGGATGATCTCGTCGTAATCCTTTTCATTCTTTCGTACGATACTTACGTTCAGTTTCACATCGATGCCTGCCTTTTTCAACCGTTTCAGGGCTTCCACGCACAGGGTGTATCCTTGCGGATTGTGGCACAAGCGTCCGTAGGTTTCTCTACTGCTTCCATACAAGGTGACGTTTATCCGCCGCGGCTTGTGGGTCTGCAAGATGCGTACCATTTCGTTGTCGATAAGTGTGCCGTTCGTATTGAGAGTTAGGATGAATCCCATTTCGCGCAGCCGGGTGTACAGCTCCTTGAAGTGTGGGTAGAGCATCGGTTCACCTCCGGTGAGGAGGATGAAGAGTGTACCCATGTCCTGAAGTTGTTCCGCCCAGTCGAGCCATTGTTGCAAAGGTAACAATCCTCCGTGCCGTTCCACCACGTTGCGTTCGGTGTGTATGAAGCACATGTCACAGTTGAGCGTACAGGTGGGAGTCAGCTCGAAGTTGGCAGTGATCGGGACATGGTTCTGATTGGCTTTGTTCACCAATGCCCGTTCCACAGGATTTATGTCTTGCAGGGATTCCAAGGGAGTAATGTTTGTTTATATCTTATTTACAAATTGTTTCGCTTGATAGACAGATGATGGTATTCTCATTATTTACCCCATAAAGTATATGTTAACCATCCATACCCGGTTGCTATACAATAGTCTATTGTTAAGTGATTAGAATGGGCTGTGTAAGTTGTATGATTACTGATCATGCTGGGTGAAGATTTAGATAATTACAGCTCGTGTGAATGTGAAAGTTAAAGGTTCCCTATAACCTATTCGCTAAAAAAACTACTGGATAGGTTATAAGGGAAAACCAATATTTTCATTAAAAGCTCAAGACTATCATGAATGATTACCTATAATAATTTGATCTAGTTTATAAACAATGATAGAATTTCCTTTGGTCTTATAAGCGAATAAGCGTTCTTTACTTGGGTCTTCAAAAACATATTGACCTTTTTCACCATTGGGTAATGCACCACTGTTGTCGCATGTATATCGATTGGAGTTAATTTGTTCATTGGTGTCTAAAATTCCATTATTGTTTTTGTCTATCCAAAAATGTGAATCACTTGAATAAGGTGTAGCATTAGGCTTAGGTTGCCAGCTAATATCTGGACTACATGCTGCCACATATTCTTGTGGAACAAACTCTTCACTAACCATTAAAGGTTTCTGATAACTTTTCTTTTTCATATCTCAATTATTTTAGAAAATTCTTTTTATTAAGGAAAGGAATACGCTTCGAAAAGCGTTTCCTTTTTCCTTTGTTAGAAAGATATCTGAAATAATGAGATATTGCGATTTGAATCTCCTTGAGGATTATGTAACTAAAATATTAAGAAACATTGTGATGTAATGTTTCATCAATATGCTGTGTTACATGAACATTGTTGTAATTGAAAACAGGGATTGCATTATATTCCCAGTGTCTTTTACTCCAATTCCAATATTTGCTTACAACAAAAGCATTTATATGAGGTTTTGTTGTAGATTCATATTTTTCATTGCAAGCAGTATTGCGATATTTATATATGTCAATTTCCGGATCAAATTGTTGATTTTCATTTGTATCCAAATATACATCGCCACTTATGTCACAATAACCTACATAAGAAGTAGGATTTTCGCACGCTGCCACATATTCATTCGGTACAAACTCCTCGCCGATAAGCGTTGGTTTTGCATACACTTTCTTTTTCATTCTATCTCTTTCTTTTTTGATTCCTGTTCCGGAGGAAGGGAGATCAGAAAAGACTTGAGGCAAAGTCGTGAGTTGAGTTCCAGAGGAACTATGGTAAAAGAAAATTTGAAATAATTGATATATTGCGATTTAGCATTTATAATATCATTCTTTCATTTTCCTTTTCATTACACTAATACTTTGTAGCTCAAGCGATGTCCTGACTTAGTTCCTCTGGAACTATAATTCTTTTATAAACTCTCTTATTGAAGTATAAAAAAGTGCATTGAAAAAACTGAATGGACTTAGGAATGATTTGGACGGCCTATAATTTGAGTAATTTTGGATGTGATTTTTCCTGATCCTGAATGATAGTAAGTGCCTGTTCCATTAGGATCTACACTTATCCATTTAACAGAAGGTATCACAGTTCCTATTGAAAGTTCTTCATTCAAATTAAAACCGTTTAAATCAATATTAGAAATTGAATTTCCAGTCTTGTTTCCTGTTTCCCATCCTTGTGCTTGAGCACCTCTTACCTCAACTGTTGTAGTAGCACAAGGGGCTCCGTGCCCATCTTGACCTTTTTGCCCTTTCTCACAATAGAAAAGGGCATCATAATCATAACAACTAGCTACATATTCTTGAGGTATGAAAACTTCTGATTCCAATATAGGCTTTATGTATTTCTTCTTTTCCATTTTTTTTTGATTAAGTTCTTGAGAGACTATGGTCAAAAGATAAAAAGGAAAAGAAAGAATATAAAGAAGTTGAAGTAAAATTTATTTTCTTGGAAATTCAAGGATGTGATGGAACAGTCTGTTTCAATTTACAGTCAATCAATTATTTTCAAATTTTTATACACCATAGTCTCTCAAGAACTATGGTGATATTTCTATTTTATACTCTCTATCATACTCCGTATTGCATCCGCCACACGCATCACATCCCCGTCCGTCACCATCGGTCCCGAAGGCAGACAGAGCCCACAGTTGAACAGGGCTTCCGATACCCCGTTGACGTAGGAGGGGGAGGAGGAGAATACGGGTTGTAGGTGCAATGGTTTCCAAAGCGGACGGGTCTCGATGTCGGCTTTTGCCAAGTGTTGCATCAGCTGCAAGGCACTGAAACCGGTCTCGTTACTGTCCACTTTAATTGTAGTCAGCCAATAGTTGGGTAGAAACATGGTAGATTTCTTGGGTTCTACCACAGTGATACCCGGAAGTCCTGCCAGCAGTTCGGTGTATAGCCGGTGGATGGAACGACGGCGTGCGATATGGTTGTCCACTACACGCATCTGCCCGCGTCCGATACCGGCCGACACATTGCTGAGCCGGTAGTTGTATCCGATCTGTTCGTGCTGATACCAGGGGAACGGTTCACGTGCCTGGGTAGCATAGAACTTCACTCTCCGGGCTTCCTCTTCCGTATGGCATAGTAAGGCGCCGCCACCGCTGGTGGTGATCATCTTGTTGCCGTTGAAAGAGAAAATCCCATATTGGCCAAAGGTCCCGCAATAGCGTCCGTCGTAAACGGTCCCCATTGCTTCGGCAGCGTCTTCCACCACGGGGATGCCGTAGCGGGAGGCAATGCCACAGATTTCGTTCATGTGGGCAGGTGTGCCGTAAAGGTGTACTGGAAGAATGGCTTTGGGCTTGCGGCCAGTCTGTTTCATACGGTCGCAGATGGCCTGTTCAAGCAGTACAGGATCCATATTCCAGGTATCAGGCTCACTGTCCACGAAAATGGGGATAGCACCTTGATAACAAATGGGGTTGGCTGACGCGGCAAAGGTGAAACTTTGGCAGATCACTTCGTCCCCTTTGCTTACACCCAGCATGATCAACGCCAGGTGGATGGCTGCCGTACCCGATGATAATGCCACGGCATGTACTTCTTGGTTGCAATGCGTTGAAAGCCATTCCGACAAGTCATGTTCGAAGCCATCTACATTTGGCCCTAAGGGAACTACCCAATTGGTTTCGAAAGCCTCACGGACGAACTTTTGTTCGGATCCGCCCATGTGTGCCAATGACAACCAAATCTTACTCATTTTCAGTGATGAACAAAAAATTATTTATTGCGTGCTTCGGTGATGAACACTACAACACGGTTCCACTCGTTCTTCAGTTGGTATGGTTGCAGGCTGTCACCCTTGTAATCCACTCGGATGCGGCTTGGATCTACGCCAAACTCTTTCACCATCATGTTGCAGACAGCTTCGGCACGGCGCTGGCTCAGCTTCAAGTTGTAGGCCGGATTACCAGTCTGTACGTCGGCATAACCTGTTACGATCAGGTTGACTTCCGGATGGTCTTCCAGATACTTGGCGGCTTCTGCCACATTCTTTTTCTGGATATCGGTAATATTGTACTTGTCGATAATGAACGATACGGTCATGCCCAGCATTTCGTTCTTCACCACCTCTTTCTTCACTTCCGTGACGACTGGTGCCGGTATCGGTTTGTTACGCTCCTCATTGATCTTGCGGTTCAGTTCGTCAACCCATGCCTGGTCGTTCACCTCTGTGTAGCGGAAGCGACGGTCGCCGTACTGGTCCTTGAAATGATAGGTGAGACCTAACATGACGTTGGCGTATGAATCCCATTTACGGTCGTAACGTGTGCCATTGAAGGCATCGTCCGTTGCGTTGAAGGTCGCTTCCAGATTGATGTCAAGCGCATTGCTCAGCATATAATTGAACTGGAGGCCCGCACGTAGAGAGAAAAACGTTTTGTTGTCAGTACTGATTTGGTAGGGGGCAAATTTCTCACTGGGGGATTTGTCCCACTCTTTGACTTTATCATCGAATCCGAAACTGGAGTTGAACCCCATACCCAGGATACCTACTACATTAAAACGGATGTTTTCGTCATATTGGGCGAAAATATTGTGCAGGTTGAACAATCCGTCCAAATAACCGTTGAACATGTTGAAACCGTAGTTTCCTTTGCCATACACCTCGGGGAAGGCTTCAATTACTTCGCTGTTGGCGCGTGACATTTGTTTTAAATAAGCGAACTGCACACGTGCTCCGATAGCGGGCGAGAAGTATTTACCGACCGAGAGGGCTATGCTCGGTCGGGTCATGGCACCGAAAGATCCGAACCGGCTGTTCTCGGACAGCGAATGATTGGCTCCGGCCTGAATCCCGATGAACCAGTTGTCACCGGCCTTGTAATGCTTTAACGCCCGTACAGTGTCGGTCTTTAATTTCCAGGTTGCATCGTCTTCTATTGTTTGTGCCCATAAGGATACGGAACAAAAGAAGACCACAAATAATATAGCTATTTTTTTCATGCCAAATTATACTTTTAAAATGGGTCGTTTATTCATTGATGTACACTATGACGCAGCTCTTTTGTGGATCGAGCGATGCAATGACAGCAGGGTTCTTTTCTATGAAAATACGTCCGGCCGGAATATCGTATGTGTTGGCCAGCACATTGCGGATGGATTGTGCCCGTGCCATGAACAATTCGGTGTCTCTTACTTCTTTGGTTGAAGTGATATAGAGGTCGCCATCGGCCATCTTCTTCATATTTTCTGCTGCTGTGTAAACGTTCACTTCCTGTAGTTTGTTGATTGCGGCTGAAGCATTGTCAAACGAGATAAACGAACGGATATAGTTGCTTTCCACTACTTTGGTCTCAATCTTTGTGACAGGAGTGGCTGCCGCTTTGTTGGCTTCACGCAGGCGGTTGATTTCGGCGTTTGCTTCGTCATATTTCGACATGTCGCGGCGGGCGTAGGTGAATTGCCGTGAGCCGTTATGATTTTTGAAACGGTAGCTGACACCTGCCAGTATGTTGACATGGCCATCCCAGCGGTCGTTTGAACCTTCGCCTTCCCAACCGTCGAATGAGTCGTCAAGCAAACTGTTCGTGATTTCAAGATTAAAGTCCCACGCTTTGCCGAGGCGGAATTTCGCCATCAGACCCAGGCGGATGGACAGCAGGTCTTGTGATTGGGTATTGTACATTCCGTCGTTCCAGGTACGCCTGCTGAAGCTGACGCAGTGTTCGTAACCGGCTCCCAAGATACCGCTCAGGTTGAAGGTCCGCTCTTCCTCATACCCGCAAAAGAGGTTGGTGAAGTTGAACAGTCCGTCCAGGCCTGCCCCCATGGCGTCCCAATAGTAGGGCTTGTCGTTGCTTGCCCGTCCGGCATTGCTTCCATAGAAACCTTGGAGGCGGATGCCTCCTGCAGGAGCGATCCACTTGCCTATGGATAACGCACCGGCGGGACGGAACTGGTCGAAGAATCCGGAGCTGGAAGTATGGGTCCCCCAGGAATAAAGGGCGCCGGCCTGCAATCCGACAAACCAGTTGTCTCTGAATTTAGACTTGTTTAAGAGCCGTTTGCCCCCGCTTGCAGGGTCTGTCCAGTAAGAGATCTCCTTTGTATCCTGTTTGACAGGAACATCTTGAGCCGCTTCTTGTGCAAATCCCGTAGCCAAGGTTAGAAATGGCATCATAAACGCAATGAAATGTTTTTTCATTTTGCGATTCATTTTAGTTAAACATTATATTAGAATTCATTTTTTATATACATGTTTTTTCATCCAGCGCCTCATATACGGAGTTCATACTTTTGAATTCCGGTACAATCTGCTTCAACCGAAATACGGTTTCTTTTTTATTGTCCGTCTGGGCAACCTCAACCAATTGTTGCAGGGCGGGCTTTATTTTATCGTAATCCTGTTTTAAACTGATACCTTTGAATATTTTCGGATTAAGGGTAGGAGTAGAGTTCTCTTCATTATAGAGTAATTCCTCATATAGTTTCTCGCCAGGTCGCAGACCGGTATAGACGATTTCAATATCTTTGTCCGGCTGTAAACCTGCCAGTTTTATCATCCGGCATGCCATGTCGGTTATTTTTACGGGTTTGCCCATGTCGAAAATAAAGATATCGTTTCCTTGTCCCATAAAAGCGGCCTCCAGAACTAGCCGGCAAGCTTCGGGGATAGTCATGAAATAGCGAATGATGTCCGGATGCGTGACTGTCACAGGGCCCCCTTCCATTATCTGTTGGCGGAAAAGGGGGATTACACTGCCGTTGCTGCCCAGCACATTGCCGAAACGGGTGGTTATAAAAGAGGTTTTACCAATTATGTTTCCTTCTTGGATAGCACTCCCGAGGCTTTGTACGTACATCTCTGCCAGTCGCTTGGTAGCACCCATCACACTGCTGGGATTTACAGCTTTGTCTGTGGAGATCATGATGAATTTCTTTACGTCATATTTCAGTGCCATATCTGCCATGATGCTTGTACCCAAGACATTGGTACGTACCGCCTCACATGGATATTTTTCCATCATGGGAACATGTTTGTATGCGGCTGCGTGAAAGATGATGTCGGGATGGTAAAGCCTTATCTGTGACTCCACACGGTCACGGTTGCGCACATCACCTATGACAGGCAGGATGGAACGGTCTGGAAATTTTTTCTTCAGCTCCATATCTACTTCGTAAGTGGCGGTTTCTGAAAAATCAAACAGGACGAGCTGCTTCAGGTTGAAGCAACATAACTGCCGGCATAATTCGCTTCCGATACTTCCTGCTGCTCCGGTCACCATGATAACACTTCCGGACAGTTCATTGCGGATATTATCCAAGTCGATGTTTATTTCTTCCCGGCTCAAAAGATCTTCTATCTGTATGTTGCGTAATTGTATCTCACTCCATTGTGTCTGTTCTGTCAAAAATGGTGCAATGCGCAGGCTGATGTGGTTCTCCAGTCCGTATTGCACTATTTCTTCATCGCCACGAAGGTCGGTGTGGCTTAGAAATAATATACAATTGACTTTTAAGGTGCTGAGTAATTCTCTCAGATTGTTTTCCTCGTCAATTAAATATATCTGATATCCCACAAGCCGGTATTTCTTGTTTTCGGGTTTTCGGGTGATAAATCCGAAAACATTGTAAGGGCTGTTTTCGCCACGTAGATAATTAGCCAGACTAATTCCCGCTTCGGATATACCATATATTAAAGTCGCCTGCTTAGACTTTTTTAAAAGCTGTAACAAGTGATAGTAGAAATTGACGGTTAATATCCGTGTACACATGAGCAGGAAAACGGAACTGATAAAATCCGTTATAATGATGGAATAGATGAACAATCCGATATAGTCCAGTGTTATATAGGCAAACAAAATGAAAGTGAGAGCTTTCAGCAGCATGGCGTAAATGATACGCGTCAGTTCTACTAAAGTGGAATAACGTATAATTCCCTCGTAGGTTTTGCAAATACCAGTCCATACAATACTGGAAATGACCGCTATCAGCAGAACATATCGTTGCTGGTTAAAATTGATGCTGATATTAATCAGATAGTGAGAAAATAGAAAAATAGAAAATGAGGATATGACAGATAAAAAACTATCTATACACCATATTATATAGGGATGAATATATTCTATCTGTAAGAATTTATTTCGCATTTTGTTTTGTTTTTTACAGAGCGAACGTACTGTCGTTAAGGCATTTTTTTCAAAAAGGATTGCGGAATATAAGAGGTGGCTACAGCGCATACACCATGAATTGCTATAATTAGCCGGTGGTTCTTTTTAATGCGGCAGATATATCCTTCCGCACCTTTGAACGCTCCGTCAATGACCTTTACGCGGTCTCCTTGATAAAATTTAGGATTGTCTGTATCAAAATATTCCATGCCTTTCTCACCCGATGAGGTAACGAGCATGAAGATGTTCATCTCCTTCTCAGGAATGACTAAAGGAACTTTTTTGAAATCAATTTGTCGGGTATAGAGAATTACCTTGTCTATAAAGATATTCTGTATTTCTTTCGCTATGTAAGTTTCTGAATGGAAGAAAAGTAATGAATTGATGACTGGCTTACGTACATTTTTTTTTGTTCCGTCTTGCTTGAGAACCTTTACGGTTTCGCAAGGGATGTAACATTCAATGTTTTTTTTCAAAAGAACTTCTTCAATGGCAAAGACCTTATTATAGAATACTTTTAATGCAAACCAATGCTTTTTCGGATTATTACTTGATGTCATTTTTTATCTTTACTACTTTATAAAATAGAAGGATATATCTTCCATTCCTGCATATTATAAAATATACAGCAATCAGAGTTAAACTAACCTTTTCAATCGTTTGAAATTCTAGTATGCAGCGTTTTTCCTGATCCAAGAAAAACAATCTGTAACTCCAAATTTATACTGTCTCTAAGTAAGAGA
>Ga0129316_1000094_pt1 | contig 71133 bp, 65 predicted proteins | sample Cm1ome_2_FD_94429 | JGI IMG/M metagenome (GOLD analysis project Ga0129316, IMG submission 94429) | Eastern black-and-white colobus group fecal microbial communities from Wisconsin, USA - Cm1022B metagenome | ecosystem: Host-associated > Mammals > Digestive system > Large intestine > Fecal...
TAACACTTTTTTCAGCTTTATTCTATACCGTCTACGGGGTACTGTAAAACAACCTATAAACGGGCTATTGTATACGCAAGTAATTGAAAATTATATAATTATTAAATTTTTAACGAAGTATTGTTACAAAGTCGAAGCGTTTTTCTGTGCCACCTTCGTTAGATATACAAGAGAGGTCGATATTCCATGAAATATGTCTTGTCTTTTTCCAAGCCGGCCCTAATTATATAACTCTCTACAAGGTCTTCCATAACGTGGCCGCCACGATTTTTTCGGGCATTGGAATCTAATCCGGTTTCAACGCCTGTAACATAGTCTACTAGGCTATGGATGTGTTTTTGCTGCATTAAGTCGAATATGCCTGTTTCACGCATAAAGACTAGGTACTCTTCGATTTCGTAGTTGGCATTACGGAAATTCCATAAGTGCTCGCCATCGAAGTCAAGCGTAAGGATGTCAGATTCGCGTTTGGCAAGCAAAATAGGAATACACTTGAGGATTTCCGGATAGCGTTTATAAAGAGAGATGAAATCTTCCTCTATATTCTCACTCCCAATCAAAGAATTCATAATGTTAAGTTCAACTTTGATGGTATCTACGTTTTTATAGATTTTCTCAAAGTCGGTGTAATATTTATAGCCAGCTATGGCGGAGCGGAAACCCGCAAGCCAGGTCATAAAATCTCTCATAATTTAGCGTTTGTCACGTTTGAAATCATTATTTCAGAGATGGAACCGCGACCAGATGCATCGGAGTTAATCATTCTGGTGGCAGATACTCTCCTAATGAAGAAGTTATTATAAATATTATCGAAGAAGTTTTCCTTCGAGTTAGCGTTTCGTGGATCGGAATTGCTTGCGATAAAGCTGGATTTGGCTGCGGAAATATTGTCGCAGAAGTCACGAAGCCGTATTTGCTCCTGATCGTCGAAGCCTCCTCTCGTGTAGGAAGTGAAAGAGGATGTTTCCGTTATGGGTTTATACGGCGGATCGAAGTAGTATAATGTATCCGGCCCTGCGTATCTTTCTGTTTCCGCGAAGTCGCCGCATAGAATCTCCACTTTTTGCAGGACTTTGGAGCAAGCGCGAAGGTTGTCTGCGTCGCAGATCCGTGGATTTACGTACTTTCCGTGGGGAACATTGAATTCGCCCTTGGAGTTAACTCTGTATAGTCCGTTGAAACAAGTGCGATTTAAGAAGATGAACAGGGCGGCAATTTCTAGTGGAGTAATCTTCTTCGTGTTGAACGAAGACCTCTTGGCGATAAAGTAATTCTTTCTATCGTCTGAACTTAGAGGTAAGTACTCGGACTGTATGACGGCGAGCCGTTCGATGAGAACTTCAACATTCTCTTTGATAACGCGATATGTGCAGATTAGCTCTTCGTTTATGTCGTTTATGATGGCTCGTTCGATATTAGGATACTCTTGGAGAAGTTTGAACATTACAGCTCCGCCACCTACAAAAGGCTCCACATAAGTAATATGCTGACGTGTCGAGAAATCGCGAGGTAGCGACTTCTTGACTTCATCCAACAATTGTGTTTTTCCTCCGACCCACTTGACGAATGGTCTAGCCTGTATCTTGTCTTCGAACGACATCATAAAAGCGTCTTGTTTCTACAAATATAGATAAAAACCGGCGATTTTTAGGCCGGTTAAATAAAAATCAAGACCGCATACTATCTTTATAGCAAAAGCGGCATGGCATCACTGCCATCCGCACTAATAAAAGTTTAACGGGCTCTTTGTCCCAATAATAATGAAGCCAATGAGACAAGTATGCGGTCTTGACGTCCACAAATATACAAAAAATCTCCTCCCTTTCCCATTTTCTCATTTATTTGTTGTTACTTTGCAGTCTTTTGAAAACGAAATGAAATTTTATGAATAGAACCGTACTCTACTACATCGCAGCCTTTCTCTGGGGAATGCCAGGGGTATTTATCGCTATTAAAGGCCTTAAGGTATATATGACCATGCATCCGGAGTATCGGTGGTGGCTGATGCTCATTACGGCATCCGTCCTCGTCGGGTTCTTCTTTATGTTCCGTAAGGCGGTGGACAAGTATTCCGCCCACATCGCGAGCCGGCCGGAAAAGACCGGCGTCTGGGCCACCTTTCCGCTCGGAGGATGGATTCTGCTCGTGTTTATGTCCTGCCTCGGCGTAGCCATCAAGCACATACCTTGCATCCCTGCGGAATTCACGGCAGCCTTCTACTCGGGATTGGGGCCAATGCTCATTTACGCCGCATACCGATTTATATCAAATCGAAAAAGGACCGACTACTAAGCAGTCGATCCTTTTCTCTTATAAGTATACGAACTCTCTATCCTAAGAATGAGATGAGCACGCCCGCAGCTACGGCAGAGCCGATGACTCCGGAGATGTTAGATGCCATACAATAGTTAAGCACGTGGTTCTTAGGGTCGTTTTTGGTGCTTATTCCGTTACATACGCGGCTGGCCATAGGAACTGCCGAAAGGCCTGTCGCACCGATGAGAGGATTGATTTTCTTCTTCGAGAACAGGTTGAATATCTTGACCATAAAGATACCGCTGGCGATACTCAGCGCGAATGCGCAGAATCCACCGACCACGATGCCCAATGTCTGAAAGTTCAGGAATGCCTCTGCTGTCATGGTAGCGCCCACACAAAGTCCTAAGAATATGGTGGCGGCGTTCATAAGACCGTTACTTGCCACATTGAAAAGACGCGAGGTGTCGGCGCCGATTTCCTTCACGAGGTTACCGAACATAAGCATACCCACGAGCGGAACTGCGGTAGGCACGAAGATGGCCACGATGGTGGTAACGGCGATAGGGAAGATGATCTTCAGCGCGCGCATATTCTTTATCTCGCCCTTCGGAGGGTAGAGCTTGTCCTGCTCTTTCATATTGATCATCAGCTCTTTCTTCGTGCAAGTGAGCTTGACTACCAGAGGAATGATCACCGGCACGAGCGCCATATAGCTGTAGGCTGCGATAGCGATTGGCCCGAGAAGATGTGGGGCCAATTTGATCGTGGTGAAGATCGCCGTAGGACCGTCGGCTCCACCGATGATGCCCAGCGATGCGGCTTCCTGTGGGGTAAATCCGAGCATCAGGGAGACGAGCAGCACTGCGAAGATACCGAATTGGGCAGCGGCACCGAAGATGGCGAGCTTGAGGTTACGGAGCATCGGGCCGAAGTCCGTCAGCGCACCCACACCCATAAAGATGATAGGCGGCAGCAGTCCGGTCTTGATGAGCCCGTAGTACAGGTAGTTCATTATGCCGAATTCGTGGGCGATGTCGTGAAGAGGCATATCCCAGATGCTGCGCACGGTTCCGTCGGCCAATGTGACCATACCCGCAGCGTCGGTCTGGATTACGCCCATCTCTCCGCCGGGGAAATTGGCAATCAGCACGCCGAAGGCGATGGGAACCAGCAGCAGGGGCTCGTATTTCTTTACGATTCCCAGGTAGAGAAGACCGAAGGCGATAAGGTACATCAGCAGGAACGAAGGGTTCTCGGCGATGTTGCTTATGGCTGTCATCTCATAGAGTCTATCGAGTATATCTCCCATATTTATTTGTCTCTAACCATTTTAACGATAACGTCATCTTCTTCTACGGTATCTCCGTTATGTGCGAGGATGGCGGCAATCGTGCCGTCGAAGTCCGCGCAGATGGCGTTGTTGATTTTCATCGCTTCGATATAGCAGAGTACATCTCCTCTCTTCACGTGGTCTCCGACCTTACGAGGGGTCTCGCTACCATCCTGGGTGAGGAGGAATTTGCCGGAAATAGGAGCCGGAACATCCTCTGCGTCTGAATTCGATACCGGAGCTGCGGTAGCGGAAGCGGCAGGTGCCGTTCCGTCGTAAGAGATGTCCAGTTTATATGAAGCGCCGTTAAGGTTCACGATGATGCTCTCCGGAAGGGATGCACCCTTAGGAGCGTTCTTTTCGGCCTTACGCTTGGCGAGGTCCGCTTCGAAGTCGGCCTTAGCCTTTCCGCTCTTATATGCTTCGTACTGAACAGGATGCATGGCATACTCGAAGAGTTCTTCGTCGTCCTGGCCTGTCTCCCAGCCATTAGCCTTCATCTTAGCGCGGAACTCGTCCAGACAGTCCGGATAGTTCTCCTGAGGGTCCGTGGATATGAATTGGCGGCCCTGAGCTGCGGCAAGTGCCTTAATCTCATCGTCGACCTCGCCCGGAAGCTTTCCTGCCTTGCCCAATACCATGTCCCAGATGGTGTCAGGGAACATTTCCCAGCGGTTCTTGCCTTTCTCCATAGACACTACGTTCATAAGTGAAAGGTTCTTCACGTACTGGGAGAAAGGAGTTACCAGAGGAGGGAATCCCACCTTAGGCCATACGTAAGCCACCTCGTCGAAGAGCTTTACCAGCAGTTCGTCTGTGGTAAGCGGCTTCTGTCCGTGCTTTTCCTTCCATTTGTTAAGAGAAGAGAGATTCTCCTCGAGATCGGTCATAAGCGAACCCATCATACCTCCCGGAAGACCCGGCTTTATGAGAAGGGAATTGTCTATTCTGTTAAGCGAAGGGCAGTAGTATCCCAGGAAGTCGTCGAGCATCTCCTGAATTAGGGTGCGGGCCTGCATATAGGCTTCCATATTTATGTCCTTAACCTGGAATCCCGCGTCCTTGAGCATCTCCTGAACCGCTATCACGTCTGCGTGGCCGGTACCCCACGAAAGTGGTGACATACCTACGTCCACGTAGTCGCAACCGTTTTCGCACACCTCCAGGATGGATGCCATACTGAATCCCGGACCTGAATGAGAGTGGTATTGGATAGGAATCTGCGGAGCGTATTCCTTTATTCCCTTGACTATCTTACCTAATGAAACCGGACGTCCGATACCCGCCATGTCCTTCAGGCAAATCTCATCCGCACCTGCCTCTATGAACTGTTTCGCGAGTCCTATATAGTATTCTACGGTGTGGACAGGGGAGTGGGTGATGCAAAGCGAAGCCTGCGCTATCATGCCGGCCTGCTTGGCATATCCTATCGAAGGAATCACGTTACGAGGGTCGTTCAAGCCGCAGAATATACGGGTGATGTCCGTTCCCTGCGCCTTCTTGACCTTATAGAAAAGCTCCCTGAGGTCCTTGGAGCAAGGGCTCATCCTAAGTCCGTTAAGGGCTCTGTCCAGCATATGGGTCTGGATGCCGGCCTCACGGAAAGGCTTGGTCCATTCCCTTACCGATTTGTTAGGATTTTCTCCATATAGAAGGTTAACCTGCTCGAATCCGCCGCCGTTAGTCTCCACGCGGTCGAAGCACCCCATCTTGACGATTACCGGAGCGATTTTAACAAGCTGATCCACGCGCGGCTGATACTTGCCGGCGCTCTGCCACATGTCTCTGAACACGAGGCTCAATTTTATCTCTTTTCCCATTTTATAGTTTAGTTACATTAGTAAGATGTCCCTTACCCTCCGTGAGCTGACTTACAGCGGCTTCGAATACGGGACGAAGGTCTTCTCCCTCCGCCTGCCTTTTCGGAGCAGGAGCTTCGGCGGGCGCGACTTTATTTACGATTTTAATTAGCAATTGGCTTCCGTAGATGACTATCAGCAAGATGATGAACACTGTCACCATACCGACCAGCATCAGCTCCAAGCCTAAACCTATATTTTCCATATAATGTGTTTTTTTGAGCCTACAAATTTACTTTTAATCTTCGTTTTTTCAAACAAAATCACCGCAGTTTATTCTTCTCGAAGTGCGAGCGGCTTACCGTAAAGAACATCACCAGCCCCACGAAGTTCACGGCCAATGCCACCCAGAACGCGCAGTGGTAACCCAGATGGGCGCTGACCACACCTCCGGCCAATACGCCCAACCCCACGCCTGCCTCCCAAGACGTCAGCATGGAGGAATTGGCCGTACCTCTCTGGGAATTGTGCGCCAGATTCACGAACATGCTCTGGAATCCCGGGTACATGTGCCCGTTTCCCAGACCTATGATGAATGGGGCCAAGTAGAACGCCCACTCGGTTCGCACTGCGGCGAACAGGAAGTAGCCCACGATCGATGCCAAAATACCCTCGGCCGTATTCTTGCTGATTTTATTCTCCTTCAGTCCCTTAGCCCCGGTCAATCTGGAAACCATCAGGCCTATTGCGAAAAACAGGAACCAGAATCCGGTGCCGGACGTGATGCCCAATTCCTCCTTACCATAGATGGCCACGTAGGTAGACACGACGCCGTAGCAAAACGAGAAGCACATAATGTTTACCGCCTGTCTCGCGCCTTTCACCAGGAAGAACCTGTCGAGCGAAATCACTTTCTTGTCGGCCGTGCGGCAATCGCGACTTTCCAACTTTATGGTAGAGTTTACGATCAGTGCGACCAGCGACATTATCATGGAGAAGAGAAATAGCATCTGATAGTTTCCGCCGGCTGCCTTGAGCACGAATACGGCGGCAAACGGGCCAAGCGCGGTGGCGAGGTTGTTACTCAATCCGAAGTAGCTGATGCCCTCCGTGCGTCGCGAAGAGGGGAGCACGTCTATGGCTACGGTATTCGTGGATACTACCGCCGTCCCGAAAGGAGCTCCGTGAATGGTGCGGAAGATGGCGAATACGGTGAGAGACCCCGCCGCTATGTAGCCTGCGAACAGGGCGAAGAATACGAAGTTACACAGCAGGAGTATGGCTTTCCTGGGGAAACTGTCCACTATGTAGCCGCTGAAGGGGCTTACCAATATTATCATAATGGTATAGCAGGAAAGAATGATGCCTATGGTATCGTTATTCGCTCCGAAAGTCTCACTTAGGTAAAGGGGCAAAAGGGGAACTATGAGGGTAAAGGAAAACTTGATTAGGAAGTTTCCTATGCATATTTTTATGAAATTACTATTCCAAAGTTTATCTCTGTTCATATATTTGCAAAGATGCGAAAAAAGAACGATATTTAGGCTATGAAATTTACGAAAATACTATTGGCGCTGTCGGCTTGCAGCCTGTTCAGCGCGGCTTTTGCCTATGCGCAGCAGTCGGACGGCAAGCATTCCGAATTTATCTACGATTTGGGCTTCGACCTTCGTTTCGACAACAGGGAATACGCTCCAAGTGACTTTTCCGGGTCGGGAACCATCTTCGGCACCAGATTCTATCCTACCATAGGACTGAGAACGGGCTCGGAAGGCTCGAAGCACAGTTTGATAGGCGGCGCCGAAATCAGGAAGGACTTTGGTAACATTAACGACATAGGAACTAAGATTCTTTCGGACTTTTTCTACTATTACAGATACGACTATAACGAAGCCGAGAGGCATTTTTCCATAACGGGAGGCGTTTTCCCTCGTACCAAGTGCCTGGAGCAGTGGTCTACTGCCTTCATTTCCGAAAAGCAGGCTTGGTACGACCCGTACATCGAGGGCGTGCTTTTCTCCTACGCCACTCCTCGAACGGTGGTGGAATTGGGCTGCGACTGGATGGGAAAATACGGCGCCAGCTCTTCCATTAAGGAGCAATTTATGATTTTCTCGGCGGGTCATCATCAGGTATCCGACTGGTTTAATGTGGGATATAATGCGTATATGGTGCATTTCGCCAGCTCCATCGAGGCTCCGGGCGTGTGCGATAACGCTCTCGTAGAGCCTTATGTGGTGTTCGACTTGAAAAAGATGTCCTTTTTAGATGATTTTTATCTCAAGTTGGGATATATCCAGTCCGTGCAGAGGGATAGGACGGTTACGAGCGAGTTCGAGCTTCCGGGATTGGCCGAACTTACCCTGCGTATGGAAAAGGGCTTTTGGGGAGCGAGCAACAGCCTGTATATAGGAAAGGACATAATGCCCTTATACTATAAGTCGGATTCGGCGGGCGTGCCTTACGTGGACAGACTCTACTTTAACGACCCGTTCTTCAGGATTTATAATGACTCGTCGAAATGTGGAAGCTATGACCGCTTGGAGTTTTTCTATTCTAGGGTGTTGGGAGGAAGCCTGCGGATAAAGGTATCTGCGGTATTCCATTTTAACAACGTTTCCTACAGCGGAAGCCAGCAAATAGTAGGATTTAACTACACTTTCTAGAGACGCTTGCAAAAGCCTGCTTTTTTTAGTAAATTTGTAGGCTTTTCGAATATAAAATAGATTAAGAAAATGATAGAGACAGAAGAAATCAAACAGGCCGAGCAGCAGTATGGTGCTGACAGCATTCAGGTGCTTGAGGGATTGGAGGCCGTAAGAAAGAGACCATCGATGTATATCGGAGATGTATCCGAGAGGGGATTGCATCATCTGGTATATGAAGTGGTGGATAACAGTATAGATGAGGCTATGGCCGGATTCTGTACCGACATAGAGGTGAGCATTCTTCCTGACAACTCCATAAGGGTAGAGGATAACGGACGTGGTATTCCTACCGGCATGCACGAAAAGGAGCATCGTTCCGCCTTGGAGGTGGTTCTTACGGTGCTTCACGCCGGTGGCAAGTTCAGTAAGAATAGCTACAAAGTGTCCGGAGGTCTTCACGGTGTGGGTGTGTCCTGCGTGAATGCCCTTTCCGACCATCTTACTGCAGAAGTTCACCGCGAGGGTAAGGTCTTCAAGCAGGAATTCTCTAAGGGTAAACCACTTGGCCCTGTCCATGTAGTAGGCGATTCCGATAACACAGGAACCATCATCACCTTCCATCCGGACGCTGAGATCTTTACTCAGACCACTACTTATAAGTACGACACGCTGGCTGCTAGATTGAGGGAATTGGCCTATCTTAATAAGGGCGTGCGAATTAGCTTGACCGATGAGAGAGAACTCGTCGACGAGTATGTGACCGACGAGAACGATAATGCGAAGCCTACTGGCCGTAAGATTTTCCGTAGCGAGGTATTCTATTCGAACGATGGTCTCAAGCAGTTCATCGAGTATCTCGACGCAGGTGCGCAGACCTTGATTCCGGAGCCTATCTGCGTGTCTTCAGATAAGATAATTCCTATCGACATAGCCCTTCAGTATAACACGGGCTATTCGGAGAAGATATATTCTTACGTAAATAACATCAACACCATAGAGGGTGGTACTCACCTTCAGGGTTTCAAGATGGGTCTTTCTCGTTCTTTGAAACAGTACGCGGAGAAGAATAACCTTCTCGCGAAGTTGAAGGATCCGCTCGCTCCCGAAGACTTCAGGGAAGGCCTTACGGCAGTTATCTCAGTGAAGGTGGCAGAGCCTCAATTCGAAGGCCAGACTAAGACGAAGCTCGGTAACACGGAAGTTACATCGGCTGTATCTCAGGCTACTGCGGCTGCTATGGATATTTTCTTGGAAGAGAATCCTAAACTCGCAAAGACCATCATCGAGAAGATCGTTCTCGCTGCCACTGCCCGTAATGCGGCGCGAAAGGCACGTGAGATGGTGCAGCGCAAATCGGTTTTGAGCGGCGCAGGTATGCCGGGTAAATTGGCCGACTGCTCCGAGAGAGATCCGGAGAAGTGCGAGCTGTTCCTGGTCGAGGGAGATTCCGCAGGCGGTACTGCCAAGCTGGGTAGAAATCGCGAATTTCAGGCTATTCTCCCGCTTCGTGGTAAGATTTTGAATGTCGAGAAGGCTGCTGTGGACAGGGCTTTCGACAGCCAGGAGATTCAGAACATCTACACCGCACTGGGCGTCACCGTGGCACAGGAAGACGAAAACGGCGAGAAACATATGGACTTGAGCAAGCTGAGATATCATAAGGTAGTGATTATGACCGATGCCGATGTCGATGGTTCTCACATTGCCTGTCTTATCCTCACATTCTTCTTCAGATATATGTTCGATCTCATAAAGAACGGATACGTATACCTCGCCACTCCGCCGCTTTACTTGGTGAAGAAGGGTAAGGAAGAGGTATATTGCTGGACCGAGGAACAGAGAGAAGAGGCTGCGCTCAAACTCGGAAAGGGCTCTGACAAGGGTTATACCGTTCAGCGCTATAAAGGTTTGGGAGAGATGTCGGACGAGCAGTTGTGGGCTACCACTATGGACCCTGAGCGTCGTCGTTTCCGCCAGATTACCATAGAGAACGCAGCTCAGGCAGAGCGTACCTTCTCTATGCTTATGGGCGACGATGTACCGCCACGCAGACAGTTTATCGAAGAAAACGCACATTACGCTAATATAGACGCATAAAAAGATGAAATCTTCTTTCAGGTGGAAGGTTGTCATACCCCTTGTGGTATCTTTCTCGGTGCTTATGGTCTTGGTGCCACGCACGGCGAAGTGGGGTTATGACTATTCGAAGGGTCAGGCTTGGCGCTACGAGACTCTCGTGGCCCAGTTTGATTTCCCTCTTCTGAAAACCACTGAACAGATAGCTAAGGAAAGGGCGGATTTGTCGTCTACCGTAATTCCTTACTACAAGATGTCCACCGAGGTGGTCGGAGAGAGTTTCAGAAAGATCGAGGGAATGAGCTTCGCCGATGTTCCGGGATTGAAGTCTTCGCTGGTCAGACACCTGTCAGATATCTATAATAAGGGAATCATCCCCGAGATTCAGGATAATGTCGAATTGATATATGTCCAGAAGGGAAAACGTGCCGAAAAGGTGCCTGTGTCCGAGGTTTATCTCCTTCCGCAGGCACGAATCGCACTCCTTCACGAGGTTTCGACGGATTGTCCCGAGGTTAACGTGGACTCCGTAATAAGATCGAAGTCCATATACGACCTGCTTGCGGTAAATCTAGTCTACGACGAGCAGATTACGGCTCTCGTACACAGTCAGACGCAGTCGATGATATCGACTACTTCCGGATTCGTGAACGCCGGAACCATTATCGTGAACAATGGCGAGCTGATTACCGCCGAGGTGGCCCAGATGCTTGACTCCTATAAGGCCGAATACGAACAAAGCTACGGCTACGACAAGCCACTTGCTGCCATCTGGCTGGGAAATGCGCTGCTGGTATTAGGCATACTCATCTGCCTGTACTTCGCCATCTACTTCTCCAATGCTATGATATTCAAAGACTACAATCGATACCTCTATGTCGTGGTGGTCTTTACCCTGATCGCTTCCGTGGAGCTTCTTTTGATTAAGTTCGCTCCGCAGTGGATATTCATCTTCCCGTTCTCGGTGGCAGCGCTTTATCTACAGGCTTTCTTCAGGACTAGGGTTATCTATCCGGTATACATCGCTACATTGCTTCCGCTGCTTCTCTTCGCGGAGAACGGCGCAGCTATGTTTATGATGTATCTCGTATCCGGAGTCATAACGCTCTATGTATTCAAGCATTTCTCGAAGGGTGCGAAGCAGTTCATCGCTGCATCGATTAACTTCGTGTGCACCGCAGTCCTGTTCTCGGCATTCGTCATTACGGGCGTCATAAATGTGGATTACCTTCCTACACTGGGACTTATATGCATAGGCTCCATCCTTCAGGTAGCACTCCATCCGTTTGTCTACCTTCTCGAAAGGAGCTTCAATCTCGTGTCGTCGACCCGCCTTCAGGAACTCTCGGACACTTCTAATGAACTGCTTCGCCAGCTCGAGCAGAAGGCTCCGGGTACATTCCAGCACTCGCTTCAGGTGATGAACTTGGCCTCGGCAGCAGCGAGAGCCATTAATGCCGACGAGATTCTCATAAAGGCAGGCGCTCTCTATCACGACATAGGAAAGATCAAGAATCCTCTCTGCTTCGTGGAGAACGAGTCCCTGACCTTGACCGACGCTAAATATCACGCGGATATCACTCCGCTCCAGAGTGCCCAGGACATCATAAAGCACGTTACGGACGGCGTGGAGCTCGCACAGGCGCACAAACTCCCGTCGGTGATTACCGATTTCATCAGAACCCATCACGGAACTACCTGTGTCTCATTCTTCTACGACAAATACCTTAAGGAGGGCGGCGACCCTGAGCTAAAGAAAGAGTTCCTGTATCCGGGACCTACCCCGACCACTAGGGAGCAGGTCATCCTGATGCTGAGCGACTCCATTGAGGCCGCTTCCAGAACATTGAGAGACTACTCGCAGGAGAGCATTTCTGCGCTCGTGGACAGAATCTTCGCCTATAAGATAGAGGACGGCCAATTGGAACAGGCAGACATTACCCTTAAGGAGATAGATACTATTAAAATCGTGATGCAGACCTATTTGGGCCAAATGTATCACGAGAGAATCAAATACCCGAAAAGAAAAATCAAATAATAATAAATAGTATGAAATTAACAAAAAACCAGATTGACAAGCTCAATATCGAGCTTACTATGAACATCGAGCCTGCAGATTATGCGGAGATTGAGAAGAAGAAACTTGCAGATTGCAGACGTCGTGCTGACTTCAAGGGATTCCGTAAGGGAAATGTTCCTATGAGCCTCGTTCAGCGCGTGTATGGCGGACAGGTGTTGGCCGATTCCATTAACGAGGTAATCGGCACAGGCCTCCAGAAGTTCATCGACGACGAGAAACTTCACATCTTGGGAGAGCCTCTCTCAAGCGAGAAGCAGCCTGATGTGGACTGGACCAGCGGTAACGAGTTCACTTTCGTGTTCGATATGGCTTTGAGTCCTGAGGTAGACGTAGAGGTAGTGGCAGAGGACGAAGTCCCTAACTATAGCGTAACCGTATCCGCTAAGGAGAAGGAAGATATGGCTGCCAACCTTAAGAAATACTACGAGAGCAAGAAGGAAGAGAAGACCGACGAGGAGATCGATAAAGAGGCTTCAGAGCGCCTTAAGGAGAACTACAAGTCGGAGGCTCAGTGGAGACTTTCTAAGGACATCCGCGATTTCTATGTAAACAAGGCAGGCGTAGAGCTTCCTGAGGCATTCCTCAAGAGGTGGCTTCTCCACGCTAACGACGGAAAGGTAACCGCAGAGCAGGTAGAAGAGGAATTCCCTGCATTTGCAGAGGACTTCAAGTGGCAGCTCGTAAGAGGCAGCCTTATGAAGAAATTCGAGCTTCAGGTCAGTGCAGACGACCTGAAGGACGCTGCTAAGGCATTCGTTACCTATCAGTACGCTATGTACGGTATCGGAAACGTTCCTCAGGAAATGATCGACGAGGCCGTAAACAACGTACTTCACGACCAGAAGCAGGTCGAAAGACTTGCCGAGCAGGTAGAAGACCAGAAAGTTCTCGACAAGATCAAGAGTGTCATCACCCTTAAGTCGAAGAAGATTTCTGCAGAGTAATTCAAAGAGTTGAAATAGTGAAAAATATTCTTGTAATTGGAGCTACGGGCCAGATTGGCTCCGAACTCACTATGTTGCTGCGGCGCACTTTCCCTAACGGGAAGGTCGTCGCCGGCTACATTAAGGGATGCGAGCCTAAGGGAAAACTCCTTTCTAGCGGACCGAGTGAGGAAGTGGACGTGTGTAATGCCAAGCAGATAGCCGATGCCGTCGACAAATACGACGTCGACACCATCTATAACTTGGCCGCTCTTCTTTCGGCTACGGCAGAAAGACTTCCGTTGAAGGCTTGGGACATTCAGATGAATGGCCTTATAAATGTTCTGGAGGTGGCGAGAGAGAAAAAGTGCGCAGTGTTCACGCCGAGTTCCATCGGTTCTTTCGGCCCGTCCACTCCGCACAAGAATACTCCTCAGGACACCATTCAGCGTCCTACATCCATGTATGGAGTCACGAAGGTGGCTACCGAGCTGCTAAGTGACTACTATTTCCACAAATACGGAGTGGACACCCGCTCCGTTCGATTCCCGGGGCTAATCAGCTATACCACTCTTCCCGGAGGAGGTACTACCGACTATGCCGTGGAAATCTACTACGCTGCGGTAAAGGGCGAGGAATTCGTGTGCCCTATAGCCGCAGGAACCCTTATGGATATGATGTATATGCCGGATGCGCTTCGTGCTGCCATAGACATCATGCAGGCGAATCCGCGCTACCTGAAACATCGTAATTCCTTCAATATCGCATCCATGAGCTTCGACCCGGAGACCATCGCTGCATCCATAAGAAAGTACATACCTTCCTTCAAGATGCGCTACGAGGTAGACCCGGTGCGTCAAAGCATAGCCGATTCTTGGCCGGATAATATGGACGACACCTGTGCCCGTAAGGAATGGGGCTGGGCTCCGACCTACGACCTCGACACTATGACTCAGGATATGATAAAGAATTTGAAAGTCAAACTAAACAAATAGTATATTATGTACGGCAAATTTCAAGAACATCTTACCTGCGAACTCGAAAAGATCCGTAAAGACGGTCTCTACAAGCAGGAACGCGTAATATGCTCCGAGCAGGGCGCCGAAATCACCCTGAGCGACGGCAGAAAAGCCCTTAATTGTTGTGCCAACAACTACTTGGGACTGGCCAATTCGCCTCGCCTTATCGAGGCTGCTAAGCGCACGATGGACGCCCGTGGATACGGAATGAGCTCCGTTCGATTCATCTGCGGAACCCAAGACGTGCACCTCGAACTTGAAAAAGCCGTATCAAGATACTTCCACACCGAAGACACCATTCTCTACGCTGCCTGTTTCGACGCTAACGGCGGTGTCTTCGAACCGCTCCTCACCGCTGAAGATGCCATCATCTCCGATTCATTGAATCACGCATCCATAATCGACGGCGTACGTCTTTGTAAGGCAGTGCGTTATCGTTATGCCAATTCCGATATGACAGATCTCGAGCGCTGTCTTCAGGAAGCCCAGGCACAGCGCTTCCGTATCATAGTGACCGACGGCGTATTCTCTATGGACGGTAATGTCGCTCCTATGGACAGAATCTGCGAACTTGCGGAAAAATACGACGCACTCGTGATGGTGGACGAGAGTCACAGCGCCGGAGTGGTAGGCCCTACGGGAAGGGGAGTCGGAGAGTTGTACGACTGCTACGACAGGATAGACATCCACACCGGAACTCTAGGAAAGGCATTCGGCGGAGCCGTAGGCGGATTTACCACAGGTCGAAAAGAGATTATAGAGATGCTTCGTCAGAGAAGCCGTCCATATCTATTCTCGAACTCATTGCCTCCTATGATAGCGGGCGCCGGAGTGGAACTCTTCAAGATGCTCGAAGAGAGCGACGAATTGCACTCAAGACTCGTGGAAAACGTGGAATACTTCCGCGCCAAGATGCTTGATGCCGGGTTTGACATCAAGCCTACACAGAGCGCCATCTGCGCAGTGATGCTATACGATGCTCCTCTGAGCCAGAAGTTCGCTAGCGCCATGGCCGAAGAGGGAATCTTCGTAACCGGATTCTATTACCCGGTAGTGCCTGCAGGCCAAGCGAGAATCCGCGTTCAGCTAAGCGCTGCACACACGCAGCACCAGCTCGACCGCGCGATAGATGCATTCATCAAAGTGGGCAAGGACTTGAAAGTCATTTAGAATGAAAAAGGTATTGGCCTTAATGGCATTATTCTGCAGCGTCTTGTGCTTCGGCCAGAAGAAGGGGTTCGATCCTCGCGCCGAGCACCAGAACGTTCTCGAACATCAGGCCGGCAAGACAGTGTCGGCTATTTGCGTAGATTACACCGATTCGTCGATAGTCATCACCGACTATACCCTTAAACGTAAGAGGTATAAGATTAACGGGAATCCCTATTACATCTATCCGGACGCTCCGTCGGCAGATGCCGTCTATACCAAGTGCGATTCGGTGGCACTCGTGAATGTCGGAGACGAGCAGATGCTGGAGATTCCATTGCTATGCCGATACGATGGCGGAAAACGCCTCAAACTGACGAGATACCTCTATTCACTTCAGGATAACTCTCTGTATGGACTTGATTTCGACGGTACTGCGATAAAGCCTACGAAAGAGGAGTTTTGCATAGAAGGCGTGTCTTCGCTCGCATTGGTAGAAAAGAATGTCTATTCTACCTATCTGGATTCGCTGTTCAGAGTAGACGCCAGACTCAAAGCCCTTTCCGAGGCCGACTTCAAGAGCGACGAGTACATAGAATGGTGGCTTGAGAATAATCCTAATGCTATGAAATCTGCCAGAACCATAGAATTCGGCACCATTTCCGAGGATTGCTCCATATACACGGCCTATAAGAAGGCTAAGAAGAGCACGAAGGGTAATCTCGAAGCCGGAGTGTGCGACGTGAGAGGCTATTCCGTAGTAATAGTAAGGAATAAGAAGACCAATGCCCACCTGCTCGTATGGGCGGAGCCGGTATGCAAGAACCGCAAGACGCAGCGCTACATCGCCCAGGTAGGATTTATGGATAATAACATAGTCTCCATCTACTTCTATAAGGGTAAGGAGATGTTCAAGTATCGCATTAACCTCGCGAATAGAACTCTAAGAAAATAAGAGGCTTTCTTTATGAATTTTTTTAAGAAGAATTGGATAGTTACGAACTTGCTTTTGGCCATCGTCATATTCTGTGTGGTCATAGGCGGTTTGAGTTTTGGCCTGAAGAAGTTTACCGAGCACAATAAGTACGTGGAAGTGCCGGATTTCATCGGGATGAGGATGGACGACGCGGCGGGATTGGCCTCAAAGGACCATCTGCAGCTCATCGTCACGGATTCAGTGTTCGTGAACCGGTTCAGGCACGGGGCCATCTATGCACAGACGCCGAAAGCGGGCAGCGAGGTGAAGGATGGCAGAAAGATTTATATCACGGTAAATGCCGTCAGGAAGCGTCAGGTTCCTATGCCGTCGCTCGTGGGACTTACCGTAAGACAGGCTAAGGTGGAGCTGGTGGCGAACGGATTGGCCCTGGGTACACTGCTCTATGTCAGGGACTTGGCTACGAATAACGTGCTGGGTCAGATGGTAGGTGTCAGCGACATCGCACCGGGCACTAAGGTCGATGTGGGCACTGTGGTAAACCTGAAGGTAGGTGCTAACCCTAGCGATGCCTTTACGGTGGTGCCGTCTTTTGTGGAACTTCCATATATGAAGGCGGTAAATGCCGTGCAAGATAGCTATCTTAATGTGGAACAGCTGGTTTTCGACAGCACCGTGAGAACTTATTCCGATTCGCTCGCGGCGTTCGTCTACAGACAGGTGCCGCACGAAAGCGAAGATAGAACAAATATGGGAAGAGGCGTAAAGCTTTACTTGACTCTAGACAGAGAGAAACTCCCTAAGCCTGAACCTGTTGATTCATTAGCACTTATCGAGTAATGGAGAAAGACTGGCTAGAAGAAGAAATAGAGATAGAACCTGAATTTTTCGAGCATTTCAGACTTAACGTCGATGCAGGGCAGAGCCCTATGCGCATAGACAAATATATGTCGGAACATCTCGAGGACACATCGCGCCATCGCGTGCAGCTCGCCATTAAGGAAGGCTATGTGCACGTAGGCGATAAGGTCGTGAAGGCCAATTACATAATTCGTCCCGGCGATGTGATACGCTTTATTATGCCGTATCGTCGCAGGGGCCTCGAGATCCTGCCTCAGGACATCCCTCTCGACATAGTGTACGAAGACGACGACGTGCTCGTAGTAAACAAGCCTGCCGGAATGGTGGTGCATCCCGGACATGGACATTTCGAGGGCACGCTCATCAATGCCCTCGCATATCACTTGGGTATAAGCCAGGGTCCTGAAGCAGAGGATGAAAGGATGGGCATTCTCGTGCATAGGATAGATAAGGACACCTCGGGACTTCTTCTCGTGGCGAAAAACGACGAGTCTCAGCTCAGATTAGCCAAGCAATTCTTCGAGCACAGCATCGAGAGGTGCTATAATGCCATAGTCTGGGGAAATATCACCGAAGACGAGGGCACCGTCGAAGGCTATATAGGTCGCGACCCTAATGACAGACTACGCTTCCGTAATTTCGACGACCCGGAAAAGGGAAAGCACGCAGTCACCCATTATAGGGTACTCGAACGCTTCGGTTACGTGACATTGGTGGAGTGCCGTCTGGAAACCGGCCGTACGCATCAGATTCGCGTGCATATGGGCTCCATCGGGCATCCGCTTTTCGCCGATGAGCGCTACGGGGGTATGGAAATCCGAAAGGGAACCATTTACGCTAAGTATAAACAATTTATAACCAATTGTTTCGAAATATGTCCGCGTCAGGCCCTTCACGCTAAGACCTTAGGATTCGTGCATCCGAAAACCGGTAAGATGTGCCGTTTCGACTCGCCTCTGCCGGAGGATATGACGCTGCTCCTGGAAAAGTGGCGCAAGTATTGTAAGAATATGCCTACGGAAAATGAAACAGAATAGATTGATTATCATACTTCTGCTCATCTCGTCGATTTTGATGGGCATTCCTTTTTTGGTGCCGGGATGTGGCGCGGTGGCCCTCGTGGCTCTGGTACCGCTTCTCTGCGCGGAACGTATCGCCTCGTTTAATGGCGTCAAACGCTTTTTCTGGTGGTACTACCTCACTTTCGTAATCTTCAACGCGCTGACTACCTGGTGGGTATGTAAGGCCACAGTGGGCGGGGGCATCTTCGCCGTCCTGGCCAATTCCGCCTTTATGTCCATCATCTTTGCGCTTTTCAGAATAAGCAAGAAACGCTTCAAGGGATGCGTCCCTTATATCTTTCTCGCCGTCGCTTGGATAGCCTGGGAGCGCTTCTATCTGACATCTTCGCAGATAAGTTGGCCGTGGCTGGTGTTCGGAAATGCCTTCGGGCGTACCACAGGACTGGTTCAGTGGTACGAATACACCGGACTTCTCGGAGGAAGCCTTTGGGTTTGGCTGGCCAATCTTTCCATTTTCGGGATTCTGGTAAGCCTGTCGGACGGCAGTTTCCGGTCTTGGAATCGGAAGGCCCGCTACAGCGCTGCGGTGGGATTGGCATTAGTGATAATAGGACCTATCGTGTGCTCGAAGGTCATTTATTCGCACTACCGTGAGAGAGCGGATGCCGGAAGGCTGGAAGTGCTTATGGCACAGTCGAATTTCGACCCTTATCAGAAATTGAAGGCAGTTCCGCAGAGCGCACAGAACCGTCAGGTCGTCGAATTGTTTACTGAAGAGCTGGCAGGAAGGGACACGCTGAAGGCATATCCGCAGGAGGTGACTTTGCTTATGCTTCCGGAGACCTTTTGCTCGGACATCTGGGTGTCTTCTCCTAAGAATTCGCCGACTTGGCGCACTTTTTCGAAGAATTTGGTAGACAAATACCCTAATGTGAACTTGCTTTTCGGGGCGAGTACGCATCAGGCCTTTTATACTCATGCCTCGCCGAGCGTGCTGGCACGTCCTCTGGGAGGAGGCGACGGATGGTATCTCTCGTATAACACGGCCTATATGACGGATGGCACGGGACGAGTGGAGAGAACCGACAAGACCAAGCTCGTGGTAGGCTCGGAATTGACACCTTATCCTAAGATTTTCGCGCCTATCGACGACGCTTTGGGGGGATTGATGGGAAGATGCGTGTCGCAGGGCTATGCGAAGAACCTGAACGTAGTAGAGTACGATGAAGATGGAAACGTGTCGCGATGCATTCCGGTGGGCGTTCCTATATGTTATGAGTCCATTTATCCTGAATTCTGTACTCAATATGTCAGGAAAGGAGCCCAGGCCATCTGCGTAATCACTAATGACGGATGGTGGGGAAATACTGCCGGATATAGGCAGCATTTCAGCTATTCCAGATTGAGAGCCATAGAGTTAAGGCGCGACATAGCACGCTGCGCTAACACAGGCATCTCGGCTTTCATAGACCAGAGGGGCGATGTGCTCGAACAGTCGAAGTGGTGGACTCCGGACGTGCTTCACGCCAGAATCAACCTTACGACCAAACAGACATTTTTCGCATTATACGGCGATATAGTGGGCAGACTATGCTATATGATGTTCGCCCTGTTGTTTTTAACCCTGATAGTGAAGTTTATAACTAAGAAATGAAACGAATAGCACTTTTCCCGGGCTCGTTCGACCCATTTACGGCCGGACATCTTAACATACTCAAGCGAGCACTCACGATGTTCGACGAAGTGGTCGTGGCCGTGGGTATCAATGGCGACAAATCCGGATTCTTTGACAATCCCACGAGGATGGACATCATAAATCAGACTTGTCGTTCACTCGAAGGCGTTAGGGTGATAGAGTATTCGGGACTTACCATTGATATATGTAGACAACTTGGTATCAATCATATAGTTCGAGGTGTGAGGAATATGATAGATTTCGAGACGGAAAGGAGCATAGCCGATGCCAATCGTCGACTCGCTCCCGAGATCGAGACCATCATAATACCTACTGCGCAGGAGTTTGCGCACATATCCTCGTCTGCGGTGCGAGACATATTGCGCCATAACGGAGACACGTCCTTGTTTATGGCCGAAGGTGTGGAATTGCCGAAAAAATGAAACGACTGACTCTCATAGTGCTCTTTATGGCGGCTTCTTTATTCAAGATGTCGGCCGGGCAGGTGGACTCCACTTCGCGTGCGCGTCTTTCCGAGATGCTGGAGCGATACTATGAGGCCATGCTTTTCATAGACAATTCCGAAAAGGAGCAGGAGTGCGACTATCTCATAGAATCGTGTAAGGATTCGCTCGTAAGACAGTTCGTGGCGAGCTCCATCCTGGACCATTATATGAATCCGCCTCTTATGGGCGAAGAGTCGGTGGCCATCTACCTTTACGAAAAGTGGTTTCTGAATGGTCCCGTGACGATAGGGGACGAGTGGAAGGCTTTCGAGGCTTCGATGTTCTATCAGTTCAACCGACTTTCCATGATAGATATGCCGGCGCCTTCTCTCGAGCTTTATGACCCTAATGGTGAAAAGTGCGCTGCGCTTCTCGAGGGCTCTCCCGCTGTGCTGTATTTTTACGATACGTCCTGTGCGAAATGCAAACTCGCATCGGCCTGGCTCCCTATCGTGATGGGAACTGTCGACTTTCCGATAAGGCTGGTGGCGATTTACTCCGGGAGCGAAGAGGAAGAGTGGGCGGAGTTCAGGAGCAAGTTCAAGATAGAGAACGAGAATGTGTCCATAGTCCATCTTTGGGACCCGGAGATGGAGTCTGACTATCAGATGAAATATGGCATTATCAGCACTCCGAAGATCTATTTCATCGACGAGAACTGCATAATCAGAGGGCGGAGGCTCGAAAGGGATTCGCTCGAACAGATACTTAACATTTACAAGGAATACTATGGCCAAGTCTGCAAAAAAGAAAAATAGCCGGAAATGTGACGTGTCGCTTCTGGAAAAGGAACGGAAGGCGCTTCGGCGGCATCATCGGAAAGTGGTTTTTTTCAATGACCGCGAGATGGCTTTGATAAATGAGTATTGTAAAAGTCACAAGATCTCTTCGAGGTCCGCTATGATGAGAAGCATAGTCATCGAGAGGCTCCTTACGGATATGGGAGAGAATCCTCCTACTCTTTTCTAGATGCTCCAGTCTATGGGTCCTCTTCCTATGGAAGTCAGGTAGGAATTGGCCTGTGAAAAAGGTCTGCTGCCCCAAAATGCGCCTCGAGCGAGAGGTGAAGGGTGTGCGGCCTCTAGTACCAAATGTCTCTCGGCGTCGATTAGATGCGCCTTGCTTCTGGCGTAGTTTCCCCAAAGCATAAATACGATGCCGCTGTAATGCTCGCTAAGATAGCTGATTATGGCATCGGTAAATTTGTCCCAACCTATTTTGCTATGGCTGGCGGGCTCGTGGGCTCGCACTGTCAGTATCGAGTTCAGAAGTAGTACTCCCTGTCTGGCCCAGGGCTCCAAATCGGTAGAGCCGCTTGTCAATACTCCCAAATCCGAACTCAATTCCTTGAAAATATTCTTGAGGGAAGGCGGTGCCTTTACTCCTATGGGCACGCTGAAGGATAGTCCGCAGGCTTGGCCTTCGCCGTGATATGGGTCTTGACCCAGAATCACAGCCTTGACCTTTTCGGGAGGGCACAGGTCCAGCGCCCTGTATATCTGGCTTTCAGGGGGATAGATGGTGACCCCGCGCTTCCTTTCCTCGTCTAAAAAAGAGACAAGCTCCTCAAAGTAAGGTTTTTCGAACTCACTTTGAAGAGCTTTTCTCCATTCTATGTCTTGAGGCAAGATCAAAATATGAAATCTATAACGTCGTTAATCGTCTTTACATAATGGAAGCTAAGTCCCTTTATGTAGATTTCCTTAATGTCTTCCACGTCTTTTCGATTATCCTCGCTGATGACTATGGTGGTCACGCCGGCACGCTTGGCCGCAAGAATCTTCTCCTTTATGCCGCCTACAGGCAGGACTTTACCCCTTAGGGTCATCTCTCCCGTCATCGCGATGTGCTTCTTTACAGGCTTCTCGCGAAGGGCGCTTATCATCGAGCTTACGAGGGTGATACCGGCAGAAGGACCGTCCTTCGGAGTGGCTCCTTCCGGCACGTGAACGTGGATGTCCTTCTTCGCGAATTGCTCCGCGTTCATTCCGGCCAATTCCGGATGCGCCTTGATGTACTGATATGCAATCGTCGCCGATTCCTTCATCACGTCGCCCAGATTACCTGTCATCGTGAGCACGCCCTTGCCCTCGGAGATGGAGCTTTCCACGAACAGAATCTCTCCACCCATCTGGGTCCATGCCAATCCCGTCACGACTCCCACGCCTTCGTTTCCTTCCTGCTTGTCGTGCATGGCGCTTGGCAGTCCCAAGTACTCTTTCAAATGCTTAGGCTCGATGGTGGTAGGGTAGTCCTCGTCCAAAGCGATTTTCTTCGCGGTCACCCTGGCGATTTTCGCAATCTGCTTCTCGAGGGTACGCACGCCGCTCTCGTGAGTGTAGTTGTCTATTATTTCCTTAAGGGCCTTAGGGCTTATCTTAAGAGAGCTCTTGTTAAGTCCGTGCTCTTCCAACTGCTTAGGTATAAGGTACTTCTTCGCGATTTCCATCTTCTCCTCAGCCAGGTAGCCGCTTACGTTTATGATCTCCATACGGTCCAGCAGTGCAGGCTGTATAGGGGTGATGCTGTTAGCTGTCGTGATGAAGAGGACGTTCGAAAGGTCGTAGTCCAAATCCAGATAGTTATCGTGGAAGGTGCCGTTCTGCTCCGGGTCGAGAGCCTCGAGAAGTGCAGAAGACGGATCGCCCTTGAAATCGGAAGAAAGCTTGTCTATCTCGTCCAGTACGATTACCGGGTTAGAAGTGCCGGCCTTCTTTATGCCGTTCAGGATACGTCCCGGCAGCGCACCGACATAAGTCTTTCTGTGACCTCTGATTTCGGCCTCGTCGTGCATACCGCCCAGCGCGATTCGCACATATTTTCGGCCAAGCGATTTGGCCACCGACTTACCCAAGCTGGTCTTACCTACTCCCGGAGGGCCGTACAGGCAGAGGATAGGGGATTTCATATTTCCCTTAAGCTTGAGCACTGCCAAGTACTCTATGATTCTCTCCTTTACCGTATCCAGACCGTAGTGGTCGCTATCCAGAACCTTCTGTGCGTGCTTTAGGTCCAGATTGTCCTTACTCATATCGTTCCACGGAAGCTCTAGCATAAACTCCAAATAGTTATACTGCACTGAATAATCCGGGGAATTAGGATTGTATTTCTCCAGCTTCGCAAGCTCCTTGTCGAAAGTCTTCGCTATCTCCTTAGGCCAATTCTTCTTCGCAGCCCTTTCCCTAAGGTCGTTAGCGTCGTCGGCACCGTCGATTCCCAGCTCTTCCTGGATGGTGCGCAATTGGCTGTTAAGGTAGTATTCCCTCTGCTGCTGGTCCATTTCCTGCTTCACCTTCAGGTTAATCTCCTGCTTGATGTTAAGAAGCTGTAATTGGCTGTCCAGAAGCATAAGGAGCTTCATGCCCCTCTCACGTACGTCGTCGTACTGGAGCAGGTCTATCCTGCCCTCGAAATTCTCGGTTTCTACCGAGGTGGCTATGAAGTTTACCAGGAACGGGAGGTCGTCGATGCTGCGAAGTGCTCCGATAATCTCCTTGCTTCCCATAGATGAAGCTCCGATAATTTGCGATGCAGCGTCCTTAAGGGAGGAAATGAGTCCTTTGACATCCGAGGAGTTCTCGTTTGTCATAATGTCATTAAGGTAATGGATGCGAGCCTTGATATATGGATCGAAATCCACTACGCCGTCGAGGTAGAACCTCTTTACACCTTGAAGAATGGCGGTATAGTTACCGTCAGGCATCTGTATGGTCTTGAGGATTTTAGCAAGTGTACCGAATTTGTACAAATCTTCTTCGCCAGGTTCTTCGACGTTCACGTCAAGCTGCGGGACCGTTCCTATGAGCAGTCCGTGCTTCTCGGCTTCCTTTATCAATTTGATGGACTTAGGTCTTCCTACGGTCAGCGGAAATATGGCGTGCGGGAAGATAACGGCACCTCTAAGTGCCAATACGGGAACGACTTCCGGAAGATCCTTCTCTTCTATATTAATTGGAATGTCCCCTTGGATGACAGGGATTACACTAATCTCTGCCGGTGTTTCTCTTGAAAATAGTTCTTTATCTTTTATCATAATACAAGCGCCAAAGTTAATACAAATTTGTCAAAATGTCAGTACAATTTGAGCGTAAAGTATTGGTCAATCTTCGTGCCACTGACTCAGTATTGTTCACCCTTTCGCGCAGAATTATACATAAGATTGCGAAGGCGGCTCGATTATGCTCCCGGAAATGCTCCCAAATTCATTTATTTGTGAGTTAAATGTTTTGAAATAAATAAAAAAGTGTTATTTTTGCGTCATTAAAAAAATAAACAAACTTATGACTAAAGCAGAAATTGTAAACAGCATCTCAAAGTCTACTGGCATTGAGAAAGCGACTACCCTCGCAGTGGTAGAGGCATTTATGGACACAGTTAAGGATTCCCTCGCTAAGAAGGAGCCGGTGTATCTTCGTGGATTCGGTAGCTTTATCATCAAGCACCGTGCACAGAAAGCAGCTCGTAACATTACAGCTAAGACTACTGTAGTCGTTCCGGCTCACGATATCCCTGCTTTCAAGCCTTGCGACGAATTTGAGAAACTTGTTCAGGGTAAATAATTTTTAAACATTTTTATATTATGCCAAACGGAAAGAAGCATAAGCGCCATAAGATGGCCACTCACAAACGTAAAAAACGTTTGCGCAAAAACAGACACAAGAAAAAGTAAGTCGCATAGAGGTCCTCGGTAGTCCGACGGGCCTTTTTGTTTAGTTTATGTCTACAGAAATTGAAAAGCAGGAAAAAGATTTAGTGGTGTCCGTAGGACCTACTGAAGTTAAGCTCGCCCTTATGGAAAACCATAGGCTTATCGAGTTTAGCAAGGAGTCAAGTCAGGGACACAGCTATTCGGTGGGGGATGTCTTCTTAGGAAGAGTGAAGAAGGTTATGCCTGCACTGAATGCTGCTTTTGTAGATATCGGAGATTCGAAGGAGGCATTTATCCATTATCTGGATTTGGGCTTGTATTTCCACGCGTTCGACACTTTCGTGAAGAAGAGTAACCCGAACACGGACTTGAAAGCCCTTTATTCGTCCATCCCGATTGGCCCGGCTCTCGAAAAGGAAGGCCACATCGAGAAGGAATTGCAAGTAGGTCAGATGATTATATGCCAAATCGTCAAAGAACCGATTTCTACCAAAGGGTCACGCTTGACGGCTGAGATTTCATTAGCAGGACGTAACATTGTACTGCTCCCTTTCGCGCAGAAAGTGAGCGTTTCTTCTAAAATTTCTTCGAAAGAAGAGAGAAAAAGGCTTGAAACTTTGGTCAGAAACATTTTGCCTCGTAATTATGGTGCCATAATTCGTACCGCGTCCGAGGGAAAGAATGCAGCTGTTCTGGTAGCTGAGGCCAAGTCTTTGATAGAAAAGTGGGAGGAATCGTGGAAGCAAATTGCCCGTTCGAAGGGAATCGAGCTACTGTTTACCGAATATTCCAAGACCACTACTATGCTTCGGGACCTTCTCAACGACACGTTTACTAATGTATATGTAGACGACGAGAAGACCTTCGAAGACACTAGGAAGTATATTTCCCTCATTTCTCCGGAGCAGGAAAAGATAGTGAAGCTCTATGAGGGGAAGGAGCCTATTTTCGATCATTTCGAAGTTACTCGCCAGATTAAAAGTTCCTTCGGAAAGGTAGTTCCTATGAGGCAGGGTGCGTACCTGGTCATAGAGACCACGGAGGCGATGAACGTCATAGACGTCAATAGCGGTACCCGTGCGAAGACTACCGATTACGAACAGAACGTTTTCGATGTGAATAAGATAGCGGCCGAGGAAATAGCCCGGCAGCTACGCCTCCGAGATATGGGAGGTATCGTCATAGTCGATTTCATCGACATGGAATCACAGGAGCATCGAAACGATCTGCATAAGTATATGATGGAACTCATGGCATCGGACAGAGCGAAGCATAATGTCTTGCCGTTGACCAAATTCGGGTTGATGCAGATAACCAGACAGAGGATTCGTCCTGTTACAGAGATCAACACACTGGAGCAATGTCCTTTGTGCCACGGCACGGGAAAGATAGCTTCCTCTGTGGTAATAGATGAACAGATAGAAAGAAAACTCTCGTATTATGTCTCTGAGAAGGGATGTCGGGAGTTCACGCTGAAGCTAAGCCCTATCCTGGGTGCGTATCTGACGCGCGGAACGTGGGGGAGTTCTTATCTTTCTAAATGGAAAAAGAAGTACAAGTGTAAGATAAAGCCGGAGGAAGTGACCGACTTTACTGTCTTGCAATATGAATTTTACGATTCGAACGGAGAGGTCCTAGATTAGGACCTCTTGTTTTTTAGAGTTGTACCCCCTAGGCGAATCGAACGCCTATCACAGGAACCGGAATCCTGAATTTTATCCATTAAACTAAGGGGGCAAGTCCTTAAAATTCACGGAGAGCTTGCATCACTGCGAGCTCCCCGCTACTTAACCTAAACTTAAACTATGAAAAACTTCAATGCAAATATAACTATTTTTTCTTAAAAATCATAAATCCATAAAAAAATCCGAAAAAATTTCATATAATTGTACTAAGCCGTAATGTTGCGGTGACACTTAAACTTTATTACTATGTGTATTCAATTGAAAAAAGCCTTTCTGGGCTTCTCTGAAGCGGTTATGCTTCTTTGCGTGACAGGATGTGACGCAGTTTTGAATTCTACGGGACCTGACGGTGAACTATTGATTAACTTCCATCAGAATGCCGTGCTTCCTAAAGTCCCACTTGTGAGTCTGCTCCCTGAAGAGGAACGGAGGGCGTCCACTTATGCCGAAAGCCAGGTGGAAGTGCAGCTCGACACTAACGATTTCATCCTCTCCGTAGTGGGCTCCGGCGGAGCATCGTTGTACTACGGTTCGTTCGGGGCGGCACCTACTAAAATCATCACCTCGCCCGGGACCTACACCATCTCGGCCAAGTCTTGTGAGTTCTACGCCCCTCTCTACTCTTCGCCGCAGTTCGGTGACACGAAAACCGCAGTGGTAACTGCCGGAAAGGAATGTCGAGTGCTTCTGGACTGTGAACAGATGAACTGTGGAATTCGTTTGAAAATCGATCCGCAATTCCTGACAGATTTCCCTAACGGAGTGCTTTTCCTGAAATCTTCCGAAGGAAAGCTGATGTATGCCTATTCCGAAAAGCGGATAGCTTACTTTCGACCGGGAAACATTTCGCTGGTCTTAAGCGATTCCGGTAAGGAAAGGACATTGGCCACATATAAGGTGGAAGCGAAGGAGATTCTCACCATCAAGCTGGAAATTTCGGGCACGTCCGCACCTTCCGTTACTTCAGGGATACATATCCAGCTCGACACCGCCCGAGTATGGCGCGATGACAGAATCGTCATCGACGCAGGAGGGGGCGTGTCCGGAGGAGGCTCAAATAATGGTGATGAGAAGGATAACGCGCTTAATATCAGTCAAGCGAAGGATATGATAGGCGCTACCGACGTGTGGGTTTGCGGCTTTATCGTGGGAGGAGACCTTTCATCTTCGAAATGCAGTTTCGACATTCCGTTTTCGTCGAAGACGAATTTGGTGCTGGCTTCCAAGAGCTCTTGTCGGGACAAGGAGGCGTGCCTTTCCGTCCAATTGAACTCCGGACGCATACGCGACGCCTTGAATCTGGTGGAGAATCCAGGGCTTCTCGGTAGAAAGGTCTACCTTAAGGGCGATATCGTGGAAAGCTATTACGGAATACCGGGCATCCAGTCGATAAGCGAATATTCTTTTTAGTAATCCTTGAAAAACTACTTAATTCAGAAAAAGTCATTATCTTAGTAGGCTGGTCTATCGTGACCGGCCTACTAAGATATGTGTTTGAAAAAATGGTTTGATAATGCACGTAGCGTCTCGCTTGTCCAAAGCGTGATGCCTTCCGTGCTTGCGGTGGTATTGGCCATCGGAAAGGAAGGATTCCACTGGTGGGATGCGGTTCTGGCCGTGGTAGGGGTGGCCTGCGCTCACTTGGCGATGAATCTTACAGACGATTATTTTGATTATAAGGTGGATATGCTTGGAGATAGGGATAAGGTCACTCGGCAGGGCTTTCGCGCGATGCTGGTCAAATACCCCTATCTTACGGATGGTTCGCAGACGCTGAAAAGCACTGCCGTGGCTATCGCGTCCTTCATTATAGCAGCAATGTGCTGCGGTGGTGTCATTCTGCTCGACAGGTGGGGAACTCCGGTTTTCGCGCCTGATGGATTGTGGTGGATAGGGGCGATAGTGGCTTGCTGTGCTTTCCTGGGCGTGTTCTACTCGGCACCTCCGTTCAAATTGGCCTATAGGGGACTTGGCGAACCGGTGATAGGCATTATCTTCGGGCCGCTGTTGATGATGGGCGTTTACTATGCTTCGTGCGCGCAGATGAGTCCGGAAGTGGTACTTACGAGCGTGCCGGTGGGGCTTTTGGTGATGAATATCCTGTTTACGCACAGTTTCGTGGAGATGGCAGGCGATGCGCAGAGCAACAAGATGACTCTTGCGAGGCTGATCGGCAGCACTAAGGGTAATCTGACGGCGAGCGCCATTATAAACTTCTTGCCTTTCGTGATGATAGTGCTCGGAGTGTGTCTGGGCGATTTGTCCGCGTGGTATCTGTGCACGCTGCTGGTGCTCCCGAGGGGGATTTGGCTTTTCCGTTCTCTGGTGCAGTACAGTAAGGGTGCGATGATGGAAATCGAGAGGCCGCCTTTCTGGCTGGGTCCGATGCCGAATTGGGATAAATATCGCAGTGCGAAGATAGACTGGTTTATGGGACGCTGGCTATGTGCGCGGAACCTTTTGAGCGGATTCTGCGTCATCATAATGATAGTCACTATTTTACTGCGGGTAATTTGAGAGCGGGATAGGGGAGTCGAACCCCCCTCCTCAGCTTGGGAAGCTGATGCACTACCGATGTGCTAATCCCGCAGAGAGAACGCAAAGATATAAAAAAAGAAAGAATAAAAGAAGACGATGAAGAAGTTTTTGAGCAAGTACGGAGCTTATGTGATTGCTGCACTGGTGTTTGTGCTTATAACGCTGGTGTATTGCGCGCCGGCCTTTCAGGGGAAGGTCCTGAGCCAGAGCGACACTATGCAGTGGAAGGGTATGGCGCACACCTTGAAGGAGTATAACGAGACTGCGGATGTGCCGGCCAACTGGACCAATTCGATGTTTTCCGGTATGCCTTCGTATCAGATTACGGTAAAGAATCCGGGTAATCCCGTTACGGCTGTCATCTGGTATGTGGATCAGTTCTTCAGAAAGCTCGCCACTCTCTTTTTCGACTCCATCTTCGGGCTTCTCCTCGGCTATTTTATAGGCTTTTTCATAATGCTAAGGAGTTTCGGAGTGAACAAATGGCTTAGCATAGTGGGCTCCATCGCCGTGTCCATGTCCTCGTACTTTTTCCTTATAATTCCTGCAGGACACGAGGGCAAGGCATTGACATTAGGGATGATGGCTCCCGTGATAGGAGGATTTTTCCTGATATTCCGAAGAAAATACGCGCTGGGCGCAGCCTTGGTAATGCTTTACAGCTCCATAGGAATGATGAAGCACCCTCAGATGTCCTATTATCTTCTTATGATGATGGCACTTTTCGGAGTGGCGGAGATATACATTCACGTTAAGGAGAAGAAAGTCAAGGAATTGGCCATAGCGCTGGCGGTGTTCGTCGGTGCAGTGGGCGTGGGGGTAGGAACTGGCTACAGCACCCTGAAGGCGAATTCCGAATACCTTAAGGAGACCATCCGTGGGGGACATTCCGAACTGCAGGCCGGCGGAGAAAGGCAGAAGGGACTTGACATAGACTATGCTACGGCTTGGAGCTACGGTGTGGGCGAGACTATGACCCTGATGATTCCTAACTTCAAGGGTGGCGCCAGCACCACGAACGTGGGCGAAAATTCGGTAATATACGATGAAATCATAAGCCAGGGCTATCCACGCTCGACTGCTCGGGGATTTGCCGAAGGGTGCCCGACGTATTGGGGAGAACAGCCGTTCACGGCAGGCCCCGTCTATGTGGGCGCCATAGTGTGCTTCCTCTTCCTGCTGGGCTGTATGGTCGTGAAAGGCCCGTACAAATGGGCGCTTCTGGCTTCGACCGTATTCTCCGTCCTGCTTAGCTGGGGACATAATTTTATGGGACTTACGGAGCTGTTCTTCAACTATTTCCCATTCTATAACAAGTTCCGAACAGTATCCTCCATACTCGTGGTGGCCCAGATAGCCATGCCTCTTCTCGGCTTCCTCGCACTAAACGAAATCATTAAGGGAAACATAGAAAAGGCTGCTCTGAAACGTTACATAGGCATAAGCGCCGGGGTGACCGGAGGACTTTGTCTTGTTTTCGCGCTCTTCGGCTCGGTACTTTTCGACTTTACCTCGTCTAACGACGCTCGTATATTAGCCGGTATGCCTGCTTGGTTTATCCAGGCACTTCACGACCAGAGGGCTTCCATGCTAAGGACCGATGCCTTTCGTTCGTTCGTATTCATCGCACTGTCGGCAGGCGTACTTTACGTGTATTCTCTGGGGAAGATGCGTCTTCCGGCATTCATAGGGGTGCTGGGCGTGCTAGTATTGGCCGATATGTGGCCTGTGGACAAGCGCTATTTCGGTGCGGACAACTGGGTGAGCCAGAAAGATAACGATGCCTATTTCGCTATGCAGCCTTACGAGAAGCAGATTCTTCAGGACAAATCCTATTACAGGGTTATGAACTTGACTACCAATACCTTCAACGAGAGCCGCACTTCGTATTACCTTAATTCCATAGGTGGCTATCACGCTGCCAAGCTGCGCCGCTACCAGGACATCATCGACGCGCACCTCACGAAGGGAAATATGAATGTGGCCAATATGCTTAATGCCAAGTATTTCATAGTGGAAGGGGATAACGGACGCCCGGAGGTGATGGTAAATCCGGACGCTATGGGAAATGCCTGGTTCGTAGACGAAGTGAGATGCGTGGACACCCCGCGCGAGGAAAGCGACGCGCTTAATGCGATAGACTTCTCGAAACAGGCCGTTACCGACAGGAAATTCTCATCTATGGTGCTGGAGCCTAACACTTTCAGCGGCGAGATAGCCCTTCTCTCCTATGCTCCGGACCGTCTGGTTTACAGTTCAAGCTGCGAAGGCGAAAAGACAGCGGTATTCTCGGACATCTACTATCCTTACGGATGGAAGGCCTACATAGACGGCGCTCCGGTCGAGCATTTTAGGGTAAATTATGTGCTGCGCGCGCTTAATGTCCCTGCCGGCGAGCACGAGATAATGTTCGAGTTCCGCCCCGACAGCATCTATAAAGGCTTCAAAGTCAATGCGCTTTTCCGCTACATTATGTACACTCTGATTATTTCCCTGATAGTAGCGAGCGTGTTACGTGAGCTCGGAAAAGGACCAAAGTGGCTGCGGGACTGGGGCGCATAGTCAGCATATAATAAAAGAAAAGAACTAGGGTGGCTATCCATTTGACTGCCTCTGAAAGCAGTCTTTTAGGGTAGCTGCCTTCGTTTTTACACCTGACCCTTTCACTTTTGCCCACTCCGTCCGCGAACTTCCGTACATAATCGACTGTAGTCCTGTTCTGCGGAATCATATGCCTTACGCACACGTCCGGAAGGTAAACTATGCCGTATCCGGCTGCCTTCACCCTGTTGAACAGGTCTTTCTCTTCGCCACCCATCAGGTTTCCGCCGTTTCGGCCAAGCTCGGTATCGAATTCACCCACTGCATCGAGCACGCTGCGGCGAAAGCCCATATTGGCCCCGATAGGGAATTTCTTGCCCTCGAAATAGCACACTCGCTGCCCCATATCCAGTCCGGACACCCAGCCCAATGACCATCTGCACAGCCATTTAGGAGCCTTGCCGCTTTCGAAGGTCGGGATTATCCTGCCTCCGAACGCCCCTGCCTGCGGATGAACCTTCATGTTCTCGGCCAATCTTCCCACATACCCTTCCTCGGGGATGGCATCGTCGTCCAAAAAGACGAGCAAATCGCCCTCCGCCGCTCTTATTCCGCAGTTTCTCGCCCACGAAAGCCCCTGCTTTTTCTCGCTAAGGATGCGTAGCGGAAACTCAGGGTGCGCGCTCTGAAAGTCCTTGATGATGAGAGGTGTGGAGTCGGTAGAGTTATTGTCCACGACTATGGTCTCGAAATCGGTGTAACTTTCCCTCGAGAGCGCTTCCAGAACCTTTCCTATATAGGCCTCGCGATTATATGTGCAGATAATTATCGAAATCATAATGTGTAGGGTCGTCGCCCCAGAATTTGCTGATGAGGTGTTTGCGAAGGGCTTCGTCGAGCGGTTTCACTCCGCTTTCGATTATCGAGAGCAACTGCTCCATCGTATAGGCCTTCTGACCTATGACATTTTCGTCGAAAGGATAGAAAAAGTCCCTTTCGCTTTCATAGGCAGAGTAGTCGAAAAGATAGAGGACAGAAGATTTTCCGTCCATTAGGATGTAGTCGTAAAGTACGGAAGAATAGTCTGTTATAAGAGTATCCGTGTATGGAAGGATAGGATAGATGTCCGCGCTCGGATGCAGATAGAACACGTTTCCGTCGCGATAGGCTCCGGTGTCTTTGTTATTAAAGTGATCCTTTACCACAAGCGCCTCGTTCTTAGTCGAAAGCACTGCGTTAAGACGCTCCGTGTCGATGGCTCCCATAGCTGACGCGCCGCTGTCTCTCCATGTAGGCATATACACATAGACGTGCTCGAACTCCTCGAGCGAATGGATGAGCTCCTTAATGGAAGAAGGCTCGTAAGTGTCTATGAACGACGACCTTTCGCTTTCTCTCGCGGTGAGAATGAGATTACGCGGATAAGCCTGCTCTATGCATCGCGACTTAGGGATTCTAAACGCCGGGCTGAACATAGCAGTCTGGAAAGGCGATGCGGTGAGCATCAAGTCGGGCCTTCTAAACACCTCCGGATGGTAAAACCTCTCCTTAAGCGTCTTTTTGTAATATCTATCCGCGAGAGGCCCCGAAGTAATGTTGAATTCGCAGTATTTAAGCCCCACTCCGTGCCAGAGATTGAAAATCTTAGCCCCTCCGCTAAGGCAGAAAAGAATATCCGAAGAATAAGCCCCCACGAGCCACCACTTCGAGGTAAGCGCGCGACAAATGCCCTTCGCACTAAGCAGGCATTCTGCAGGAAGCCCCACCTCGCGAATCTGCTCAACTGTCTTTCTGTCAGCGCTTATCCAGCACACGTCAAGCCCCCTTCGCGCATATTCTATGAACAGGTATTTGGGATTTCCGTCGAACCTGTTACGCGGACAGCCGAAGGCGAGCCTACCATTCTTTCTGGGAATCAGAAACGAAAAAGGATAGACGAGATAACAAAGCAGATATTTGAAAAACTTCGCCATAGTCTAGAAAATGATTTCGTGCGCCGATTTGTCCTCGGGCTCCTTAGTGTAATCGCCGTAAATGCGCCTTAGGTAGCTGTCCGGGTCGGCCGGAGCAGGGAACTGCCTGCCTTCAAACGAGATAGTGCCCAGAGGAAAGATGTCCTCGACCCTTCGCACGCTATAGAACGGCACGCCGAAGTCGTGCAGAAGATTCTTCCTGTAGAATAGCTTACCTATAATAATGGCCAATTCCTTCGCCACCCACATCACGGGAAACAGCATATAAGCTGCGATTCTCTTCAGTGCCCCGTCCCGGATGCTGCCGTTTATCCTTCGAACGCACCTGCCGTACAGCGGGTCGATGGCCTTCTTCAGGCGCAGACTGCCCGGTCGAAGCACGAAAGTGTCTATCCAGAGCTTTTCCTCGCGGGGCGCCCCGGTGAGCGGGTCGTGGCGCAGGACGGATTGGCCCGTATCCACGAAACGAGGGGAGAGTCGGGTCTGGCCGCGCTTACTGCAATCGAAGGCGAAAGGAGCGCTGAGATGGGCCGAGAAGAGCTTGCGGATTTTCTTGTAGTCACTGGCCAATACGCACACGTCCAGGTCGTCGTCCCACGGGATGAACCCCCCGTGCCGCACGGCCCCCAAGAGTGTGCCCGAATCTATCCACCAAGTGATGCCAAGTCGGGTACAGACGGAGTCGAACTCCACGAGAAGGTCCAGAAGCCGTAGCTGATGTTCCCTAAGCGCGCTCATCTCTTTTTTCCTTAATTTTCATCAAATATAGGCAAATTAGCACACATATCACGCTGATTAAGACGCTAATTGCCAGTCTCACGATGCTCGAAGGCATCAGTGCGCTTATGGCATAGAGGGCCGCGGAGGTGACTATGGTAAGAGACACGAGCGGCACGATGACCTTTTTAAGATAGGATAGAATGCTTATGTCGAGGTACTTGCGCGACAATGCCACGCGGATTATCTGGGAAAGAAGTGCCGCTCCGAGAATGAGGTAAAAGATTATCTCCGGACTGACGCTCTTGATTTTAAGAAGGATGTAAGCCGCTACTACCACCGCTATCTGGCAGCCTCCCACGAGAACGTTAAGCCACTTGACCTTACCCGTGGCCTGAATGCCGTAATAGAGAGGAAGATAGAGTGAATCCACGAGAGCCGTAAGAAGCATGATTCGGGCGAAGGCGATGCTATGCTCGGGCACTTCCACGAGCCAGAGATTCATCACTATGGACATCTCCGAGATGAGCGGGGCGGATATGGCGAAAAGAAGCAGGTAAGAAAGGATGGAGCACTTGAATATGAGCTCGTTGCAGTCTTTCTTCTGGCCTGCCGAATAGGATTTTACGATCTGCGGGTTGAACGCCAATGCGTAGTTCTGGACGAACTGGTATACATTAATGTAGACTTGGTTCGCCACGCCCCTCGCGGCATTGACCACCGGACCGTAGAACATATTAAGCAGTATGTTCACCCCCTGGTTTCGAAGAACCGAAGCGAACGAGCCTATGAGCCCCCAACCGTTGAATTCTATAATTTCCTTACAGAGAGCCTTTTCCGGGCGGGAGTCGAAGTGACATTCGCTGTAGAAGCGCTTGCAGTAAAGCACATAGAAGAGATTGGTGCAGAGCGAAACTAGCATAATCAGGAAGGCGTAGAAGACGAGCTTGTCGACGGGAGCCTTATCCAAGAAGAAGACTATCAGGAGCTTGAGCGAAGCCTCTATTATGGAGGCGTAGGCGTAGACCTTCATCTTCTCGCGAGCGGTTATGGCCGATTTGTACGGGATGGCCAGCAGGCCGGAGACGAAGGTTACGATGCTGAATTGGTAGACCCAGCGGGCGGCGCCCATACGCTCGACGGGAATCACGAGCTTCGCATTCAAAAGCCACAGGCCAAGTGTCTCGCAGATTATCAGCACGGCGAAGCAGAAGATGGCGTAGATGAGAAGATTGGCCTTGAAAACCTCGTGAAGCAGGGGCTGGTCCTCTTTTCCGAGGGCCATCGAGTAGTAGCGGTTACAGGAGGCGTTCATCGCACCGCTCATAAACGAGAGCGCGACCACTATGCCGCCTATGACGTTATAAAGACCGAAATCCACTGCACCCAAGCTGCTTAGCACTACGCGCGATGCTACTAGCCCGATGAGCATTATCAGGGCCATTCGCAGATAGAGAAGCAGCGTGTTCTTCGCGATCCTTTTGTGGTTTACCATTTGCATAGGGTACAAAGTTATTGTTTTTTGGTGAAGTTCCCAATTATGATTATATTTGAAAGATTTTAATACATTAGAAAAAGTATGGCTTTAGCAAATCTTATAAAATCTGTTTTCGGCTCGAAGGCCGAGCGAGATTATAAGGCGGTCAAACCTATATTGGATAAGGTGTTGGCCTCTTATGAAACTATCGATAAACTTTCAGACGACGAATTGCGTGCTCATTCTGCCCGCTTGAGGCAGCATATGATAGATGTGGAAGCTCCTTTCGAGAACCGCATAGCCGAGATCAAGGTCAAGCTCGACGAGGACTTGCCTATTTCGGAGAAGGTCAAATTGGCCGAGGAAAGCGACAAACTGGTTAAGGATGAGGACGATGCCATCGAGAAGGCATTGGCCGAGATTCTGCCGGAGGCTTTCGCCATCGTGAAGAGTACCGCACGCCGATTTACTGAAAATGAGACCATTACCGTTACGGCTAACGATTTCGACCGTGAGCTGAGTCTGGATAAGGACTTCGTTCATATCGAAGGCGACAAGGCTATCTATCAGAACCATTGGATGGCAGGCGGTAACGACGTGAAATGGTCTATGGTCCACTACGACGTGCAGATCGTCGGTGGTATAGCCCTGCATCAGGGTAAGATCGCGGAGATGGCTACCGGTGAGGGTAAGACCTTGGTGGCGACGCTGCCGGTGTTCTTGAACGCATTGGCCGGAAAGGGCGTGCATATGGTCACGGTGAACGACTATCTGTCGAAGCGTGACTCCGAGTGGATGGGTCCTATCTATATGTTCCACGGTCTTAGCGTGGACTGTATCGACAAGCACCAGCCTAACTCTAAAGAGAGAAAGAAGGCTTACGACTGCGACATTACCTTCGGTACTAATAACGAATTCGGTTTCGACTACCTGCGTGACAATATGGCGACCAGCGAGGCAGACCTCGTGCAGAGAAAGCATCACTATGCCATAGTCGACGAGGTGGACTCCGTGCTCATCGACGACGCGCGTACGCCTCTTATCATATCCGGTCCGGTGGCTCGCGCCCAAGACGACGAGCAGTACATGGAGTTCCGTCCTTTCGTGGAGAAACTCTACCAGGCGCAGAGAGCTCTCGTGAACCAGACCTTGAACGAGGCTAAGAAGAAGATGGCCGAGGGAGACGAGGCCGAGGGTGGAAAGCTGCTCTATCGCGCATACAAGGGACTTCCTAAGTATCAGCCGCTCATTAAGTATTTGAGTGAGCCGGGCGTGAAGGTGGTGATGCAGAAGACAGAGAACTACTATATCCAGGATAACGAGAAGGAGATGCCTGTCATCACAGACCCTCTTTACTTCGTAATCAGTGAGATACAGCACTCCATAAACCTTACCGACAAAGGTCAGGAACTCCTCGCGCAGAGCGTGGGTAACGAAGATTTCTTCATCCTTCCGGACGTGGGAAGCAAGACTGCCGAGATAGAGCATTCGGACCTTTCCCCTGCGGAGAAACAGGCTAAGAAAGACGCCCTTATGGAGGACTTCTCCCTTAAGAGCGAGCGCGTGCACACCGTGAACCAGCTCCTGAAGGCATACGCCATGTTCGAGAAGGACGTGGACTATGTCGTTATGACAGAGGCAAACGGTGCTAAGAAAGTGAAGATCGTCGACGAGAGTACCGGTCGTATTATGGAAGGCAGACGCTGGAGCGACGGACTTCACCAGGCTGTGGAAGCTAAGGAAAACGTGAAGGTTGAGGCGGCTACCCAGACCTTCGCCACCATTACACTTCAGAACTACTTCCGTATGTATCACAAGCTGGCCGGTATGACCGGTACTGCCGAGACCGAGGCGGGTGAGTTCTGGAGCATATACAAGCTCGACGTGATGGTCATCCCGACTAACCGTCCTGTCCTTCGTGAAGACCTTCCGGACGTAGTCTACAAGACTAAGAAGGCCAAGTATGCCGCAGTGATCGACAAGATCGACGAGCTCTCGAAGGCCGGCAGACCGGTGCTCGTGGGTACGACCGACGTGGAGACTTCCGAGCTCCTGAGCCGTATGCTCAAGATGCGTGGCATCAAGCATAACGTATTGAATGCGAAGGAGCATGCGCGTGAGGCCGAGATCGTGGCACAGGCAGGTATGCGCTCCACTGTGACCATCGCCACGAATATGGCGGGTCGTGGTACGGATATCAAGCTTTCCGACGAGGTGAAGGCCGCGGGCGGATTGGCCATCATAGGTACCGAGAGACATGATTCACGTCGTGTGGACAGACAGCTTCGCGGTCGTGCAGGACGTCAGGGAGACCCGGGTTCTTCCATCTTCTATATCTCGCTTGAGGATAAGCTGATGCGTATCTTCGGTGCGGAGAAGATCGCTTCCGTGGTCGACAGGATGGGTATGCAGGAGAACGAGGCTCTCGAGGGTAAGATGCTTTCGAAGGCTATCGAGACCGCACAGAAAAAGGTGGAAGAGAATAACTTCGGCATTCGTAAGAACTTGATAGAGTACGACGACGTTATGAACTATCAGCGTGAGGCTGTGTATGCAAGGCGTCGTAATGCGATTAACGGTGACAAGATAGAAATCGACCTTCAGAATATGATGATAGACTCGGCTTCGCTTCTCGTGGATTCGACGAGCGGAATGTCTTACGAGGACTTCAGCGAGATTCTTATGGCTCGTTTCTCGATAGATCCGGGATTCGACGAGGCATTCTACAATAAGGCGAAGAAGGATGACATAGTGTCTGCCCTGTGTCACCATATGCAGGAGTGCTATCAGAGAAGAATGCAGGCGCTGGTAGAGAAATTGAGCCCTATCATCAAGCAAGTATATGAGAAACAGGGTAATATGTATAAGAACATAGCCATTCCGATTTCAGACGGAAGAAAGGTGATTACCCTTTCGGTAGACTTGGAGAAGGCCTATAAGTCGGAAGGTCGCGAGGTGGCTAAGACTTTGAGCAAGAACATTATCCTCTATCAGATAGACGAGCACTGGAAGGAGCACCTTCGTGAGATGGACGACCTTAAGCAGAGCGTTCAGAATGCCGTTCACGAGCAGAAGGACCCTAAGGTCGTGTACAAGCTCGAGAGCTATAACCTGTTCGCACAGATGCTCGAATCGCTTAACCAGGACGTGCTTTCATTCCTCCTGAGGTCGTTTATCCCTATTAAGGAGAATCAGCCGAGCAGACCGGTTCAGGCAGCGCCTGCGCAGTCTCGCCTCCAGGCTCATCGTAACGACTTGGTGACTAACGGAGAGCAGAAGGCTAAGGCTCCGGTGATAGCAGACAAGAAGATAGGCCGAAACGACCCGTGTCCGTGTGGAAGCGGCCTGAAATACAAGAATTGCCACGGAAAGGGATTGGTATAATATTTAAAACGTTATAATTATGAATATGGATCTTTCAAAAGTTAAGAAGGCTGTAGAGCCTGAGGTAAGTGTTAACGATATTAGCCGTATTTCAGCACGTACCATCATCAAGGGTGAGATTTCATCTGACAATGATATCAGAGTAGACGGTAAGGTAAACGGCAAGCTCTTCTCGAAGGGCAAGATCGTGGTAGGTCCTCAAGCTGTCATCGAGGGCGGCCTCGCTTGCACGAACGTAGATTTCCTCGGCACCATGAAGGGCGACATCTTCGTGAAGGAACTCCTCACCATTAAGACTAATGCAGTTATCGAAGGAAACATTAACGTAAATAAGCTTCAGGTGGAGATGGGAGCACAGATAAACGGCTCTTGCCATATGATTACACCGGAAGACTACGACAAGCAGTTGACTAATTTCGTGACTACTCCGGTTCCTGAAAAGGTAGTGGCAGCTCCTGTTCACAAGAAATAGTCAGGCGGAGATATATTCTATATTGAATACGCGTGCCTTCGAGATTTGATATCTTATGTCATAGCAGTGATATAGCCGCTGATTCGCGGTTCCTGCGGTAAAGGTGCAGTATTCGGGATTGAATCCTAAGGCGTCCAGCTCTTTGAGTTGGGCGCTATTTATTTTGCTGTCCAGAAGCTTTTTCAAGATGTTATAGTTCTGCTCTATGGTGCGTATGGTGTTCTTACGCATTTTCAGGCGCATGGCCCTTATGGAGTTATTATAAGAGGTCTTGCATTCGTTACAGCAATACTTCTTGTCGCTACGCCCGTAGATGGGGGAATTGCAGTTAAGACAGTGGCAATCCGTCTGTGGTTTGATGAAATAGTCCATTTTAGTGCTTTTTCGCAATATAGGCCGTATTTGGTCACTCGGTACTTTATTCTACGGTTTCTTTATTTAAAGTTTTTCTTTTGTCGTGAAAGAAACAGCAAGCGGACATAAAGAAACAGATGCGAACTTTAAGAAACGTATCAATTTTCAGTTTTTCGTCCCGGAGATTGTGTTTTCCGGAAAAAGTCTTGGAACTTTGCCATCGGAAGTTTTGTGGCGCGCAGCGGGACTTCCGCGAAAATTAATAACAAACTTAGTAAACTTCGAAAAATGGAAAATTTGAATCGAGTCGAACTACGAGGCGTCGTAGGAAATGTAAGAGTCCAGACTGTGTCGGACAACAAAGTGTATCGCTTTACCTTAGCCACATCTCGCGCGTATAAGGACAAGAACGGTACGGCGGTCATAGAGACGACCTGGCATCAGGTGGTGGCATGGGAAAACGACAATATGCCTGACCTAAGCCAGATAGAAAAGGGTTCCAAACTGTATGTCAGCGGTCGCATCCGTAACCAAAAGTACTTGAACTCCGAAGATGTGGAAAAACAGGTGGTGGAAGTGGTCGCAAATCGTGTGATATTCGTGGAGTCACAGGAACCTCTCGCTTATGAAATGTAGTATTTAAAACGTATTATAGCTATGAAAACAAAAACAGTTATTTGTGCCCTTCTGGGCATCGTGTCACTAGCGTCTTGTAACAAGACGATTTCCGAAGTCGAATATCCCGAAGGGGAGCTTTGCTCTCTGGTGGTGAATGCCAGCAGTGAGATCTCGGTTAAGACGACGGGAAGTAAGGAAACCATCACTGCTAATGAAAAACTTATCAAGAGTCTGCAAGTCTTCGTGTTCAGGGGCGATTTCCTGGATGCTTATCAGAAGGCTACCACGTCGTCGGTGTCCATCACCTGTACGGCCGGCGAAAGACGCGTCTACGCCGTGGTGAATGCTCCCGACTTGTCTTCTATTTCGAGCAAATCGGCATTGGAGGCCTATCTGGTGGACCTTTCGGCCAATACCGCCTCTTCTCTGGTGATGACAGGCGTCGCAAATGCCACTCTCCCGGGAGAGAAAACCGTGAACATCGCGGTTAACAGAATGGTAGCCAGAGTCGTGGTCAACAAGATCTCTCGCGAATTCGAGTCGGCATCGCTGGGTGCGCTCAAGTTTGTCGTAAAGGGCATCTATCTAAGCGACGTGGCCGGAAACGGAAGCATATCCGGAACTGCAGCTCCTAGCAAATGGTATAACGCTTCTACTAAGAAGGATGACTGTCCGACGCTTCTTTCCGACAAGCCCAATGCGGAAATCGCAAACAAAGGCGCTTATTCTACAGCTCATTATTTTTATTCTATGCCTAATAAGGTGGCTCAGAAGACTAAACTGGTAGTGGAAGCGCAGTTGGGTGACAAGACATTCTATTATCCTATAGCTCTTCCGGCGCTTGAGAGCAACAAGTCTTACGAGATAGCGAACATATTGGTGAAAAGGCTAGGCGCCGATACTCCGGATGCCCCTGTCACCAGCGACGCCATTACTTTCAGCGTCAGCGTAAACGACTGGGTTACAGTGCCTATCGTAGAACAGATAATATAATTTATAGTTAAAGATGCGTGTCAAGTGTTACATAATGGCGGCCTTGGTAGGATTGACTGCCACGCTCGGATGCAGCGTAAAGACAGATCGAAGCGAATGTCCCGGTCTTCTATATATGAGTGTTTATGGGGGAGACGAAGATATAATGTATGCCAATGTGATAGGGGACGACTATGAACACTTGATGCGTATCTCAAAGAGAGAAGGCGTGGGAGTTGCGGCTTTCGAATTGCCTAAGTATGAGGTTTTTAATGTGAGGTTTTCCAGCGGTTCTCCTATGTCGTGGGATGGAACCATCGACCTGGGAGAACAGATGCCGCAACTTTACGCCGCGAATCGAGAAATCATTTGTGAATCAGACGTTACTGAACTTAAGGTTAAACTGGAAAAACAGTATTGTAGAATAAATGTCATGGTGGTGGGCCTGGATTGCAGGGTGAGGATAAGAGGCGATGTGATGGGAGTCGATATGAATGACCTCACCCCGCTTCCGGGCCTATTCTGTGTGGAACATTCACCTGTAATCGACGTTCACAGGAAAAGCCAGCATTTCGTCTTCGACGTTCCGCGCCAGATAGACGATTCCCTGATGCTGGAGATGGTGGTCGAAAGTAGCGGACTGTCTCCGGTTTACACTTACGACCTCGGTAAAAGACTGATGGAAAGCGGCGTGGATTGGAATAAGCCTTCGCTCGACGATGTCTATGTGAATATCGAATATATGGATAACAAATTCGTTTTTGAAATTCAAAACTGGGATAAGATAGAATTATGAAACGCTTCATTTGGGTATTGGCAGCAGCGGCCGTCCTCGCATCTTCTTGTATGAAGGAAGAGATCGATGCCGGAAAGGTCGAAGTGATAATAAGGGCCGAGGGTATGTCCTCCAAAAGCTCGCTCGACGTCGATGAGAATAAGATCGTCGACCTTAACGTCTATGCCTATTGCGGGGGAGTGCTCTATTTCGACGGCTACTCGCAGGGCGAAAGCGTAAAGCTTCTTCTGGACGGAAAACGGGAATATACCATCTACCTTCTGGCCAATTCCGGCAAGGTCGCTCCCACATATAAGGAATCCGAAATGGACAGTATGAAGTGCGACTTCGTCTATAAGAGAGAGGGAGCCCTTCCTATGTGCCTAAGCGAAGGCAGGAAAATCCGAGTGGGAGGCACTGCGACGACGACTTACACTTTTTCTCTGACCAGACTTGTGTCGAAATATACGGTAAGCCTAAAGGATTTGCTCGAAGAATGCCGATTCGAAGCGAGGTCCGCAAGAATCTTGCAGGAGGCTTCCTGCGTGTTCCCATTTGCTTATGGAAGTGCTGCCTATTCCGTAGTCGACGGGGACAGTGCGAGCGAAACGGACATCGCAGCCCTGAACCGAGGGGAATGCGTCGACTTCTACGTGCTTGAAAACTGCCAAGGCATTCTGCTCGAAGGAAACGACGACCCATGGAAGAAGGAGCCCTCTTCCATACCGGAGAAAGCGCATCTGTGCAGCTATTTGGAATTGGCCGGAAACTGGACTACCGGCGGGGCGGAGGCGGACCTTAACCTGCGATTCTACCTGGGAGGCGACAATGTCGCCGATTTCAATGTGGTCAGGAACACTAATGTAAGAATAGAGCTATACTTGTCCGACAGCGGTACCCTGAAGTACACGTGGAAGTCGAGTCTGGATAATATGGACGATAGGCGCACATTGCGCTTCAAGAGCTATAACAACTATATCTATCAGGAAGATGGATGGACAGAGGTGCCGGTCGAGGTGTATCCTTCGAATATGACATTCAAAGCGCAGATGGAAGGCCGCGATATGGAGTGTAAGGTGTCTCAGGGAAAGGTCTATGTGAGAGGCCTTTACGATGGAGACGAGTACCGCGAGGGAAAGCTGACCCTGTCTTCTTGGGATGGCGCCCATAATGCATCGGCCTGCGTAAGCCTTCGCTATAGGCCGCAGCCGTTCACTGCCTATGAAGCCAGAATGCCGCAGTGCATAGGGGAGTATGGATACATAACTTTCGATAAGGTCGAGCATCCCGTGGTTATCTCTACGTCAGGCCCTGTCTGGAACTTGGACGACGGAAGCATCACCGAGCCTTGCGAATACGAGGACCCACAGTCGGGAGATCGCCTTTACTATTTCCCTTCTTCGCGAACTCTCCATATCTATCGCTCTAAGGTGTCCGGAACGGCCACGATAAGCATTCGCTGTTTTAAAAGCAGCGAGTCCTTTAGTCTGAGGAGTGCCTATTATCCCGAGCTCCGGCTTAACGACGGGTTCGTGTCGGAAGCTGGATGTCATAATGTCCTGGAAAACGGAAAGTATTACGACTCGCATTACACGGCCGGCCTTCTTTACGAAGACGGAAGCGTCGTGCCTATGAGTCGTTTCAAAATGCCTCGGGAAGTGCTTCTTTATAAGGGACTTGACGAAAAGCCGAGTAACTACTACAAGACTTTCGACGAAGTCTACGGGGCGCCCATATTCACTACTACTGCTCCTTCGGATAAGGCGGTGTTCATGCCTCCTTATATCACGCTGGACGCCAGGTACGAATACTTCGATAACACGGATATGCTTTATGAAAATACGGCTTTCGGGCTCAAGGCTCTGCCGGACACCGACTACGAGTGCACTTTCTCCTTGAACGGATGCCATCTTAAGAAGACGGCACGGGTGCATTGCGTAAAGGCTTTCCCGTCGCAGAGGAATCTGGGCGAAATCCATAACTATCAGGTGGCTCCCTCTACCTTAAGAAAGGACAGCGTGCCTCTCGATTTTACGGAGGGCGGAAAGTACGATTCTCCTGCGAGGTATCTGGTGAATTGGGAAGTTAGGCACACAACGTCCGACGGCTCGCTTCCCGTCGCCTTTTCCGCAGGTTCGAACGATATTTACAGCCAAGCCCTTTCCATTAAGGAGAACGAGATGTCCTTTAAGAAGATGAGCTCCGACGTGTTCCCTTCGTGCGGCTCCATGGTCCTAAAGGGGACAGTGAAGAATCCGCATACAGGTGCTACCTTTACTGGCTATTATCGGTTCGACCTGGTGCTTTTCGTAAGCATAGGGTGTCAGTTTGACTTCGTCTATCCATCCACGCCTTTTAAGATAGGAATCTCCTATGTACCTTTCTGTGAGTACTCTACGAAGGCGCTGGCCTCTCAGTGGAACGACAACATCCCGGATTTCCTACAGGTAAGGTCCCATTACAAGTCGACTGTCTATAGCATCAAGATGCCTTCGAAGGCGAATGAGAATCAGTGGTACGAGAGTAATGCCGACTTTACGCCGAGACCATTCGTGCAAGACGCTATGAAGGAATTGGCCCCGTATAAGGCGATGTTCGATTTTGAGTTCGTGTGGTTTTTCGGAAGTGGGAACGAGCATTTCTGCACGCGAAGCGGTTTTCAGGATTATCCGGCACCTGAGATGAAGGCCTACAGCGACGGGCGCAAGGGCTACTATCATTTCGTGAGGCAGTGCGATCTGGCCAATTTCGACCCGGTAGAAACGAATTGCGGCCTCGACAATTACCTTATCGAAGCCGCATATGGAAGTGTCAGTCTTTACTGACGGCTAACCTTCTTAGGGTCCTTGAAGCAGATGCAGAACAGCACGCCTACTACCAGAGCGTAGCCTGCGAAGATGTACCAAGCCTTGCTCCACGACGGCTGGGCTGCTTCGAAGACGCATTTGTTAATGACTGCGCCTGCAGCGAGAGTTCCTATGGTAGCGCCAAGTCCGTTAGTCATAAGCATAAACAGACCCTGAGCCGATGAGCGAATGTCCTTAGGAGCGTTCTCGTTAACGTAGAGTGAACCCGAGATGTTGAAGAAGTCGAATGCCACACCGTACACTACGCAACTGAGGATGAAGAGGATTACGCCAGGCATATCCGGAGTTCCAAGTCCGAAGAATCCGAAGCGGAATACCCAAGCGAACATCGCGATGAGCATCACTTTCTTAATGCCGAACTTTTTCATGAAGAAAGGAATGAGAAGGATGCAGAGCGTCTCCGAAATCTGAGAGATGGAGATGAGCGCGTTAGAGTTCTTTACTGCGAATGTATTAGCGTATTCAGGGTTCTCGCCGAACGAGCCGAGGAAGGTGTTAGCATAGCCGTTGGTAATCTGAAGCGATGCTCCGAGAAGCATGGAGAAGATGAAGAATACGGCGAACTGCCTGTCCTTAAACAGGGCAAATGCCTTAAGTCCTAGGCTGTCTGCCAGGCTCGCGTTACCACCCTTCTTGGTAGGGCATTCAGGCATGGTGAGGGCATAGCCGCACATAATGATGCTGAGAATACCTGACGAGAAGAGCTGGGTATATGAATCCTGCATAGCCACTCCGCCTATCTGTACGAAGTTAGTCGCAAGCATGCTTACGATGAAGCCCACGGTTCCGAACACGCGGATAGGAGGGAAGTCCTTAACAGGGTCCTTTCCGGCTTTCTCGAGTGCGTTATATGCTACTGAGTTCACGAGAGCGATGGTCGGCATAAAGAAAGCCACGCTGATGCTATAAAGAAGGAAGAGCGGTGCGAATTCGATGGCCGTACCTGCGTTCATACAGTAGATACCTGCTCCTATCATGGAGATTCCGGCCAATCCGTGGCACATCGAAAGAACCTTCTGCGCCTGGATCTTGCGGTCGGCCAATATGCCCATCAATGCAGGCATGAATATGGACACGATGCCCTGCATTGCGAAGAACCATTTAATCTGAGGACCCATATTGATTTCGCCCAAATAGCGTCCAAGTGAAGTTAGGTAAGCGCCCCAAACTGCGAATTCGAGGAAGTTTAGAATAATCAGTCTAAGACTGATGGATGATTTGTTTTGCATTATAGTTCGTATTATTGATTATTCAAGTAGTGCAAAAATACAAGAAATTGTCGGATTATTGCTATATTTGGGATATGAAATTTCAGATAGAGTGTAAAGATAAGGCGAGTGGCGCCAGAACGGGAGTGATTACCACCGACCACGGTGAGATTCATACTCCTATTTTTATGCCTGTAGGCACCGTAGGGTCGGTAAAGGGCGTATATCACCACGACCTGAAGGACGACATAAAGGCCGAGATTATTTTAGGAAATACCTATCACTTGTACCTGCGTCCGGGATTGGACATCCTGAAGGCGGCGGGTGGACTGCATAAGTTCGAAAGCTGGGACAGGCCGATTCTCACCGACAGCGGTGGCTTTCAGGTCTTTTCCCTAACTTCCATAAGAAAGCTTACAGAAAGGGGATGCACTTTCCGCTCCCACATCGACGGCTCACGCCACGAGTTTACCCCTGAAAACAACGTGGAGACACAGCGCATCATAGGTGCCGACATTATGATGGCACTCGACGAGTGCTGTCCGGGCGACGCGACTCATGAATATGCGCGCAATTCCCTGAAACTCACTAAGAATTGGCTCGAGCGGTATTCGAAGCACTTCCACGAGACGGAGCCTCTCTACGGCTACTCCCAGACATTCTTCCCTATAATTCAGGGCTGTGTCTATCCGGACCTTAGGACGGAGGCGGCCGAGCACGCACTCGAGTTCGCCGATGCCGGTATCGCGATAGGCGGATTGGCCGTGGGTGAACCGACCGAGAAGATGTACGAGATGCTGGAACTGCTTAACCCGATTATTCCTCAGGAAAAGGCCCGCTATCTGATGGGCGTGGGCACACCGGCTAACCTTCTGGAAGGCATAGCTCGCGGAGTGGATATGTTCGACTGCGTGATGCCTACCCGAAACGGACGTAACGGCATGCTGTTCACTTGGAATGGTATAATGAATATGCGTAACGCGAAGTGGGAGAGCGACTTTTCGCCTCTCGATGCGTGCGGAACCTCATTTGTGGACCATACCTACACGAAGGCCTACCTAAGGCACCTTTTCATAGCAGGGGAGATCTTCGCCGGAATGATAGCCAGCGAGCATAACTTGGCATTCTATCTGGACGTGGTCCGTCAGGCCCGCGCACATATTCAGGCAGGTGATTTCCTCGAATGGAAAGACTCTGTGATTCCTCGCATTACCTCCAGATTATGAAAGAGTTACGAGTAAAGAAACTGGACTGGTACATATTCAAGAGCTTCATTCTCACCTTTTTCATCGCTCTTATTCTCATCATCGGTATCGTAATCATCTTCGATATTTCCGAGAAGATAGACGATTTCGTGAAGAACGAGGCTCCGCTAAAGGCCATTATAGTAGACTATTACCTGAACTTCATACCTTATTTCATAAATATGTTCAGTCCGCTGTTCGTATTTATCACGGTAGTATTCTATACCTCGCGCCAGGCGGCCAATTCCGAAATCATAGCCATCCTCTCGAGCGGAGTGAGCTACAGGCGAATGCTTATGCCCTATATGGCTGCGGCGGCTATCATTACCGGCCTGTCGCTTATGCTAAACCTCTATGTGATACCTAATTCGAATGCCACGCGGCTCGAATTCGAACAGACTTACGTGAAGAAGAGAAGCGCGGCGAAGACCCGAAACATCCATTACCAGATAGCTCCGGGAGAGTTCGTGTACGTGGAGTCCTTCAGCCAGTGGAACAAGACCGCCTATAAGTTCACTCTCGAAAACATAGAAGACAACAGGCTGGTAAGCAAGCTCTCGGCAGAATCAGCGCAGTGGGACAGCACCATGGACGGCTGGAGGCTGCGCCGCTATGTGCTTCGCGACTACGCCGACGGACTCGAAGACAGGGTACAGTGCGGCGAAAGGCTCGACACGGTAATCGCGCTCAAGCTTTCCGACTTCTATTTTAACGAAAAGACGGTTCAGACTCTTTCCATAAAGAACCTGAACGCACTCATAGAGACGCAGAAGATGCGAGGCGATTCCAATGTGATGTATGCCGAAATCGAGAAGAATAACCGCTATGCGCTTCCTTTCTCGGCATTCATCCTGACGATAATGGGCGTGGCCCTGTCGTCGCGAAAGAAGAGGGGAGGCATAGGCTGGAACCTCGGACTGGGCATAGGATTGGCCTTCACATACATTCTCTTTATGCGCTTCAGCCAGATGTTCGTGTATGCAGGCACTATGTCCGCGACCATAGCCCTCTGGCTTCCGAACGTGATATTCGCGATAATTGCCGCCATTCTCTACAAGAAGGCGCCGAAATAATCTAATTCTATGGTAGTGAAAGTGATAAATAGAAGTGCCAATGCGCTTCCCCAGTATTCTACATTAGCTGCAGCAGGCATGGACGTTCGGGCTCAGATCGAAAGTCCGATTACGATTGGCCCGCTGGAAAGGGTCGCAGTGCCCACAGGCCTGTATATGGAAATTCCGGTGGGGTTCGAGGTGCAGGTGCGTCCGCGCAGCGGTCTTGCGGCCAAGCACGGCATTACGGTGCTTAATAGCCCCGGTACGATAGATGCGGATTATCGCGGCGAGTTGAAGGTGATTCTGGTGAATCTGTCGAACGAGCCGTTTACGATAGAAAGCGGCGAGCGCATAGCGCAGCTGGTATTGGCCCGCCACGAAGTCATCGAATGGGAAGAAGTGGAGTCGCTGTCAGACTCTGTCAGAGGCGCCGGCGGATTTGGCAGCACGGGTGTAAAATAACCAGAGGAAGAGTCTCGCGAAGAGGATTCCGAAGAATGCTCCTACCATAAATCCCACGAGCACGTCGCCTAAGAAGTGCTTGCCCACGAATACTCTGCTGACTCCCACCAATATGGCCCAGATAGGTAGAACTATCTTCCAAGTCCTGCTCTTCAGGATTATGGAAGCGGCGCAGGCGAATCCTATGGCATTAGCCGCGTGTGCGGAGAAAAATCCATAAGGGTGTCTGGCACTGGCTCCTGCAAGCATATGCAGCCCTCGCTCCACTATAAGGGGGTTATTACACGGGCGGAGTCTGTCGACAGCATTCTTTACCAAATTGCAACTCTGGTCTATGCAGAGTATGCAAAGCACTATGGTGATTACGCTTATAAGTCCCAGTTTCCAGCCCAGCTTACGTATCAGAAGACATATTATAAGTAGGTATAGCGGAGTCCACAACCATCTGTCGCTGAACCAAATCCATATCTGGTCCGAGATGGTGCTGTGAAGGGAGTTAATCCATAGGGTGATGTTCTGATCGACGGTTTCCAGTTGTCTTAATATCGTTTCCATTTTCGTTAATTCTTTAGGGCTTCCCAGAGCATGTCCTTCAATTCCTTAAGGCCTTCCTGGGATACTGATGAGATGAATACGTGAGGCAAGTCCTTAGGAAGACTAGGAAGCATCTCCTCTTCCAAGTCCTTATCTATAAGGTCGCATTTGGTAATGGCTAGTACTCTTTTCTTGTCGAGAAGTTCCGGATTATACATCCTCAATTCCCCGAGAAGGGTGTCGTAGCACTTCTGTATGTCGTCTTCTTCGGCAGATATCATAAAGAGAAGCACGGAGTTACGCTCGATGTGCCTGAGGAATCGCGTGCCTATGCCCCTGCCCTCGTGCGCACCCTCGATGATTCCCGGAATGTCGGCCATCACGAATGACTGGTCGTCGTAGTATTTGACTATGCCCAAGTTAGGCTCGAGCGTGGTGAATGCGTATGAAGCGATTTTAGGCTTGGCCGCAGTGATGGAAGAGAGAAGGGTAGACTTGCCCGCATTAGGGAAGCCCACAAGTCCCACGTCTGCAAGCAGTTTGAGCTCCAGAACATACCATCCTTCGACGCCGTCCTCGCCCGGCTGTGCGAAACGAGGAGTCTGCAGGGTAGATGTCTTGAAATTGTTATTGCCAAGTCCGCCGCGACCGCCCGGACACAGAACCCGCTCTTCGCCCGGCTCGACCAATTCGAAAAGCACTTCGCCGGTTTCTGCATCTTTCACTACGGTACCCACAGGAACCGGAAGGGTGATGTCCGCACCGTTCTTTCCGTGACAAAGCGCTCCGCTGCCGCCCTCGCCGTCTTCCGCGATGATGTGCCTGCGGAATTTGAGGTGAATGAGGGTCCAGTATTGAGGGTCGGCCTTCAGGATAATGCTTCCGCCTCGTCCTCCGTCGCCCCCGTCCGGGCCGCCCTTAGGAACGTATTTGGCTCTGTAGAGGTGCATTGAGCCCGCTCCGCCGTGGCCTGAATGACAAAATATCTTTACGTAGTCTATGAAATTACTATCCGCCATAATCTTTAAAACTTCTAACGCGCAAAGATAATGAAAGTTAGGGAATGTTAAAAAAAATGACTACCTTTGTGAGGTTGTGTTCGAAGAAAAACGGACAGGTTTCGCTTAAATTTAGTTAAGTGGCTAACTGTTAGGCATTTAACGACAGTTTGAGGAGCTAAGGATTTGCCTTCTGGTCGAGAAGAGCGAGAAGAGCGAGAAAACGGCAGAGTTGAAGGCGCGATAAAGTAGTTGATAATTAGTGGATAAGGATAAAACTGTACGTTGGTACGCGATGAGTGCGATTTATCGCAGCGAACTAAAGGTTAAGGACTATTTGGATTCTCGCGGCATCGAATGCTATGTACCTATGACCGAAGTTGTGCGCCTAAGGCGCGGACGTAAGGTTAAGGAAAAGGTTCCTGCAGTGTGTAACCTGATTTTCGTCCACTCTGATTCTCAGACCATTAATGATGTAAAGACAGTTCAGCCACGACTTCAGTTCAAGACTATGCCCTGCGAGGGGAAAAACGAGCGGATCGTCATTCCCGATGCGCAGATGGCTGAATTCATAAAGGTGTCCTCGTCAAGTATCCTCGAAAAGGAATACATCGACCCTGCGCTTCTTAAACTTCGTGCAGGCCAGAGAGTTAAGGTCACACTTGCGGACGGTACCTCTATAGAAGGCATCTTTATGACACTGAAAAAGAAAAAGACCATAGTGGTAAACGCGGGCAGCGTAATAGCCATAGCGTTCGACGGCGACGGAAAGACCATCGAAGTGCTTGACGACAATTCGTAACATCGTGAAAGGCAGAAGCATAATAGTGACAGGAGGCGCGGGCTTCATAGGAAGCCACGTGGTTAGAAGACTCGTGGAGCGCTACCCGTCCTACCGCATCATCTGCCTCGACTGCCTGACCTACGCCGGAAACCTCTCTAACCTCTCCGACATCTCTTCTCGGGCCAATTATCGCTTCGCGAGATTGGACATTCTTGATACGGAAGGCGTGGCGCGACTGATGCGCGAGGAAAAGGTGGACGGGATAATCCACTTGGCCGCTGAAAGTCATGTGGATAGGTCGATAGAAGATCCGCTTTCGTTTGCGAGGACTAACGTGCTGGGCACGCTCTCGATGCTGCAGGCTGCACGGACGGTTTGGCAGGAAAGGGAAGAGGGATTCGAAGGCAAGAGGTTTTATCATATCTCCACCGATGAGGTGTTCGGAGCGCTGGAACTCGGTGAGGAGCAGAAGTTTAATGAAGAGATGAAGTACGCGCCGCACAGTCCGTACAGCGCGTCGAAGGCAAGTGCAGATCACTTCGTGAGGGCATTTGCAGATACTTATGGGATGCCGGTGGTGATTAGCAATTGCTCGAACAACTTCGGGCCTAATCAATTCCCGGAGAAGCTTATCCCGCTGGTGATTAACAATATCAAGCACCGCAGGAACATCCCCGTCTATGGTACGGGCGACAATGTGCGCGATTGGCTCTATGTCGAGGACCACGCGAGTGCGATAGATGCCGTATTCCACAGGGGAGTGAACGGGCAGACATACTGCATAGGCGGAGATAACGAGCTGAGTAATATAGAGCTGGTCCGAAAACTCATAGCGGTGACGGACAGGCTCCTGGGCCGCGCAGAAGGGGAGGATGAGGCGCTGATCAGGTTTGTGGCCGACAGGAAAGGGCATGATAAAAGATATGCTATAGATAGCAGCAAGATACGTCGCGAGCTGGGTTGGCAGCCGGAAACCGGACTGGAAGAGGGGCTGGAAAAGACCGTGAGGTGGTATCTGGAGAATGGCGATTGGCTGGAAGGGGTGACGAGCGGCGAATATGTGAAGTATTACGATAGAATGTACTCAGGCAGATGAAAGGGATAGTTCTCGCAGGCGGGTCAGGTAGTAGGTTATATCCTATCACTAAAGGGATTAGCAAGCAGCTGATGCCCATTTACGACAAGCCGATGGTGTATTACCCGATAAGCGTTCTTATGAACTCAGGGATTCGGGACATTCTGATTATCAGTACTCCGCAGGATTTGCCGGGTTTCGAGAGGCTGCTTGGCGACGGAAGTGAGCTGGGCGTGAGGTTCGAGTATGCAGAGCAGCGTAGGCCGGAGGGATTAGCCCAGGCGTTTACGATAGGAAGGGAGTTTATCGGCGAGGACAGTGTGGCGCTGGTGCTGGGAGACAATATTTTCCACGGCGCAGGGTTCGAGGAGAAGCTCTCGCGCGCGGCGCAAGAGGCCGATGGCGGAAGGGCTACGATATTCGGGTACTGGGTGAGTGACCCAGGGCGCTATGGAGTGGCGGAGTTCGACGAGAATGGTAGGTGCCTTAGCATAGAGGAGAAACCGAAGGAGCCGAAGAGCCATTACGCGGTGGTGGGGCTTTATTTCTACCCGAACAGCGTGGTGGATGTGGCCGCAGGAATTAAGAAATCCTCTCGCGGAGAGTACGAGATAACCTCTGTAAATCAGCATTATCTGAACGAAGGCCTTCTGGAGGTGCAAAAGCTCGAGAGGGGATTTGCCTGGCTGGACACGGGGACTTTCGAGTCGCTTTCGCAGGCATCTAACTATATAGAGACCATAGAGAAACGGCAAGCGCTTAAGGTGGCGTGCCTCGAGGAAATCGCCTTTACGAAGGGCTGGATCGACGCTGCACAGCTTCGCCGCCTCGCCGAGCCTATGGCCCATAACGAATACGGCAGGTACCTGCTGGAATTAGGGAGGTGAGAAATGACTAACAAATACTTTCAGGACGAAACCATTACGTTCAACGATTTGTATTTCGTCTGTTATATGATAGAGCGAGTGGCGAGAAAGATTCATCAGAGAAATCGTTATGTCGTAGGTCAGATGGGCACTGATGCGCTATTTCACGAGCTATCCTTAGCGCAGGTAAGCCATAGTCTGAATCCGGAGCAGGTCGAAGCAGAATGGATAGAGAAATACTCATTGGAAAAAGGCGATTTCGACGTGACAGACGTAGACCCGGAGTATACAGACAAAGTACCTTCCACTACGGAAATGGGAAAGGTTTATGCCAGATTGATAGAGTCATTAGATAACGAAGACAATCTTCCGAAGACCATAGTCTCCGTCTACAATTCGCCGGTCTGCGACATCATAGATGATTACAACACCGGCGCATACTATGAGCCAAGTTATGTTCAGACGCGTGCAGTTATGAACGGAGAGTTTTAGAGAAATAAATTAACAATATCATTATACTATGCGAGAATTTGAAGACATTAAGATCGCGGTGGCGGGGGCCGGCTATGTGGGAATGAGCATAGCAGTTCTTCTGTCGCAGCATCACGATGTCACACTCGTAGATGTAGTAAAAGATAAGGTTGATCAGATAAATGCCGGAAAATGTCCTTTCGATGACGAATTCATAGAAGAATTCCTATCCGAAAGAAGACTAAGACTACGGGCCGAGGTGGCGAGCGAAGAATCCTATTCCGAAAGCGACATAGTAGTGGTGGCGACACCGACGAACTACGACCCACAGCGTAATTTCTTCGATACACATCTGATAGAAGATGTAATAGAAAAGGTCTTGGCGGTAAATCCCGGAGCGCTTATAGTTATAAAAAGCACCATTCCGGTAGGTTACAGCGAACACCTTATCGAAAAACACAAAGGAATAAAGCTACTTTTCAGCCCGGAATTCCTAAGGGAAGACAATGCCCTTTATGATAACCTTAATCCGAGCCGAATCATAGTAGGCCGAACTACGGAAAACGAAGAAGAAGCACATATGTTCGCGCGACTTCTTCAGGAAGGCGCGGCAAAGCAAGACATTACGACTCTATTTATGGGCCTTAAGGAAGCCGAAGCCGTAAAGCTATTTGCGAACACCTACCTCGCGTTACGCGTCAGCTACTTTAATGAACTCGATACCTACGCCGAGATGAAAGGACTTGACACGAAAGCGATTATCGATGGAGTGGGACTCGACCCGCGAATCGGCACTCACTATAACAACCCATCCTTCGGATATGGCGGCTACTGCCTGCCGAAAGACACGAAGCAGCTTCTGGCCAATTATGTCGACGTCCCCGAGAACCTTATCGGCGCGATAGTCGAGAGTAACCGCACCCGAAAGGACTTTATAGCGGACCAAGTGCTGAAAAAGGCAGGGTGGTACGATTACTATAGTAACAACCAGTACGGCTCAGCCGAGCGAAAGGAAAAGCCGGTAACGATAGGCGTTTATAGGCTGACGATGAAGTCTCATTCGACTAACTTCCGCCAAAGTGCCATCCAGGGCATTATGAAGCGCATAAAGGCTAAAGGTGCCGAGGTCATAATCTACGAGCCAACCCTCGAAAATGGTACGACCTTCTTCGGAAGCAAGGTAGTGAATGACCTCGACGAATTCAAAGCTGCAAGCCAGGCCATCATAGCCAATCGCTACGACGAGTGCCTTAACGACGTACAGGACAAAGTATACACGAGAGATATTTTTAGAAGAGATTGAGTGGAACTTGACAGTCTTCGTGTTTAAGTATAGTTCATATAATTTGAACAATATTACAAAGTATAGTTTGAAATAATAAATATATCCAATAGTTATGAGCATTTTCGCAGGAAAGACACTGATGATTACCGGAGGTACAGGTAGCTTCGGCAATGCGGTACTTAACCGCTTTTTATCTACGGACATTAAGGAAATTCGAATTTTTAGCCGTGATGAGAAAAAACAAGACGATATGCGTCACGAGTATCAGGCTAAGTATCCTGAATTTGCATCTAAAATCAAATTCTACATAGGTGATGTCAGAAGTCTTGAGAGCTGTCGCAGCGCGATGCCTGGTGTGGATTATATCTTCCACGCGGCAGCCTTGAAGCAGGTCCCGAGTTGCGAGTTCTTCCCGATGGAAGCTGTTAAGACAAATGTCATAGGTACGGACAACGTACTCACTGCCGCTATCGAAAACAACGTGGAGTGCGTAATCTGCCTTTCAACAGATAAGGCTGCATACCCTATAAATGCTATGGGAATCACTAAGGCCATAGAAGAAAAGGTAGCTGTGGCCAAGAGCCGTAATTCTAGAAATACGAAAATATGCTGCACTCGTTATGGTAATGTGATGTGCTCGCGTGGCTCTGTAATTCCTCTCTGGATAGACCAAATTAGAAGCGGTAATCCTATAACTCTTACCGAGCCTAATATGACTCGTTTCATTATGAGCCTTGAAGAAGCTGTAGATTTGGTCCTCTTTGCCTTTGAACACGGACAGAACGGAGACATTCTCGTTCAAAAGGCGCCTGCTTGTACGATAGGTACTCAGGCCGAGGCCGTATGTGAACTATTCGGTGGAAAGAAAGAAGACATAAAGGTAATCGGTATTCGTCACGGAGAGAAGATGTACGAAACCCTTCTTACTAAGGAGGAATGTGCTAAAGCGGAAGATATGGGTAACTTCTATCGTGTTCCGGCAGATAACCGTACTCTGAATTACGATAAGTTTTTTATCGAAGGCAATAAGAAGGCCGTAACTATCGACGAATTTAACTCGGATAACACTTATCGTCTGAATCTTGAGGAGACGAAGGCTAAAATTGCGAGTCTGGAGTATATTCAGAATGAACTGGCAGGAATCCATAACGTTTCAAAGTAGTCTGGCATGGCACATGAAATACCTATATCAGTAGATTGCTCAAATGAGATACTTCGTATTCTCGTTGAGGAATACATCAAACAGCAACGGAGTTTTATGTGAATGAATATTTGAAAATTTGGCACACAAAGATTGAAAGTTATTATTAATATGTTATACAAAGAATTACAGTTTCCAAAGAACTCGCTGTTCTTGGTGACAGGCGGGGCAGGTTTTATAGGCTCTAACCTCTGCGAGGCAATCCTAAATATGGGTTACAAGGTGCGTTGTCTTGATGACTTGAGTACTGGTAAACAATCTAACGTGGACCTCTTTGTGGGAAACCCGAACTACGAGTTCATAAAAGGCGACATCAAAGACCTTGATACCTGCATGAAGGCTTGCGAGGGAGTAGATTACGTTTTGAACGAGGCAGCCTGGGGCAGCGTTCCCCGCAGCATTGAGATGCCGTTGTTTTACTGTGCCAATAACATCCAAGGTACGTTGAACATGATGGAAGCTGCAAGACAAAAAGGCGTGAAAACATTTGTCTATGCTAGCAGCTCCAGTGTTTATGGAGACGAAGTGCACCTGCCTAAGAAAGAAGGTGTAGAGGGTAACTTACTCAGTCCTTACGCTCTCAGCAAGCGTTGCGATGAGGAGTGGGGTAAGCAGTATCATAGGTACTATGGCCTTAGGACCATTGGTCTCCGCTACTTCAACGTCTTTGGCCGTCGTCAAGATCCTCATGGTGCCTACGCTGCTGTGATTCCCAAGTTCATCAAGCAACTCTTGAACGATGAGCAGCCTACCATTAACGGTGACGGCAAGCAGAGCCGTGACTTTACTTACATTGAAAATGTGATTGAGGCAAACCTTAAAGCATGTCTAGCTCCCGATGAGGCTAGCGGCGAAGCTTTCAATGTAGCATACGGTGGGCGTGAATATTTGATTGACATTTATTATGAGTTGACCAAGGCACTTGGTAAGAACATCGAACCTCACTTCGGTCCCGACCGTGCAGGTGACATCAAGCACAGCAATGCCGATATCAGCAAGGCAAAGCAACTCCTGGGTTATGACCCGCAATACGATTTTGCACGAGGACTTGCCGAGGCGATTGATTGGTATAAAAATAACCTTTAGAGCACAATAACTAGATAAAATAAGTTATTATTATAGTAAAGTGATTATAACGATGAAAGAGACAAAGATTTGTGTCATTGGCCTGGGCTACGTGGGACTGCCCCTTGCCCGCCTGTTTTCAACCAAGTACAAGACCGTAGGTTTCGACATGAACCAGAAGCGTTGCGACGCGCTGATGGCCGGTCACGATGCTACCCTTGAGGTGGCCGATGACATCCTGCAGGATGCTATCAACAATCACGGCTTTATCTGCACCAGCGACATTGAAAAGATTCGTGACTGCAACTTCTATGTGGTTGCCGTTCCTACTCCCGTGGATGCTGACAATAACCCCGACCTGACTCCTCTTGTTGGTGCCAGCACCACCGTTGGTAAGGTCATCAGCAAGGGTGACGTGGTGGTGTATGAGAGTACCGTCTATCCCGGTGTTACCGAAGATGAGTGCATCCCTGTAGTTGAAAAAGTTTCTGGTTTGAAGATGAATGTGGACTTCTATGGTGGCTACAGCCCCGAGCGTATTAATCCGGGTGACAAGCAGCACACTGTGGAGCATATCAAGAAGGTTACATCAGGTTCTACCCCTGAGATTGGCAAGTACATCAACGAGGTTTATAGTAGTGTCATCACAGCAGGAACCCACCTGGCTCCTACCATTAAAGTTGCTGAGGCTGCCAAGGTGATTGAGAACAGCCAGCGTGATATCAACATCGCTTTTGTGAACGAGTTGAGCAAGATCTTCAACAAGATGGGTATTGACACCCTCGACGTGTTGGAGGCTGCTGGCACTAAGTGGAACTTCTTGCCGTTTCGTCCTGGTCTTGTGGGTGGTCACTGCATAGGTGTTGACCCGTACTATCTGGCACAGTGCGCTCAGCGTCACGGCTATAACCCTGAAATTATCCTTGCCGGTCGTCGCATGAACGACGGTATGGGTGAGCATGTCGCTACCGAGACCATCAAGCTCATGTTGAAGAAAGGCATCCAGGTGCTCAATTCTGATATTATCATCCTTGGCTTCACCTTCAAGGAAAACTGTCCCGATGTGCGCAACACCAAGGTTATAGACATCTACAAGGCCCTAAAAGAGTACAACCTCAACATTACCGTTTATGACCCATGGGCAAACCCCGCCATTGTGGAGCATGAGTACGGCATCCAGGTCGTGAACGAGCTACCAACGCAGAAGTTCGATGCTGCCATTGCTGCTGTGGCACATAAGGAGTTTGAGGGGATGGATGTGCCCGATCTGCTTAGGCCCAACCATGTCATCTTCGATGTGAAGTGTACCATTGACCGCAGCATTGTTGATGGTAGATTGTAAGCAAAAAGCAAGTCGAATGGTCTCGGAGTACTGGCTAATAAACAGTCTCTTACATTCAGATATAGTATTCTAATAAACCTTAGTTTTGTTTTTCAAAGGGAATAATGCTGCTGAAGATATATCACAGAAATACACTGACTCTCACGAGGAACTTTACACCGGAGATAATAAAACCGTCTATTTATTATTATATAATATCAATGAGACCAAACAATAACATACTTATTTCAAGAAATAGGACCAACGACCATTATTGTCGGCATCTTGTCAATGACAAAGTGCTTGTAACTCGCAATGCTTACATGAAGGCTTGCAAGAAAACAGGTAGTAGCAAGACATCGTATAAGCCCAATGTTATTTGGGACTATCCTGCAGTCGCAGTCACAAGTTTTGATATTAATGGGGGCTATACTCGTTCCAACTACTCACGCGCTGCTTATGCATCATCCTATAACGTTGTACTGACGAATAAACTAAATAGTTTGGAACGAGGTAAGAAGATAGGGGATATGAGGCATAATAACATAATAGGACACTGCGCAGAACCACATGCTGCTAATAGCACGATGAATAGCTTTCATAATGATATGCATAAGGATATGCAGTTGAAAGAAGTATTCTTTTCTGAGGCCAAGCGTCCAAGAACGATGGAGGTTATACCAACATGTCAAAATTGTTTAGATACATTTCCTAATTTGCAATGAAATATTCAGAAGCTTATCAGCAAACACGCGACATTGATTGGTTCTTTCGTACCCATAACAGATGCATACATGTGGCATCGAATGGTGGTCGCCTGCCCGATTTCGTCAATGATGTCAGGCGTTTGCGCCAGGAACAGGCGATGGTATCTATGCTTAAAGCTGCCGAGAATCGAGAATTCTTCATCAATAATAATTATGTGAATGAACGATTGTCCGCCAACGAGGCACAAAAGCAACTACTCATTGACTATGATGTCAAGGCAGCATACCTCTCTACTTTCCTTGATATGGCACGTAAGGGGTTCTATTCATATGACAAGTCATTAGAAGATGATTCAACCTATGTACTAATATGTGGTCCATGTGGAGAGAGACATCCCATTGAATGTGTTCAATTGCTTGAAGCAAATGACGAGATAGAGTTTAAAGGGGATGATATCTACTCATTTATCGTGAAACCCAATTATATAGAAGAAAGAACAACGTCCAAAAAGGAACTATCTGATGATAGAAGATCAGAATGAAGCCATATGAAAGCAAAACATCCAGAGCAGACAGCAAGACTTCAAGCAACACTGCCAGAAGATATTGGAGGGGATAGACCATTTTGATGATAATACCGCAAGCGGGGCTGTGTGGGAATTGCTATAGAACTCGCGTGACCTTTCCGAACATGGTCATGTGAGCATAGAACTGAATGATTACAGATTGGTGTTCTCACATAATGGAAAGTCATTTATCTACGACACTTCCACCTCTCTTATCAAGCAAGTATCATCAGCCGGAAAGGAAGACCCTAATGCTGAAGGACAGTTTGGTCCCGGTTTCATGACAACTCACGAGTTCAGTCGTAGGATACGCATAGACGGCTGTATGAAAGTGGCAGAGAAGAAGTGTGCTCCAATAAATGGTTTTGTCCTTGACTTCACATCTAATGATATTCAGACGCTCATTACGAAGATGAAAGAGCAGATAAAAAATGCAGATGACTTGCTTGATGGAACTTTGCTCTCACAACCAATACCGGCGACAATAATTCCATATTATTTGGATGATGTCCATTTCCCCGTAGCCGAACAGGAAGTGGACAATGCGATGAGACTTCTTTCTTACGTCGTGGTAATCAACAGCCGTATTGAACGTGTTTAGATAAAAGAGACTTGCGTTGAACATTGCTTATTGGGCGATTGAAAAAGGTAAGGCACTCAAAGAAGCGGGAGCCATTTATAAAACAATGCCCTACAACAGAGTGACCAGGAACGCATCTGTCGAATCTTGGACGCTATATTTATTGATGTTTGCATTGCCAAAGTTAAGGTGTTGAAACTCGATTTGAGAAGCGATAGCGATCAACTTGAAACATGAATCATGAAGCTCTCAGTTATGTTCAAAGCAGAAGTATATAGAATTGCCATTCACTCCTTAGGTGCTATCATAGAGGAGGAGCATCTGGCGCAGATAATCATTGACAAATGGAACGAGGATAATGGGAAACTGTTCCTGTAAATCTCAAGTAATAGTGCAATTTAATAGATTTAAAGTGTCTCGTATGGGACAATATTGATTTTTATTATGGGTAAGTTTTACATATTATGTGATGGATACTCTCCAAATCAAGCATATTCAAACCATAATATGTCCTTTTTTAGAGGTTTTTCTGAGTTAGGAGTAAAAGCGGAATTGGTTTATATTATGCCTGATGCCAATGGTAGCTACATGGAACAAGAGTTTTCAGGCATTACGGTTAATTACTTATGGAGTAAATGTTTTCTCAAGAATCGATTTCTACGAAATTTAAATATGGTCTTTTCTTATGGAAAGTTTTTCTTTTCACTTAAAAAGGGAGATGTTCTTTTACTTCTTGGATGCTCTGAATATCTTTATTTTTTAGTTCGACGAAAAGGAATTAAAGTTTTTCATGAACGAACAGAACATCCAGCTGCTTATCATATTAGCAGATTTAAGTTTTTTCGAGAACATTATATTGAATCATGTATCAAAGCAGATGGCGTTTTCCCAATATCAAAAGCACTGTCTGACTTCTTTGAAAGTAGCGGGGTAAGTCATGATAGAATACAAATAGTTAATATGGTTGTAGATGAGTCAAGATTTACAAATGTGATAAAACAAAAGGGTGTTGAGAAATATATTGCATATTGCGGCAATGGTGCAAATCGTAAGGATGGTGTAGATTTATTATTAAAGTCTTTTGCAATTATTTCAAGTAAATGTCCGGAATATAAGCTTTACATTATTGGAAATGCTCCATCTAATGATTCTGAGAACTACAGATTAGCTGAAGAATTAGGCATTATTAATCGCGTAGTGTTTACTGGAACAGTTCCTGCAGCTGAAATTCCTCAATTACTAACTAATGCTGAAATATTAGCACTTGAAAGACCAAATAGTATTCAGAACACATATGGATTTCCAACGAAATTAGGAGAGTATTTATTGACAGGGAACCCAGTTGTAATTACAAAAGTAGGAGATATTCCACTGTTTTTAACGGACAAGGAGTCGGCCCTTATGTCGGATTGTGGGGATATCGATACTTTTGCGGCTAATATGTTGTGGGCAATACAGAATCCTCAAAAAGCAAAAGAAATTGGTGAAAAAGGTAGAATTGTTGCACGAGAAAAGTTCAATTATCTTAAAGAAAGTAAAAAAATAATCGATTTTATAAACAGCGTTATAGGAAGACAACTTATTGATGGGTGATTTATAATAAACTTCAAAAAAAGTATTGTTTGGAGGGTGCGATTTAATATTTAACTGAAACTAAATTTAATGCTTAACAAAACGTTAAAAATATCAAAAGCAAAAAAACAAATTATTTTGCTTTATAGTTCATCAGTATTTGGGGTAGCTTTTGGAATTTTGAACTCAGTTGTGAACACGAGAGCTCTTGCTCCATCTGAATATGGAGACTACAGATATGTTCAGAATATAATTGACTTTATTACTTCATTACTTCTTTTTGGATATTTTACGTCTGGTAGTAGATTGCTTGCATTGTCAAAAAATGAGGAACAATCTAGAAATATTCGAGGGGCGATGTGCTTTATCTTAGGTATTGCTATAAGCTTACTTATGGTTGCCTTGCTCATTATAGGATTTTGTAATGTACTCCCAATAGAAGCGAATTTATTATTTCTGGCAATCCCAGTATGTGGATATTCGCTTATGCTTAACTATATAAACACAGTAGGGCAAGGAGATAATCATATTGGAAGGATTTCAATAGCAAGATTATTACCCCCTGGATTATATTGTATTGTTGCATTCTTTGTTTACAAATACTGGGGGGCGTCATCCTCTAAAATGTTGTTATTATATGATGGTATTGGAGTGGTTATATATATAATCTTAATATTTTCAACAAAACCAAAGTTTTCAAATCTTAAGGATTCTTTATTAGTGTTATTTCGAGAAAACCGGCATTATGGTTTTAATGTATATTTGGGTTCTTTGGTTGCAGTGTCAACTCAATATATTGCGGGTATAACGCTTGGAAAGTTCTGTATCGATAATTCCAATGTGGGCTTTTATACATTATCTGCGACTATGGCTGCACCTTTATCTATGTTGCCGATGATTATTGGAACCACATTTTTTAAGCAGTTTGCATCTCAACGGAAAATAGAAAAAAAAGTATTGACATCTTCTTTTATGTTAACTTTTGCGAGTTGTTTGTTATTTATTCTTTTAATCAAGTATATTGTTGCTTTCCTGTATGATGATAGTTACTCTTCCGTTGGTCTTTATGCTGCTTTTCTGGCGATTGCGACTAGTATTAATGGATTAGGAGATTTGTTTAATCGCTTTCTTGGGGCTCATGGTCAAGGGAAGTATATAAGAAACGGAGCTTTTGCGTGTGGCTTTATAACTGTTTTGGGAAACGTTTTGCTAGTGTATTTTTGGAAAATTAATGGCGCAATAGTAACAAGGATTCTGTCCGCATCTGTTTATTTTATATTTATGCTTGCGAGTTATTTTTTCTATACAAAAAAATCAATAATGAAAAATGAAAAATAAAGCACTTGTATTCCTATATGTTATAATTGCGATGTCTTTTTGTGTGTTATCTCACTTTAATTTTGAGTATTATGTCACTGGAGAAGCATCGAATTATAGTATTTATGTACTGATGTTGTTATTTCTGATAAGTTCTTTATTTATAAGTAATTCGCAAATAACTCTCGTAAACAAAAAAAATCGCAAAACAATTATTTTTTTTTCCATAGTATTATTCCTTACGCAGATACCAGACATTTTACATGCTAGTACGAATGCTGCAATAAAGAATGTGCTCCATACTCTAGCCATTCCAATTGGATACATATTGGGGCAATCCCTTTACTGTACATTATATGACAATGACGGAAACTATAGTAATTTATGGATATTGTTGTTAATTTTGCCCATATTTTACATTGCCTACAGATATCTTTCCGTTATGTTAGTGGATCCAGATTCGCTTTTTTTTGTAATACTTCTTTTCCCGTTAGCATTTTGTTTTAAAAAGGATGCTTATAAGATTATTACTGTTGTATTAGTGGGAATAATCTGCGCGTTTTCTGCCAAAAGATCAATTCTTATAGTATATTCTATAAGTTTGATATTATTATTTTTGCAATATTCAAAATTTAATAAGAGTGGAAAACCATCTTTCAAGAGCGTTGGAGTTTTTTTAGGACTATCGGTGGCTCTGTGTTGGTTTGTTGCTAATAATTCGGAAGTAATTGATAATATTCTATTACGATTTCAAGGGATAAAGGAAGATAGTGGAAGTGGGCGAATTGATTTATATGATATCTTATTAAGTTCTTTTGAGAATTCTTCATTATGGGATAAAATGTTTGGTCATGGGTATCGTTCAGCAATATCCGTTTTGAATGGCGTACCTGCCCATAACGATTTTCTAGAAATCTTATATGATTTTGGTGTTGTACCTCTAGTTATATATATAATAATACTGATGCAATTTGTTTTTTTATGCTTGCGGGCAATTAAACGTCAGTCTTTGAGTAATGGAACACTTATGCTATTTGCAAGTGTTTTTAATATTGTTATTTTGGGAGCTTTGAACAACATTTTTATTGATACGCTTTTCATTTTCTCATGTTTCCTTTGTTTGGGGGTCTCGGCTAGTATGATAAAGTCTAATTGATTAATTAATATGAAAATCCTTTTTTTAAATACAAATATTGGTTATGGTGGGGCATCCAAGATGATAGTATGGGTGGCAAATCAATGTGCCGAGGAAGGTTATGATGTTACATTTATTACATATCGAGAATCTGATGTGAATCAATACATGTCTCCCAAAATTAAATACATTCATTTTAATTTGGAAAACGGTGGAGGCATAACATTGAAAGGATTGTCAACTATACGTTTTTTAAGAAAATACATAAAAAGAGAAGCTTTTGATGTTGCTGTCGCATTTCTTCCACCATCGCAGATACGATTGAGTATAGCTTGTTTGGGACTGAGAACCAGGCTATTGTATTCTTATAGAGGTGACCCCTTTCATAAGGGAGAAACTCTGAAGCTGAAGATTTTTAAAATAATAAGCAATTGGTTCTTTTCGTTTGCAGACTATTATGTTTTTCAATCTAATGGAGCGCAAAAGTATTTTTCTAAAGCAATACAAAACAAATCTATCGTTATACCGAACCCAATTAATCGAATTGAACGTACTGTCAAGAGAAGCGGAAATGTAGAAAGGAAAATTGTGTGTGTTGCAAGTTTGGATCTATATCATAAAAGGCAAGATTTATTAATTGAAGCATTTATTAAAATAGAAAAAATGTACCCTGATGTGGTTTTAGAGTTATATGGTGATGGGGACAAACGAGACAAAGAGGTATTATATAAACAATCCTTGGGGCACCCCCAAATAAAATTTATGGGGAAAATGGATGCCTCTAGTATAGTTGAACATATTCAAAACGCCGCTATTGGTGTTCTTTCATCTGATAGTGAAGGAATTCCTAATGCTTTACTTGAATATATGTCCTTGGGTATCCCCTCTGTTTCTACAGATTGTAGTCCTGGGGGTGCCGCTATGCTCATTAAAAATAATGTTAATGGGCTTTTAGTGGAAAGAGGAAATGCATCAGCGTTAGCGAAAGCCATGTCTTACATGCTTGATAATGTCGAAAAAGCAGAAAAGATGGGAATGGAGGGGATGAAAGTAGTTGACGATTATTCCGAAAAGAAGATTAAGTCACAGTGGATGAGTGTACTAAATTAAGCATTTTTTATCGAATCATATGATCAACAACATTGTTAATGTAAAAGACTGCTATGGTTGTGGAGTATGCGCATCTAGTTGTGGAAAAAAAATAATCAGAATTCGGTTGAATGAAAATGGCTTTTATGTTCCTTACATTGATGAGCCAGATAAGTGTATAGGGTGTGGTATATGTCTTGATGTATGTGCATTTAATTATAGCGCGTGTGCATTAAAACCAGATGAAATAATTATTAAATCATGGGCAGCATGGAGTAATAATGATGCAATACGTAGAAAGTGTTCAAGTGGTGGTATAGGTTTCGAGATTGGGAAGCAACTTATTGAGCAGGGATATCAAGCTGTTGGATGTCGTTATGATATCAGGGAACAAAGGGCAGAACATTTTATCGCAACTACAGTTGAAGAATTCGTACAATCTATAGGTAGTAAATATATACAAAGTTATACTGAAAAGGCTTTCAATCAAATAAAACATAAAGAACAAAAGTATCTTATTACAGGGACACCTTGCCAAATAGATTCCTTTCGTAGGATGATACGAAAATTTCACTGTGAAGATAATTTTGTCCTTATGGATTTCTTTTGCCATTGTGTGCCATCTATGCATGTGTGGAAAGCTTATATCAAAATGTTAGAACCCCAAATAGGAAAGATTACTTATGCTTCATGGAGAAACAAGTATGAGTATGGCTGGCATGACAGTTGGTTAATGGGGATGGATGGAGAAAAGACATCAAAACCTATTGATTGGCATAAAAGTTATGATTTTTTAATAAAAGAGAAAAATAGTTTTGTGCAGTCACGAATGTCTCAAGGAGATTTGTTTTATGAGTTATTTTTGGGAGAAATATGTATCGGACCTCAATGTCAAAAAGATTGTAAATATAAGATGGATAAGTCTTCTGCTGATATAAGAATTGGTGATTTATGGGGTGAGGCTTATTCTAAAGATGAAAAAGGTGTAAGTGCTTTAATTTCCTTTACAGAAAAGGGACGGCATATTATTGAAAATCTTAAAGGTGTAACTTTAAAGGAACAACCTTTAAACATTGTTGCAGAAGGGCAGATGAAAAAGAATGCACATTGTAAGCCATTTAGCAATATTGTAATGAGATATTTGAAGGATGGTAAACCGATAAATTCAATGTATTTTAAATCGCTAATCTTTTCTATAAAAGTTATTGCAAAAATTAAAAGAATTATTATAAGATGAAAATAGGACTCCTAACTATATATCATGTTCCTAATTATGGATCTGTGTTACAAACCTATGCAACACAAGAATTACTCCAGAGCTTGGGACATGAGGTGAAGGTAATTCAATATAACTATTTTAATGATAGGTATTATAAAGAAATGGGACGTCGCCCTTCTTTTAGAGAACGTTTTTATTCTCTTAAGACCCTATTGATGCCCAAATGTAAAGCAGCGGTGCTTAAAAGGTTTAGAAAGCAGTTTTTAGACTTTACTTCTCCTTTTGACAACCAAACAGCACTTGAAAAATATGATTGGAGTGGGTATGATGCTTTTGTAGTAGGAAGTGACCAAGTATGGAATACAAAATATCTTCTGGGTGATCCGTGTTTCCTATTACAATTCGCCCCGTCTGATAAAAGAAGATTTTCTTTATCGTCAAGTTTTGCAACTAAAACAATAGCTAACAAGTATACTCCATTATTTAAGAACGAATTAAATAAATTTAAAGCTTTATCTGTTAGAGAGAACAATGGAATTGCCATTATTCATAATCAATTGAAAATAGACAAACCCGTTAAGGTGACATTAGACCCTACTTTATTGCTTAGCAAAGAACAATGGATCGAAAAATTTCCTTTTGGTACAAAACGAAAGAAACCTTATATTTTATATTATATGTGGGCTTATGCTTTTGAGCCACGTCCATATATATATGAAGTTGTGAAACATTTTAGTAACAAAATGAAATGTGAGGTTGTAGCATTAGAGGGCATTAGGGATTCAAAAGATTGTAAGAATATTGACTTTGTTGATGCGGATAACTCTACAATCCCTGAGTTTATAAGTCTATTTACCAACGCAAGTCTTGTTATAACATCAAGTTTTCATGGGACAGCCTTTGCTCTTAACTTTGGAGTTCCACTTGTATCAGTAGTACCAGATAACGTAGGTGATGATAGGCAATCTTCTCTATTGAAAGCTTGCGGTGCGGAAAATTGTATCGTGGAGATTAATTCTGAAATCGAAACTATTCAACCGCAGTATGATATAAACGTGGTTAGTAATAATCTGGATAACTTGAGACAGGATAGTATTAACTGGATAAGGTCGAATATCAAATGATTAAGCAAATGATTAAGCGAATGATTAACAAGATCAGAAGTTATACCTGTAGAATATCAAATAAGAGATATGTTAAATATTTGAGAGCAAATGGAATAATCGTTGGGGGGGGGACGAAATTCAGGCCATTTTATACTGAAATCGACCTTACACGTCCTAGCCTTGTGACTATTGGTAATAACTGTTATTTTAACAAGGGCTTTACTCTTCTTGTACATGATTGGGTGACTCGAGTTTTTATATATAGTGGAAGAGAATTTTTGCCATCAAGTGGGCGGGTTACTATAGGAAACAATGTTAGCACAGCTTATAATGTGACGATTTTAAAAGGGGTTACAATAGGTGATAATGTGTTTATTGGTGCCAATAGTGTGGTAACAAAAGATATTCCATCAAATTCAGTAGCTGTTGGTATTCCATGCCGTGTTATTATGAGTATCGATGAGTTTCATGCCAAGCGAGAGATACAGTGCGTGAAAGAGGCGTTTGATTATGCGTTGAGTATTCAACAAAGGTTTAAGCGCAAGCCCATTATAACTGATTTTAGAGAAGAGTTTGTTTTGTTTGTCGATGGAGATTCTATAGAACAATATCCTGAAATGGCAGAGTTAATACGTTTTAATTTAGGACCTTCTTATCAAGATTACATAAAACACCACAAGGCACTTTTTTCTAGTTTTGAAGACTTTCTTAATGCTGCTGGTATTCGGTAATTGTAAATAGAGCAAAGGATGTTGCCAAAATCTTATATATGTAATGAAAGTTAGTTTTGTAATACCTGTATATAATGTAGAGCGATACCTTGATCGTTGTGTGAAGAGTATTGCATGTCAAACCTACCGTAACATAGAGATAATTCTTGTGGATGACGGATCATCAGATTCCTGTCCTTCATTGTGCGATAAATACGAAGCTGAAGATAATCGTATCAAAGCAGTGCATAAAGAGAATGGCGGTTTGAGTGATGCTCGTAACTACGGAACCAAATTTGCAACAGGTGATTATCTTATTTATGTGGATAGCGATGACTTTTGGATGCACAACGATGACCTTGAAAAATTGGTGCAAGTTGCAATTGACAATCCAAATGTAGATTTCATCAATTTTAATTGTAGTTACTACTATTCTGACAAGGACAATTATTCTCCTTGGGCTTTATATGATGAACGACTTTCAAAGCCAAGAGAAAAGAATGAAGTTGTAAAGCTACTTACTAGCACTAGTTCTATGGTAATGAGCGCTTGTATGAAAATGATGAAACGGAGGTTTGTTATAGACAATAATCTGACATTCATTAAGGGGCAACTTTCAGAAGATATTCCTTGGTTTATCAATTTGTTGGATAGCTGCAAGGAATGCATGTTTATTAATTTAAATGTGTATGCATATCGACAGGGAGTTGCAAGCTCTATTACACATAACATTGGTCAGAGAAATATTGATAGTCTTATAAGTATTGTAGAAACAGAGTTGCAAAAGATTAATAAACGAACGTTTAGCAAAGAAGCTAAAGACTGTATTCTGTCATTTCTGGCGTATGAGTTCAGCATTATACTCGGCTATCTACAATTCTTAGACAAACAAATAGCGAAAGAAAAATACGAGTATTTGAAGCAATATAAGTACCTGCTGGAATACACTCAAGACCCTAAATTGAAGAAAGTGAACTTTGTATATAAATTGGTTGGACTTAAACTTACTACACGCCTTCTGCAAAAGAAGATTAGAAATGTAATGAAATGATAAGCAAAATAAAGATTTGTGGAATAACCACTCGCTCTGGCACAGCGAAAATAATGGTGCCTACCCTTACTTATGTAGCAGAAAAAGGCTATGACAGTTATCTTATTTGTCAACCATGCAATAATTTCAACAATGGTGCCATTGCCCCTATTACATATATTCCTGTAGAAATGGGAAGAGGCGCTGTGTCTCCTATGGAGGTACTGAAGTGTACATATAGACTTTATAAGATTTTTAAACAGCAAAAGTTTGATATAGTACAATACGCTTCATCCAATGCTGGCTTATATGCCTCTATTGCAGCTTGGATGGCACATATACCCGTAAGAATTTTCTGCCAATGGGGTATACCTTATACAGACTATACAGGTATGAAACTGAAATTCTTCAAGTTCATGGAGTATTTCACATGCTTGCTTTCTACAAGTGTACAACCAGATAGCCATCTAAATAGAGAATGGGCTATTAAGGAAGGTTTATTCAAACCTAAGAAAGGAGTTGTTCTCGGAAAAGGTAGTGCTCAGGGTGTTAATCTAAAGCGATTTGATATTCAAAAGAAAACTATATGGAGAGAAGAAATCAGAAAGCAATATCAGATTCCTGAGAATGTGAAAGTTTTCTGTTTTGTCGGTCGCATTGTACCCCAGAAGGGTGTTAATGAACTAATGGAAGCATTTATAAGAATTGATAGAAATGATACTTATCTCTTCATCTTAGGTGTTCCCGACGAAATTAATTCATTGGATCAAGAACTGCTCACAAAAATTAAAAAGAAGAAAAATGTAGTGTTTACAGGTGCAGTTTTAGATCCAGAACGATATGTTGCGGCTAGCGATTATCTTGTGCTTCCAAGTTATCGTGAGGGTTTCCCGAATACAATATTAGAGGCTGGGGCATTAGGCATTCCATCAATTGTTACAAGAATCAATGGAATGATTGATTTAATTGTTGAAGGCAAGACAGGTTTCGTTTGTGAAATAAAATCTGCAGATACTCTTTATTGCGCCATGACAAAGGCTCTCACTCAAACTAATGAGGAATATAAAACAATGTCTTATAAAGTGTATACAACAGTAAAGAATGATTTCGATGCAGAATACATAAAGGAATGTTTTTATAATAACAGACAGGAATTAATAAAAAAACAAAGAGCATGAGTTTAAATAAAGCATTGTTGGAATCTCCAGTAAATTACAGGGGGGGGAAA
>Ga0129316_1000095_pt1 | contig 70436 bp, 69 predicted proteins | sample Cm1ome_2_FD_94429 | JGI IMG/M metagenome (GOLD analysis project Ga0129316, IMG submission 94429) | Eastern black-and-white colobus group fecal microbial communities from Wisconsin, USA - Cm1022B metagenome | ecosystem: Host-associated > Mammals > Digestive system > Large intestine > Fecal...
AGAAGAAGAAACTAATGATGATTTAAAAGAAAAATTACAAAATAAAGTAAGAAAATTTATGGAAGAATTAAAAGAAGAAGGATATACTTCTACATATGATTCTTATGAATTTGATAAATTATATGAATTTATAATAAAAATCGACAAATAGTCGATTTTTTTTGTAAATTAGATGTTTAATATATATGAATATATATATTAACTTGAAAAATAAAGATTTGCTGTGGAATACTATAATATAGGGTAGTGTCGTATGAGAAAGAATATAATTTCAATAATTTTGACAATTTTCTTATTATCGTTTTTATCAGTTGCTTATGCGGCTTTTAGTACTAATTATAAAATATCAGGAGAAGGAGCAATTCAAAAAGATTCTGTTGCACCTACTTGTGGAGCTTGGTATTTAAGAGATTCTAACTTAACGATTCAAGAAGCATACGATCAAAACAAATTTAAAAATCCTGCAACTAATACTGATTGGACTAATACTAATCAAAAATTATTTATCGAATGTACTGATAATATGCAAGGTAGTTATGGTTGTATCAATGTAACTGAAATAACTGATAGTAATAATGAAAAAAGATATTATAGAGAAGTAAAAGAATATACTACAAGTATTCAAACTGATACAAATATTGTAACAGTTACACTTCAAGATGCATATTTAAATTCAACTACTTGTACATTACCAATTGGAAGTAGTAATCCCTACTTAGATAAGCAAGGACCAACTGGAACAATAACTCAAAGTGCATCTAATAAATTTACTTATTCTGCTACAGATGATATAAGTGTTCAAGGTTATATGGTGACAAATTCTCCTATACCTCCATCACTTGATGATTTAAATTGGATATCAACACCATCAGAAATAACAATTGATAATAATTCAGCTAAAACATATTATGTGTGGATTAAGGATTATATAAACATAACAAGTAAAGCAATTAACACATGGTTATTAACTAAATCACAAGGGACAGGAACAACATTATCTTTAAAATATGATAATAGTACAGGTACAGAATTATTTACAGGCTATGTATTAGATGGAACAAAGGTTTATGTTAATGCAGTAGCAAATACTGGTTATGATACATTGGTTGTAAAAAAAGATAATACTTCAATTCAAAATCCAAGTACTCAAGTAATAAATTCAGCATCAACAATAAGTTCAACTGCATCAGCAAGAACATATGCTGTTGTGTTTGATAAAAATGCAAATGATGCTACTGGATCAATGACTAATCAAACAATGACATATGGTGTTTCTAATAATTTAAGAGCAAATGCATATGTTAGACCAGGATATATATTTAATAGTTGGAATACAGCACCAGAAGGAACAGGAACAAGTTATGCAGACGAAGAAAGCGTTAGTAATTTAACTGGTAATTCATCAATTACATTATACGCTCAATGGGATAGAGTAATGGCTGAGAATATAGGGTATGATAATTCAATTACTGGTGTTAATTGTTCAGATGCACAATGTATGATAGATTATCTACGCAATTATTTGAATCATTAAGGAGGTTTATATGAAGAAACTCAAGAAATTTTTAAAAAATAATCTTAAATTATTTATAGGATTTGTATTAGGTTCATTATTATCAGGTTTTACAGTATACGCATCAACTATTTACTATAATGGTGAAAATGTTGGATATGATAATACAACTAGTGGAATGACTGCTGATAACGTTCAAGATGCATTAGATGAATTATATTCGTTAAGAACTGGAACAGCAACAGCTGGTAAAGTATTGGCTGGATATACATTCTCAAACGTAAATGGTATAGGTTTAACAGGAACAATGACAAATAATGGGGCTGTTAGTGAAACTGTTGACATAGGTGGTAGTTACACAATTCCAAAAGGATATCATAATGGAAATGGTACAGTATCAGGTCCTACTTTAAGCGGTAATGCAGCAGCAGGAAATGTTCTTTCTGGAAAAACTTTCTATAGTAATTCTGCGGAACAAAAAACCGGAACAATGGCGAATAATGGTTCATGGAGTAAAACTGTTTCTAGTACAACAGCAACAACAGGTGGAGCAGGATATTATTCAAGTGTAAGTTGTGCTAAGGCAGCAAACACTGGAACATTTACAACATCAACTAATGGTACAGCCGTAGATATGGGAGCAAATCAAAATTATAGATACGTAAATACAACAGGTGTATATAATGCTGGAAAAAGTGCTGCTGCAGCATCAAGGGTGAAAGTATGGAGTGGAAGTACTTTAGGTAATATATCAGTTAATTTAAGTTCATATACCTGGGTTTATATAAAGGTAACTGGTGGTTCTACTTTATTATTACAAGTTAATGGTGCTGCCGGATGGGTAGCTAATGATACTACATCACCAGATGGAAATTGGAGCAGTTGGGTTGGAGCTAGACAATATAAGGCTACTTCTAGTGGAATAACAGCTTTATCTGGTACACGTTGTGGTGTTGAAAACCATTGGGGTAATGTATGGTTATATGTTACCGAAGTATGGGGAATTAAAAACCTTAGTTAATAAAAAGAATACTAATTAGTATTCTTTTTTTATTTATCTATTTTATCTGGTTCAGTACCTTTTAAATAGTATATAAACTTCTTTTTTTTAGATTCATTTGTTGCAAGTCTTCCGTTTATAGGATTTACAAGAACTGCATTAACGTCTTTAGGTTTTTCAAACCAACTATCATTTTTATCTCTAAGATAATTTTCTATAGTATCTGCCCATATATTTTTAGATATATATGTTTCCTTATTATTTAATTGTTTATTATCATCATAACCTGTCCATATTCCTAAAGTATAATCTTTATTATATCCAACTATTAAAGAATCAGTATTTGTACTACCAGTTTTTATCGCATAGTTCTTTGTTAATTTAGGTCTAATAGATAGACAAGTTGGTGAAGTATAATCTACTAATTCATAGTCATAACAGTTTCTCGTTAATTCACTAAGTATATATACATAATTATTATTAAGTATTTGTTCTTGATTATCTTCATGTTTGTATAATATTTTTTTATTATTAGTTTCTACTTTCCTTATTATATAAGGTTCATTTTTAATACCCATATTTCCAAGTACTTGATATGCACTAGTAAGATCTATAATATTTATTTCACTAGTTCCAAGAGGAAGAGATACATTATTATCTATATTATTAATTCCTACTTTGTTTAATGTAGTAATAAAAGCTTTATCACCTAAAAACATATTAGTTTTTAGAGCATAAATATTATCTGAATATGCTAGTGCTAAAATCATAGGAATCTTTTTATTTCCATATATATCACCATAATTAGATGGTTTATATATTTCAGTACCTATATTAAATGATGTTTTCTCTGATTTAAACTCAGAAGATGCAGTAAAACCATTTTCTAATGCAGTATAATATAGAAAAGGTTTTAAAGTAGATCCGACTTGTCTTTTAGAATATAATGCTCTATTATATTGACTCTTTTCATAATCTTTTCCACCTGCTAAAGCAATTATCTTTCCTGTATTATTTTCTATCATTACTGTGGATAACTCTATATCACTAGATGAATTTATATTATTTTTAATAGATTCATCTAATGTAGTTTGTGCTTCTAAATCTAGATTAGTATATATTTTTATATTGTTATTATCAATATAATCTTTTGGTATTACTTTTAGATTATTTAATTCATTTAATACAGCATCTTTATAATACATTAATGTTGTAAGATTAAGTTTATCTTTTTTTCCATATAAAGTTAATTCTTCGTTATAAGCATCAACTGATTGTTCTTCTGTTATATAACCATTATTAACCATTGAATCAAGTATTATTTTTTGTCTTTTCTTTGATAGTTTAAAATTATTAATTGGTGAATAATCTTCTGGAGAAGAAGGAATACCTGCGAGTATACTAGCTTCTCCTAGAGTTAAATCTTTAGATGATTTATTAAAATAATATCTAGATGCATTCTCTATTCCGAATACACCATTCCCATAATTAATAGTATTTAAATATCCCTCTAATATTTCATCTTTAGAATAATTTATTTCCATTTTAAAAGCTAAATATGCTTCTTTAAATTTTCTTTTATATGTTCTATCAAAATCTAAATATAAATTTCTAGCGTACTGTTGTGTAATTGTGGATGCTCCTTCAACTATTTTCTTATTTTTTATATTATTAAATAGTGATTTAATAATTCTTACATAATCAAACCCATTATGTTGATAAAATCTTTTATCTTCAATAGATATAGTCGCATTTATTAAATCATCGCTTATATCATCTAAATTAACCCATTCTTTAGATCCATTACCTCTAAAGAATTCTTTATTATTCTTATCATATAAAATAACATTATTAGTCTTTTTTAAGTTTAGTTTGGGAGTTAATTTTATATACATATATAATAAGGATACAAATAATAAAAATAAGAATATAAAACATGTTAAAATCTTTAATATTTTTTTCATTTTTTCACCATTATTTTTATTATGTTAAAAAAATATTAAAATATAAGTGTATTTTTCTTTTGTTTATGGTATAATGCACTTGTTTATTAGAGGTGATTATTATATTAAATTTATATATAACTAATTCAGAAAATAATAATATTTATAAAGATATTTCATATAATATTAAGAATAATAAATTGACTTTTAATATAGAAAATGATAAATATATTGTTGAAAGAAAAGATAATATACATATAAAGAAAGAAAATAGTGAATCTATATTAGATTTTATATATATTAATAATAAGGAAACAACTGGTACATACTATATAAAAGAAATGAATTTTTATATGGATGCGAAAGTTAAAACAAAGAAATTAATTAATGAAGATAAAATGATTACAATTAAATATGAATTATATCTTCAAGATGAATTTATAGATAACTTTGAATTAAAAATAGAAATAAAGGAGTAGAGTATGGTAGATATTAAGAAAAAAATAGCTTCTTTAATAGAAAAAGAGATTAATATTGATGTTTATAATAACATTAAAGAAATTGAAGATCCTACTAAAGGTGATTATGCTTTTCCATGTTTTTCATTATCTAAAGAATTACATAAATCACCAGTAGATATTGCAAATGAATTAGCATCAACTATTAAAGATGATATATTAGAAAAAGTTGAATCTGTTAATGGATATTTAAATTTCTTTATAAACAAAGAATATTTAACTAAAGAAGTTTTAACAGAATATACTAATAATAAAGATAATTATGGTAAAGAAGATCATAAAGAAACAGTATTAGTAGAATATTCTTCTCCTAATATTGCTAAACCATTTCATATAGGACATATGAGAACTACTCTAATTGGTCATGCTTTATATAATATTTATAAATATTTAGGATATAATACTATTGGTATTAATCATTTAGGTGATTATGGTACTCAATTTGGTAAATTAATTGAAGGATATAAACTATGGGGAAATGAATATGATTTAAGCATAGATCCTATAGATAAATTAGTTGAAATATATGTAAGAATTAATGAATTATGTGCAGAAGATGAAGAAGTATTAAAGAGATGTAGAGAAAACTTTAAATTACTTGAAGAAGGCGATGAATACTGTACAAATCTATGGCAAAAATTTAAAGATTTAAGTTTGGAAGAATTTAATAAAACATATGATAGATTAAATATTAAGTTTGATTCACTTAAGGGTGAAGCTTCATATGTAGAATCTATTGATGAAGTAATTAATTTACTTGATAAAAATAACAAATTAGAAGTATATGAAGGAGCAACTATTGTTAATTTAGAAGATGATGGTATAGATACTCCATGTATTGTTAAAAAGAGTGATGGATCAAGTATATATGCATCTCGTGATTTAGCTGCTATCCTTTATAGAGCAAGAACATATGATTTTGATAAATGTATATATGTTACTGGATATGAACAAGAATTACACTTTAAACAAGTATTTGCAGTAGCAAAATATCTTGATTTAGATAAAAAGTATACTGATGGACTTACACATGTATCTTATGGATTATATTCATTAAAAGAAGGTAAGATGTCTACAAGAAAAGGTAACTTTATTAAATTAGATGATGTATTAGATGCATCAATTAATAAAGCAAAAGAAATAATTATGGAAAAGAATCCAGAACTTGATGATATAGATGAAGTTGCTAAAAAAGTAGGTATAGGTGCTGTAGTATTTAGCGATTTATATAATTCAAGAGTAAAAGATGAAGTATTTGATCTTGATGAAATGATGAAGTTTAATGGAGAAACTAGTCCATATATTCAATATATGTATGTAAGAATACAAAGTATATTAAGAAAAAATGATAAGGAAGTATTGCTTAATGATGTTAAATATGATAAATTAAATGACGGTTTGTCATATGAATTAATCAAGCTAATATATAACTTTAATAATGTATTAAATGATGTAATTAGTAAGAACGAACCATATTTCTTATCAAGATATTTAATTAAACTAGCAACAACTTATAGTGAATACTATAATACATATAAAATATTAAGTGATGATATAGAAGAAAGAAATTCTAGAATATACTTAATTAAAGTAGTTGCAGATATATTAAATAAAGGTTGTAATTTACTTGGTATAGAAATGCCAGAGAAAATGTAAAAAAAACTCACATGAATATAGAAAGGAAATATTAATATGAGTATTAGAAAAAAGAAATTAGAAGAATTAGAATTAATGAGTTATAATGATATAGCTTATGAAATTATTAAAGATGATAAGAAAAAATATGATACAAAGAAATTATTTAAAGAAGTATGTAACTTACTTAAATTAGATGAAGATACATATTTAGAACAAATTGGTGATTTCTTCACAGCTTTAACAACAGATGGAAGATTTATACTATTAGATAGTAAAAATTGGGATTTAAAAGAAAATCACAAAGTAAAAGTAGTTATTGATGATGGTGACGAAGAAGAAGTTGAAGAAGGAACACTAGATGAAGAAGCATCGGATGATTTAGATGAAGATTTAGAAGATGATTATTCAGATGAAGCTATTGATGATAGCAAAGAAGATGAAGAAGACTTACAAGATTTAACAATTGTTGATGAAGACGATATAGAAGAATAGGAGGACTTATGATAGAGAGATTAGAAACAACTTTAGCTAGATATAATGAAATTGTTAATGATCTATCTAAACCAGAGGTATTAAGTGATACTAAAAAAATGACTTCTCTATCAAAAGAACAAGCATCCTTAGAAGAAGTTGTAGAAAAGTATAAAGAATATAAAAAAGTAGATAGTGATTTAAATGAAGCTGAAGAATTATTAAATGATCCAGAAATGGGTGAACTAGCTAAAGAAGATTATAATTCTTTAAAAGAACAAAAAGAAAATTTAATAAAAGAATTAGAAGTATTATTATTACCAAAAGATCCTAACGATGATAAAAATATTATTGTTGAAATAAGAGGAGCAGCTGGTGGAGATGAAGCTAATATCTTCGCTGGTGATTTATTTGAAATGTATTCTAGATATGCAGAAAGCCAAGGATGGAAAATAGAAGTAACTAATGCTGAAGAAGGTTCTGCTGGAGGATATTCACAAATAGAATTCATGGTAAAGGGTGAAAATGTTTATTCTAAATTAAAATATGAATCAGGATCACATAGAGTACAAAGAGTACCAGAAACTGAATCGCAAGGAAGAGTTCATACATCTACCGCTACAGTATTAGTAATGCCTGAAGTAGAAGATGTAGAAATTGATGTTAAAGAACAAGACTTAAGAATTGATGTTTATAGATCAACAGGTGCAGGTGGACAAGGAGTTAATACAACAGATTCAGCTGTTAGAATAACTCATATACCAACAGGTATAGTTGTTACATGCCAAGATGAAAGAAGCCAATTAAAGAATAAGATAAAAGCATTAGGTATATTAAAAGCAAGAATATATGATGAAATGCAAAGAAAACAAGAACAAGAATTAGGTGCTGAAAGAAAGAGTAAAATTGGTACTGGTGATAGATCAGAAAAGATAAGAACATATAATTATCCACAAAACAGAGTAACTGATCACAGAATCAATTTAACATTAATGCAACTAGATAGAATCATGCAAGGAAAGATGGATGAAATCATAGAAGCACTAATTAATGAAGATATAAAGAGAAAATTAGCAGGAGAATAATTTTCTTTTTTATTATAAGAGGTATATATGAAAGATATAGAATACTTAAAAAAATATTATAAAGGCAATATAGATGAAGCTATAGAAAGATTAAATAATGGTGAACCTGTTCAATATATAGTAGGTAATGTAGATTTTTATAATTATAATTTTATAGTTAATAAAAATGTATTAATCCCTAGATTTGAAACAGAAGAACTAGTTTTAAATACTATTAATTTAATAAAAAAATACTTTAATAAAGAAGTTAAAGTATTAGATATAGGTACTGGCTCTGGTGCTATTGCTATTACTATTAATAAAGAAATACCATCTATAGTGTATGCTACTGATATATCTAAAGAAGCTTTAGAAGTAGCTAAAGAAAATGCTAAAAGAAATAATGCTAATATAAATTTTATTAATACTAATATATATGATGGAATAAAAGATAAGTTTGATATAATAATTAGTAATCCACCATATATTAGATATGATGAAGAAATAGATGAAATAGTTAAGAATAATGAACCACATCTAGCATTATATGCTGATAATAATGGTTTATATTATTATGAAGAAATACTTAAAAATATTAATACTATTTTAAATGATAAATATATAATTGCTTTTGAAATTGGTAAAGATCAATATAAAGATATAGAAGAACTTAAAAATAAATATTTACCTGATTCTAAAATATCTTTAAAGAAGGATATGGAAAATAGAGATAGAATGGTATTTATACATAATTTTGAATAAAAATGAAATAATCATCCATAAAGATAATTGAAAGGATGATTTTTTTATGAAAAAAATTATTATATTTATATTGGTGGTATTAAGTTTAATATTCTTAGTTAATAATAATGTATCAAGTGATACTATAATTCCAGATAAAGCTATTAGATTTAGAGTAATAGGTAATTCAAATACAGTGTATGATCAAAATGTTAAGATACAAATTAGAAATATACTTCAAAATAAGATATTAGAACTAACTAAAGATACAAATAGTATAGATGAAGTAAGAAATACTATAGAAGAACACCAAAAAGAGTTATACGAACTTACTAATAATAAATTAAAAGAATTAAATTATGATAAACCATTTAAAATGAATTATGGTTATAACTATTTTCCTAAGAAAAAATATAAAGGAGTAACATATAAAGAAGGTAATTATGAGTCATTAGTAGTTACTTTAGGTGATGGTGAGGGAGATAACTTTTGGTGTGTTATATTTCCGCCACTTTGTATGGCTGAAGTAGAAGATACAACTAGTGATACTGAGTATAAGTTTTTTATTAAAGAAATAATTGATAAATATTTTAAAAACTAATTAATTATGTTAAAATTATATTAGGGTGAAGTATATGGATATTTTAAAAGTAAAAGTTAAAAAAATGAGTATAGCATCATTGATATTCTCAATATTATTTATTATCGCTGGTATATTCTTATTATTAAGACCAGAAACTGCGATTAGTATTATTTGTTATATATTAGGAGTAATACTTTTAATAAGTGGAGTTGTTTATATAATACAATTCTTTAGTGATAAATCATCAGATAGTTATTTATCAATTAGTTTTATATTTGGAGCATTCTTATTTATATTTGGTGTAATAATATTAATAAGACCTGATATAATAGCTAGTATAATACCATTACTTGTAGGTGTATGGATGCTTATAAATGGTGTTACTAAATTATCTTATGCATTAACTATTAATAAAGTAAATAGAACTACTTTATCTATAGTTGGATCAATACTAATAATTATTATTGGTATATTACTTATTTTTAACCCATTTGAAGGGGCAAAAAGCTTAGTTAGAATAATTGGTATATCATTTATATTCTATTCAATTATAGACCTAGTAGAAAGCATTTTAATAACACTTAGTATAAGAAAAACAGATGATAATATTGGTAAAATAGTAGATGCTACTTACAAAGATAAAGAAGAATAAAACGTATTGATAAATATTAATATTTATTATATAATATAAGTAACATTATACTAAGGAGGGATAATATGAAAGTTACATCAGTTAATGTTAAAAAGATTGAAAAAGACGGTTCTAGAATGAAAGGTATCGCATCAATCCTATTAGATGATCTAATTGCTATTCATGATATTAGAATCATCCAAGGAGATAACGGATTATTTGTTGCTATGCCAAGCAGAAAAACTGCAACAGGAGGATATAGAGATATTGTTCATCCAATAACTCCAGAAGGTAGAGAAATGATTGAAACTGCTATCTTAGGAGAATACGAAAAAGCAGAAGACGTAACTGAAGGAGAAGAAGAATAATAATTCTTCTTTTTTTGTTCTATTAATCATATTTATCCATATACTTATATAAAGGAGAATAATATGGATAAACTAAAAGAAATAAGTTCTAATTTAACTCATTCATTTCAAGTACAAGAAAGAAAGAATATCGCATTAACTGGAGTAAATAAAATAATTAGCTTTGATAAAGAAGAATTCTTAATAGAAACTAGTCTAGGTATTATGGATATTAAAGGAGAAGAATTAGAAGTTGTAAGATTAGATACATATCAAGGTAATCTAACTATCAAAGGTAAGATTAATTCTATTATATATAATGAAGATACTAAAAAAGAATCATCTGTATTTAGTAGATTATTTAAATGATATTAATAATGCAAATAAAATCATTATTATTTTCTTTTATATATGGTATATTCTTTAGTTTTACTTTTTTTATTAATAAAAAACTATTATTAAGTAAAAATAAGATATTAAGAATAATCATAAGTATATTATTTATATTAGATCATACTCTAATATATTTTATATTGATTAAAATTATTAATAATTCTATACTTCATATTTATATGTTTCCTATGTTTATATTAGGTATATTATTCTATGTATATTACTTTACACCTAATAAGAATATAAAATTGACTATTAAAAAAAAATAACATATACTTAAGTTAGAATGGAGGTAGTATAACTTGAAAAGAAAACAAGTAACAAGAAAAATAATATTTGTCTTTCTAATATATGTTGTATTAGGTGTATTACTATTAGATTCTTTAGTTAAAACATCTTATCAGTTATACACCAAAAATAAAGAAAAGAAGAAATTTCAAGAAGAATTAGAAGTATTAAAAGATACTGAAGATAAATTAAAAGGACAAGTAAATAAGTTACAAGATCCTGATTATATAGCAAGATATGCTAGAGAAAAATATTTATATTCAAAAGATGGAGAAATAATAATAAGAATACCTGATTAGGTATTTTTTTATATTGACAAAGATATTAAGTAATTGTATAATTATTTTATAAAATAAGGAAAATAATAATATGAAGAATAAGAAAGTAATCGAAAGAATATTTTTTATTTTTATTGGTATGCTACTAGCTATGGGATTAAATGTATTAGCAGATGCATGTACAACTACATTAAGTTCAACAGAAATAACTTATGGTAGTACTGATGTTAAATCAGCATTAGATGAATTATACGCAGTTAATACGGGAACAGCAGGGGCATCACAAGTATTAACTGGCTATACATTTTCAAATGATAGTGATATAGGTGTAGCAGGTACTATGACTAATAATGGTGCGGTAAGTGAATCAGTAGGAGTAGGTGGAACATATACTATTCCAGCAGGATATCATAATGGTTCAGGAACAGTAACAGGACCTACATTATCTGGAAATGCTGGAGCAGCTAACGTATTAAAAGATAAAACATTCTATAGTGATTCAGGAACAAAGCAAACTGGTACTATGGCTAATAATGGTTCTTGGAGTAAATCAGTATCAAGTACAACTGCACAAACTGGTGGAGCTGGATATTATTCAAGTGTAAGTTGTGCAAAAGCTGCGAATACTGGAACATTTACTACATCAACAAACAGTACTGCAGTAGATATGGGTGCAAACCAAAATTATAGATATGTTAATACTACAGGAGTATATAATGCAGGTAAGAGTGCAGGAGCAGCTTCTTGGGTACAAGTTTGGTCAGGAAATACAACAGGTAACATATCAGTATCTCTATCTTCTTATAAATATGTTGTAATTAGAAACAATGGTGGATCATGGTTAATATTACAAGTAGGAGGCTCAGAGGGTTGTACAGCTCGTCACGGTACATCACCAGATAGTATGTGGGGTAACTGGATGGGTGGTAGATGTTATCAAGCAACAACAGGTGGTATCTCTGCTACAACAGGAACAATGGCAGGTATAGAAGATAAAGGAGCATCATGGATTTCAATCACAAATGTATGGGGCCTTAAAAACTTAAACTAGTAAGAATACTTAATTGTATTCTTTTTTTATATTTTATGTTATTATATGGGTGGTGAAAGAAATGAATATTAATGAAGTAAATATATTAGCTTTGGCATATTTAGGTGATTCTGTATATGAATTAAATATTAGAGAATATTTAGTTAATAAAGGAATATATAAAGTAAATAACTTACAAAAAAAAGCACTTAACTATGTAACTGCGGTTAATCAAAGTAAATTTATTAATAAATTAATTGAAAATAATATACTTACAGAAGATGAACTAGATGTTGTTAAAAGAGGAAGAAATGCAAAAGTATTTTCACATCCTAAGAATACAGACATATTAACATATAAACATGCTACTTCATTAGAATGTTTATTTGGTTATTTATATTTATTAAAGAAATATGATAGAATAGATGAAATTATTAAAATTATTTTGGAGGAAGAATAATGATAGTATATGGTAAAAATGTAGCTAGAGAAGTAATCGATAGCGGTAAAAGAATTGATAAAGTATATTTATCTAATCAATTTGATGATAAATATATATTAAATTATTTAGAAAAAAATAATATTAATACTAAAAAGATGGATAAAAGAATATTAGATCAAAAATTTAAAGGTAATCATCAAGGTATTGCTTTAGAAATAGAAGAATATAAATATCTATCTATAGAAGATGTTAAAGATTCTTCATTTTTAGTAATGCTTGATCATTTAGAAGATCCTCATAATTTTGGTGCAATTATAAGAACTGCAGAAGCTGCAGGAGTAGATGCTATTATTATTCCTAAAAAAAGAAGTGTAGAAATAAATTCTACAGTTATGAAAGTATCTGCAGGTGCATTAAATAATGTTAAGATAGTAGAAGTAAGTTCACTTGCTCAAACAATAGAAAAATTAAAAAAATATGGTTTTTGGTTCTATGGTACAGATATGGATGGTACTAATTATACTAAAGTATCATATGATAAAAAATCATGCTTAGTTATAGGAGCAGAAGGTAATGGTATATCTAAATTAGTTTCTGAAAAATGTGATTATATAATTAGTATTCCTATGACTGGAAAGATTAATAGTTTAAATGCTAGTGTTGCTGCTGGAATAACAATTTATGAGGTGGTGAGACAAAGAAATGAAAAATAAAAAAGATAGTGATTATGAATTACTATATTTAATTTCTGAAAATAATGAAGATGCTAAGAAATTATTTTATGAAAAATATAAACCTATTATAGAAATGAAAGTTAAAAAATATATTAGTTATGTTGAATCTAGAGGTTATGATTATAATGATTTAGTTCAAGAAGGTATGATAGGTTTATCAAGAGCAATTACTGATTATAAAACTCAAAAAGATGTACAATTTAATACATTTGCTAATGTATGTATAGAAAGACAAATATTTTCATTTCTTAGAAATATAGATAGTGGTAAACATAAAGTATTAAATGATTCTATATCATTTGATACTACTACTAATACATATGGTAAGAGTTTAGATCAAATATTAGATGATAAAAATATTAATCCAGAAACTTCATTTGTACAAAATGAAGAAACTAATGATTTATTTGATAATATATTAGGTGAATTAACTGATAAAGAATCAGAAGTATTTAAGTTAAGAGCACAAGGTTTTACATATAAAGAAATCGCATCATTATTAAATATATCTGAAAAATCAGTTAGTAAAGCTATAGAAAAAATAAAAATAAAAGTAAGTAAGATTATAGGAGAAAAAAGAGGTTAATTATGAGAAAAAGAAGAATAAAAAAAAGAAGAATTACTTCTGCTTTAATTGTATTTTTATTAATTGTTATAATTTGTATTTGCTTAATATCTATATTTTCAGGAGAAAAAATAAAAGTATCTTATAATCAATATGCTATAGTTAATAAAGATACAAATATATATGATTCAAAAAATAAGAAAATAGGTAAAATATATAAAAATACTTATATAGAATTAGATAAAAATAATAATAAAAAATACCTTAAGGTAAAAGATTCTAATTATTATATCTATTATGAAGACATTAAAAAATCTAAAAAACAAGAAAATATTATTAAAGATTATTTTGTTCCTATGGCTGAAAATATTACTTTAAATGATAAATCTAAATTATATATTAAAGATAAAGTTAGTCTAGAACTTAATAAAGGTTATGTATACGAAGTATATTACAAAGATGATAATTATTACTATATAAAATTATTAGGTAACACTTTTGGCGTTAAAAAAGAAGATATAAAAGAAGAAACACCTAATAAATCAGTTGAAAAAGATGCTATTAGTATTTTATATTATGAAAATAATACTGATAAAATAGATGAACAATTTAAATATATAAAAGATAATAAGTATTATAGTATTTCTATAGAAGATTTTACTTTATGGGTTAATGATAAAATTAATTTAAATAATAAGACTGTATTAATTTTATCTAAAGATGAAGAAGTAATGAAAAAAGCTAAAGAAAATGGTTTATATGTTGAAAATGATTATGGTAATTATAATTATAGAACATATAATGCAACTTGTAAGAGAGGAACTAAAACAGATTTATCTGTGTATCAAACTGGTGATATGGATATAGATTCATTTAAAAAAGCTCTTAATGGTGAATTATTAGTTAATATAGATTTAACTACATATTCTGCTCATAATTTAAGAAGTGAAGATGGTAATGCTACAAGTATACCAGTATTAAATTATCATTTCTTTTATGATTCTTCTATTGGAGAAGAATGTAACGAAGGAAATTGTCTAGATACTAAATATTTTTAAAAAGAATTATATTTCTTAAAAGTAAATAACTATAAAACTTTAACAATTAATGAATTTATTAAATGGATGTATGGAGAAATAGAATTACCTAATAGAAGTGTTCTTCTTACTATAGATGATGGAGCAGCAGGAACAGGATTTCATAATGGAAATAAATTAATACCTTTATTGGAAAAATATGATGTACATGCTACATTATTCTTAATATCTGGATGGAATAAATATGAAAATTATTTATCACCTTATTTAGATGTTGAATCTCATACATATGATATGCATGAGGGTGGATGGTGTGAAACTGAAGATAGAGGATCTAAACTATTATGTTCTAGTAAAGAAGAAATAAAAGAAGATTTAGCTAAATCTAAAATAGAAATAGGAACTGATAATGCTTTTTGTTATCCACTTTATGTTTATAATGATAAAGTAATAGAAGCAGTTCAAGAAATGGGATTTCAGGTAGCTTTTGTTGGTGGAGGTTATTCTGCTACAAGAGATGATGATAAATATAGAATACCTAGATATCATATTTATGATTATACTTCATTAGATGATTTTATTGATATGATAAATTAATGTAAAAAAACACTTAATCTATTGACTAAACAAGTAAATTATGTTATATTTTACTTACGAACACGGATATAAGTGTTTTTTATTTTGGAAAAAGGTGAAAAAATGGAAAAAGTTAGAGACTTCTTTTCTGATATGAAATCAGAAATAAAAAGAATAAGATGGTGTAAGGGTAAAGAACTATGGAAAAATGTTTTAATAACAATAGTTACTATTTTATTTTTCGCATTATTCTTTATGTTAATTCAATATGTAATAGTATTAATTAAAATGATTGATTTTAAATCAATAGTAGAAACTATTAAAGGATGGTTTTAATTATGGAAGAAAAACAATGGTATGTAGTTAACACTTATTCTGGACATGAAAAGAAAGTTAAAGAAAAATTAGATATGCGTATTCAATCAATGAATATGCAAGACTATATCTTTAGAGTTATAGTTCCAGAAAAAACTGAAATAGAAATTAAAGATGGTGTTAAAAAAGAAAAAGTTAAAAAATTATTTCCAGGTTATGTATTAGTTGAAATGATTATGACTGATGAAGCTTGGTATGTAGTAAGAAATACTCCTGGAGTTACTGGATTCTTAGGATCATCTGGTAAAGGAGCAAAACCATTTCCATTATTCAAACATGAAGTTGAAAATATATTAAAAACTGTAGGTATTACAGATAAGCCTGTTGTAGTAGACTTAAAGGTTGGAGATAGAATCAAATTAACTGATGGTCCATTCAAATTAATGACAGGTAAAGTTATAGAAATAGATCAAGAAAACAACATGGCAAAACTATCTATAGATTTATTTGGACAAGAAACTACTGTAGAAGCAGAGTTAACTCAAATAGAACTTGATAAATAGTTATTGCAAAACCATTAAAATAATGGTATATTATATTGGCAACTATGTATTTTATATATAGATGAAGTGGGAGGCATATAGTCATTTTTACCACTCGCGAAAAAATTTTAATAGGAGGTGTTTTTCGTGGCAAAGGAATTATTAAACAAAGTAAAACTTCAAATCCCAGCAGGAAGAGCAACAGCTGCTCCACCAGTAGGTACTGCTTTAGGTCCATTTGGTATTGCACTACCAGACTTTTGTAACAGATTTAATGATGCTACTAAAGATAAAATGGGCGATATAGTACCAGTTGAAGTATACATCTATGATGACAGATCATTTGATTTTAAAGTTAAGACTTCTCCAGCTGCATTCTTAATTAAAAAGACTGCAGGTGTTAAGAAAGCTTCAGCTACTGGATCAAAGGAAATAGCTGGTTCAATAACAAGAGAACAATTAAAACAAATCGCAGAAACAAAGATGCCAGATTTAAATGCATATGATGTTGATGCTGCTATGAAGATTATTGAAGGTACTGCTAAAAACATGGGTATCGAAATAAAAGATTAATATATTAAGTGGGAGATATAATCGTTAAGACCACAAGGAGGTAAATTATGAAGAAAGGTAAAAAATATATTAAAGCTGTAGAATTATTTGATAAGCATAACGCTTATTCAAAAGAAGAAGCTATAGATTTAGTTAAAAAAACTAGTACATCAAAATTTGATGGTTCAGTTGAAGTTGCAGTTAGATTAAATGTAGATACTAAGAAAACTGATCAACAAGTTAGAGGAGCTATCGTTCTTCCTAACGGAACTGGTAAATCAAAAAGAGTATTAGTATTAACTAAGAATGATGCACAAGCTAAAGCTGCTAAAGGTGCAGGTGCTGAATTTGTTGGAGGAGAAGAATTAATCGATAAAATAGCTAAAGAAAACTGGTTAGATTTCGATGTTATTATAGCTACTCCAGAAATGATGCCATTACTTGGTAAAATTGGTAAAGTTTTAGGACCAAGAGGTTTAATGCCAAACCCTAAAACTGGTACAGTAACAACTGATACTGTAAAAGCTATTGAAGATGTTAAAAAAGGTAGAGTAGAATATAGAACTGATAGTTATGGTAATGTACATTCTATCATTGGTAAGGTTTCATTTGATAATGATAAATTAGTTGAAAACTTAGTTGCTTTCATGAATGTTATTATTAAATCTAAACCACAAACAGTTAAAGGTCAATTTATTAAAAATGTTTCAGTTTCATCAACTATGGGACCTGGAATTAAAATTGACATTAATACATTGACAAACTAATATTAGTTAGTTATAATATTTACGTTATTAAAAAAGTTTGAACCGAAGACAGTAAGTGTTCTAATGAACTTAATTTCTTACCGAGGGCAATATCTTATACTTATAAAATATAAGTCTTTGCCGTCTCGCAAAGACTTTTTTAATATAAATAAGCAAGGAGGAAGAGCAAGTGGCAAACGTAAAAATACTTGAAGCAAAACAAACAGTAATTGATGAAATTACAGATGTTGCTAAAACATCAGCTTCATTTATCTTGTTTGATTATCGTGGTCTAACTGCTGAAGAAACTGCTGAACTTAGAAAAGCATTAAGAGATAATGGTGCTAAGTATAAAGTTTGGAAGAACACTTTAACAAAAAGAGCATTAGATAGTCTAAACTATAATCTTGACGATTGTCTAGAAGGCCCTAGTGCAATGGCATACTCAGATGATTCAATTGCTCCAATCAAGACTTTAAGTGAATTTGCAAAAGAACATAAAGCTCTTGAAATTAAAGGAGGAATTGTTGATGGAAAAGTTACTGACTTAGATACTATCAAGAAATTATCAACTATCCCATCAAGAGAAGAATTACTTACTATGCTTGCTGCTGGACTAATTGGTACAGTCAAAGATTTATCAATCGCTTTAAATTTACTTAGCGAACAAAAAGAAGAAAGTAAATAAGAAAATAGGAGGAAAAATATTATGGCAAAGTTAAACGCAAAAGATTTTATCGCTTCATTAAACGAAATGAATTTATTAGAAATTAAAGAATTAGTAGATGCTATGAAAGAAGAATATGGTGTAGATCCAACTGCTGTTGCAGTTGCTGCTGCTCCTGCTGCTGCTGGTGCTGAAGAAGCTTCAGAAGTAACTGTTAACTTAGTATCTGCTGGTGGACAAAAAATACCAGTAATCAAATTAATTAGAGACATCACTGGTTTAGGATTAAAAGAAGCTAAAGATATCGCTGATAACGGTGGTGCTGTTAAAGAAAAAATTTCTAAAGATGAAGCTAATGAAATTAAATCACAATTAGAAGAACTTGGAGCTACTGTAGAAATAGCTTAATAAAAAAAGAACCTAATGGTTCTTTTTTTATTTTTTAAAAAATTTTTATATATATATTAATATATATAAACTTGAAAAAAAACAGTAAAAATGATAACATTATATAATAGGGTAGTGTAATATGAGAAAGAATATAATAATAGTATCAATTACAGCTTTTCTTTTAATACTAATTTCCGTAGCATATGCGGCTTTTAGTAGTGTATTAATAATTTCAGGAAGTGCAGCAGTAAACAAAGATAATGTTGCGCCTACTTGTGGTGCTTGGTATTTAAGAGATTCTAATCTTACAATACAAGAAGCGTATGATCAAAATAAATTTATAAATCCAGGAACAAATACTACATGGACTAATACTGATAAAAAATTATTTATTGAATGTACTGATAATATGCCAGGTAGTTATGGATGTATAAATGTAACAGAAATAACTGATGGAAATGATAATAAAAGATATTATAAAGAAGTAAAAGAATATACTACATCTGTTCAAACAGATCCAAGTGTTGTTACAGTAACTCTTAAAGATGCTTATTTAAATGAAACTGTATGTACTCTTCCAATAGGAGGAAGTAATCCATATATTGATAAACAAGCACCAGTAGTAACAATAACACCAACTAGTTATAATAAATTTACTTATTCAGCAACAGATGATATTGGTGTAACTGGATATCAAGTAACTAATTCTAGTTCAACTCCATCAACATGGATATCAACACCAGCAGAAGTAACAATAGATAATGCAACAGCTAAAACATATTATGTATGGGCAAAAGATGGAGTTAATACATCTAATGAAACTATTAACACATACTTATTAACTAAATCAGAAGAAACTGGTAGTACATTAACATTAAAATATAATAATAGTTCAGGAACAGAACTTTCCAAAGGATATGTATTAGGAGGAACTAATGTATATGCTCATTTATCCCCTAAACCAGGATATAAAGAAGTGAGTATGTGTTATAGCGAAACAGGTTCTTCAACTATTAATTGCATTAATGCAGCAAGGGATTATTCTATTACTGAAATTTATACTATAAATAATAATGCAGACATATGGACTTCTGCCAAACCTAATACGTATTCGGTGACTTTAGATAATCAAGGTGCAACAAGTGCTGGAACATCGAACGTATGGTATAAATATAATACTGTGACTAGTGGATGCTATTATTATACAAATACAGCTGCAACTGCATGTTTAAATGATTCTACAATTGTTAAACCGGAAAAATCTGGATATATTTTTGGTGGCTATTATTCAGAACCAAATGGAGCAGGAACAAATTATGTAACTGCAAATGGCGTATTTACAAATGATTTGTATCAAAAATTACCTAGTGAAATAGATAGTAGTTATAGTAATAATATAAAATTATATGCTAAATGGAATGCTAAAACTGATACACCTTATGTAGTAAATCATTATGTTCATGATATAGGAACTAATACTTATACATTAGTATCAACTGATAACTTAACAGGAACAACAGGAGCAACATTAACATTAGCTAATTTAAAAGATACAATCGCAGGAGCTACTTATGTAGATGGTTATCTAACAGGTGATACTGTTAAACCAACTAGTGGAGCAGTAACAACAACTACAATCGCAGGAGATGGTTCAACAGTTATTAATCTTTACTATAGAAGAAATTATTTATATGTTCAATATGATATGAATACTGGTTCACTATCACAAAATCATGGAGAAGCTATAGGATATATTGGATCATTAATTACATCTACAAATAATACAACACCTACAAACTTCTTAATGGGTGTATATGGTGGTTATGTTAATACAAAATTTGATGAAACAACATATACTGCATCTACTAGTGGATTACATAATTATAATTCACCAACAAATATTAATATTGAAAAATCTGGATATATAGGTCGTTCATCAAGAGAATGGAATACCTTAGCTGATGGAACTGGAACAAGTTATAGTCAAAATGTTAGTACTTATAATGCGAACGGATTTGCGGGAGCAGACTTATCCACAGGAGATCAAGTAGTGACATTGTATGTTAATTGGATTCCTCAAAATTATACTATAACTTATGCATTAAATCATGGTACAAATAGCATTAATAACCCATCAAGTTATAATATCGAAAGTAGTGCTATTGCATTAGAAGCACCTACTAAGACATTAACATTTGTTGGGAATACTAATGATGATCCAGCATCAAATGCTACAAATGCTGATAATGTTTCAATTGGAAGTAGTACTTCAAAGGCACAAACATTTGCTGGATGGACAGGAAGTAATGGTTCTACTGCACAAGTTAGTGTAACTATTCCTGCTGGTTCAACTGGTAACAAGAGTTATACAGCGCACTGGACAGCAGTTGCAGGAACATTACCAATAGTATCTAAGACAGGATATTCTTGTGGATGGAGTACAAGTTCAACTGGAACTACAACAGAATATAGTAGTGGGGGAACATTCCCTGCTAGCGATATAACTGAAGATATGGATTCAACAGTTAATTTATATGCTGTATGTACTCCTACAACTTATACAATATCTTATGAAATGAATAATGGTAACAATCCAAATCCAGAACCTTCAACAGCAACTTATGATGCAGATGTTGCAATTGGTACTACAAGTGGTGCATTAAAAACAATTACTATTACTGGAGATGCTAATAATACAGGAGCAACAGTAGGAACAGCTACAGTTAATGTTCAAACATTTACTGGATGGACATCAAGTTCTGCAGCTGGATTAGGAAGTAATGCAGTTACAGGTGCTACAACATCTAGTTATTTATCTTGGAATGGTTCTTTAACAACAAATGAATATTTCAAGAATTTAAGAGATTCAAGTGGTATAGTAACATTAACAGCTAATTGGAGTGGAACAGCAACATTACCAACAATAAGTAAGTCAGGATTTACTTGTAAATGGTATTCAGATCCAACAGATGGTACTGAAATAGGTACAAGTGGTTCAAGTATAACTCCTTCAATGGATGCATCTACTTCTATGACTGTTTATGCAAGATGTAGTGAAAATGTTTATACTATTTCATTAGATAATCAAAGTGGTGATATAGCAGGTACTGCATCAATTTATGAAAAATATAATGATGGTTATTACTTATCATATACAGCAGGTGTTGTATCAGATAAAATGACTACATCAACTAATGGAATAACAATTCCTACAAAAACAGGATATGTATTTGCAGGATATTATACAGAACCAAATGGAGCAGGAACACAATATATAGATTCAAATGGATTTATAACATTATCTGCTAGTACAACTGCTTTCTCCAACGCAGGAACATTATATGCTAAATGGACTGATAATGTTGCACCATATGCTTCATTAACAGTAACACCAGGATTAGGCTCATTTAGTTTAAGTTTATCTGCTCAAGATCCTACAAGTGGTATTGCATCAATTGTATATCATTACAAGAAATGTGGTGGAACAGAAACAACATTTAGTCCAGGAGATAATGGATCAGATATATTTGTAGTAAATACAAAAGAAGCTATAAATATTGGAGCTGTTGCTCCAAGTACAACTACATGCTTAACAGCAGGTTGGGGTGAATATATAGCTTGGGTAGTAGTCACTGATGCTGCAGGAAATTCTACAACAGCATATGCAGTTGTTGATGATGAAGATATTCCTACAGTAGGATATAACTCTGGTTATACTGATGGTAAGTTTAAATTATTACCACCTGATGCAGCTCACATAACAGTCAGTTTCTCATCAACAGTATCAAGTTGTACAAATGTAGAATGTGCTTTAGATGAACTACGAGCTAAATATGGATTAACACAATAAAAAGATACGATTTATATCGTATTTTTTTTATTGTTATGATAATATATAAGTGGTGATTTTATGAATCAATATTTTGATAACAATGATAATTTAAAAAGTGAAATCAAAGAAACATTTGTTAAAGTAAAAAATATTAATATGTATTTATATACTGATAATGGTGTTTTCAATAAAAAAGGATTAGATTTTGGTACTAGAGTATTACTAGAAAACCTTGATTTTGAAAGTAAAAATAGCTTTCTTGATGTAGGTTGTGGTTGTGGACCAATAGGATTCTTTCTATTATTAAATGGTAAATCTAAAGTAGATATGATAGATGTTAATAATAGAGCAATTAATCTAACTAAGATGGGATTAAAGAAGAATCATTTAAGTGCGAATGTATTTAATAGTGATGCATATCAAAATGTTACTGATAGTTATGATATGATTATTACTAATCCACCAATACACTGTGGAAAAGAAAAAGTATATGAAATAATAAGAGAATCTGTTAATCATTTAAATGAAAATGGTGAATTATGGGTTATTATTAGGAAAGATCAAGGTGCTAAATCTATGATAAATGATAATAGTGATCTATTTAATTTTGATGTAATAGATAAAATAAAGGGATTTTGGATAGTAAAAGGTATAAAAAAATAGTATTTTTGCTATTTTTTTATTATTTTTATAAAAAAATACAAAAGTTTACACAAATATTTAAAAACATGTTGACTTTAGTTCTTAAATTTGATAATATTTTAAATTGGTACTATGTCCTCTTTTGGGCTTTTTGAGGGCATGTTCTTTGAAATTATTGTTAGGGGTGAAGATATAGTGGCATATAAAGTAAAAAAAGTATGTAAAGACCGTGAAAGAAGAGATTTCTCAAGAATTCCAAACTCAATTGAGTTAAAAGATTTGCTTGAAATTCAAAAGAAATCATATCGTTGGTTTATCGAAGAAGGAATCAAGGAAGTATTAGATGAAATCTTCCCAGTTGATAATTTTGCTGGTACATTATCACTAGAAATTACTGATTATTCTTTAGAAGAACCAAGATTTACTATTAAGGAATGTAAGGAAAGAAAGACTTCTTATGTAGCTCCTTTAAAAGTGCAAGCTCGTCTATTTAATAATGAGACAGGTGAAGTTAAGGAACAAGAATTATTCTTTAGCGACATGCCAATTATGACCGAAAGTGGAACTTTCGTTATTAATGGTGCAGAAAGAGTTATTGTTTCACAATTAGTTAGATCACCTTCTGTATATTATGGAGTTGAGATGGATAAAAATGGTAGAAATATTTTTACATCTCAAATTATTCCTAATAGAGGAACTTGGCTAGAATATAGATTAAACAGTAAAGATGGTGTTGATGTTAAGATTGATAGAAACAGAAAAGTAACTGTTACTACATTCTTAAGAGCATTTGGTTTATCTACTAATCAAGATATAACTGATCTTTTTGGTGAAGATGAGTATCTTTTAAATACAATGGAAAAAGATTCTACATCTACAACTGATGAAGCATTAATAGAAATATATGAAAAATTAAAACCAGGTGAACCAGCAACACTTGATAGTGCTAAGAACCATTTAATCACAAGATTCTTTGATGCATTTAGATATGATTTATCTAAAGTAGGTAGATATAAATATAATAAGAAATTAAATGTATTAGACAGAATTTTTGGATTAACTTTAGCAGAAGATATTAAAGATAAATCTGGTAAGAAAGTATTATTCAAAAAAGGTACTGAAATTACTAGAGATGTATATAATGAATTAAAACCATTATTATTAGATGGATTAAATGTAGTAGAAGTAAATATTAACGAAGAATTAGATACTTATAATAAAGTTCAAATCGTTAAAGTATATTCTCCTAATAATAAAGAAAAAGTTGTTAATGTAATTGGTATTGATCCAAGTATAGATGAAAAGAGATTAACTATTTCTGATATTTATGCATCAGTATCATATTATTTAAACTTATTACAAGGATTTGGTCATGTTGATGAAATAGACCATTTATCAAATCGTAGAGTTAAACAAGTTGGTGAATTAATCCAAAACCAATTCAGAATTGGTGTTACTAGAATGGAAAGAGTTATTCGTGAAAGAATGACTACTATAGAAGAATCAGAAGCTACTCCAAAAGCTTTAATTAATATCAGACCTATAACAGCTGTTATTAAAGAATTCTTTGGTAGTTCACAATTATCTCAATTCATGGATCAAATTAATCCAATTTCAGAATTAACTAACAAGAGAAGATTATCAAGTTTAGGACCAGGTGGATTATCTAGAGAAAGAGCTGCCATGGAAGTACGTGACGTTAATGATTCACACTATGGTAGAATCTGTCCTATCGAATCACCAGAAGGACCAAACATCGGACTTATTACTTCTTTAGCTAACTATGCTAAAGTAAATGAATATGGTTTCATTATGACTCCATATAGAAAAGTAAAAAACGGTGTATTACAAGATGAAATAGAATATTTAACTGCTGATGAAGAATTAGATTATGTTATTTCTCAAGCAACAGTTAATATGGATGGTAATAAAATTATTGATGATGAAGTTGCTGCAAGATTTAAGGGTGAAAATATCTTAGCTAAAACTAATGAAGTTAACTATATCGATGTTTCAGCTCAACAAATTATATCAGTTACTGCATCATGTATCCCATTCTTAGATCACGATGATGCTCACCGTGCGTTAATGGGTGCAAACATGCAACGTCAAGCATTACCATTATTAAAAGCAGAAGCTCCATTTGTTGGAACTGGTGTTGAATACATGATTGCTAGAGATTCAGGTGCTACAGTAGTTAGTAAATCTGACGGTGTAGTTGAATATGCTGATGGTAAGAAAATAATTGTTAAAAATGCAACAGGTAAAAAAGATGTTTATACATTAATGAACTATGAAGGTTCAAATAACTATACATGTTATCACCAAAAACCAATTGTACATGCTGGTGATAAAGTTAAAAAAGATATGATTATCGCTGATGGACCAAGTACAGATAAAGGTGAATTAGCATTAGGTAAGAATATGATAGTAGCATTTACTACATTCGAAGGTTACAACTACGAAGATGCGATTGTATTAAATGAAAGATTAGTTAAAGATGATGCATTTACATCTATATATATTGAAAGTTTCTCTATTCAATGTAGAGATACTAAATTAGGACCAGAAGAAATAACTAGAGATATTCCTAACGTATCAGAAGATGCTGTTAAGAATCTAGATGCTGATGGTATTATTAGAATAGGTACTGAAGTTAGAGAAAATGATATCTTAGTAGGTAAAGTTACTCCAAAGGGTGTAGTTGAACTTACTTCAGAAGAAAAATTATTACATGCTATCTTCGGTGAAAAAACAAGAGAAGTTCGTGACACTTCACTACGTGTTCCACACGGTGTAGATGGTATAGTTCATGATATTAAAGTTTATACTAAGAAAGATAATGATGAACTTCCATCAGGTGTTAGTAAAGAAATAAGAGTTTATATAATTCAAAAGAGAAAAATCCAAGTTGGAGATAAGATGGCAGGACGTCATGGTAACAAAGGATGTATTTCATTAGTATTACCAGAACAAGATATGCCTTATCTACCAGATGGAAGACCAGTAGATATATTATTAAATCCACAAGGTGTTCCTTCTCGTATGAACTTAGGACAAGTACTTGAATTACACTTAGGTATGGCTGCTAAGAATCTTGGTGTATACTATTCAACTCCAGTATTTGATGGAGCAACAATAGAAGATATTCAAGAACAAATGAAAGAAGCTAAGATAGATGCAGATGGTAAAACTGTTTTATATGATGGTAGAACTGGTGAACCATTTGATAATAGAGTAGCTGTTGGTGTTATGTACATGATTAAACTTGACCACATGGTTGATGATAAATTACATGCACGTTCAACTGGACCATACTCATTAGTAACTCAACAACCTCTTGGAGGTAAAGCTCAATTCGGTGGACAAAGATTCGGAGAAATGGAAGTTTGGGCATTATATGCATATGGTGCTGCTAACGTTCTACAAGAAATCTTAACTGTTAAATCAGATGATGTTATCGGAAGAGTTAAAGTGTACGAAGATATAGTTAAAGGTAATAAGATACATCAAGCAGGAGTTCCAGAAAGTTTCAGAGTTCTTATTAAAGAATTCCAAGCATTAGGATTAGATATGAATATGATTGATGAAACTGGTAAAGAAATTGGAATAACTGATCTTGAAAAAGAAGAAAATAAAGAAGATAACAACTTATCTTTTGATTCAATAGATGTTGTATCAAAGAAAGCTGAAGATAATTCTAAAATTAGTTCAGTTCAAGTAGTTGAACCAGAAGAAGAACCATTTGAAACTGAAGAAGTAGAAGAATTCGAAGAAGAAGACATTGAATTCGATGAAATGAAGGGGGATGAAGAATAATGGATGCAAATAGATTTGAAGGAATAAGAATTTCCATTGCCTCTCCTGAAAAAATCAGAGAATGGTCTTATGGTGAAGTTAAAAAACCAGAAACAATAAATTATAGAACATTAAAGCCTGAAAGAGATGGTCTATTCTGTGAAAAGATATTCGGACCTTCTAAAGATTATGAATGTTCATGTGGAAAATATAAAAGATTAAGATATAAAGATATTATATGTGATAGATGTGGAGTTGAAGTTACTTCTGCTAAAGTTAGAAGAGAACGTATGGGTCATATTGAACTAGCAACTCCAGTATCTCATATATGGTTCTTTAAAGGTGTTCCATCAAGAATGGGATTAGTTCTTGATATGAGCCCAAGAGATCTAGAAGAAGTTTTATACTTCGTTAGTTATGTAGTTATCAATCCAGGTAATGCACCACTTGAAAAGAAACAAACTTTATCTGATAAAGAATATAGAGTTTACTATGAAAAATATGGTGATGGATTTGAAGCTGCTATGGGTGCTGAAGCTATTAAAAAATTATTACAAGAAGTTGATATTAAAGAAGAAATAGCTAAAATTCAAAAAGAATTAGAAGGTGCTCAAGAACAAAAGAGAGTAAGACTTTTAAAGAGATTAGAAATTTTAGATGCATTTGATAAATCAGGTAATAGACCTGAATGGATGATACTAGATTGTATTCCAGTTATTCCACCAGATTTAAGACCTATGATTCAATTAGATGGTGGTAGATTTGCTACTTCTGATTTAAATGATTTATATAGAAGAGTTATTAATAGAAATAACCGTCTTAAAAAATTATTAGAATTAGGTGCACCATCAATTATCGTTCAAAACGAAAAGAGAATGCTTCAAGAAGCAGTAGATGCTTTATTTGATAATGGTAGAAGAGGAAGAAATGTTACTGGACCAAGTAATAGACCTCTTAAATCATTAAGTTCTATGCTTAAAGGTAAGCAAGGTAGATTTAGACAAAACTTATTAGGTAAACGTGTTGACTATTCAGGACGTTCAGTTATCGTAGTTGGTCCAAATCTTAAAATGCACCAATGTGGTATACCAAAGGAAATGGCATTAGAATTATTTAAACCTCATGTTATTAGAGGATTAATTGAAAAAGAAATATGTCACAATATAAAAGCCGCTAAAAGAATGATTGAAAACCAAGATGATAGAGTATGGGATATAGTTGAGGAAGTTATTAAAGGACATCCAGTACTATTAAACCGTGCACCTACATTACATAGATTAGGTATTCAAGCATTCGAACCAAAATTAATAGATGGTAAAGCTATTAGATTACATCCACTTGTATGTACTGCGTTTAACGCTGACTTCGATGGAGACCAAATGGCTGTACACGTTCCTCTTAGTTTAGAAGCTCAAGCTGAAGCTAAGATATTAATGCTTGGTTCAGGTAACATCTTAAAACCATCTTCAGGAGAACCAGTAGTTACTCCAGGACAAGATATGGTTTTAGGAAACTATTATATTACAATGGAAAAACGTACTGATGATGAAGGAAGAATATTCAAAAATCCTAACGAAGCTTTAATGGCTTATGAAAGAAATGAAATATCTCTTCATACAAGAATTATTATTCCTGTAAATTCATTCCATCACAAAGTATTCTTAGATAGTCAAAAGAATAAATATTTAGTTACAACTGTAGGTAAATTAAAATTAAATGAAATTTTCCCTGATACTTTCCAATATATTAATGAAGGGTCAAAGGAAAATATTGAAGGAACAACCCCAGATAAATACTTCATACCAATGGGTGAAGATTTAGTTACTTATGTTCATAATCTAGAACTTGCTAGTCCTATTACTAAGAAAAATATTCAAAGTTTAATCGGACAAGTATTCAAAAGATATAAAACTACTGAAACTTCTATAATGCTAGATAGATTAAAAGATTTAGGATTCAAATATTCTACTAAATCTGGTATTACTATGTCAGTGTTCGATATTATGACTAGTGATCATAAAGAAGAAATAATAGAAGAAAGTAAGAAGAAAGTTGAACAAGTTACTAAACAATATAAACGTGGTTTAATAACTGACGATGAAAGATATGAAAAAGTAGTTGAAATTTGGAATAAAGCTACTGCTGATGTTCAAGATGAACTTGCTGAAGTTGCGAAAGCTAATGGTGAAAACCCAGTATTCGTAATGATGAACTCAGGAGCTCGTGGTTCTATGGGACAATTTGGACAAATGGCTGGTATGCGTGGATTAATTGCTAAACCAAATGGTAAAGCCGTTGAAATTCCAATCACATCTAACTTTAAAGAAGGTATGAACGTTTCAGAATACTTCTTATCTGCACACGGTAACAGAAAAGGTATCGTTGATACTGCGTTAAAGACAGCAAACTCTGGATACTTAACTAGAAGATTAGTTGATGTTGTTCAAGATGTTGTAGTTAAAGAAGATGACTGCGGTACTATTCAAGGTGTTACTGTTAGAGCATTCATTAACGAAAAAGATGGAAGTGTTATTGAAAGTCTTAGAAATAGAATTGTTGGTAGATATACTAACAAGAAAGTTATTGATCCTAAAACTAAGGATACAATTATTGATAAAAATGAATATATTACTGAAAATATCGCTGATAAGATAATTAAAGCTGGTATTGAAGAAGTAGAAATAAGAACAACATTAACTTGTAAAACTCATGATGGTGTTTGTAGAAAATGTTACGGTAAGAACTTAGCAACTAATAACATAGTTGAAATAGGTGAAGCTGTAGGTATCATGGCTGCTCAATCAATCGGAGAACCAGGTACACAATTAACAATGAGAACATTCCACTCAGGTGGTGTTGCTTCAGAAGAAGATATCACTCAAGGTCTTCCAAGAGTTGAAGAAGTATTCGAAGCTAGAACTCCAAAAATTAAAGCATCAGTTGCTGAAGTTTCAGGAGAAGTTATCAGTGTTGAAAATCAAAATGGTAAATATAAAGTTACTATTAAGACTGAAAAAGATAAACATGAACAAACAACTAACTATGGTGTTAAAATCAGAGTACAAGAAGGAGATAAAGTTAAAGCAGGTGATATGCTTAATGAAGGAAGTATTTCTCCAAAAGAATTACTTGCAGTAACTGATCCTATAACTGTTCAAAATTATGTAATTCAAGAAGTTCAAAAAGTTTATGCATCTCAAGGTGTTGATATAGCTGATAAACACATTGAAATGATTGCTAGAAAGATGATTAATAGAATTAGAATAGTTGATAGAGGAGAAACTAACTTATTAGTTGGTAAAGTTATACCTCTAAATGAATTTAGAGTTGTTAACAAAGCTGCTATCATTGATGGTAAGAAACCAGCTACAGGTAGACCAATCTTACTTGGTATTACTAAAGCTTCACTTGAAACTGATTCATTCTTATCTGCTGCATCATTCCAAGAAACAACTAGAGTATTAACAGATGCTGCTATTAAAGGTAAACTTGATGAATTAAAAGGATTAAAAGAAAATGTTATAATTGGTAAATTAATCCCAGCAGGTACTGGTTTAAAACAATATTCTAAAGTAGAATTTACTATGGATAAAGAATATTATGATGAAGAACCATTAGATGTATTAGAAGAAGAATTATCTGAATAATTCTTCTTTTTTATTTTTATAGACTTTTTAAACATTTTAACTTATAATAATCTCAAGGTGATTTTCTATGAATGAATCTATTAATTTAATTGTTAAAAATATACCAAATAACTCTACTATTATAGTAGGAGTATCTGGTGGGCCTGATTCTATGTGTTTAGTAGATATATTAAACAAATTAAAAGAAGAATATAAATATAAAATAGTTGTGGCTCATATTAATCATAATTTAAGAGAAGAATCAAAAGAAGAGTTTGAATTCGTTAAAAAATATACTAAAGAAAATAACTTAATATTTGAAGGTATTAAATTTGATGAATATGAAACTAATTCTATTGAAAATGAAGCAAGAGAAAAGAGATATTCTTATTTTGAAGAATTATTAGATAAATATGATACTAAGTATTTATGTCTTGCGCATCATGGTGATGATCTTGTTGAGACTATATTAATGAGATTAACAAGAGGGTCTACATTAGGTGGTTATAGTGGTTTTAGTAAAGTTAGCCTAAGAACAGATTATAAAATTATTAGACCATTAATTTTCTATACTAAAGATGAAATAATGAAATATATAGATGATAATAAAATTGAATATAGAGTAGACAAATCTAACTTTAGTAAAAAATATACTAGAAATAGATATAGATTAGATATACTACCAGTATTAAAGAATGAAGATCCTAATATTCATAAAAAATATCTTAAGTTTAGTGAAGAATTAAAAGAATGTAATGAATATATTGAGAAAGAAATTCATAATAAATATATAAATATTGTTAATAATAATATTATAGATTTAGAATTATTATTAAAAGAAGATAAGTATATAATTAAAAAGATATTAAATAAATATTTATTTAGTATCTATGAAAAAGATATTAATCTAATTGAATCTAAACATATTGATAAAATATTAGATATTATTTACAGTAATAAACCTAATACTTATATTACTTTACCTAATAATATTAATATTGAAAAAAATTATAATAAATTATTTGTTAATAATGGTATTACAGGTGGAGATTATAAAATAGAATTAATAGATGATGTTAGAATTAATGATGGAATTATTAGAGTAGTAGATGATACTAAATTAACTAATAATTATGTATGTCATTTAAATAGTGAAGATATATCTTTACCTTTATATGTTAGAAATAGAAAAGATGGAGATTATATTGAAGTATTAAATTTAGATGGTAAGAAGAAAATTAAAGATTTATTTATTGATTTAAAGATAGATAAAAATCTTAGAGATACATATCCATTGGTAGTAGATAGTAATGATAATATTGTATGGATTCCTGGTTTAAAAAAATCTAAATATGATAGTTTAAAGAGTGGAAAATATGATATAATATTATGGTATACGAAGGAGGAAGAAAATGAGTAAAAAAACAAAAAGAAATATAACACCATATTTGGCACTTATATTTGTACTTGTAGTTATATATTTTGTTAGTACTATGTTTAGTAATAAAGTACATAACATTAACTATTCTACATTTGTTAAAAGATTAAAAGCAGATAAAGTTGAAACAGTTGTTATTTCACCTAATACCAAAGGATCCATTTATGAAATAACAGGTAGATTAAAAGATTATGGTAATAAGGAAAGTTATTATGTAACTGCGCCACTTACTGATAATACTATTAATACTATTAACAAATATCAAACTAAGAATAATTTTAAAATTAAAATTAATTCTGATCCAACAAGTGGATTATTATTTACTTTTGTAATTAATGTATTACCATATTTATTAATTGGAGGAGCTTTATTATTCTTCTTAAACAAACAAATAGGTGCTAATAGCAAATCTATGGACTTTGGTAAGAGTAGAGCTAAACTTCAATCTGATAAAAATAAAGTAACATTTGAAAATGTTGCTGGTTTAACAGAAGAAAAAGAAGAATTACAAGAATTAATAGATTTCTTAAAAGATCCTAAGAAATTTACTAAAATGGGAGCAAGAATACCTAAAGGAGTACTATTAGTAGGTAATCCAGGTACAGGTAAAACTTTACTTGCTAAAGCAGTAGCTGGTGAAGCTAATGTTCCATTCTATTTTATAAGTGGATCTGATTTCGTTGAATTATTCGTAGGTATCGGAGCATCAAGAGTTAGAGATATGTTTAGACAAGCAAAACAAACTGCACCATGTCTTATCTTTATAGATGAAATAGATGCTGTAGGTAGACAAAGAGGTACAGGACTTGGTGGTGGACATGATGAAAGAGAACAAACATTAAACCAATTACTTACTGAAATGGATGGATTTGGTTCTAATGAAGGTATCATTATAATTGCTGCTACTAATAGACCAGATGTACTTGATCCAGCACTTTTAAGACCAGGTAGATTTGATAGACAAATTACTGTAGGACTTCCAGATAAAACTGAAAGAGAAGATATCCTAAAAGTACATGCTAAAAATAAGAAATTTGAAGATAATGTAACATTATCTAATATAGCTAAGAGAACAGTAGGATTCTCAGGAGCAGATCTAGAAAACTTACTTAATGAAGCAGCATTATTAACTGTTAGAAGAGATAAAAGTGCTATTGGCTTAACTGAACTTGATGAAGCTTATGATAGAGTTATTATGGGTCCAGCTAAGAAAACTAGACAATATACAGAAAAAGAAAAGAGAGTTGTTGCTTACCATGAAGCAGGACATGCTGTTGTGGGTATTAAACTTGATGGAGCAGACGATGTTCAAAAGATTACTATAATACCAAGAGGTAGAGCAGGTGGATATAATTTAATGCTTCCAAAAGAAGAAAAGTTCCTAGCTACTGAACATGAATTACTTGATAGAATTAGTGGATATCTTGGTGGTAGAGTAGCTGAAGAATTTATGTTTAAAGAAATAACAACAGGAGCATCAAATGACTTTGAACAAGCTACTAAGATTGCAAGAGCAATGGTTACTGAATATGGTATGAGTGAACTTGGACCAATTCAATTAGAAGAACCATCATCTAGTGTATTCTTAGGTAGAGATTATAATAAAGCACAAAACTTCTCATCAGAAATCGCATATAGAATAGATGAAGAAATAAGAAAGATAATTGATAAACAATATAAATTATCTGAAAAGATTATTAAAGAAAATAAAGATTTATTAGATTTAATTGCAAATGCTTTATTAGATAAAGAAACTTTAACTAAAGAAGAAATAGATTTCTTAGTAAAAAATAAAAGACTACCTGAAGATGGTGAAGATTTAGACAAGAAAGAAGAAAAAAAGGTAGAAAAGAAAGAAACTAAAAAGAAAGAAGACAAGTAATACTAAATTACTTGTTTTTATTTACTTTTTTTTTACATCTTTTGTTTTTATATATGTGTGTATTAAAAAATAGATGATATAATGATAATAGGTGATTATATGGATTATTATGACGAAAGAAATTCTATTATAAAAGAACATAATTCGAATGGACCACAACCAAGTCAAGATTTTATAGGCGAGAGAGATAAAAATAGAACAGATGCACAAGCACTAGCAAGTGAACATGGCTCAACATATCAAAAACCCACTCAAACATTTATTGGTGAGTTAGATCCAAATAGAACAGAAATTCAATCAATTTTAGATGAACATGGTGCAAATGTATATGCTTCAAAGGAAGATGTTTATGGTACTTCTGATGAATTAGGAATTAAAATAATGCGTGTATGTACTCTTTCAACAAGTATAGATCCTAAAATTATTCCAACTATGGTTTCAAAAATCCCTAATGAAACTTTATTTAAAATAATGTCTCAAAGATTTAAAAAAGCAGCTAATATAATGGATGATAGAGGAATAACAAAAGATAAAATAGAAGAATTAGAAAGCAGATTATTAACTGACTTTAGTATTATTTCTGCTGCAATTGAACAAGATAGAGGTTTAACTGATAAGCAAATAGATGCATCATTATATCCTGGTGCAAAACCAACTGATTTATCTGGTTTACTAAAACAATACTATATTAGTCTATTAAGCATAGATAAAGAAATTGGGTTACGTGGATTTGATGGAGAAAAAATAGTAAATGAAGAAGGTAAAGAAATTAACGCAGAAGAATATCTATCAGGTTTAAGAAAAATAGTTAAAACTAAAAATGAAATGGTTGAAGAACCATCGCATTCTATGTCTATGTAAAAAGTCATTTATATGGCTTTTTTATTTGCATCAATTTTATTAACTTTTTTAGCATTTATTATTGACTTTAAAGACCTTAAATGTTATATTATTTATGCTGATTAAAAAAAGGTTTTGCTTTAATGCAAGACTTTAATTTATATCATAAATTGAAACACCAGGAAGAGTGTTATGAAAGGAGTATGAAATATGCCTACAATTAATCAAATTGTTAGAAAAGGAAGAGGTAGTAAAACTAAAAAGAGTAAATCACCAGTTTTAAATGTTAGATTAAACAGTTTAACTAAGAAAACTAGAGAATTACCATCTCCACAAAAGAGAGGAGTATGTACTCGTGTTGGTGTTACTACACCTAAAAAACCAAACTCAGCATTAAGAAAATATGCCCGTGTTAAATTAAGTAATGGTAGAGAAATCAATGCTTATATACCAGGTGAAGGACACAACTTACAAGAACACAGTGTTGTACTAGTTCGTGGAGGAAGAGTTAAAGACTTAATCGGAGTTAGATACCATATTGTTAGAGGTACTTTAGATACTGCTGGAGTTACTGATAGAAAACAAGGTAGAAGTAAATATGGTGCTAAAAAACCTAAAAAGAAATAATAAGAAAGGAGATAATATATGAGAAAGAGACATGTATTTAGTAGAGATGTTTTAGCTGATCCTATTTACGGTTCTAAAGTTGTTACTAAATTAGTTAACAGAGTTATGTTAGACGGTAAAAGAGGAAAAGCTCAAACTATCGTATATAAAGCTTTTAATTTAGTTCAAGATAAAACTAATGAAAATGCAATGGATGTATTTACAAAAGCTATGGAAAACATTACACCAGCTATCGAAGTTAAATCAAGAAGAGTTGGTGGAGCTAACGTTCAAGTTCCAGTTGAAGTTTCTGCTACTAGAGGTGAAGCATTAGCTTTACGTTGGTTAGTTGGTGCATCTAGAGCTAGAGGTGGAAAATCTATGGCTGAAAAATTAGCAAACGAAATTATTGATGCTTCAAATGAACAAGGAGCAGCATTTAAGAAAAAAGAAGACGTACAAAGAATGGCTGAAGCTAATAAAGCATTCGCTCATTACAGATGGTAAGAAAGGAATAAAGTATGGGACGTGAATATAGTTTAGAAAACACAAGAAACTTTGGTATCATGGCTCACATTGATGCCGGAAAAACAACAACTACTGAAAGAATCTTATTCCATACACACAAAATCCATAAAATAGGTGAAACTCATGATGGTGCTTCACAAATGGACTGGATGGAACAAGAACAAGAAAGAGGTATTACAATTACTTCAGCAGCTACAACTGCATACTGGAAAGGATATAGATTAAACATTATCGATACTCCAGGACACGTTGACTTTACTGTTGAAGTATCAAGATCATTAAGAGTATTAGATGGTGCTGTTGCATTACTTGATGCTCAAGCTGGTGTTGAACCTCAAACTGAAACTGTTTGGAGACAAGCTACAGAATTTAAAGTACCAAGAATTATCTTCGCTAATAAGATGGATAAGATTGGTGTTGATTTTAATTACACATTAAAAACTATCAAAGATAGATTAGATGTTAAATATGCTCCAATTGAATGGCCAATTGGTGAAGGTCCAGAATTCGAAGGAATTATAGATCTTATCACTATGAAAGCTTATATGTATGATGGACAACCTAATGAAGAACCAAAAGAAGTTGAAATTCCAGAAAACTTAAAAGCTATTGCTGAAGAAAAGAGAGCAGAATTAATTGATGCTATTGCTGAATATGATGATGAAGTAATGGAAAAATATTTAGAAGGTGGAGAACTTTCTATAGATGAAATCAAAAAATGTATCAGAAATGGTGTATTAGCAGTTGATTTCTTCCCAGTTATGCTTGGTACTGCATATGGTAATAAAGGTGTTAAACCATTACTAGATGCTGTATTAGATTATTTACCAGCTCCAACTGATATTCCTTCAATTAAAGGAACTGATATGGATGGAAATGAAATCGAAAGACATCCTTCTGATTCAGAACCATTCAGTGCATTAGCATTCAAGGTTATGACAGATCCATTCGTTGGTAAATTAACATTCTTCAGAGTTTACTCAGGACACTTAACTAGTGGTTCATATGTATTAAACTCAAGTAAAGATGTAAGAGAAAGAGTTGGACGTATCTTATTAATGCACGCTAACTCAAGAACAGAAATATCTGAAGTATTTACAGGAGATATAGCTGCAGCTGTTGGTTTAAAAGATACTACTACAGGAAATACTTTATGTGATGAAAAGAAACCATGTATTCTTGAATCTATGGAATTCCCTGAACCAGTTATTGAATTAACAGTTGAACCAAAATCAAAAGCAGACCAAGAAAAAATGGGTACTGCATTACAAAAATTAGCTGAAGAAGACCCAACATTCAGAGCTACAACAAATACTGAAACAGGACAAACAATTATAGCTGGTATGGGTGAACTTCACTTAGATATCATTGTTGATAGAATGAGAAGAGAATTCAATGTTGAATGTAACGTTGGTGCTCCACAAGTTGCTTATAGAGAAACTATTACTCAAGCAGGAGACTGTGAAGGTAAATATATTAAACAATCTGGTGGACGTGGACAATACGGACATGTTGTTATCAACTTTGAACCAAATCCTGAAAAAGGATATGAATTCGTTGATGCAGTTGTTGGAGGAGTTGTTCCAAGAGAATATATTCCAGTAACTGATAAAGGATTACAAGAAGCAATGGAAACTGGTATTTTAGCTGGTTATCCAATGATAGATGTAAAAGCTACATTACATGATGGATCTTACCACGAAGTAGACTCATCAGAAATGGCATTCAAAATCGCTGCTTCAATGGCTTTAAAAGAAGCTAAAAACAAATGTAAACCAGTATTACTTGAACCAATCATGGATGTTTCTATAGTAGTTCCTGAAGAATATTTAGGAAACGTTATGGGAGACATTACTGCTAGACGTGGTAAACCAATGGGTCAAGAATCTATGGGTAATGCTTTAAGAATTAAAGCAATGGTACCACTTTCAGAAATGTTTGGTTACGTTACAAACTTAAGAAGTAATACACAAGGTAGAGGAACATACCAAATGCAATTTGATCATTATGAAGAAGTTCCTAAGAACATTACTGAAGAAATTATTAAGAAAAATGCTAAAAACTAGAGTAAATGCTTTAAAAACTAGTGCAAACACTTGATATTTTTTCAAAAATAAGATAAAATAATTTTGACATTAAAAGGAGGAAATAAAATGGCAAAAGAAAAATTTAATCGTTCAAAACCACATGTTAACATTGGTACAATTGGACACGTTGACCATGGTAAAACTACTTTAACTGCTGCAATCTCTAAGAGACAATCAGAAAAAGGTTTAGGTCAATTTAAAGATTATGCACAAATTGATGGAACACCAGAAGAACAAGCAAGAGGAATTACAATCAATACTGCACATATCGAATATGAAACAGATAAGAGACACTATGCACACGTAGACTGTCCAGGACACGCTGATTATGTTAAAAACATGATCACTGGTGCTGCTCAAATGGATGGAGCTATCTTAGTTATAGCTGCTACAGATGGTGCTATGGCTCAAACAAGAGAACACATCTTACTAGCTCACCAAGTTGGTGTACCTAGAATAGTTGTATTCATCAACAAATGTGATATGGTTGATGATCCAGAAATGTTAGAATTAATCGAAATGGACGTTAGAGAATTATTATCTAAATATGGATATGATGGAGATAACACACCATTCGTATATGGTTCTGCATTAAAAGCTCTTGAAGGAGATCCAAAATACGTTGAAAAAATCGATGAATTAATGGATATTATCGATGAATATATTCCAACTCCAGAAAGAGATGTTGATAAACCATTCTTAATGAGTATTGAAGACGTATTCACTATCACAGGTCGTGGTACAGTTGTTACTGGACGTGTTGAAAGAGGAAGATTAAACGTTAACGATGAAGTTGAAATCGTTGGTATTAAAGATACTCAAAAAACAGTTGCTACTGGTATCGAAATGTTCAGAAAACAATTAGATTACGCAGAAGCAGGAGATAACGCTGGTGTTTTACTACGTGGTATCAATAGAGAAGACGTAGAAAGAGGACAAGTTCTTGCTAAACCAGGATCAGTTACTCCACATACTAAATTCGAATGTGCTGTTTATGTATTAAGTAAAGATGAAGGAGGTAGACATACTCCATTCTTCACTAACTATAGACCACAATTCTATTTCAGAACTACAGACGTAACTGGTACAGTTACATTACCTGCAGGAACTGAAATGGTTATGCCTGGTGATAACGTAAACATGTCAGTAGAATTAATAGCTCCAATTGCCTTAGAAGAAGGTACTGAATTCTCAATCAGAGAAGGCGGAAGAACAGTTGGTGCTGGTAAAGTTACTAAAATTGATAAATAATTAGTAAATAAATAAAAGTGATTCAATTGAATCACTTTTTTTATGCATAAAAAAACCAGTAATTAAATTACTGGTGTATTTAACCAATCTAATATTGGACTTATTTTTTCATGAGTTCTTCTCTTACTTCTATTAATAGTTAAAGTAAACTCACCAATATATTCTTCTATATGTGCATTAAATCCTAGTTTAAATTTAGTTAATTCTAAGTATTTAGATGTTTGACTAAAGTCACCTGAAATACCATTTAAATTAAATTTATTATAACCTTCTTTATGGAATTTTTCCATTAATTGATAAATCATTAAGTGTGTTGAACAATAAGATGTATAATCTTTATCATATCCATATATTAAGAAGAATATTTCTTTATTATATTTAATAACGGCACATGAACCTATTATTCTTCCTGTAGGGAATTGTTTAAATAGGTTAGTTGCGGTAATCATATTTTGCTTATATGTATTTAGAAGCATATCTGAATGTGTTTTTCTTTTTAATATAGTATTTCTATTATTTGTATCTATATTTTCAAGTAATTCTTCATTTATTTCATTATTATTTTGTTCTTCTATTTCATATAATTTTTTAGTTTGTTCTACGAATTTAGATGTATTAAGATTTGCGAAGTATATATCAAACATATCATCTTTACCAAATATTTCATACATATCTAAATAGTAATTAAACTTTCTTGAGTGTTTATCTTTAATAAAGTCATAGAATGTCCTTATATCTTCTGCTCTTCCTTTTAATATTTCTACACCTAATTTATAAGATTTTCTTATTTTATTTCTTTTTTCTTTAGAGAAACTAGTAAATACATCTTCTTCATCAGTAAATATACTTACTGCATTCCATCTAGGTTTAATATTTTCAAAGTTTAAATTAAATCCACCATGTTCATAGCCTAATTCAATTAATTTATTATATATAGATGAATTATCTACTAAAGGAGTTATTTCACCTTTATTATCATGAGATTTATATATTAATATTGGATCTAATGTGATATACATGAAATTTCTTTTTCTTAGATATTCTTTTAATAAATTAGTAAAATTTTCTAATAATGTTATATTCTTAAAGTCTATTAAAAAACCTCTTGGGCAATAACCCCATTTATAGCCAAAAGCACCTCTTTTAACTAGTATTAATGTACCAGCGACTATTTTACCAGATTCATCTTCTAAACCTAAATAATAGTCGTTAAATTGGTGTCTATTCATAAGCATTCCATATTGTTTAGTTTGATAAAAATTTCTATATGGGAATGTTTTTTCGAATTCATCAAATTGTTCTGCCTGTAATTCTACTATTTTCATGATATCACTCCATAATAATTATATCATAACAATAAATAAAATTTAATAAAAACTATAAAACTACGTAAAAAAATAGTATAATATAATAGGAAGGTAAGATATATGAGTAAGATAAAAGATATTAAGGGTAGAGAAATATTAGATTCTAGAGGTAATCCTACAGTAGAAGTAGATGTAATACTTGATAATGGAATTATAGGTAGAGCAAGTGTTCCTTCAGGTGCATCCACAGGATCTAGAGAAGCTTTAGAATTAAGAGATAATGATAATAGATATAATGGTAAAGGTGTATTAAAAGCTGTTAATAACGTTAATACTATATTAAAAGATAATCTAATTGGTTTTGAAACTAATAAACAAAAAGAATTTGATTATAAGATGATAGAATTAGATGGTACTAAAGATAAATCTAATATTGGTGCGAATGCTATACTAGGTGTATCTGTGGCATATTTAAAAGCATGTGCACTTGATTCTAATTTACCTTTATATAAATATGTAACTATAAATTTTGGAGATAAAAAAGTTAGTGAGCCTATTCCAATGATGAATATATTAAATGGAGGAGTTCATGCTGATAATAATATAGATTTTCAAGAATTTATGATTATTCCCACAGGAAAATCTATAAAAGAAATAATTAGAAAAGGATCTGAAATATTCCATGCATTAAAGAGTATATTAAAAGAAAAAGGATTAAGTACTAATGTAGGTGATGAAGGTGGATTTGCACCTAATTTAAATAGTAATACTGAATGTTTTGATTTAATAGTAGATGCTATTACTAAAGCTGGTTATACACCTGGAAAAGATGTATTTATGGGTATAGATGCAGCATCATCTGAATTTTATAAAGATGGTAAATATAATATAGATAATAAATCTATAACTAGAGATGAATTAATTAATTATTATGAAGAATTAGTTAATAAATATCCACTTATATCTATAGAAGATCCAGTAGAAGAAAATGATTTTGAAGGATTTGCTTTAATAACAGAAAAACTAGGTAATAAAATACAATTAGTTGGTGATGATTTATTTACTACTAATAAAGAATATCTAAAAAAAGGTATAGATATGAAAGCAGGTAATGCAATACTATTAAAAGTTAATCAAATAGGTACTATTACTGAAACACTAGAAACAATAAATTTAGCTAGAGAAAACAATTATAAAACTATTATTTCTCATAGAAGTGGTGAGACAGAAGATACTACTATAGCATCTTTAGCAGTAGGACTTAATTTAGGACAAATAAAAACAGGTTCTATGTCTAGAACAGATAGAATAGCTAAATATAATGAATTAATTAGAATAGAAGAAGATTTATAATAAAATAATATTTCGTTCATATATATTAATAGGTGATAATATGGATGGAATATTTTTTTTAATATTAGCTTTCTTAACTGCATTTATTTCTATTAAACTATCTTATTATGGAGATTTACTAAGTAAACAAACTAAATTAGCATCTGCTTTTATAGGTGGTCTTATAATTGCATCAATAACATCACTTCCAGAGTTTGTAACATCAATATCTGCGGTAATAATAGATAATCCAGCTTTATCTTTTGGAGATATACTAGGATCTAATATGTTTAATATATTTGTACTTAGTATATATAATTTATATTTTTTTAAAAGAAATATTTTTAATAATAAAAATAAATATGTTTTTGAATGTTTAATATTAATAATAGAATATATTTTTATATGGTTAAACTTAAAATTTTTAACAACCCTAATACTTATACTTTTATATATAGTTTATTCTATTAAAACTATTAAAAATGTTAAAGAAGATAATAATATTAAATCCAAAGAAAAATATGTATTATTAAAGTTTATAATAAACATAATTTTATTAATAATATTAAGTATATTATTAACAATATCAGCAGATAATATAACAAGAATATATCCTGATATAGCATCTTCATCTGTAGGTGCGATATTACTTGGTATAACAACATCACTCCCAGAAGTAGTAACTACTTTTTCTCTTATTAAATTAGGTAATTATAATATGGCTATATCCAATATAATTGGATCTAATATATTTAACTTTTTAGTACTATCTATATCAGATTTCTTTGATAAAAAAAGTATATATAATCTAATAGATATATACTCTAAAATGTATTTATTTGGAGGTTTATTTATAACTATACTATTATTAATATCTTTAAAACTTAAAAATAAGTATATTTCCTATATATTATCTATAATTACTTCTATTAGTTATTTATTAGTTTGGTATTTTCAATTTAAATAAAATATGTTAAAATATATACATTGACTGGAGGAATTAAACATGGAAGTAGTTTTAATAATAGTATCAGTTCTTTTAATAACAGTAGTATTACTACAAAGTGATAAATCAGAATCAGCTTCAAATATTCTTTTAGGCGCATCATCTGAATTATTCGCAAATAGAAAAGAAAGAGGATTTGAATTATTTATTAGTCGTTTCACATTAATACTTGGAATAATATTCTTTGTAATATGTGTAATTATGTCACTTTTATAGAATAAAGACTTTTATTAAAAGTCTTTTTATTTTATAATTAAATTAGGTGAAATTTATGAGAGATAAAGTTCTAGATTTATTAAAAAATAGTACTAAAGCATTAGATTTATTAGAAATATCTAATAATTTAAATTTAGATTCTGTTAGTGAAATGACATCTTTAATGGACACACTTAATTCTTTAGAAGAAGAATTAAAAGTATATAAAACTAAAAAAGATAAATATATATTGTTTGAGAATAGTCATTTATTAATAGGTAAAATACATATTAATAAAAAGGGTTTTGGTTTTGTTACTGTGGAAAACTATGAAGATGATTTTTATATAGATGAAAAGAATATAAATTATGCTTTAAATAATGATATTGTTGTTATTGAAGAAATTAAGTCTAGTGGTAAAAAAGATGAAGCTAGAGTAGTAAAAGTATTAAAGAAAGAAAATAATATTGTTATTGGAGAATACATGCTTAAAAATAATAAACCATATTTTAAATTAGATGATTCTAAATTAAAAATGGATATTATTTTAGATAAAGAAGATATAGATAAATTAATGCCTGGTAATAAAGTACAAGTATATATTGATAAAGAATTAGGTAAGAATAAATACTTAGGTAAAATTAAAAGAATTATAGGTCATAAAAATGATCCAGGAGTAGATATATTATCTATTGTATATAAATATGATATAAATGATACTTTTAGTGATAAAGTAATGGAAGAAGTTAATGATATTCCCACTAGCGTTCTAGAAGAAGACAAAGTAAATAGGAATGACTTAACTAATGAGAAAATATTCACAATAGATGGTGATGATACTAAAGATATAGATGATGCGGTTAGTATTAGTAAAAAAGGTGATAATTATATCCTTGGAGTACATATCGCAGATGTATCTTATTATGTTAAAGAAGGAACAGAACTTTATAAAGAAGCATTAGATAGAGGAACATCAGTATATTTAGTAGATAGAGTTATACCTATGCTTCCACATAAATTAAGTAATGGTATATGTTCACTTAATCCTAATGAAGAAAGATTAGCTGTTTCATGTGTAATGGAAATTAATCCAAAAGGTAAAGTAGTAGACTATGATATATTCCCAAGTATAATTAAATCAAGAAAACAAATGACATATAATAATGTTAATAAGGTTTTAGATGGAAATGCACCAGAAGATTATAAAGAATTTGAAGATGATTTAAAATTGATGTTTGAATTATCTACAATCTTAAGAAATGATAAATTATCTAGAGGATATCTAGATTTTGATGCTAAAGAAGCTAAGATTATATGTGATGAAAAAGGAAAACCAATAGAAATTAAATTAAGAGAAAGAGGTAAGGGTGAAAATCTTATAGAAGATTTTATGATTATCGCAAACGAAACAGTTGCATCTCATCTTTATAATTTGGAATATCCATCAATCTACAGAGTACATGAACTTCCTGATGATAAAAAAATAAATGAATTTATTAATGCACTAGCACTTTTAGGTATAGATATTAAAGGTGATAGAAATTATTCTAATCCATTAAAATTAAAGAAGATATTAGATGTACTTAGAGATAGAGAAGACTTTGATGTACTTTCTAATTTATTACTTAGATCACTTAGAAAAGCTGAATATAAAGCTGAAAACTTAGGTCATTATGGTTTAGCATCTAAGTGTTATACGCATTTTACTTCTCCAATTAGAAGATTCCCAGATACTACAGTACATAAATTATTAAGAGAATATTTATTTAATGAACCAAATCCAAATAAGTTAAATGAACTTATTGATAAATATAATACTGTTTTACCATCTATCGCAGAACATTCTTCACTAAAAGAAAGAAATGCGATAGAATGTGAAAGAGATGTTGATGATATGAAGATGGCTGAATATATGGAAGGTCATGTAGGAGAAGTATTTGATGGTATAATAGATTCTATTATGAATTTTGGTATGTTTGTAGAACTAGATAATACTATTGAAGGATTAGTAAGTCTACAATCATTAAAAGATGATTATTATATATTTAATGATTCTAATAATACTTTAGTAGGTAAAAATAGAGGTAAAATATATAAAATAGGTGATAAAGTAAAAGTTAAATTAATAATGGCATCAAAAGAAAATAGCATGATAGACTTTGAAATAGTAGAAGGTGATAAAAATGGAAATACTAAATAGAAAAGCAAGATTTGATTATGAAATATCAGATACTTTAGAAGCTGGTTTAGTTCTAACAGGTAATGAAATTAAATCTATTAGAAAAGGATCTTGTAATTTAAAAGACAGTTATATAAATATAAAAGATTATGAAGCATATATACTTAATATGCATATAACTAATTATGATAAAGCTGTATTTAAAGAAGAAGAGACTAGAACTAGAAAGTTACTTCTAAATAAATCAGAAATATTAAAATTAAATGATAAAGTATCTATAAAAAGATTTACTATTGTTCCATTAAAACTATATTTCAAAAATGGAAAAGCAAAACTAGAAATAGGAGTTGCTAAAGGTAAACATACTTATGATAAGAAAGAATCTATAAAAGAAAGAGATATAAAAAGAGAAACTGATAAAGCATTAAAGGGAAAGTATTAATTTGACTTTTCCTTTAATTTGTATATAATTATAAAGACGGGGCTGTAATTGGTTTCGACAGGGAAATTAAGTACTAAACTGCAAGTAGAAGTGACGCTATAAGTCTAAACAAAAATAAACGCAAACAAAGTTAAATCTGCATTTGCTCCACTATTTAGTGCTAGAGCTTTTGCCTAATTATTAGGAAATGCAAGCTTTCTTTCTTCTAGTTCTTGCCTGGAATTAAGAAGGTTCGATTTTAGCAAGATATATTATTATTTCTCCTTAGAGTAATAATGAATCTTTATAAGGATTACTAATTTATCGATTGTTAGTTATTATATAAATTAGGACATTTACTAACTAACTAAACTTGTAGATGTTTTTTATAAGATTTCTTTGGACAGGAGTTCAACTCTCCTCAGCTCCACCAAATGAATATTAAGGACCATATGGTTCTTTTTTTGTGTTATAATTGTTATAGGTGATAACATGAAGAAAAAGAATAATGATGTAGATGTTATGGTTGGATATGGAGAATTTTCTACATTTGTCAAAGCTAAAAAGGGTGATAAAGTTATGATCAGATATGGTAATATCATTGAAGCAGGTTTAACACCTGAAGAAGAAAAACAAAGATTAGAAGATGAAGTAGATGATATTATTTATAGTAAGCCTGTTGCTTTTGTTAAAAAACTAAAAAGAAAAATAAAGAACCTTTAGGTTCTTTTTTAATAAATGAAATATGTTATAATTAAAATATATATAGTTTAAGTTTTATTTAAGATTATAAATATATAATTAATTAAAAGGTGATATTATGAAAATATTAATAATAGAAGATGAATATAATTTAGCAGATGCGATATCTAGTATGTTAAAGTCTAAAAAATATAGTGTTGAAATTAGAACTAATGGCTCTGATGGATTAGATGAAGCATTAACAGATGTATATGATTTAATAATATTAGATGTTATGCTTCCAGAAATGAATGGGTTTGAAATACTAAAGGAATTAAAAGAAGAAAATATTAAATCTAAAGTATTAATGTTAACAGCAAAAAATACTATAGATGATAAGATGCAAGGATTTAATAATGGTGCGGATGATTATTTAACTAAACCATTTCATATGGAAGAATTACTCGCAAGAGTAAATGTCCAATTAAGAAAGAATAATACAGAGGATAATGAAATAATGAAATTGGGAGATATCATTCTTAATATAAAAAGTATGGAATTATCCAATATTAATGAAAAAAATAAAGTTAAGGTTATTGGTAAAGAATTTCAATTACTTGAATTATTTATGAATAATCCGAATAGAGTAATGGAAAAAGAACAAGTGTTTCTAAAAATTTGGGGATATGATACTGAATGTGATATTAATACTTTAGAAGCATATATCTCATTTATTAGAAAAAAATTAAAACTAATTAAATCTAAAATAAAATTAAAAGCAATTAGAAATATGGGATATGTATTGGAGGTAGAAAATGAAAAAACTAATGATTAAAGTATTCTTAGTAATATTTTTATTATTTACTATTTTTACCTTTATATTATTTAGTGCTTCTGTAGTTAGAGGATATCTTGAAAGAAAAAAATCCATAAATGAAATATTAACAAAATTACCTAAGTCATTTGATACTAAGACTATTAATAATGGTGAATTTAATGATGAATTAAATAATAAAGGGCCAAATGAATTTGATAGAAAGATATTCTTAGATTCTACAATATATACTATAGTATTAGATGAAAATGGTAATTATGAAGGTGTTATTAATCATACTAATAATGAAGAAATAAATGAAAAAGAAATTGAAAAAATTGCTAATAATATAATCAAAACACATAAAGAAAAATTATATATAGGTAATTTATATACAAGTAGATATTCATATTATTTTACTATGGATAATACTTTGATAATAATGGATAATTATGAAGTTAATACTATATTAATAAATGAATTTATGAATAATTTAATAATGCTTGCAATATGTGAATTAATTATTGCTATGATATCTAATTTATTAACTGTATGGATAACTACTCCAATAAAAAATTCATTTGAAAAACAAAAAACATTCGTAGCTGATGCATCTCATGAATTAAAAACACCATTATCTGTTATTTTGGCTAGTTGTGATGCATACGAAAATGATCATGATGATAAATGGGTAAAAAATATAAGAAATGAATCTGAAAGAATGACTAAATTAGTAAGAGAATTATTAGATCTTGCTAAAACAGAACAAGAACAAGATTTAATATTATCTAAGAATAATTTATCTAATATAGTAGAAAGTTCTATATTAACATTTGAAAGTTTATTTTATGATAATAAAATTAAATTAAAATATGATATTAAACCTGATATATACCTACATTGTAATGAAGATTCTATTATAGAATTAATGAGTATATTAATAGATAATGCGATTAAGCATTCTAATAAGGATGGAAAAGTAATAGTTAATCTATATAAAAAGAATTGGCAAATAGTATTAGATGTAAAAAATACAGGGGAACCTATTAAAAAAGGTGAAGAAGAAAAAATATTTGAAAGATTTTATAAATCTGATACTTCAAGAAATAGAAATAGTGATAACTATGGTTTAGGACTTGCGATTGCTAAGAATATAGTTACTAAACACCATGGTATAATAAGTGCTTTTTCTACTAAAGACTATACTACCTTTAGAGTAGTTTGGAATCAAAAATAAAAATTTTTGATTCTTTTTTTATTTTTTCAGTTTTGTTTCAGTTTGGGCTGATATACTTTAATTGTAAACAAGAAAAGTAGAAAAGAATTGTTTACAAAATATGCATTTTAAATAATCATATATATAAAATTTACATTGAAAGGTCGTGATAAATGTTAATACACACTAAGGCACACTAAAAAAAGACAATAACAATTTATAAATTTTAAATAAGTAATAATAAACATGAGACATACTTCTCCTATTTCTATTATTTACTATATCTATATTCTAAATATGTTTATTATTATTTGATATATTTTTTTAAAACGATAAGGTAATATACTAACCTACATTATTACCTAGTACTAAAAAAACAGTAGTTATCTACTGTTTTTTAATATTCTATTTTATCAGTTTTATTTTTATAATCATTAAATACTTTTATAGTTTCATCTCTATCTATTTGATTTAATTCTAATCTATTATCCATATTATTAATATAGTCATATATATAATCATCTCTAAAACCAATATCAGCTGCATCTTCTTTAGTATTACCATAATATATTTTATTAATATTAGACCATATTATTGCGGATAAACACATTGGACATGGAAAGCATGTTGTATATATTTCACATCCACTTAAATCATATGTATTTAATGTTTTACATGCTTCTCTTATTGCAGCTATTTCAGCATGCATAGTTGGATCATTAGAACTAATAACTTGATTAGATCCTTTTGCAATAATTTTACCATCTTTAACGATACATGCACCAAAAGGTCCACCATTATTTGTAGTTAAATTTTCCTTTGCTAAATCATTAGCTATTTTCATATACTCATTCATGTTATCACCTATCATAATTATACCATAATTTACAAAAATACATAAAAAACACTATATTTTATGGTAAAATGTTAATGGCAGTTGACAAATTTCAAAGGCAACTATATAGAACGCAACCGCTAGAAAGGATATAATTGATCATGAAAGAGGTGAAAAATATGGCAATCGGAAACAGATTGTATAATTTAAGAAAGGAAAAAAATATTTCGCAAGAAGAACTTGCAAACGCTCTTGATGTATCAAGACAAACTATATCTAAATGGGAGACTGGTGAATCAACTCCAGACTTTAATAAGATATGTCCATTGTGTGAATACTTTGGAATTACAACTGATGAATTAATCTCAGGAAAACAAAATATAATTGAAGCTAAGAAAGAGAATAAGAAAAATAAATTTGCTAGAAATTTAGCAATATCTATTGGATTATATATATTCTCATTAGTAATAATAATTTTATTCTCAGCAGCATTTGATCAACCAATAATAGGTGTATGTCTATTCTTTACTATAATAGCAATAGCAACAGGTTTAATTATTTATTCTGGAATAGTATATGGTAAAGATAAAGAGGAAGAAGAAAAAGAAGAAAAGAAAAAAAGTAACTCTACATTAAAAGGAGTAATGAGTATAGTAGATATTCTAGGTGTAATTGTTTATTTATTAGTTAGTTTCATAACTGGTGCTTGGCATATTACATGGATTATCTTCTTAGCAGTAGGATTAGTAAATGCAATTATTAAATTAATCTTTGGATTAAATGATAATGATAATTGTACTTGTGAAAAATGTGAATGCAAGAAAGAGAGTGAAGAAGATGAATAAGGGAATAACTATTACATTAATAATTCTATTAAGTATATTATTAGTAGGTGTTATAGGAGGAATGATCTTCCTAATGAATACTAATATAGATTTTAGTTCTATAAATATAGGAATATCTAGTCAAAGTAAAAAATTAGTTGAAGAAAAAGAAATTACTAATATTAAAGATTTTAATATAGAATCTGAAGTCGCAGATATTTATATAGAAAATAGTGAATCATCAAATATTAAAGTTGAATTATATTCTGATGATGCTTCTGAATATGAAATAACTGAATTAGATAATCAAATAAAAGTAGTATTAAAAGATAAAAGTACAGTTAAATTATTTAAGAAAACTCCAGTAATTAAAATATATGCTCCTAAAACATATAATAAATTATTTAGTATTAATGAAAGAACAGGAGATATAAAATTAGCAGAATTTGAAAAAGCTGATTTAGATATTAATTTAACTACTGGTGATACAGAAGTTAAATTAATTAATGATGTTAATATTAAATTTACAACAGGAGATATAGAAATAGAAAAAGGTAATAATGTTAAGTTAGATGGTAGAACAGGAGATATTAAAGTAGGTACTGTTAAATCATTAACTAGTAAAACTACAACAGGAGATGTTAATGTAGATGTAGTTGATACTATTAAAACTGAAGTAACAACAGGAGATATAGAAATTAATACTATTAATAATTCATGTACTTTAGAATCAACAACAGGAGATATAGAAATAGGTACTGCTACTATAAATAAAAATTCAAAAATAACTTCTGGTACAGGAGATGTTAAAATTGGTAGTACTAAAAAATGTTATGTAGAAGCTAAGACTAAACTTGGTGATACAAATGTTAATAATAATGATAGAAAGAGTGATATTATATTAACAATTACTTCAAGAATAGGAGATATTAAAGTTAATTATTAATATCTCTTTTTTTATATTTTTATTTATGTTAGAATAATATATTGTAGAGGTTAGATATGAAGAATATAAGAAAACTATTACTTTTATTTATATTATTATTTATACCATTTAATGTATTTGCTGATGAAATAAATATTAATTCTACTAATGCAGTAATGATTAACTTAAATAATAATAAGATTATATATGAAAAAAATAAAGATGATGTAATTAATGTTGCTAGTATGCAAAAGATAATGACTGCTATAGTAGCAATTAAAAAAGTAGATAATTTAGATGAATCTTTTACTTTAGATTATGGTTTATTTGATTATTTAGATCCAGAATTAGTAATGGTAGGATTTGAAGGTGGAGATACAGTTACATATAATGATTTATTATATGGAACATTATTAAAATCAGGTGGAGATGCTGCATATGCTTTAGGTATTAAGATATCTGGTTCTGAAGAAGAATATGCTAAATTAATGAATGAACAAGCAAAAGAATTAAATTTAAATAATAGTAATTTCGTTAATACTACAGGTTTAGATATAGAAGGACAATATTCCACAGTAAATGATATAGCAATTTTATTAAAATATAGTTTAAATAATAATAAATTTAAAACTATATTTAGTACTAAGGAATATACTACTACTAATGGATATTATGAATTTAAAGGACCAATTGCTAAAGCTAATGATTTAGATATGCCTTATTTTAAAGGAGGTAAAACAGGATTTACTGATTCTGCTGGAAGATGTCTTGCTTCTTATGCTGAAAAAGATGGAGTTAGTTATTTATTAGTAACTGCAGGTGCTCCTGATGAAATAGATAATTCTAATTATTTAGATCATAAAACTTTATATGAATACTTTATGAATAATTATTCATTTAAGACTGTTGTTAGTGACGGAGATATTATTGATAAGATTAATACTATATATGATGATGAAGTAGTATTAGAAGCTAAAGAAGATGTTGAATTATATTTAAAAAATGATATAGATATTGATGATTTAGATATATATTATAAAGGTAAAACTGAATTAGATAGATCAATTAAAGAAGGAGATAAGATAGGTAAGTTTTATGTAGAATATGATGGAGAAGTACTATATAAAACTGATGTATTATCACCTATGACAGTTAAGTTTAAATTAAGAACCCCTTATAAAATAATATTAGGATTAGTAATATTATTAATAATAATTAGATTATTATCTAAAAAGAAGAGAAGAAGAAGAAAAAGAAGAATTAGATATTGAAAAATATTGATATTAATGATAAAATGTCTATAGAATAAGAAAGAGGTTAGGTCTATGAATGATTTTTTAGAAAAAGCAATGTTATTTATAAACGAAAATACAATGTTATTAATTGGTATTTGTATATTTTTAATACTAGTATTAATTGGTTATTTAATTGATAACTCTATTAAAACTAGAAAATTAGAAAAAGAAGAAATGAAAAAAGCTATTGAAGAAGAAAATAATAAAGAAGTAGCTCCAATAGTACCAGAAGTAGCAGAAACTGCTATAGAAGCTACTCCAGTAGTAGAAAAAAAAGAAATTGAAAGAGCCCCTGAAGATGTAAAAGTTGAAATAGTTACTGAACCTGTAGTTGAAACACCTGTAGAACCAGTTGCTGAACCAGTGGTTGAAACTCCAGTAGTAGAAGAACCAGTAGTTACTCCAGTAGAACCAGTAGTTGAAACTGAATCTATGGAAGATTTATTAAATAAAGATTTCTCTAAAAATGCAGAAGTAGTTAATAATTTAACTGATACACAAATTATTAAACCAGTAGAACCAGTTGTTCAACCAGAAATAGTTGAAACACCAGCACCTGTTGTAGAAGAACCAGCTCAAGAAGAAAAGAAATCTCCATATAAATCTAATAGCAAATTATCTGATATTTTAGCTAAAAAGAAAGAAAATGCTAAACCAAAATTAGAAACAACACAAGATTTTAGTGATGAACTTGATAGAATATTAAACAAGTTAAATGAAGAAACTCCTAAAACAGATAATTCAATAGATTTAGAAGAAGAAATTAATAATAGATTTTAAGAAGAAAAGTTGTATAACTTTTCTTTTTTTTATGGTAAAATATTTTTAATTGAAATGGGTGATACTGTGAAAAGATATACTAAAGAAGAATTAATAGGGCAAAAACTATTAGTAGGTATCAAAGATAAAGAGATTACCTCTGGTGTAGAAAAACTAATACAAAAATATAAAGTAGGTGGATTTATACTATATAGAGATAATTATGATACTTATGAAGAAATGATTATTATAATTAAAAAATTAAAAGAATTAAATAGGGTTAATAGAATACCTTTATTAATATGTGTTGATCAAGAAAATGGTGTAGTTAATAGATTACCTGAAGAATTTCATAGAATTAAAAATGCATTAGCATCTTCAATATGTGATGAAGATACTATTAAAGAAATAGGTGATATTACATCTGAAATATTATATAGATCAGGTGTTAATATGAATTTTGCACCCACACTTGAAATATATAATGAAAATATATCTAGTTCTATAGGTAATAGATGCTTTGGTAAAGATTCTGATACAGTTATTAGAAATACTAAGATTATAATGAATGAATCTATTAATAATAAAGTAATACCAGTTATTAAACATTTCCCTGGTTTAGGTAAAATAAAAATAGATACACATCTATTCTTACCAACTTTAAATAGAATAGGTAAAGAAGATATAAAACCATTTATAGAATTAATAAAAGAAAAAGCACCATGTATATTACTTGGTCATGTAGTAGTAAAAAGTAAATCTAAAAAACCAGCTAGTTTATCTAAAAAGATGAATACTGAATTAAGAGATAAATATAAATTTAAAGGTATTACTATTACAGATGATTTAAAAATGAGATCAGTAAGATATAGATATGGTAGATTAAAAGCAGCAGTATATGCTTTAAAAGCAGGTAATGATATAATAATGTTTAATTATCCATATAAAAGTGAATTAAGAGTAATTAAAGAATATTATGAATTATATAAAAAATATGAAGATGATATAAAGAAAAGTGCTAAAAAGATAATTAAATTAAAAGAAGAATATGAAATTAATGATAATGATTTTATTGAATTAACTGATAAAGAAATTAAAGATTATAATAAAAGAATTGATAAAGTTAATAAAAAAATATTAAAACTAAATAACATAGATATGTAGGAGGTTTGGATGGAATATTTAGTTCAAAAAACAGAAGGTGGTTATTACATTAGTAATATAGACCCTCAAATAATAACGAAAGAAAAAAATGGTAAATCTGATAAGATATTACTAGAATGGGAAGAAGAGGAAAGAAAAGATACATTAAAAGCATTTTTTTCTAGTACCAAGAGAGATTTTAGAAGAATTGTTAGTGATTATGAAAATGGTATTAATACACAAGATATGATTAGTAGCTTATTAGATGAATATCAATTAGATGAATCTATGATTATGAATTTATATAATAATAAATCTATATCTTTAAAAGAAAAAATATATTTATTAAAAAAGAATGCTAAATCTAAGAAAGACCAATTTAAGTTATTAGAAAAAATAACAAATGATAGAGAACAAGTAATGAAATTAATTTTAAAAAAATAATGGAGGATATATGGAAGAACATCTAGTAGAATCACATTTATATGGTTATTACACTAGTACTGATGATGTAGAAAATATAGAAGAATATTGTGAAGAATGTGGAGATCATGATAGAGTAATACTTTCTTATGAAGAAGGAAAATTAATCCCAGAATTAGGTCGAATGTTTTCATCTATTAAAATGGATATACCTATAATAAATAGAGATATTTCAATGGGATTAACTATGTCAGAAGTATATCAAAATATAAGATATGCTTATTATGAAGATATGCTTTTTATAGATAATTTACTTGAATCAGAAGTAATAGAAGAAAAAGATAAACCATATTTAATAAAAAGAGTATTACTATCTAAAAAAAGACAATTAAATATATTAGATAAATTAAATGATAAAAAGCATGAAAAGAAAATATATAAATTAAAAAAATAAGTATTTAACTTATTTTTTTATTGCTTTATGGGGGATTTTATATTTTTTTCGCGTATATAATGTATGGAGGAAAATATATGAAATACTATGGCCAAATAAAAGAAAACTTATTAAAGTGCGAAATATATGATAAAGTTAAAGACTATTCTAAAAATCAAAACAGAGTAAAAGTATATTTCAAAATAGGCGAATTACTTAGTAAAGCTGGAAGAGAATATGGTAAAAGCATAATAAACCAATAAGCTAATAAACTAAAAGTAGAAATAGGAACAAAATATAATGAAAGAACATTGAGAAGAATAAGACAATTTTATGATAAATTTAATAACATAAAATGGTCCACGTTGTGGACCAAATTGAGTTGGAGTCATTACCGTGAAGTTTTATCACTAAAAAATATAAATGAAATAATATATTATTTGAATGAATGTGAAAATAAAAATCTTACAATAAAAGAACTTCAAACTAAAATAAAAAATAATGAATATGCTAGACTGCCAAACGATACAAGAAATAAATTAATTAATAGAGAACAATTACAATTAAGTGATTTAGTTCCAGAACCGATAATTATAAAAAACAATTCTTTAAAAAATGATATATCCGAATATACTTTGAAGAAATTAATACTAGATAATTTAGATATTTTTTTAAAACAATTGGGTAGTAATCATACTTATGTTGGTAACGAATATCCTATAAAACTGGGAGATAGATATAACTATATAGACTTATTACTATTTAACATTGAATATAATTGTTATGTAGTAGTAGAACTAAAAGTAACTGAATTAAAAAAAGAACATATAGGTCAAATAGAAGTATATATGAATTATATAGATAATAATCTTAAAAGAATAAACCATAATAAAACTATAGGTTTAATAATAGTAAGAGAAAATAATGAATATATAATTAAATATTCTTCTGATGAAAGAATAATTGCTAGAGAGTATAGGTTAATTTAAATAGTTCCCTCATTGGGAACACTTTTATAATTAATTTATTACACCTTGTTTTTTTATTACCATTTTGGTAATATATTTTTAGTTATAAAGAGGTGATATTATGGATAAATTTAAATTAGTTTCACCATATGAACAAAAAGGAGATCAACCTAAAGCTGTAAAAGAACTTGTTCAAGGAATAAATGAAGGTAAAAAAGAACAAGTTCTTTTAGGTGCGACAGGTACTGGTAAGACTTTTACTATTGCAAATGTTATTAATGAAGTTAATAAACCAACATTAGTACTTGCTCACAATAAAACTTTAGCAGGTCAATTATATTCAGAATTAAAAGAATTATTCCCTGAAAATAGAGTAGAATATTTCGTATCATATTATGATTACTATCAACCAGAAGCATATGTACCATCTTCTGATACATATATAGAAAAGGATGCTTCTATTAATGATGAAATAGATGAATTAAGACATTCTGCAACAGCATCTTTAATATCTAGAAATGATGTTATAGTAGTCGCATCAGTATCTTGTATATATGGTTTAGGGGATAAAGAAGACTATATAGAAGGTACTTTAACTCTAAGAGTAGGAGAAACTATAGATAAAAATGACATATTAAAGAAATTAGTAGATATATTATATGAAAGAAATGATATGGATCTTGTTAGAGGTACTTTTAGATCTAAAGGAGATACTATAGAAGTAGTACCAGCTTATTCTAAAACTAAAGGTTATAGAATAGAGTTATTTGGTGATGAAATAGAAAATCTAATAGAATTTGATACTGTAACAGGTCAAATTCTAGAAAGAAAGAAAACTATAACAATATTCGCAGCATCTCACTTTGTAACTACAGAAGACAAAATTAAAAGAGCATGTCAAACTATAAGAGAAGAATTAAATCAAAGACTAGAATTTTTTAAAAAGAATAATAAACTATTAGAATTACAAAGACTAAGTGAAAGAACTAACTATGATTTAGAATTATTAAGTGAAACTGGTTTTTGTAAGGGTATAGAAAACTATTCTAGACATTTTACTAATAGAAAAGAAGGGGAAGCACCTCCTACTTTAATAGATTTCTTCCCGGAAGATTTCCTTTTAGTAGTAGATGAATCTCACGTAACACTTCCACAAGTTCGTGCGATGTATAATGGAGATAGACAAAGAAAATCTGTATTAGTAGAATATGGTTTTAGATTACCTAGTGCTTTAGATAATAGACCACTTAAATTTGAAGAATTTGAATCTAAACTAAACCAAACTATTTATGTATCTGCAACTCCAGGTGATTATGAACTTGAAAAAGTTAATAATCATGTTGTTGAACAAATAATTAGACCAACTGGATTATTAGATCCAGAAATAGAAGTTAAACCATCATTAAATCAAATAGATGATTTAATCTATCAAATAAAAGAAAGAATTAAAAAGAATGAAAGAACTTTAATAACTACTTTAACTATTAGAATGAGTGAAGAATTAACTGCATACTTAAAAAATGCTGATATAAAAGTAGCTTATCTACATAATGAAATACAAACATTAGAAAGAATACAAATAGTACATGATTTAAGAACAGGTAAATATGACTGTGTAGTAGGAGTAAACTTACTTAGAGAAGGTATTGATATACCAGAAGTATCTTTAATAGCTATTTTAGATGCTGATAAACAAGGTTTCTTACGTAGTACTAGATCATTAATACAAACTATAGGTAGAGCAGCTAGAAACTCAAATGGTAAAGTTATAATGTATGCTGATACTATGAGTGAATCTATGGATGAAGCAATAAAAGAAACTTATAGAAGACGTGAAATCCAAATGAAATTTAATGAAGAACATGGTATTACACCAACTACTATTAAAAAACCAATTATGGATGTAATTAGAAATAAAGATAAGAATTTAAGTACTAAGCCAACATCATCAATGTCTAAGAAAGATAGAGAAAAAATAATGAAAGAAATAGAAAATGAAATGATGAAAGCAGCTAAAGAATTAGACTTTGAAAGAGCTACAGAACTTAGAGATATATTATTTGAAATGAGAAGTGAATAACTTCTCATTTTTTATGTTATAATTATAATGGGTGATAATTATGAATTATAATAAAATAGTAGTCGCAGGTGGAGGAGTACTTGGTAGTCAAATAGCATTTCAATGCGCTTACTGTGGATTAGATGTAACTATATTAATAAAGGATGAAAACTCTATAGAAGAAATAAATAATAAATTAAATAAATTACATGATACTTATATTAATACTATTAATAACATGAATAAAGATAATATTGCTAGAGGTATATCAGATATTAATAGTTTTAATAAAGAAGAATGTATTAATAAAACTAATAATGCTTTAAATAATATTAAGATTGAATCTAATCAAGCTAAAGCATTAGAAGATACAGACTTATTAATTGAATCGATCACAGAAATACTAGATGTTAAAAGAAAATTCTATGAAGAAATATCTAGTAAATTAAATGATAAAACTGTAATAGTAACTAATTCTTCTACTTTATTACCATCTAGTATGGCTAAATATACTGGTAGAGAAGATAAATTCTTATCTATGCATTTTGCTAATAGTATATGGAAAAATAATATAGTAGAAATAATGGGTCATGATAAGACAAATGAAATATATTATGATGAAATATCTAAATTTGCTGAAAAAATAAATATGATTCCATTACTTGCTAAAGAAGAAAAATCAGGATATATACTTAATTCAATGTTAGTGCCATTCTTATTAAGTGCTATGGACTTACTTGCAAATAAAGTATCTGATGTTGAGACTATAGATAAAGCATGGACATTAGGTACAGGAGCACCTAACGGACCATTCCAAATACTTGATATAGTAGGATTAGAAACTGCTAAAAATATAGTTGAACAATATCAAAAAGTACCTAATATATTAGATCCATTATTTAAGAAAATGATGTTACCATATAATTATGATGAAATGTTAAGAATATTAAATGGATATATAGAACAAGGTAAACTAGGTAAATCATCAGGTGAAGGATTTTATAAATATAATTAAAAAACAGATGTAATAATTACATCTGTTTTCTTATTTTTGCATATCTCAACACATCTTCTTTTTGCTCTTTATTTAATTGATTATATATATTTAACATTTCTGAATTTATATCTTTGTTTATGTTCATTAATGGATTATCAGTCCTATCTAGTAAATAATCAACTGATACTCCTAAAAAATCTGCTATTTTTATTAATGTTTCTGCGCTAGGCATTGCCTTTCCACTTTCATAAGCGCTTATTGTTTCTTGTGAAACTTCAGCTGCTATAGATAATCTTATTTGTGTAATCCCCTTTTCATTACGATAATTCTTTAAATTTTTCATACTACTTTACTACCTTTACTACTATACCCCTATAATTATTTTACAAAAAGTATTTGTATATTTTAGATATATGTTCTATAATTAGTATAGATACAATCTATATACAATATACATAATATTTATATAGATTGAGAAAGGAGTAGTAATATGGAAGAAAACACTAAATTTTGTAAGCATTGCGGTGAAAAAATTCCTTCAGATGCAGTAATTTGTACTAAATGCGGTAGACAAGTTGAAGAAGTTAAGAAAAGCGGAAACGATCAAATAGTTATTAATAACAACAATAATGCAGTAGCTAATGCGACTGCAATAGCTTCAGGTGGAAGAAGAGAAAGAGCTTTAAATAAGTGGGTTGCATTTTTCTTATGTCTATTTTTAGGTTGTTTTGGTTCTCATAAGTTTTATGAAGGTAAAACTGGTATGGGAATTTTATATTTATTTACAGCAGGATTGTTTGGTATTGGTGTAATTATAGACTTAATAATAATTATTTTCAAACCAAATCCTTACTATGTATAAAAAGACTAAAGGAGAAATATGAAAGATAAAAAGAATTCTAATATAATTGCTATAATAGGTTTTATTTTTTCGATTTTATCAATTCCAACACTTGGATTAATTTCAATTGTTGGTCTTATACTATCAATTGTTGGATTAGCTTTAAGTAAAAAATATAATAATCCATTAAAAGGATTATCTATTTCAGGTATTGTTATATCATCAATAATGTTAATAGTTTTCTGGGCTTTTTTTATTAGTTATTTAAATTCACCTGCAGTGCCGGCTGATTATACATCAAATAAATCAACAAATGCTTCTTCTACATCATCAACTTCTGATACTAAAAAGGTAAAAGAATATGTTGTGCCTGATTTTTCAACTATGACAGAAAGTGAAGCAAATACATGGTGTAAGACTAATGGTGCTAATTGCTATATTTTTTCTGATTATAGTGAGGAAGTTGAATCAGGTCATTTAATTGAACAAGGTTTAGAACCTGGGGCAACAACAAAAAATGATGTATCAGTAATAGTCAAATATTCATTAGGGCATAAAGAAACATTAGGTGAAAGTAATGCAATAAAAAAAGGTAAAGATTATTTAAGAGTAATGGCATTTTCAAGAGATGGACTAATCAGACAATTAGAATATGAAGGATACTCAACAGAAGAAGCAAATTATGCTGTTGATAGATGCGGCGCTGACTGGAATGAACAAGCTGGTAAGAAAGCAAAAGAATATATAAGTGTAATGGCATTTTCTAGAGAAGGGTTAATTAATCAATTAGAGTATGAAGGTTTCACATATGAACAAGCTGTTTATGGTGTAACTCAAGTAGGATATTAATATTCTTAAAAAATACAATCTGTTCGATTGTATTTTTTCTATTCTTTTTGGTATAATATCAAATGTTTGGAAGTGATATTATGAACGACAAAATAATTATTAGAGGAGCAAGAGAGAATAATCTTAAGAATATAGATATCGATTTACCTAAAAATAAGTTAATTGTTATGACTGGTGTTTCTGGATCTGGTAAATCATCTTTAGCATTCGATACAATATATGCGGAAGGTCAAAGAAGATATGTTGAAAGTCTAAGTAGTTATGCTAGACAATTTTTAGGTGTGTCTGAAAAACCAGATGTAGATTCAATTGAAGGATTATCTCCTGCGATAAGTATAGATCAAAAGACTACTAATAATAATCCTAGATCTACTGTGGGTACAGTTACTGAAATATATGATTATTTAAGATTATTATTCGCAAGAATAGGTGTTCCTTATTGCCCTAATCATAATATACCTATTAAGAGTCAAACTATTGAAGAAATGACTAATAAAATAATGAATTTAGATGAAGGTACTAAGATAATGATATTATCTCCAGTATGTCATGGAGAAAAAGGTACTCATCAAGATTTATTAGATAACTTAAGAAGAGAAGGTTTCTCTAGAGTTAGAATTAATGGTGAAATAAGAGATTTAAGTGAAGAAATAAAACTAGATAAAAATACTAAAGATAATATAGATGTAGTTGTAGATAGATTAATAATTAAAGATGGAATTAGAAGTAGATTATTTGAATCTATTGAAACAGGTATTAAACTATCTAAAGGTAAAATAGTAATAGATGTAGTAGGTGACAAAGAAATAGTAATGAGTGAAAACTATGCTTGTCCATATTGCGATTATTCTTTACCGGAGTTAGAACCTCGTATTTTTAGTTTTAATGCACCTTATGGAGCATGTCCTGAATGTAAGGGTTTAGGATTTAGAGATAAAATAGATTTTGATTTAATTGTACCTGATAAATCTAAATCATTAAATCAAGGTGCGATTGTGCCATATAGAAATATGGAAGATACTAATATAATTATTCAAAAGTTAGAAATATTATGTGATAAATATAATATTGATATGAATAAACCAATAGATAAATTTACTAAAAAAGAATTAGATATAGTATTTAATGGTAATAATGAAATGATTCATTATAACTTCAGAACAAGATCTGGTAATGAAATGAATCAAGTAGAACCTAATGTAGGAGTAATAAATTATCTTGAAAGAAGATATATGGAAACTACTAGTGATTTTGTAAGAGAATGGTTAAAAGGATATGCGGTTGAACAAGATTGTCCTGTATGTCATGGTTCAAGATTAAAAGATGATGTATTAAATATTTATATTAATAAAAAGAATATAGATGATTTATGTAGATTAAGTATTAAGAATTTATATGATTTTATTAATAATCTTAAATTAAGTAAAGAAGAAGAAAGTATTTCTAATTTATTAATTAAAGATATTAAAGATAGATTAGGATTCTTAATTAATGTAGGATTAGATTATTTATCATTATCTAGAAATGCTGGATCTTTAAGTGGTGGAGAAAGTCAAAGAATTAGACTTGCTACACAAATAGGATCTAGATTATCAGGTATATTATATGTATTAGATGAACCTAGTATTGGTCTTCATCAAAGAGATAATGAAAGATTAATTAATTCATTAAAACAAATGAGAGATTTAGGTAATACATTAATAGTGGTAGAACATGATACTGATACTATGCTTGCATCAGACTACTTAGTAGATATTGGTCCAGGCGCTGGTATCAATGGTGGTCATGTTATATCTAAAGGTACTCCAGAAGAAGTAATGAAAGATAAAAATAGTTTAACAGGTAGATATTTAAGTGGTATTGATAAAATAGAAGTACCTAAAACTAGAAGAAAAGGTAATAAATTATCAATAGAATTAAAGGGATGTACTCATAATAATTTAAAAAATGTTAATGTTAAATTCCCACTTGGTAAGTTTATCTGTGTAACAGGTGTATCTGGATCTGGTAAAAGTTCATTAATTAATGAAACTTTATATAAGATATTAAAGAATAACTTATATAAATCAAAAGAAAAACCAGGTAAATATAAATCTATTAAAGGAATAGAAAATATAGATAAAGTAATTGATATATCACAAGATCCAATAGGAAGAAGCCCTAGAAGTAATCCTGCGACTTATATTGGTGTATTTGATGATATAAGAGATGTATTCGCAGAAACTAAAGAAGCTAAGATTAGAGGATATGAAAAAGGTAGATTCTCATTTAATGTTAAAGGTGGAAGATGTGAGGCATGTTGGGGAGACGGTGTTAAAAAGATTGAGATGCACTTCTTACCAGATGTATATGTACCTTGTGAAGTATGTCATGGATCAAGATATAATAGTGAAACATTACAAATAAAATTTAAGGGTAAGACTATTAGTGATGTACTTGATATGACAGCAGATGAAGCATTAGTATTCTTTGAAAATATACCTAAAGTTAAAAATAAATTACAAACTATGGTAGATGTTGGTCTTGGTTATATTAAACTTGGTCAAAGTGCTACTACATTATCTGGTGGAGAAGCTGCTAGAGTTAAACTTGCTAAAGAATTACAAAAGAAACCTACTGGTAAGAGTTTATTTATTTTAGATGAACCAACAACAGGTCTTCATACAGATGATATTAAAAAGCTTCTTGTTATCTTAAATAGAATAGTAGATAATGGAGATACAGTTATAGTTATTGAACATAATTTAGATGTTATTAAAGTCGCAGATCATATCATAGATATTGGTCCTGAAGGTGGAGAAAATGGTGGAGAAATAGTATTCACTGGTACTCCAGAAGAGATAATTAAAGATAAAAATAGCTATACTGGTGAGTTTCTTAAGAAGATAATGTGATACACTAAAAGAGTTATTTAGAATACATAATAAATAAAAGATATTTTTTTACAAAAATATCTTTTTATTTTTACTAAAAAATGCTATAATTTGATAGAGGATGATAATATGAAAGTATCTAATAAAGATAAAACTGAAAAAAGATTAAATAAATTACTTGATTGGATAATATATATATCTGGATATACTTTAACTTTATTCTTAGTAGATATAATTTTTAATGCTTTTGAAGTAGATAGTATTATATATTATTTTTTAGGATCAATAGTTATTTTTATACTAGATAAAACTATTAAACCAATAGTATTTAGATTAACTCTACCTATCACAGGTTTAACATTTGGATTATTTTATTTCGTAGTTAATTTCTTAATGCTTGAAATAGTAGATTATTTATTAGGTCATCATTTTGATATATATGGTATATGGTGGGGTATATTTATTGCGATTGCAATAAGTGTTATTCACTTTGTTTTGGAAGAAACTATTATAAAACCTATAGTAAAGAAGGTGGAATAAATGAATAATGGATTTAGTTTATTTGGAATAGATATTCGTTATTATTCATTATTTATACTTATTGGTGTTATAGTTGCGTATATCTTAATAATGAGAGAATCTAAAAAACAAAATATTAATACTATATTTATGGATAATACTGTATTTTATGGATTATTATTAGGTATTTTAGGAGCAAGAATACATTATGTATTATTTAATTTAGATTATTATTTAAATAATATGAGTGAGATTATTAAAGTATGGCATGGAGGACTTGCGATTCATGGTGGAATAATTGCGGGTGCTATCTTTGTTTATTATTATTCTAAAAAGAATAAACAAAACTTTATTAAACTAACAGATATAATACTTCCTGGAGTATTAATCGCTCAAGCAATTGGTAGATGGGGTAATTTCTTTAATCAAGAAGCATATGGAATGATGGTATCTAAAGAGTTACTTGAAAAATTATTTATTCCTAAATTTATTATTAATGGAATGTATATAGATGGTAATTATTATTTACCTACATTTTATATAGAAAGTTTATTATGTTTATTAGGATTTATAATTATATTACTAATTAAACATAAAACTAAAAAAGTAGGCTATACTACATCATTCTATTTAATGTGGTATGGATTAATTAGGTTTATTATAGAATTATTTAGAACAGATAGTTTAATGATAGGAAACATAAAAATCGCATGTATAATTTCAGTTTTATTTATACTTTTAGGTTTATTATTATTTTACTATACTAAACATAAACAGAAAGAATATATGGTATAGGAGGAATTTATGACATATTCAGGAAAAATAAAAGAAGAAATATCGAAAATAAATGCTGATAAGATAGAATATATATCTATGCTTTCAGGTATATTATGTACTAATGCTGATATAAAATTATATTCTATTAAAGTACAAACAGAAAACTTAAATGCTGCTAATACTATCTTTAAGATAGTAAAAGAAGTATATAATGTTACTTGTAATATTACTGTTAAAAAGAATTATAATTTTAAGAAGAATGAAGTATATATTATAGAAATTAAAAAGAGTGTGCCAGAAATACTTAAAGATATAGGTTTAATTAATGAAACAGGATTTGTTATTAATAATATACCTAGAGATGAAATAGTCGCTGATTTAGATTTAAAAAGTGCTTTTATAAGAGGATCATTCTTAATAGGTGGATCTGTTAATGATCCAAAGACTAGTAGATATCATTTAGAAATAATAGTACAAAATGCTGATATGGCTAATTTCTTAAAAGATTTAATTAACTCATATAATCTTAATTCTAAAGTATTAAGAAGAAAAAAAGGATATATGGTTTATATTAAAGAATCTGAAAAAATAAGTGATTTCTTAAAAATGATTAAAGCATTTAATGGTGTTATGTATTATGAAGATATTAGATCATATAGAGAAAAGATTAATTTAAATAATAGAATTAATAATTGTGAACAAGCAAATGTAGAAAAGAGTATGGCTTCTTCTAATAGACAAATAAAGGATATTGAAATAATAAAAGCATATGATGCATATGACTTACTTGATGATAAAGTTAAAGTAGTCGCTGAATATAGAATTAAATATCCTGAAAGTTCTTTAATAGAACTAAGTGAAATAATATCAGTAGAAACAAAAAATAAAATAACTAAATCATGTGTTAATCATAGATTAAGAAAGATTAAAGAATTAGCAGAAAAACTAAAAAAGAAAGAGTGATTATATGAATAAAAAGGAATTTAGAACCCTTGATGAACAAGTAAGTATTCTTATAGGTAAAGGTTTAGTTATTAAGGATACTGAAAAAACAAAAGAAATATTATTAAGAGAGAATTATTTCTTTATTAATGGTTATAGAAATTTATTTTATGATAATAATAGAAAGTTTATTAAAGGTACTACTTTTGAAGAATTATATAGTGCTTTCTTATTTGATAGAAATTTAAGAAATATATTATTTAAAAACTTATTAGTAGTAGAAAATAATATTAAAAGTATTATTTCTTATCAATTAAGTAAGAAGTATGGTTATACTGAAAAAGATTATTTAAATCCTAAAAACTTTACTAATGATTTAAAAGAAAATAGAAGAGTTGAAGATGTTTTAAATAAGATTAAAAGACAAATAAGAATTAATGGTGAAAAACATACTGCGACTTTCCATTATATAACTAAATATCACTATGTACCATTATGGATTTTAGTAAAAGTATTATCTTTTGGTTTAATTAATGAATTATATGGAATACTAAAAGAAGAAGATAAGAATGAAATCGCATCTATTTATAATATAAATTCAGATGATTTTAAAATATATCTTCAACTATTATCTAATTATAGAAATCTATGTGCGCATGAAGATATAGTATATGAACATAGAACTCAAAATTATATTAATGATACTATCTATCATAGTAAATTAAGTTTAAAACAAAATGAATTAGGTGAGTATATCCAAGGTAAAAGAGATTTATTCGCAGTAGTAATAATGCTTAAAAGATTATTACAAAAAGATAGATTTGCTGAATGTATGTTAGAGATTGATACTATATTAAATAGATTTGATAATGATGTTGAAACAATTAAGAATGATAAATTATTAAATAAGATGGGATTTCCTAAAAATTATATGGATATAATTGAATTATAGGAGGATATATGGATAAAAGAAAAATATTAAAATATTTCTTATTTTATGTATTTACTATATTTAGTTCTGTTTTAGCAGTTATACTTTATATTAAGTTTTATCCAATAGAATCAAAAGTAATTACAGAATCAATAAACAAAACTATAGTTAATGAAACAGGTATAGAAGAATCTATTAAAAATGTTTATGATGCTGTTGTTACTGTAACTAGTTATATTGATGATACTAAAGTAGGAACTGGATCTGGTTTTATATATAAAAAAGATGATAATAAAGGTTATGTATTAACAAACTGTCATGTTATTGATGATAGTAATAGATTTGAAATAATATTATCTAATGGTGAAACAGTAGAAGCTAAATTACTTGGTAAAGATGAATATTCTGATATAGCAGTATTATCTATTGATAAAGATAAAGTTATTAAAGTAGCTACTTTAGGAGATAATGATTTAATAGAAGTTGGTAATACAGTATTTACTGTAGGTAGTCCTATGGGTGAAGAATATAGTGGTTCTGTTACTAGAGGTATTATTTCATCTAAAGAAAGAACAGTAGAAGTTGATGATGTAGTAACAACTGTTATTCAAACAGATGCATCTATTAATCCTGGTAATTCAGGAGGTCCACTAGTAAATCTTGCTGGTGAAGTAATAGGTATTACTTCTATGAAATTAGCATCATCTCAAATAGAAGGAATGGGATTTGCTATACCAATTAATGATGTTAAAGAATATGTTAAATATTTAGAAGAAGGTAAAGAAATATCTAGACCAGCTTTAGGTGTATCTTTGATTAATGCTTCTGATAGATATAAATTATATTATTATAGAATTAATATTGATAGTAGTATTAATTCTGGAGCAGTAATTGCTAAAATACAAAATGATAGACCAGCTGATAAAGCGGGGTTACAAGTTGGAGATGTAATTATTAAGATAGATGATTATAAAATAGAAAATTATTCTAGATTAAGATATTACTTGTATAAATATAAGATAAATGATAAAATTAAAGTAACATATATTAGAGGTAGTAAAGAATACACTACTGAAGTTATATTAAGTGAATAAGGAGGAGTTTATGAAAAAGAAAACTATTATAACTATTGTTGGTATTATTGTATTAGTATTAATAATTGGTGGAATATTAATACTTCCAAGACTAATTAAAGGACCAAACAAAGAAAAGAAATTAAATGATTTAACAAAGGAATTTTATGGTTACTACTATGATGAAGTTAGTAAAGGAAATGATATTAAACAATTTCTAGCAAACTATAAAGATTCAGGATTAAAAATATCTTTAGGGGATATAGAAGTATATCTAGATGGTAAACATGGAACTCAAGGAGACTATACTATATTTGATAAATGTGATGTTGATAAATCTAACGTTACTATTTATCCTAAAGAACCATATGATAAGAAAAGTATTGATATAAAATTAGAACTATCTTGTAGTGAGGCTAAATAATGGAAAAGAAATGCGGTTGTAAGAAAACTTGTAAGTGTGGATGCCAAGATGGAAAAAAATGCACTTGCAAAGAAAAAAAATGTAATTGTAAGAAATAGAACTTAAAGTTCTATTTTTTTTGCTGAAATTTGATTTTTTATAGTGTTTATGCTATTATAAAGCACGTTCAAAGGGGGATATTATGGAAGGATCAATAATATTACATAAATTAATTGATAATGACTTTTCAATGTATGAAGATGAATCTATTTTAATTGATTTTAATACTGGAATAGAATCAGAGGATTATTATTTCAATGCTATTGGTAATATAAATAAAATGGAAGAAATAATACCATCTTTAAATGAATTAAAGAAAGATATTAATGGAAGAATAGAATATCTAGAAGAAGAATCTGAATCAGAATATGCTGAGGAAGATGCTAAATTCTATAGAGAAAATATAGATCATTTAGAAGAATTATTTAAAAATGCTAATACTATTAAAATAGATTATTCGTTTGAAGAAGCAGCTAAATTTATAAAAAATAATCCTGAACTTAAATCTAAAAAAGTAGTTATTATTGGTAAATCAGTAATGGAATTAAATAAAGAAGAATTAAATAAAATGGAATCTATATTAGGAGAAGATATTCATGATATTAATTTTGAATTAAATGAATATGATAAATACATACCATATGAGACTTATTTAGCTACTATAAATAAAATGGATCAATTTATTAATAATATTGAATTATTAAATTTATCTCCTATAGAAAAAATAATGTATGTATATGATATTGTAAGAGATAGAGTATATAATAAAGAATCAAAAGATGAAAGTAAAGGTTTATCAAGAGACTTTTCTTCAGCATTATTAGGCGAAAATATAGTATGTGAAGGATATGCTAATATATTTAATAAATTTTTAAATAAATTAGGAATTGATGCTAGAATGGTAAAACTACAAGAAAGAGGAAAAGATGTGGGTCATGCTAGAAGTATGATATATGTTAAGGATGATAAATATGATATTGATGGCATATATTATTTTGATCCTACTTGGGATTCTAGAAAAATAATTAATGGTAATAATTATCTTAATAGTTATAAATTCTTCGCTTTGACTAGAAATGATATGTGTAAATATGATAAAGAATATGAACATGATTTTATAGAAGAAGGAGTCTCAGTAGAAACAGACGATTTAGCAAGAGATTTATGTGATATTGAAGATATAATTGAAGAAAATGGATTAAGATCTATTCCAGAAAAATTATTAAAAGCAGGAAATCATTATTCTGTTATTATAAATGGAAGACCTATAATGAATAGTTGTTTTTTAAATCCAATTTTACCTGAAAAATTTTTACCAGATAAAGATGAAGTAATTGATGATTTATACAGTGTTATTGGCAAAATTGATACAAAAATACCTGCAGAAAAATTAATTAAAATATTATATAATGTTAGAAAAATGGAATATTATATTAATCCAGAAAAATATAAATTTGATATAGATGCTATATTCTCTGTTTATATATATTCAAATTGGTTATTTGATGATGATTATATATCTAAAGAAGAAAAATTATATAGAGCCTTATTTGGTAATGATAATAGATTATCTAATAAGATAAACGCAATTAATTTTAATAAATATTTAGATAATTCCGATTTAGAAAGAGATATCGCAAGAGTAAGAGTTGCAAAAACATTAAGATTAGTAATTGATAAAAAGAAAGAAGAAAACTAGTAATTGAAGTGATAAAGTAAAAGTAGACACATAAAAAGAATGTGATCTACTTTTCTTTTGTTATAATTGAATTAAGGAGATGATTTTATGGGGAGACCTAAAGGAGGAAAAAATAAATATTGG
>Ga0129316_1000096_pt1 | contig 69003 bp, 59 predicted proteins | sample Cm1ome_2_FD_94429 | JGI IMG/M metagenome (GOLD analysis project Ga0129316, IMG submission 94429) | Eastern black-and-white colobus group fecal microbial communities from Wisconsin, USA - Cm1022B metagenome | ecosystem: Host-associated > Mammals > Digestive system > Large intestine > Fecal...
CTCGTAGGGGCGGCTACCAGCCGCCCGGAAGGTATCGAAAGTGAGCTGTGAAAACGAAACACTCAGGCCCGGTCGTTTCCGGGCGGCTAATAGCCGCCCCTACAGGCCCTCAACTCTTGATTCACATTGTCAATTGTCCATTGTCAATTCGAATGTTGCTTTGCTTCGGCGGATCGTTTTATCGCAGCGCCCACTCCAGGTAGCCGCACACGGCGGCGGGGGAGACGTTGCCTAAGGTATACTCTCTTGCCTTGCGGACCAGGGTGTACTGCCGGTGGAGGGTGCGGCTGTCCAGGGCGGCGGCCAGGCGGCGGGCCTGGTCGGAGACGGTGCGCATGCCGCAGGAGGCGGTGAGGGCGTTTTCCAGCAGCATCTGCCAGTCCTGTAAAAGCTCTGCAAGGGCATCCCGTTTGCTTTTTTCCAGAGGCACCAGCAGCTGCATGAGCAGAAGCGCGTCCTTTTTGCACAGGGCATCCACAAGCCTTGCTGTCTCCTGTCGTACCTGGCCGTCCTCGTCCAAAAGACGCTTGGCCTGGCCCAGGAAGCCGCCGCAGCGTTCCGCCGCGGCAGAAATGGCCTCAGCGGATACGCCGGTGTATTCCTGTTCCAGAACCCCCCGCAGCAGATTCCCGGGCAGAGGCTGCATCCGCAGTTCCGTGCAGCGGGAGCGGACTGTGGGCAGCAGGGCATCCGCGTTGGTGGTCAGCAGAATGAAAACGCCGTAGGACGGCGGCTCCTCCAGCACCTTCAGCAGGGCGTTCTGCCCCGGCAGACCCATATCCTGGGCCCGGGGGAAGAGGTAGATTTTGTGCTCGGATTCGTTGGGCTGGATGTAAATATCCGCCCGGGCCTCCCGGATCAGGTCTACGGGGACGGTCTTCTTTTCCGGGTCGTCAATGGTGATGTAGTCCGGATGGACCTTTTCCCGTACCTTCCGGCAGGGGGTACAGCTGCCGCAGGGCTTGTGGGCCCCCTGGCAGAGGATGGCCGCGGCCAGAAGGTCCGCCAGAGTGTGCTTGCCGGAGCCTTCCGGGCCGGAAATCAGATAAAAATGGGAAATATGGCCTTTTTCCAGGCTCATTTCCAGATTTGCTTTGATATGCTCGTTTCCAAGCAGTCTTTCGAAGCCCATTTTTTAGCCCCACAAGGCGGAAAGCATGGGGATGATCTGCTTCTTGCGGCTCATGACATGGGGCAGGAACACGGTATTGTCCTTGGGAGCAACGCCGAAAGCCTGCTGAATGGTATCGTCGTCGCCCACATACAGCAGCTGGGTGCCTTCCAGCAGCACATCCGTCAGCATCAGCAGTACCATCACCAGATTCTCCTTTTCGCATTGCTTACGCATATACTCCAGAAACTCGTCCTTGCGCTGGAGCATGCTGGGGCTGTCCACACAGGTGATCTGAGAGACGGCAAAGTCATGGCCGGCGATGTGGAATTCCTTGTAGTCTGTAAACAGCAGCTCCTGGGCGGTCTTGTTGCCCAGAGAACCGGAGAAGATGGCCTTGCCCAGCTCGTCCAGAGAGATGTCGGCCATTCGGGCCAGCCGTTCCGCCATTTTCCGGTCCCGCTCCGTGCAGGTGGGGGATTTGAACATAACGGTGTCGGAGAGAATGGCCGCCGCCATCATACCGGCCATGCCCTTGGAGGGCATCAGCCCCCGATCCTGATACATTCCGGCAAGAATCGTATTGGTGGAGCCTACAGGCTCATTGCGGACGTAGATGGGGTTGGTGGTCTGAATATCTGCCAGACGGTGGTGGTCGATGATTTCCAGAATCTCTGCCTCCTCCAGACCGGGTACGGACTGAGCGGCTTCGTTGTGGTCCACCAGAACCACCCGCTTCCGGCGGGGCCGCAGCAGGTGGTACCGGCTCAGTACGCCCGCAATTCTTTCATCCCCGTCCAGAATGGGGTAGCAGGACTCTCTGTGCTTCAGTACGGTTTCCTTTACGTCGTCCACACGGTCCTCCAGATGGAAGCAGACCAGACCCTCCCGGCGGCAGATGCGGCCAATGGGGGTGGACTGGAAGATCATGCGGGTGGCCCGATAGGCGGCATAGGGCGTGGAGATGATGCAGGTAGTGGTGGGGAAGTTCCGCAGCTCCTCACACAGCTCCGCCTGACACAGAACTACGGCGGTGACATTCATTTCCAGCGCCCGGCGGATCATATCCGGCTGATGGCCGCAGAAGACGATGGAGTCCTTCCGGCTCCACAGCAGGCTCTCCCGGTCATGGGGCAGCGCAATGGTGACCTTGCCGGAGATGGTGTCCACCTGGTCGCCGGCATCGTTGAGTACCTTGCCCTCCAGGGCGGACAGCACATTGAACAGGGGCACATCCGCCAACTCGGCCCCCGCGATCAGGTCCATATTGTATGTAGCGATATAGTCCTTGGAGAGCATGCCGTACAGGGTGCCGTCCTCGTTGGCTACGGGGAGGGCGGGAATGCTGGGCTGCGCCTGGAAGGTCTTCCAGGCCTGGGCTACGGTGACGTTGGCGTCCAGCACCGGGGGCGTATCAAAATCCAGGTCCTGAACCTGGGTGTACATACTGGTAATGCGCTTGGGAGCCTCAAAGCCGAAGCGATCCAGCACCAGCTGGGTCTCGTCGGACACCCGGCCCAGACAGGCGGCCTTATATTCCCGGTCGCCTACGGCATTGCGCAGGGCTGCATAGGCCATGGCGGCGACGATAGAGTCTGTGTCCGGGTTCCTGTGCCCGGTTACATAAATGGGATCCATAAATCTCCTCCGTGATAGTTGAATTTACTCTGTTTTCGGCTGTATTTCTCCCGCCAGGCTGGCGGCGAAAAGATTTGCAATCTGTTTTTGATCCATACCCTGTCCCAGACCCCACATGAGCTTGGTGTAGGCAGCCTCTGAGGTCATATCCATACCCTGAATAACGCCCAGCTCCAGCAGCTTGTTGCCTACCTGGTAGACCCGCAGGTCGGCGCTGTCGTAGAGACACTGGGTGGTGATGACGACGCTGATGCCGTCTTCCACGGCTCTGCGGATGCCCCGCAGCCCCTTGTGCAGCACATTGACGCCGCCAAGGCCGAAAGCCTCAATGACGATGCCCTTGTAGCCCATGGCCGCCAGCATATCGAAAATGGCAGGGTTCAGGCCCGGCGTCAGCTTCAGCAGAAAGACCTCCCGGCTCAGCATGGGCTTCAGCTGGGCGGGGCCATGCGAAATGGGCAGCGCCTGCTCGTCCACCACCAGTCCCCGATTGGTGACTGTGGCTACATAGCGGGCGTTGACACTTTCAAAAGCGGAAAAGCCGGAGGCCCGCACCTTTACAGCCCGGCAGCCCAGCATGACCTTTCGGTCAAAGGCCAGGAATACGCCGCTGCGGCCCGAAGCCGCCATGGCGAAGGCCGTCCGCAGATTGGCGGGGCCGTCGGAGAGCATGTCCGTCAGAGGAAGCTGAGAGCCGGTGAAGACCACGGGCCGGTCGATATCCGGCAGCAGAAAGGTTACCGCCGAAGCCGTATAGGCCATGGTGTCCGTACCGTGGGAGACCACGACGCCGTCGTAATCCAGTCGATTGTCAAAAATCGCCCGGGCGATGAGCTGCCATTCCTCCGGGGTGATGTTGGAGGAGTCCAGGCAGATCACGTCCTTGACGGTGATATCATAGTAGCTGCGCAGCTGCTCCAGCTCCCGCTCCATAATGGAGCTTTTCTGGGGCTCCAGCCCCTCCCCGCCGGGGGCACAGGCAATGGTGCCGCCGGTGGTCAGCAGCAAAATATGCTTTTTCATGCATCCTCCTGAAAAAATACGATCTCTGCATAACATTATAGCCATTGGGGGCCAAAATAGCAAGTATTTTTCTGAAAGTATGAGAAAAGCCCCACCGTAAAGGGGCAAAACGGTGGGACGGCAGATTTGCCGTCCCACCATGTCCTCTTACAGCGGGGCTAAGGAACCTCTGAATAAATCGTCTGCGGCTGGAGAGCGGATCTTTTCCGCCCGCTCTTCAGCATCAAAAGCAGGAAATATTGCGCAGCCGTTGCCAGCAGAAGCTGGCTTACGGATGCGGCATACCCCTTGCGGGTACATCAAGTATTCCTCTGCTTTTGATGCTTCGACCGGTCAAAAAATCTCTCGCTCCCAGCTCTTGCCGATTTAATCAGAGGTTCCCTAATATTGAAACGGACAGCGGTTACTCGATGAGGCCGCTTTCTTTCAGAAGCAGTTCAATGTCGGTGCCGCGGGTCTTTTTGATGAGGATCTTCAGCATTTCCTTTTCCTTGAAGGACAGAGGAGCCTGGGAAATGGGCTTCTTGTCGATGGCGTAGTAGCAGGCGCGCAGCAGCTCCCGGACGTCGTATTTGCTGCCCCAGACCTCAGGAACGGCCCGGTCTACGTTCAGCAGGGTGTAGACGGATTCCATACCGGTACGCATGGAATACTCGGTGGTGAAGATGGTGTCTCTGGGGGTCTCGGCGAACTGGCCGATGAAAGCGAAGTTCACGGCGCCGTCAGGCACTACCTTGGGCCGGTCAGATTCCTTTCTGGGCTGGAAGAAGGCGTTGATATAGGGCATATAGCAGGTGGTGGTGTTGCAGGCACTCTCGGCAAGCTCGGGAATTTCGTCCTCAGGCACGCCGATGTGGTACAGCCACTCCTGGCAGATCTCCTCGCCGGTGCACTCCCGCATGGCCTTCTTGACGAACTGGCCGGGCTTGTTGGTGGTCAGGCCATAGACCCAAACCAGAACGGTGTCCTTATCCTGGGCCTTGAACTGGGGCTGACGGTTGATGGTCCAGCTGAGGTACCAGTTGTCGGTGCTGTCCTTGACGGTGACAATGCCGCCGGTGGTGACTTTGCCGGCCCGGGGATCCCGCTGGCAGATGTCCATGATGTGCCGGATGATCTTCTCGTCCTTGGTCTGCACGGTGGCGCTCATCCAGTTGGTGGCCTCCACATCGGAACAGAAGGCCTCGGGGTTGCCGTACTCGCCGTGCTCGGCCTGGGCGGCAATGTTCTTCCACAGATCCCAGCTCTCGCCGCAGCCGTTGACAATGCCGGTCAGGTCCGGGGCGTGGGTCTGGTCGCCGTAGCAGGAGGTATCGGTGCAGCAGCCGTTGGTGATGAACACCAGGTCGTCTTCCACCAGGTCGATGGACTGCTCCACGCCGTCCTTGACGTAGACGATCTTCCGGGCAATCTGCCGGTCGCCCACATGGTCGATGACCACGTTCTTCACGTCCATACCGAACTCTACCTTGACGCCGTGGGCTTCCAGATAGCGGACCAGGGGCAGAATCATGCTCTCATACTGGTTGTACTTGGTGAAGCGCAGGGCGGAGAAGTCGGGCAGGCCGTCAATGTGGTGGACATAGCGGCAGAGGTACCGCTTCATTTCCAGTGCGCTGGACCAACGCTGGAAGGCGAACATGGTCTGCCAGTAGAGCCAGAAGTTGGTATCCCAGAAAGAATCCGGCAGGATGTCAGAAATCTTCTTGTCTTCCAGCTGGCTTTCCGGGGTCATAAACAGCTTGGAAAGGGCCATGGCAGACTCCCGGTCCAGCTTGAACTGCTTGTCGGTGTGGGCATCCTGACCGCACTTCACGGTAGCCCGGCAGAGGGAATAGTTGGGGTCGTGCTTGTTGAGCCAGTAGTATTCATCCAGTACGGACACACCCTCGGTTTCAATAGAGGGAACATCCCGGAATACATCCCACATGACCTCAAAATGGTTGTCCATTTCCCGGCCGCCGCGCATATAGAAGCCCTTGGAAACGTCCTTCCGGCCATCGCAGCTGCCGCCGGCCAGATCCAGCTTTTCCAACAAATGGATGCGCTCGCCCTTCATCTGGCCGTCACGGACCAGGTAGAATGCGGCAGTCAGACCGGCAAGGCCGGTGCCGATGATATAAGCGGACTTGCTGTCCACGCCCTGGGGCTTTTCGGGATGGGCGAATGCTTCATAAGTGCCTGCGGAATAATACATAAAACCTTACCTCCATAGTTTCCTGTGTACCCCAAACGCGGATGGCATTGCGAGCCGCCGGATATTTTGGGGTGCGTTTGTTTTCTTCTGATGGCATTAGTATACCCCCGATTATCCGTTCTGACTATGAACAGAAAATCGGGGGTGATAGAGTTTTCAGCACGGAGCCGGTGCTGCTGTATTTTTCAGCAATCCGGGGGATTTGTTCAGAATCAGCGGATCACGGTGCCGTCTGCCAGGGTGATGGTGTAGCCGTTCAGGTTCAGAGTACCGTTGTTCGTAAGGCTTGTGATGGCGCAGTCGCCGGTGAGGGTCCAGGTGCAGCCCTCACTGATGGTGACAACGGCGTTATTGTCTACGGCGGCACCGCTCTGGGCATTGTCAAGGATATTCACAGTGCCTGTGAATTCTGTCCCGTCCTCCAATGTCAGACTCAGGGTGGAGATGGTGTCCACAAAAATATTGCCCTCCAGAGTCTGGGCCTGGGCCGTCAGCTCCACCTGGGCGCCGTTGCTTCCGGCGGTGCCCCAGCCGCGGCTGGCGGAGTTGCCCACGACGCGCAGCAGCGCGCCGGATGGGTCCAGGTTGCTCAGAGCCGCGTTTTTCAGGGTGATGATACTGTGTGTGTTGGTAATATAGAACAGATCCCCAGCCGTACCTGTCAGGCTGCCGCCTTCCATGGTGAAGGTGGAGGTACCCACCTGGGCGTCGCCGGACATAGACTGATAAATCATGACGGTGTGAATGTTTTCGTCGGAGCTGGTGCCCTGATCCGTCATGGAGCCGGAAACGGTGCAGTCGGAAAGGGCAATGCTGTTTTTGCCCTCAATGACCAGAGCCTCGGAATTGTTGGCGGTCAGAAGGCGTTTTTTACGGTAATGTCCGCTGTGGAATAGACCGCAGGGGAGTTCAGGCCGTTGGAGGTATAGGTGCCGCCGTCCACATTGACCGTTCCGCCGCCCCGGTCGGACCGGATGGCCGCGGCGGAATTGCCGGAGGTGGTGACGGTCAGGTTGGAGGCGTTGGTGGTACCGCCGCCGGTGGTCTGGATGCCGCCGGAATTGTCGGCGGTGGTGGTGATGGTGGAATTGGAGATGTTCACGGTAGTGCCCTTGCCGTAGCTGAATACGCCGTTGCCGTTCTGGGCAGAGGATTCCACCTGGGCATTCTCAATGGTGACGGTTGCGCCGTTGGTGGCAAGTAAAGCCGAATTCATGCCGTAAAAGTCACCGTCCTCCGTGTTGGAGCTGGAACCGGCGGTTTTCCTTACAACGATATCCTTCAGGGTCACGGCCGCACCGTCAACGCGCAGGGCGTTCTCGTCATCTCCCTGAGAGAGAAACTCGCCGGTGTAGCTGCCATCCTCGGAGATGGTATTGGCGCTGGTGCCCTGGGTCACTTCGCCGCTGCCGCCGAAGCCGCCGGGTATACCGCCGCTCTGTCCCTGCGCAGAGAGCACTTGCACGGATGTCGCGGTTCCGTCCGTGCTCAGTGTCAGCACCAGAATGTCATCCACCGCCAGAGCATATACAGTGACGCTCTGCTCGTTTTTGGTGATTTCGGCGTTGGACAGATCCAGGGTGCGGGTCTCGCCGCTTTCCTGGAAATTCATACCGCCGGGCTGGCCGCTGGGCATCTGACCGTTGCCGGGAGCCTGAGCACTGTCGTCGCCGGGGTTATCAGGCGGCGTCTGTCCTCCGTTTCCACTGGGGACCTGACTATTGCTGTCGCTGGGCATCTCAGGGGGTGTTTGGCTGCTGTCACCTTCCGGCTTCTCGGGCAGCGTTTGAATGTTGTTTCCGCTGGGGGCATCTGGGGGTGTCTGGCTGTTATCGCTGCCCGACATATCCGGCGGGGTCTGACTGTCCATGTCGCCGGGCTTTCCCTCTGTCAGACAGCCAAGGGAAAGTGTAACGGTACTGCCTTCAATGGCAGTGATCTTTCCGGTCAGGTTGGTTTCGGCCTGCTCTGTGGCCGTGGTCGCCGCAATGGTCGTCTCCGTTTGGGTATTCCGGGAGCAAGCCGCCAAGCTCAGGGTCATGGCCGCGGACAATGCGATAGAAATCAATTTCTCAAACATAATTCTGGTTCTCCTTCCCGGCCTTTGGGGCCGTTTGTTTTTATGGCATTGTTATACCCCGCCGACCTGAAAGACACCTGAAAAAGAAATGAAAGAATTGAGAATAAAAAACCACCCCGGTTTTGCACAGGCAAAACCGGGGCGGGGAAGGAATATGCTTAGCCGCCGAAGACGCTCAGCAGGAAGCCTGCGGCGATGGCGGAGCCGATCACGCCGGCCACGTTGGGGCCCATGGCGTGCATCAGCAGGAAGTTTGCGGGGTTGGCCTTCTGGCCCTCCTTGTTAGAAACACGGGCAGCCATAGGAACGGCGGAAACACCGGCGGAGCCAATCAGAGGATTGACCTTGCCCTTGGTGGCCCAGCACATGACATTGCCGCCCAGCAGGCCGCCGGCGGTGGAGATGCCGAAGGCGACCACGCCCAGGACCACGATCTTCAGGGTCTGCGCGGTCAGGAAGGAGGAACCCACCATGGTGGAGCCCACGGCAGTGGACAGCAGGATGGTGACGATGTTCATCAGAGCGTTCTGCACGGTGTCGGAAAGACGGTCGGTGCAGCCGGTCTCCTTGAACAGGTTGCCCAGCATCAGGCAGCCGATCAGAGGAGCGGTGTCAGGCAGCAGCAGCGCCACAAACATGGTGACCATAATGGGGAAGATAACCTTCTCGGTCTTGGTCACGTTGCGGGTCTGGACCATCTTGATCTTGCGGCTCTCGGGGGTGGTCAGCAGATTCATAATGGGGGGCTGAATCAGAGGAATCAGGGCCATGTAGGAATAGGCCGCCACGGCGATAGCGCCCAGCAGATGGGGAGCCAGACGGGTGGTCAGGAAGATGGCGGTGGGGCCGTCAGCGCCGCCGATGATGCCGATGGAAGCGGCTTCCTTACCGGTAAAGCCCATGCAAACGGCACCGAAGAAGGCAACGAACACGCCCAGCTGTGCGGCAGCGCCCAGCAGCAGGCTCTTGGGGTTGGAGATCAGAGGACCAAAGTCGGTCATGGCGCCAACGCCCATGAAGATCAGGCAGGGGTACAGGGAAGTCTTGACACCGATATAGAAGATGTCCAGCAGACCGCCTTCCCGCATAATCTGGCCGAAGCTGTGATACATGGGGCTGGAGGGATCCATGAAAGCATCCCACAGCTCCTGATGATACAACCCGGCATTGGGCAGGTTGGTCAGCAGACAGCCGAAGGCAATGCCCACCAGCAGCAGAGGCTCGAACTTTTTGACAATGGCCAGGTACAGCAGTACGCAGGCGATGGCCAGCATCACCAGGTTCTGCCAGCCGTTATTGGAGACAAAGCCGGTAATAATCGCGGAAAAACCGGAATTACCCCACAGCTTTCCAAGGATAGCACCAACATTCATTGGAAGCCCTCCTTAACCGATCACGACCAGAGGCGCACCGGTGTCTACGTTGGCACCCTTGGAGACCAGAACCTGAGTAACGGTTCCGTCCTTGGGAGCCATGATTTCGTTCTCCATCTTCATAGCCTCCAGGACGCACAGAACGTCGCCGGACTTGACAGCCTGACCGGCGGTCACGTTGACCTTCAGAATGTTGCCGGGCATGGGGGCGTTGACGGGCTCACCGGCGCCGGTCACCACAGGAGCGGCGGCAGGAGCGGGAGCGGCAGCGGCAGCAGGAGCGGCAGCAGGAGCGGCGGCAGGAGCGGCGGCAGGTGCGGAAGGCGCAATGGCTTCGTACTCGTCCAGCAGGATGGCCTCACCGGCTTCAACCTCGATCTCGTAAGTACGGCCCTTCAGAGTCACTTTGTATTTCATGATTATTTGACCTCCTTAATGGAAATGAAGCGCAGCTCGTTCAGAGGCTTGCCCATCTTGTCGGCCACGATGGCCATGAGCATGGCTGCGGTCTTGGGCTCCACATCATGGAGCTTCAGTTCACCGGCGGAACCGGGAGCCACAGCCTTGGGGGCGGCGGCAGGAGCGGCGGGGGCAACAGCCTGGGCGGCAGCGGCAGCGGTGGCGGCCAGCTTCGTATTCTTGGAAGCGAAGTACTTGCCCAGAACCATGACAACCAGCATCAGCAGAACGATGCCGAAGAAAACCACGGCATAGCCCAGCAGCGCGTACACACCGGCCTCGCCGATGGTAATATCAGAAGTAAGCAGCATAAGGCATCCTCCTTAGGCTTCGGTAATGGTATAGGTAACCTTGTTCTCTTCCTTTGCCTTGCGGCCTTCCAGGAACTTCTCGGCCTGAGCGGGGAAGCAGATATAGCTCATGACATCCTCTTCGGACTGAGCCAGATCGCCCAGAGCAGCCTTAGCGTCCTCAAACTCCTTACCGGTGCGCTTGCTGTCTTCCACACGGCAGTCCTGAGGAGCGGTCATACCGGCCTCGTCCAAAATGCGCTTCTCCAGATCGGCGTCCACGGGAGCGGGGGCAATGCCGTACTCGCCCTTGAAGTAAGCCTTGACTTCCTTGGAGATGTTCTTGTAGCGCTCGCCCACCAGAACGTTGGTAACGGCCTGGTTGCCAACCATCTGGGACAGAGGAGTGACCAGAGGAGGATAGCCCATGTCCTTCCGGACGGAGGGAATCTCGGCCAGAGCGGCGTCGAACTTATCCATGGCGTGCATATCGGTCAGGTTGGCGATCATGTTGGACAGCATGCCGCCGGGAACCTTGTAGACCAGAGCCTGGGCGTCGGTACCCATGGACTTGGGGTTGATGCGGCCGGAGTCGATGTACTTCTGCTTGACGGGCTTGAAGTAGTCGTTGACTTCGTTGATGACCTTCTCATTCAGGCCGGTTTCAATGCCCAGCTCGCTGAGGGCGTAGTAAATGGTCTCGGTGGCGGGCTGAGAGGTGCCGTTGGAGAAGCAGGAGGTGGCGGTGTCGATGATGTCCACACCGGCCTCGACGGCCTTTATAACGGTCATGTATGCCATGCCGGTGGTGCAGTGGGTGTGCAGCACCAGAGGCAGGGTCACGCCTGCATCCTTAATGCCCTTGAACAGCTGCTCGGCCTCGTTGGGGGACATGGTACCGGCCATATCCTTCAGGCAGATGGTGTCGAAGCCCATGCTCTGCAGCTCCTTGCACATCTCGGCGTACTTGGCGGGCGTGTGCACGGGGGACTGGGTGTAGGAAATGCAGCCGGAAGCCACGGTGTTCTTGGTGGCGTACTTCTTGGTAGCCTCCAGAGCGGTGCGGATGTTGCGGAAATCGTTCAGTGCGTCGAAGATACGCAGAACGTCGATGCCGTTCTTGATGGACAGCTCCACGAACTTCTCCACAACGTCATCGTGATAGTGCTTGTAACCCAGCAGGTTCTGGCCCCGCAGCAGCATCTGCAGACGGGTGTTGGGCATGGCCTTGCGGAAATTGCGCAGCCGCTCCCAGGGATCCTCGTCCAGGTAACGCAGGCAGCTGTCAAAGGTAGCGCCGCCCCAGCACTCGACGGAATAGTAGCCGGCCTTGTCCATAGTGGAGAGAATGCCCTCCATATCGGCAAAAGGCATACGGGTAGCCATCAGAGACTGGTTTGCATCACGAAGGACGGTTTCAGTGAATTGGACTTTCTGAGCCATTGGTTTTAACCTCCGTTAAAATGAATATATCCACGGCAAATGGGGAAATCTCTGGGGATAAACAGACTCCGTTGTCATTGCGAGACAGTCAGCAGACTGTCGTGGCAATCCCCCGGATATTCAGTGCGTGCGAGTAACCGGGGGATTGCCACACCAGTGTGCGGTTCGCAATGACACGGTTCTTTTTTGGCGGATGCGCCCGGTTTATCCCCACAGATTCACCCCACTGCCGCAATTTCAGATACCAGCAGGGGAAAATCCCCCTGCTGGTACCGTGAAAACGAACACTTTCAGGCCTTAAGCCTTGGGACCGGCGGCGACCAGAGCCTTGCCAGCCTCGTTGCCCTCGTACTTGGCGAAGTTCTTGACGAACCGGCCAGCCAGATCGGCAGCCTTGGCTTCCCAGTCGGCCACATTGGCGTAGGTGTCTCTGGGATCCAGAATGCCGGAATCAACGCCGGGCAGCTCGGTGGGAACTTCGAAATTGAAGACGGGGATGGTCTTGGTGGGAGCGGTGTTGATGGCGCCGGACAGGATGGCGTCAATGATGCCGCGGGTATCCTTGATGGAGATACGCTTGCCGGTGCCGTTCCAGCCGGTGTTGACCAGATAAGCCTTGGCGCCGGAGACCTTCATCTTCTTGACCAGCTCCTCGGCGTACTTGGTGGGATGCAGCTCCAGGAAGGCCTGGCCGAAGCAGGCGGAGAAGGTGGGGGTGGGCTCGGTGATGCCGCGCTCGGTGCCGGCCAGCTTGGCGGTGAAGCCGGACAGAAAGTAGTACTGGGTCTGCTCGGGGGTCAGGATGGACACGGGAGGCAGAACACCGAAAGCGTCAGCAGACAGGAAGATCACGTTCTTAGCCGCGGGAGCGGTGGAAACGGGACGAACGATGTTGTTGATGTGGTCGATGGGATAGGACACACGGGTGTTCTCGGTGACGGACTTGTCAGCAAAGTCAATCTTGCCGTCCTTATCAACGGTAACGTTCTCCAGCAGAGCATCCCGGCGGATGGCGTTGTAGATGTCAGGCTCGGACTCCTTGTCCAGGTTGATGACCTTGGCGTAGCAGCCGCCCTCGAAGTTGAACACGCCGTTGTCGTCCCAGCCGTTCTCGTCGTCGCCGATCAGCAGACGCTTGGGATCGGTGGACAGGGTGGTCTTGCCGGTGCCGGACAGGCCGAAGAAGATGGCGGTGTTCTCACCGTTCATATCGGTGTTGGCGGAGCAGTGCATGGAGGCAATGCCCTTCAGAGGCAGGTAGTAGTTCATCATGGAGAACATGCCCTTCTTCATCTCGCCGCCGTACCAGGTGTTGATGATGACCTGCTCACGGGAGGTGATGTTGAAGGCCACGCAGGTCTCGGAGTTCAGGCCCAGCTCCTTGAAGTTCTCGACCTTTGCCTTGGAGGCATTGTAGACGATGAAATCGGGCTTGAAGTTCTTCAGCTCCTCAGCGGAGGGACGGATGAACATATTGGTGACAAAGTGTGCCTGCCATGCCACTTCCACGATGAAGCGGACGGCCATGCGGGTATCCTTGTTGGCGCCGCAGAAAGCGTCCACAACGTAGAGCTTCTTGTTGGACAGCTCACGGATGGCCAGCTCCTTAACGGTCTTCCAGGTTTCCTCGCTCATGGGGTGGTTGTCGTTCTTGTACTCGTCGGAAGTCCACCACACGGTGTTCTTGGAGTTCTCGTCCATGACGATGTACTTGTCTTTGGGGGAACGGCCGGTGTAGATGCCGGTCATAACGTTGATGGTGTCCAGCTCAGTCTTCTGGCCAACCTCGTAGCCGGTCAGGCCAGGCTTGGTCTCTTCCTCGTACAGAGCCTCGTAGGAAGGATTGTGGACGATTTCGGTGGTACCGGTAATGCCATACTTTTCAATGCCGTATGTTTCCATGATTGGTTCCTCCTGATTTTTAATTATGGCGTTAAGTAGAAGCGGAAAACCGCTTTTTAACACAAATTGGTAAAGCCAATTCGGGAAAACCCGAGGTTCACCACATACATATTAACACAACAAATCCAGATTGTAAACAGGTTTTTCGATATTTTTTTACTGCTTGACACTTTCTCCAAAATGTACAAAATTTGTTTACATCTTCACAGGAACTTAATAATTATCCCCTTTCTTTCTTCACATCTTCCGGGTATACTAAAAACAAATCAGATTTGATTTTGATCTTTTTCATTTTCCTCTCCTCTTTTTTGTTGCAGAATCCGCGGCTGACAGGCTGCGGATTTTGTCGTATGTGCAAAACGGCAAAATGATAAAAGAAAGAGAGAAAAAAACTGGGCAATTTGCCGGATGAAAAAGGCGCGGCCTTGCAAAGCGCGGCCTTGGGGGAGGCATGATTGACAATTATGGTGTCCCTCCGGGACGGAATCTGAAGTATTCTCTTATTTGCTTCCGAAGGAAACGCCTTTATTGTCAATGCATCTGCCGTAAACGAATGCCCCGCCGCTCTCCGTTTGGAAAGCGGCGGGGCGTTTTGCACTTTGAAATCAGAACCGCACGGGCTTGATGTGCCAGATTTCGTCCGCGTACTGACGGATGGTGCGGTCGGAGGAGAACTTGGAGCCGGAGGCGATGTTCTCCAGGCACTTGCGGCCAAAGGCCAGCCGGTCGGCATAGTCGTGGTTTACCCGCAGCTTGGCGTCCATGTAGGAGGCGTAGTCCAGCAGCACGAAGTAGTTGTCGGCCTTGTGCCAGGAGGCGCCGTCCAGCAGGGCATGGTACAGTTCTTTCTGGGCATCGTCCGTGGGAACGGTGCCGTCCACCAGGGTGTCGATGGCACGGTGCAGGTGGCTGTCGGTGTCGTAGATGCCCCGGGCATAGTAGCTGTCCTTGGCGGCGTTGATCTGCTCCACGGTGTGGCCGAAGATATACTCGTTCTCCATGCCGGCCTCCTGGGCAATCTCCACATTGGCGCCGTCCAGAGTACCCAGAGTCACGGCACCGTTGAGCATCAGCTTCATGTTGCCGGTGCCGGATGCCTCGGTGCCGGCAGGGGAGATCTGCTCGGAGATATCCGCGGCGGGGATGATATGCTCGGCGTAGGAGCAGTTGTAGTTCTGAACGAAGACCACCTTCAGCTTATCGGATACGGCGGGATCATTGTTGATCATCTTTGCAATCCGGTTGATATAGCGGATAATGGCCTTGGCCCGGGCATAGCCGGGGGCGGACTTGGCGCCGAAGATATACACGGTGGGATGGAAGTCAGGCAGCTCGCCGTTCTTCAGACGGAAATAGATATCCACAATGGACAGAGCGTTCATCAGCTGACGCTTGTACTCATGGAGCCGCTTGACCTGGACGTCAAAGATGAAGTCGGGGTTCAGCTGGACATCTTCCTTTTCGGCAATGACCTTGCACAGCTGCTCCTTCTTCTGACGCTTGATGGCGTTGAACTGACGGACCATGTCATCGTCGATCATGGGCTTCAGATCGGCCAGCTTGTCCAGATCCTTCAGGAAGTCACCGCCGATGCGGTATTTCAGCATCTGGGTCAGTTCGGGGTTGCACAGGCCCATCCAGCGCCGGGGGGTCACGCCGTTGGTCTTGTTCTGAAAACGGTCGGGGAAGACCTGGTACCAGTCGCGGAACAGATCGTCCTTCAGAATCTGGCTGTGGATCTCGGCCACGCCGTTGACATAGGTGCTGACGTAGACGGAGAGATTCGCCATGTGGGCGGTGTTGTCCTTGATAATGTAGAGACCCGGGTGCTCCCACTTCAGCTTTTCATCAATGCGGCGGATGATGTCCACGATCTCGGGGACGACGCTGCCAAGCAAATCCAGGGGCCACTTTTCCAGAGCCTCGGACATGACGGTGTGGTTGGTGTAGGAGAAGGTCCGCTGGGCGATGGAGAAGCTCTGCTCGAAGTCCATGCCCTCTTCCATCAGCAGCCGGATCAGTTCGGGGATGGACATGGCGGGATGGGTGTCATTCAGCTGCACGGCATAGTAGTCGGCAAACCGGCTCAGGTCGTTGCCGTGGGCGGTTTTGAAGGTCCGCAGCATATCCTGCAGGGAGGCAGAGGACAGCACATACTGCTGCTTGATGCGCAGACGCTTGCCCTCCCAGGTGGAGTCATTGGGGTAGAGAACACGGGTGATGTCCTCGGCCTTGTTCTTCTGATCCAGAGCCCGCAGGTAATCCTGGTCGTTGAAGGCGTTGAAGTCCAGCTCTTCCTCGGCCTCGCACTGCCACAGACGCAGGGTGTTGATGTTGTGCGTGCCGTAGCCGATGATGGGCACGTCGTAGGGAACGGCCAGCACGGTGTGATCCGGGAACTTGACCTTTACGGTATGGTTATACCGGCGGTAAGACCAGGGATCGCCATATTTGGACCAGTCGTCCGCGTTCTCCTTCTGGCTGCCCTGCTCGTCAAAGCTCTGCTTGAACAGGCCGAACTTGTACCGAAGGCCATAGCCGGACAGAGGCAGATCGCAGGAGGCGGCGCTGTCCAGGAAGCAGGCGGCAAGTCTGCCCAGACCGCCGTTGCCCAGAGCGGCGTCCTCGATGTCCTCCAGCACGGCCAGGTCGACGCCCTGGGCGGCAAAGAGCTGCTTCATCTCGTCCAGAATGCCCAGGTTGTACAGGTTGGAGTAAACCAACCGGCCAATCAGGTATTCAGCGGAGAAGTAGTAGGCCTTCCGCTGCTGCAGACGGGCCTTCTTGCTGCTGCTCCAGTTGTCGGAAATGGCCATCATGACAGCCTCACCCAGAGCCTCATGCAGTTCCTGAGGGGTGGCTTCCTGCAAGGTGACGTCGTAGGTGTATTTCAGCTGTGCCTCGGTCCATTTGAGGATGTTTGTGCAGTTGTAACTCATGTTCATGCTCCAATCCAAAATACGGCTTCCGCCGTAAGATTTCAAAATAACAGGGGGACGGTCCCTCTGCATTGGTCCGCGGCGCCGCGGCAGACGGCGCGAAATGCCGCCGCCAAAGCGCGCGCCCGATGTATAGAGTAGCGTTTTCGGAATCCGTTGTCAAGCAATTTCTGGAAAAGCGCTTTCGTTTTCGTGAATTTCGTTACCTTTGCCATAGGAACCGGCACACAGCAGGTGTCGATGGAGATGCTCAAAGCTTCCCCTCCTGTTCCAAAGTCAGAAGGTCCTCAAAAGCGGATATCCGCAGGTCATACTTTTCCGGCGTTCCGAAACCGTAGTCCGCCCAGACAAAGGGCAGGCCCGCGGCGTAGGCTGCTTCCATATCCCCCTGTGTGTCGCCGACATAGGCGGCGGAGGTGATGCCATACTTCTCCAAAAGGGTGCGGATGGTCGTACCCTTGTCCGTGCCTGTATCACCGAAGCACAGGTGGCCGGTAATCAGCCCGTCCAGGCCCAGCTTGCCGATGCACAGCTCCGGGTAGCCCTGCTGGCTGTTGCTGACGATGAACAGCCGGTGGGTTTTGGAAAGGGCAAGCAAAGTCTCCTTCACTTTGGGATAGCCGATGGGGCATTCGTTCTCATGGAGATATTGGTTCTCCGTGGCCATACACCGCTCCATGAGAGAATAGCGGTCCGACGGAGCCAGATCCCCGAACAGCGCGTCAGCGATTTCCGTCATGACCTTGCCGAAAAGCGGCCGCAGGGTTTCCGCGGTCACGAAGCGATCGCTCATGCCCTCCCTGCGCAGCTGGATATTATACCCCTCGGCAACCAAAGCCCGGGAATCCCAGAGGGTGCCGTCGATGTCAAAAATTAAACTTTCCAAATTGTTCTCCTTACTGTAACAAATTGACAATTGACAATGAACAATTGACAATTATTGTGTCCCTGCGGGACGGGTTTGAAATTATTCTTTGATTTGTTTCCGAAGGAAGCTCCTTAATTGTCAACTGTCAATTGTCAATTGCCCTTACCCGTTCTCTTTCAGATGCCGTCTGATCCGGCTGATGATCATATCCAGGGCCACCACGTTTTTGCCGCCCTCCGGCACTACCAGATGGGCGTATTTCTTGCTGGGCTCCACGTAACGCTCGTGCATGGGCTTCACCGTCTGCTGGTACTGCTGAAGCACGCTCTGCAAGGAGCGGCCCCGCTTTTCCACGTCCCGCTTGATTCTGCGGCACAGGCGGATGTCAGCGTCGGAGTCCACGAAGATACGGATGTCCATCAGGTCCCGCAGTTCCCGGTTCTCAAAAATCAGAATGCCCTCTACAATAATGACCCGCCGGGGCTCCAGATGGATGGTCTCCTCACTGCGATTGTGAATGGAGAAGTCATACACCGGGCACTCCACACTGTGGCCGTGGCGCAGCTGGTCCAGATGGTAGACCATAAGGCTGGTGTCGAAGGCGTCGGGCTCGTCATAGTTCAGACGGCTGCGCTCCTCGTAGGTCAGGTCGTCATGGCGCTTGTAATAGTTGTCGTGGCTTAAGACCGTGACCTCGTCTTCACAGTCGGCAATCAGATTTTTCATCAAAGTGGTCTTGCCGCTGGCGCTGCCGCCGGCGATGCCGATGACCAGAATGTCCTCATTTTCCATCTTTCTCTTCCTTCCAGTGATTTGTCAGACTTTTTCCCTCCAGAAGCCGCCAGGAAAGCCGCAGGATTTCCGGCGAATTCCAGCTGTTTTCAATAACAACTTCCCCGGGGCCTCCCCGCAGCAGCCCCGCCTCATCCAGCCGCCGCCGGGTCTCCCGGGCAGTGCCGTCGCCGCCGTCCAGAATGTCCACCTGGCCGCCCAAAATACGGGAGATGGTATGGGAGGCGAAGGGGTAGTGGGTGCAGCCCAGAACCAGAGCGTCCAGCCGTCCCCGGTAGGGGGTAAAGAGCCTTTGCAGCATATCTATGGTCCGCCGGGTGTCTACTTTGCCGGCTTCCACGATCTCCACCAGCCGGGGGGCGGGAATCTTGTAAATATCGCAGGTCACATCGTAGCGGTGCAGCAGCCGGGCGAACTTTTCCTCGGACAATGTCATGGGCGTCGCCATAACACCGATACCGCCGCCGGGATATCGGTCTGCCGCCAGCTTCAGGGCCGGCTCAATGCCCACAATAATGAGGTCGGGGTATTTTTCCCGCAGCTCCTTTACGGCGGCGGAGGTGGCGGTGTTGCAGGCGATGACCAGAGCCTTCAGCCCACGGGCCATGAGCTTTTCCGCCACCGCAAAGCTCAGCGCCTGGACCTCGGCCTTGGTGCGGATGCCATAGGGCGCGTTGGCGGAATCGCCGTAATATAAAAATTTTTCATTGGGCATGACCCGCCGCAGATGCCGCAGCACACTGATGCCGCCTACGCCGGAGTCGAAGACTCCAATATAATCCTCTTTGGTGTTCAACCGTTCCACCTGCTTTGTGTAGATTTTTGTGCTTCTGCCGGAAGGGTTTGTACGGAGAGATTATAGCAAAAAGATGAGAAGAATGCAAGATAAGGAGCAAAGGTTCGTGACAATCGCGCGCCATGCCGTTTACAAATAAATGTCATATACTACAGACAGTACGGAGGGCCGTACACGCCGCCTCTGCCCGGACGGGAACAAGGGCTGGCGTCTAATGCCGGGGCACGTCCGGACCGGATGGAGGATTCTTCACAAAATGAATCTCCCGGACCTGAAAGTTGTACCGGTAGAAAAATGTCTTTTTGGGAGAAACACATTCCGCGGAAGGCTGCTGAATGAGAAGTCTGTGAAAGAAAGACGTTTGATTTGGAAGGAAAGACGAAAAATAGTCGAAAAGTGCACAAATAAACCGGAATTGTACACGAATGAAAGGGCACTGTCCTTGCTGAAAAGAGAAAAACAGTAAAATATAACCAAACTGTAAAAAATAGATTGAAATACTGTTATATCTGTGGTAAAATAGACCCACTCTTTCAGAAAAGACAAATGTCCGTGAGAGAAATGAAATTTCCCATGTCTCTTCCTGCAAATAGAGGGGGATGAGAATGTCTATGTTACGGAGACATCCGTTTCTATAGAAATTTTATTGGAGGTAATGAAATGAAAAGAACACTTGCACTGCTTCTGGCTGTTCTGATGGTCGTTTCCGTGTTCGCCGGTTGCTCCAACAAGAGCAATACCCAGACCACCGAGACTACCGCTGCCGCCACCGAAGCAACCGCGCCCGCGGAAGAGGCGACCTACACCTTTAAGGATTCCGTCTCTCTGCTGTGCGCCAACTGGAATCCCCACACCTATCAGACCAATGACGACGCTTATCTGGCCGACTACATCCGGATGGGCTTCTACACCTTCATCTTCAACGACGAGCTGAATCCCGTTGAGGACACCGAGGGCAATGTGAAGGCTCCCTACACCGGCTACAAGTTTGTGCCCGAGATGGCCGCCAGCGATCCCGTGGATGTGACTGAGCAGGTCAAGAAGGATCATCCTGAGTTCGGCATTCCCGAGAGCGCGACCGCCGGTTATGCTTACACCATCGACCTGAACCCCGACGCATGCTGGGAAGACGGCACCCCCATCACCGCTGACGATTATGTGGAATCCATGAAGCGTCTGCTGGATCCGGAGATGCTGAACTACCGCGCTTCCGACTACTATGTACAGAACCTGTGCATCGCCAATGCCGAGAAGTACGCCAAGGGCGGCACCACCACCTATGAGGCAAATGCCGACGCCATCGCCGACCTGACCAAGGGTGAGGACGGCCAGTATGTGGACACCAACGGCAATAAGGTCTATGTTGCTCTGGGCGTTGGCTGCGAGCAGCTGGGTAGCGATGTCCTGAAGGATCTTGTTGACAACTACGGCGACCAGTACTTCGATGTTTCCAAGTACGAGACCCTGACCGCCAACGAGACTGCTGACGGCGTTGTTCCTCTGACCGACGAGACCCTGGACGCCCTGACCACTCTGGTCACCGGCAACGAAGCCTGGGGCGAGACCGACGGCTCCACCCTGCCTATGTATCTGGTCTACGCTGAGGAGTGGGCTGAGGTTCCCTTCGAGAACGTTGGCCTGTACAAGTCCGGCGACTACCAGATCACCATGGCCCTGTCCAAGAGCCTGGCCGGCTTCAACCTGCTGTACTCCCTGACCTCCAACTGGCTGGTCAAGACCGACCTGTACGACGAGTGCCTGAACAAGGACCAGAAGACCTCCACCTATGACACCAGCGTGGAGACCACCTGCTCCTACGGCCCCTACAAGCTGGTTTCTTTCCAGTCCGGCAAGGCTATGCGCCTGGAGAAGAACGAGAACTGGTACGGCTGGAACGACGGCAAGCACGTCTACGTCGATCCCACCGATGGCAACACCTATCCCATGTACCAGACCACCGCTATCGACTGCCAGCAGATCGAAGAGGCATCCACCAACAAGATGATGTTCCTGAAGGGCGAGCTGATGGGCTACGGCCTGACCGCTGACGACTTCGCCACCTACCGCAACTCCGAGTTCTGCCACCGCACCCCCAAGGAGACCCTGTTCTTCCTGATTCTGAACGGCAACAAGAGTGTTCTGGATGATCGTGAGGCCGCTGCTGACTTTGACGCCACCACCAAGGACCTGCAGACCATGACGCTGCCTTCCTTCCGGAAGGCTGTCGCCGTTACCTACGACAAGGAGCTGTTCGCCAGCACCATTTCTCCCGCCCGTTCCGGCGGCTACGGCATCATCGGCAACACCTATATCTACAACCCCGAGACCGGCGACACCTATCGGAGCTCCGAGCAGGCCAAGCAGGTCCTGTGCGACTTCTACTCCGTGGATACCAGCAAGTACGCCAACCTGGATGAGGCTGTCGCTTCCATCACCGGTTACGATCCCGAGGCTGCCAAGGAGCTGTTCACCGAGGCCTTTGACGAGGCTCTGAAGAAGGGCTACATCACCGACAAGGATGGCGACGGCGTCTCCGACCAGGTTGTGACCATCGAGTACTGCATGTCCGCCGACTCCGACTTCATGACCAAGACCATTGATTACCTCAATGAGAAGATGAACGAAGTCACCAAGGGTACTCCCTTTGACGGCAAGGTTCAGTTCGTGAAGTCCGCTCCTTACGGCAACGACTGGACCAACAAGATCAAGTCCGGTCTGTCCGACACCGTTCTGGCTGGCTGGACCGGTTCCAAGATGAACCCCTTCTCCCTGTCTGACCTGTACGTCAACCCCGCCTATCAGTATGACGCTGGCTGGTTCGATGCCACCACTGTGGATCTGACCCTGACCATCGACGGCGAGGAGCTGACCATGAACCTGCGTCAGTGGTCCGATGCTCTGAACGGCTCTACCGTCACCGTGAACGGCACCGACTACAACTTCGGTGAAGGCATTGCCGAGGTTGAGACCCGTCTGACCATCCTGGCCGGCATCGAGGGCAAGGTCCTGGAGACCTACGACTACCTGCCCATGCTGCAGGATTCCAGCATGGCTCTGCTGAGCCAGCAGGTCTACTACGTGACCGAGGACTTCAACCCTGTCCTGGGCTACGGCGGACTGCCCTACACCAGATACAACTACAACGACGCCGAGTGGACTGCTTACGTTGCTGAGCAGGGCGGCGAGCTGACCTATTAATTTTTAACGGAAACTCCGAGCCTATCGGAGCGCCCAAAGGCCAGTTTCCACTGAGAAAACTCTAACGCAGCTGTAATGGGGGCTTCGGCCCCCATTACAGTCGATTTCTGTATATGGGGAATGGACTGAGCCCTCCCGGAAACGGAAAGGCTGAGCCTATTCCCTGTTATAACAGGGTAAAATGCCCCGCAAGGTCTGCGGTTTCAAAAAATAAACAGGGAGGAAGGCAAATTGCTCAAATACAGTCTCCAAAGAATTGTCTACATGGTGATCGTCTTTATGATCATTACCTGCATGTGCTTTGTGTTGATCCGGATGCTTCCGCCGGCACAGCTGCCCGCAGGCGACCCCCATACCGTCGTCATTGAGGCCCGCCGGGAAGCGGCAGGCTACAACAAACCCTATATGGTCCAGTTCGGAATATTCCTGAAGGATATTGTAACGGACTTCAACTGGGGCGTCAGCGACAAGCTGTTCTTCGGACAGGATGTCGTGAAGCTGTTCTCCCAGAGAATGCCCGCTACCGTTATAGTCAACCTCTATTCCGTGCTGTTCAGCATTCCTCTGGGCATTGCCTTCGGCATCTTCGCGGCACTGAAGAAAAACACCTGGGTGGACTATACCATTTCTACCCTGACCATGGTGGTCATCTCTGTGCCAAGCTTCATTTACGCCTTTATCATCCAATATATATTCAGCTATAAGCTGGGCTGGCTGCCTTTCCTGATGAAGTCCGGCACCGACTGGTTCAGCCCCGCCATGTTTGTCAGTATGATTCCGGCAATCATGTCTCTGGGCTTCGGCACCATTGCCGCCTTTACCCGGACCACCCGGGCGGAGCTGACGGAGGTGCTGACCAGCGAATTCATGCTGCTGGCACGGACCAAGGGGCTGACCAAGGCTCAGGCCACCGTGCGCCACGCTTTGCGGAACTGCTTCGTAGTCGTCGTTCCCGCCATCATCGGCGAGTTCGTCAGCATCCTGGGCGGCAGTCTGATCATTGAGAAGATTTTCTCCATCCCCGGCGTTGGCCGTCTGACCATTGACGCCATCAACGCCCAGGACTACCCGATTTTCATGCTGACCACCTGCTTCTACACCGCAATCGGACTGGTCGCCAACCTTGTGGTCGATATCAGCTACGGCTTTATCGATCCGCGCATCAGAATGGGGTCTAAGAAATGAGCAATAATACGAATTTTGAACATATTCCCCAGGAGAAATTCCGGTTCGTCCAAATGGATGCCCAGCTCCATGACAAGCGGCTGGAGACCAAGTCCCGCAGCTTCTTCCAGGATGCCCTGCTGCGATTCTCCAAGAACAAGTCCTCTGTGGTTGCTGCCTGGATTCTTGCTTTTCTGCTCCTGTTCTCTCTGATTTCTCCGCTGTTGTCCCCCTATTCCATCAACGATAAGGACAAACTGTATATCAACTACCCCTCCTATGTTCCCTCCATTGCCAAGCTGCATATCGGCATTATGGACGGCGCCAAGGTACATTCCAGCCAGAATGAGACTTCCATGAACTATTGGAAGGGCATCGCCCAGGAGACCGGAATGGAGCCTGTGCTGGGTGTGGTGAAGGAAAACGTCACCACCGTCAAGTACCGGGGCCAGATGGTAGAGCGGAAGACCTACGATCTGTACGTGAACCGGTATTATGAGCTGGGTATTGTTTACCGCGTGTTCTCCTATGCCGAGTTCCAGAAAATTCAGGACTGGCAGAACGAGACCGGCATTCAGGTCATCTATCCCTATGTAGACCCTGCCGACATCGGCGGCTCCACGGATACCCCCAATATCTGGTATCAGGTGGACGGCAGCGGCAGCGCCGTGCTGGACGCCGATGGCAATCTGCAGCCGGTCTACTGCACCAAGAAGTCCATTGAGGGCGCGGAGTACAACTCCCTGCGCATTGCGGGCGACGACGGCAGCTATATTTACTCCGCCAAGAAGTCCGGCTCTGTTCAGGCCCGTGTGTGCTACTACAACTACTACCAGTACCTGAACGGCCATGAGCCAAGCTACGTCTTCGGAACCACCTCCATGGGTCAGGACCTGTTTGCCGCCGTTGGTGTTGGCGCGCGGTTCTCTCTGATCTTCGCTCTGCTGGTCTCTGCCATCAACCTGACCATCGGCGCCATCTACGGCGCCATTCAGGGCTACTACGGCGGCCGCATTGACCTGTTCATGGACCGTATTTCCGATATCCTTTCCGGCCTGCCCTTTGTGGTGGTCATCACCCTGTTCCAGCTGCACCTGGCCCAGAAGTGGGGCGTTGTACCGTCACTGCTGTTCGCGTTTGTGCTGACGGGCTGGATCGGTATGGCCGCGCTGACCCGGAAGCAGTTCTACCGCTTCAAGGGCCAGGAATTCGTTATGGCTGCCCGTACTCTGGGCGCATCCGATGCCCGGCTGATGTTCAAGCACATCTTCCCCAATGCCATCGGCACCATTATCACCAGCTGCGCTCTGGTTATTCCCAGCGTTATCCGGTCTGAGACCACCATTTCCTATCTTGGCATTGTGGATCTGTCCGCTTTCGCCGGCACCACCATCGGCACCCTGCTGAGCCAGGGCAACGCCGCCGTTACAAGCGCGCCTCATACGCTGCTGTGGCCCAGCATCTTCCTGAGCCTGCTGATGATCTCTTTCAACCTGTTCGGCAACGGCCTGCGGGATGCCTTTAACCCGACTACCAGAGGGGAGGACGACTGATGGAAACCAAACTGCAAGTGCGCAACCTGCGGATATCCTTCCGCACCTCCAACGGTAAGGTCCAGGCTGTTCGGGGGATTGACTTTGACCTGGCCAAGGGCGAGACCCTGGCCATCGTGGGCGAGTCCGGCTCCGGCAAGTCCGTGACCTCCAAGGCGATTCTGGGCATTCAGGCCAACAACGCCGTCACCGAGTCCGGCGAGATCATCTATGACGGCAAGGACCTGCTGAAAATCAGCGAGGAGGAGTTCCACAAGATTCGGGGCGACAAGATCGCCATGATCTTCCAGGATCCCATGTCCAGCCTGAACCCCATTGTCAAGATCGGCCGCCAGCTGACCGAGGCGATGCTCCTGAAAGGCAAGGCCCGCCAGCGGGAGAGCCGCAGAAATTTCAACGATACCCTGAAGGCGCTGAATGCCGCTATGATCCAGACGCTGGCCCCCAATGACTCCGAAAGGGCCGCCCGGCTCACCCAGATGTGCAAGGACTTCGACAAGTTTGAGTTCAAGCATATCGAGCTGGAAGCTGCTTACGCAAAGGCCCATGAGGCCGCCCAGGAGGCTCTGGATGATCTGGACGTTCTGATTTTTGAGTTGGAAAAGCAGGCGGACAAGGACGCCACCGACCGGGTGAACGATATCGCCGTTCAGGCCGCCGCCTCCGTCAACGAGTATGTGGTCAAGGAAGAGGCCGAGCAGATAAAGACTCTGGCCGGTTCTTTGAACAAGCTCTATAAGGATGGCAGGAAGTCCGGAGACCAGTCCGGGACTCTCTCCGCCATGCGGGAGATCCGGGAGATTCTCCGCTCCGCCATGGCCAACGAGGCCCCCAACTTCTTCCGCATGGGTTACTATGTGACCTTTGCCAACGAGCCCCTGCCTGCTATGCCTGTTCCGGAACTGAACGAGTTCCTGCTGGGATATCTGGATGGTCATTTCATGACCGAGTTCCTGGAAAATACCGTGGCAGCGCTGAAGTACACCGCCAATACCTCCTATGAGAACATGGCCAAGGCTGTGGAAGCGCTGGAGCAGGCCAGAAGCGTTTTCGGCAGGGAGAACCTGGATAAGAAAGAGTCCTATGATACCCACAAGGCTCTGAACGCCGCTGTTATGGCCACGGTGGATCCTCTGAACATCCACAAGGATTCTCTGACCCATACCTTCTCCACCAGTCTGAAGAGCGAACTGGATACCTACTTCCACGCCATTACCGGCAACGCCAAGGCCATCAAGGCTCACGACAAGGACCAGCGGAAGCACGACAAGCTGGTTGCCCGGGGCAAGACCCCTGACTGGGAAGTCGCCGCCGCCTCCACTGTGGATATGGAGCTGGTCAAGCAGAACATCGATCACCTGCTGACCCGGCTGATTGAGCATTATCAGGAGCTGCTGGCCCGGAAGCAGGACCGGGACTACAAGGCCCAGTCCATTGAACTGGTGGATTTCTTCAAGGCAAACGCCTCCGGCGTTGTGGACAAGGTAACAAAGCGCATTGCCAAGCGCCGCGCCATCAAGCTGATGGACGAGGTGGGTATTGCCGAACCCCACAGACGCTACAACCAGTATCCCTTTGAGTTCTCCGGCGGTATGCGGCAGAGAATCGTCATCGCCATCGCCCTGGCCGCCAACCCGGATATCCTGATCTGCGACGAGCCCACCACCGCTCTGGACGTGACCATTCAGAGCCAGATTCTGGAGCTGATTAATAAGCTGAAGCGGGAGCGGCAGCTGTCCGTTATCTTTATCACCCATGACCTGGGCGTTGTGGCCAACATGGCCGACCGCGTGGCTGTCATGTACGCCGGAAAGATTGTGGAGTACGGCACCGCCGAGGACATCTTCTACCGTGCCGCCCATCCCTATACCTGGGCGCTGATGTCCTCCATGCCGGATCTGGACACCAACGAGAAGCTGGAAGCCATCCCCGGCACACCCCCCAATATGATCTATCCCCCTGTGGGTGATGCCTTCGCGGCCCGGAACAAGTATGCCATGCAGATCGATTTCGAGCAGCAGCCTCCCATGTTTCAGATCAGCGATACCCACTATGCCGCCACCTGGCTGCTGCATCCCGATGCGCCCAAGGTGGAAATGCCCAAGATCATTGTTGACCGTATTCGCAGAATGAAGGAAAAGAACGGAGGTGCCGCGGATGGAGAATAAGAACCAGGAAGTCTTGCTGAAGGTGGACCATCTGTGCCAGTACTTCGGACCTACCAAGGCTGTGGACGATGTGAGCTTTGAGATCAGGAAGGGCGAGGTCTTCGGCCTGGTCGGCGAGTCCGGCTGCGGCAAGACCACCACCGGTCGTTCCATCATCAAGCTGTACAACATTACCTCCGGCAGTGTGTTCTTCAAGGGCATCCGCATTGCCGCGGGCAAGCAGTCCTACAAGAACGCCATTGAAAAGGCCAGAGAGGACTACAAGACCGCTTCCAAAGAGCATCCCGAGAATGCCGCCGCGCTGAAGGCGGAGATGGAGAAGACCATCTCCGAGCAGCGCCGCCTGATGAAGGAAGCCGATGCTGATCAGAGACACTGTGACAAGGTCTACGCGCAGCAGCGGACAGCCGCCGTGAAGGAAAAGTATGAGGCTCTGCTGACCAAGGCGTCCGGCGAAGAGAAAACCAGACTGGAGGCCGAGTACAGGAACGAACTGCGCAAGGCAAGGAAGACCCGGCTTGTGACCCAGATCCAGATGATCTTCCAGGACCCCATCGCTTCTCTGGACCCCCGTATGACCGTCAAGGAGATCATCTCCGAGGGCCTGGTCATTCAGGGTGAGCGGGACGATAAGGTTATTACCCAGAAGGTCAATGAAATGCTGGAGCTGGTTGGCCTGGTGCCTGAGCACGCCACCCGCTATCCCCATGAGTTCTCCGGTGGCCAGCGGCAGCGTATCGGCGTGGCCCGCAGCGTCATTATGAATCCTGAACTGATCATCGCGGATGAGCCTGTGTCCGCTCTGGACGTGTCCGTTCAGGCGCAGGTAATCAACCTGCTGAACGAGCTGCGGGAGAAGTTCGGCCTGACCATTCTCTTCATTGCCCATGACCTGTCCGTGGTCAAGTACTTCTCCGACCGCATCGGCGTTATGTACTTCGGCAAAATGGTGGAGATGGCCTCCTCTGACGAACTGTTTGCCCACCCCCTGCACCCCTATACCAAGTCCCTGCTGTCCGCCATTCCTCTGCCGGACCCCGTGTACGAGAAGAAGCGCCAGCGGATCACCTATAATCCTCTGGCTGAGCACGACTACTCTGTGGACAAGCCCAGCTTCCGGGAAGTTGCTCCGGGCCACTTCGTTCAGTGCAATGACGCGGAGTTTGCCAAGTATCAGCAGGAGCTGAGCAAATGAACAAGAAGCTGAAGAGCTTTCTGGTGAGTTTTGCCGTGGGCGCTGTGCTCTGTGCCCTGGTGATTCTCATCAACCGGGATCAGGGCTACGGTACCCTGCGCCAGCTGTGTGACGGCTGCTTTGTGGCAGCAGTGCTGCTGCTGGGTGTAGGCGTGCTTCGGTTCGTTGCCAACCAGGGAGTCTTTGACGTGTTGGGTTACGGCGTGCAGTCTGTGTTCCATCTCCATGTACCCGGTGCCAGCATCGGCAACGCCCGGGACCAGGAGACCATGCAGGACTATCAGGCCCGGAAGGCGAAGAAGCGCAAAAGCCCCGCGGGGCTGCTGTACGCGGGCCTTGTGTGGCTGGCCGTATCTGCCGTCCTTCTGATCGTTTTCGAAATGACCGCATAAAAATCCCAGCCGCCGAAAGTTCCCTCTTTACGGCGGCTGGATTTTTTTGTAAAATCAGGGTAAGACACGATCAGCTTTACAAAGAACCATAGAAAGGCGAAACCATGGAAAAAAAACGTTCGTTTCTGAATAGGCTTTTTCGCACGCTTCTGCTGGCAGCTTTGGCGGTGGGCTATCTTGCGGTCTGCTCCCTGTCCACTACGCCTCTGCTCAAGTACAACGTGGGCCAGGATGCCGCCTTCTTTCGGCTGGTAGGGGAGGGCATGACAAAAGAACTGCTTCCTTACCGGGATTATTTTGATATGAAGGGGCCCTATCTTTTCTGGATGGAGTACCTGGGCCAACTCCTGCTGCCCGGACGGCTGGGAGCATTCACCGTGCAGTGCCTGTGCCTGTTTGTGACGCTGCTGTTCAGCTTCAAGTGCTTTGATCTGATTACCCCGGAAAAGGGCTGCCATCTCTGGGCCTCGCTTCTGATGCTGATTCCCGGGGCGGTCATGCTCAGCTATACCATGACCGGCGGCAATCTGACGGAAGAGCTGTCCATGCCCTTTTTGATGCCTTGTCTGTACCTGTGCCTGAAATATCTGGGGGTTACAAGAATCCCAAGTCCCGAAAACCAGGACCATCCCCCTCTGTATGGCCTCTGTTACGGGATTGCGTTCGGCATCATGGCCATGATCCGGGTCACCAACGCCGCTATCATCGGGGCAATTCTGCTGACCGTCACCTGCAATCTGCTGGCATGGAAGCGTATCCGGAATCTGTTTGCCAATGCCGGAATGTTCCTGCTGGGCATTTTGGCGGGCATTGCCCCGGCTTGTGTCTGGGCGTTCCGCAACGGTATCCTTGGTGACATGATCTCTCAGGTCTTCCTTTTCGGCTTTGCCTATTCCGATGAGGCGGGCTTTGTGGAAAAACTGTGGAATCTGAAAAAGATCTGGCCCTGCCTGCTGACGGTGCTGTTTCCACTGATCGTACTGGTGGTCTACCGGGTAAAGGACTGGAAGCAGTGGCTGCTGTACGTCTCCGGAGTGCTGACGCTGCTGACGGCGGCGGCCATGGGTAACGGCTACGCCCATTATTTTGTGCTGGCGCTGCCCCTTTGGGTACTGGGAGGTTATCTGCTGGCCTGGAATGCCCAGCGGCTCCAGATTCGCCGGGCCAAGAGCCGGTGGGTGTGCCTGACCGTGTCCGTTTTGCTGATACTGGCCTCCGTAGCTGGACAGTGGAAACTGCTCTGCCCCCGGGCTATCGAGGAAATCCGCTATGCCATGTACTGCGTCCGTTATAATGTGGAGGAGCGGCAGGACTATGATGCTGTGCAGGCGCTGCTGGACCATATTCCGGAGGAAGAGCGGGATAGAGTATATGTCTATGGCCTGAGTTCCTGCTCGGCCTGGTACATCCAGGCTGGCCTCCAGCCACCTATGCGCTACTGCGACTGGCAGCCCCACTACATCCAGCTGGCCCCGGAGATTGGCCGGGAGATCGAGAACTACCTGCGCAGTGGGGAAGCCAGGTGGGTGGTGACCGGTGCGGACACTGTGGAACCCGATACCGTCGCCGCCGTTCTGGAAAGCGAATACACATGCGTTGATACACAGTCTGGTTACAGCCTGTGGAAAAAATGAATAGTTCCGCCAGTTCTGGCAAACACTACCTCCGGAAAATCTTTTCTGGAGGTAGTTTTCTATGAAATTGCGAAAGATACTCTGCCTGCTGATCCTGCTGGCCTTGCCAATGTCGGCAGCTGCCGCGGAAGTTGAAAGCGGCAGCGTCTATTGCTTCGGTTCTCAGGAGTTTGGGGAAGATCTGCAGGGCGTGTGCCTGCGGGAGATCCCGGCCTCCGGGGTACTGCGGCTGGGGAATCGGGTGCTGCGTTCCGGGGACGTGCTGACTTGGGAGCAGCTGAACGCCGTCACTTATACACCGGACAGAACAGAAGCGGATATTGTGGAGACTCTGGCCTATCTGCCTGTCAGTAATTCGGGGCTGGGGGCTGAGATAAGTCTGAGCCTTGGCATCCGGGGGAAAGAAAATAAGGCCCCCGTTGCGGAGGATTCCGCCATGGAGACCTATAAGAATCTGGCAAATACGGGCACTCTGCGGGCAAAGGATCCGGAAGGGGAGACTCTGACCTTCACAGTTACCCGCCAGCCCCGCAGGGGTGAGGTGACCATCGGGGAAAACGGGGAATTCACCTATACGCCCAAAACCAATAAGGTCGGCGTGGATTCCTTCGCCTATACGGCCACGGATCCTCAGGGGAAGGTTTCCCGGGAGGCAACAGTCACCATTACCATTCTCCGCCCCACAGAACCCACGGAATATACGGATACCTTCGGCACGGACTGCGCCTTTACGGCGGAGTGGATGCGTTCAACGGGAATTTTTGAAGGCGAAACTCTGGCGGGAAATCCCTGCTTCTTCCCGGAGAAGACCGTCACGAAGGGTGAGTTTTTAACAATGGTTGTGAAAACCCTGAGCATTCCTGTGGAAGACCAGGCGGACGCGTCCCTCAGCGGAAATATTCCCCAGTGGCTGCGTCCCTATGCCGTGGCAGCGCTGCGGGCGGGTCTCACCGCGGGGACGATCTGGCAGGGGGACTTTGAGGAAGCCGACGCTGTGACTTCCGGAGAAGCGGCTGCCCTGCTCTGCGCCTGCCTGGATCTGGACGCGGAACCGGAAAGCGTGGAAACAGCGCTGGAAGAACGGGGCCTGCTTCTCCCGGATACGGAAAACCTGACCCGTGAGGATGCGGCCAATGTGCTTTACCAGCTCAGCGGATTGTTGAAAACGTAAAAACAGGGGCGACGAAAGGTCGCCCCTGTTTTGCAAAACCTGAATGAATAGAGGAATTTAGGCCGCAAGATCGGTGCCCAGAAGGTATTTCTTCGCGGGCGTCTTCATAAGAATGAAGCCCACCAGCAGGATCGCCAGCATGTCCACCAGCATGTAAGCGGCGTTGTACAGTGCGGAATAGATCCAGGGGCTGGTCATGGTCATGTTGAAGAAGGTTTCGGGCATATACTCGGCCCAGATGGTGGCACCCACCACATAGTGGACCAGGAACCGGGCCACGCAGGCAACCACGGTTGCCAGATAGAACTTGCCCTTGAACAGGCCCGCCAGACCCAGAATGGAGTAGGCAATCACGAAGTCGCCCAGAATGCTCTGCCAGCCGATGGCGATGCCGCCCTCAAACATGGTCTGCAGCAGGGAGTGGGCGAAAGCCACGATCATGCCCGGGCCAAAGCCCCAGCGGACACAGAAAACGATGATGGGCAGCATGGCCAGATCCACGGAGCCGCCCCAGGGCATTTTGTACAGGGGCAGGAAGCTGAGGATCTCTGCCAGAGCGATGAGGATTGCGCCCTCGGTCAGAGCGCGGAGTTTTGCGTGAGAAGTTTGCATGGAATAGACCTCCAAAGAAAAAATGTCGCATTGCAGCCTGTCCGGGTGCAATGCGACATAAAAAGGTCATGGTCCGCATCTTTCCCTCCGACGGTATTAACCGTATCAGGTTTAGCGGGTCAGGGCTCTCATCCCTATCTCAGCCGGTTTACCGGCCCCCCGAAGACGGCGCTATGCGATTGACTCTATTATACACAATTTGTTCATTTTGTCAAGCCATATCCAGAGCAAGCTGCTTGCCGCCCAGAATATGGAAATGCAGATGGGGCACGGTCTGTCCGGCATCGGCTCCGCAGTTGGAGACTACCCGGTAACCGCCCGTCAGGTTTTCCGCTTTGACAATCTGGGGGATGACCTCGAAGATGTGAGCGACCACGGCGCTGTTTTCGGAAGTCACGCCGTCGCAGCCGGAGATATGGGCCTTGGGGATCACCAGAATGTGGGTGGGTGCCTGGGGATTGATGTCCCGGAAGGCGAAGACGGTCTCATCCTCATAGACCTTGGTGGAAGGAATTTCTCCGGCAATGATCCGGCAGAAAAGACAATCGTTCATATATATACCTCCATAGAATTAAAGTCCGAGAATATTCACGCCAAGCAGGCTGACGGTGGTCATAATGCCCGCGGCAATAAAAACGCCGGTCAGAACGGCGGCCACGGTTTTCCTGAACCCCAGGTCCAGAAAGCTGGCTCCCAGGGTACCGGTCCAGGCTCCGGTGCCGGGGAGGGGAATGCCCACGAAGAGGGCCAGAGCAATGACCAGGCCGTACTTGCCGAAGCGGCTGGAAGAGAGCTTTTTGCCCGCGGCCTCGCCTTTGTCATGAAAGAAGTGACAGATTTTGCTAAGACCGGGCTTATCCAGCCCCCAGACCAGAAACTTCCGGGCGAAGAGATAGATGATGGGCACAGGCGCCATATTGCCCAGCGCGCACACGGCGATGGAGGGCAGGGTATCCAGTCCCATACCGATGGCAATGGGCACCGCCGCCCGCAGCTCGATCAGGGGCACCATGGAAATCAGGAAAACAGACAGATATTTCAGAAACATGTTATCACCATTTGTATTGTTTGGGTCTTATCGGAACACCGTCCTATTGTAGCATGGTCTTTCCCGGGATGCAATGGGAAATGGGTTAATTTTCGATTAAAATCCCCTGCGGAGTTTGTCCGCAGGGGAAAAATCAGGCGGTCTTAGTCTCTTTGATGACTACATAGCCGTCAACCAGATTGGCCTTTTCCAGAGTTCCTTCCACAGCGGTCTGGCGCTCCATCAGGTCGGTCAGAATAATGACGCCGTCTTTCTGCTCAATGGTCATGACATTTTTCATAATGACCTCTTCCGGGGCCACGGTATTGCGGTAAACCGTAGAAAGACACATAGAAATTCCCCCTTATTCGGCAAGGCTGCTCAGCACAACGCTGAGGCGCATGTTGCCCTTTTCAAAGTCGGAAACGGCGGCCATGACCTGCTCATAGGCAGTGTGGTTGCCGGCTTCCTCCAGTTTTTTGGCCAGCTCTGCCAGCTCTTTGGCATGGGCCGCGTTGTGGCCAACCATGTACTTCATGAGGGCGGTCAACTCCTCCATAGGAGTGTGCTCGCAGGGCGTGCCGCAGCTGCCGCAGCTATGGCCGCAGTCGTGGCTGTGGTCATGGGGATGCCCGTGCTCATGGGTGTGGGTCGTGCCGTCGGCGTGGGTGTGCTCGTGGGTATGGGGATGCTCATGGGCATGCTCAGCCACATGCTCGTGTTCATGGGTATGGGTTGTTCCGTCCTCGTGGGTGTGCTCATGGGTGTGGCCACCGATATGATCGTGATCCAAATGCATAGTTTGAATCCTCCTATCTGTATTTTTTTATCTATTATAGCCGCTGTGGGCGGATATGTCAAAGGTTTCTTTTGCAAAGATTTCTCCCGCAAACCGGCAGGGGCGAAGTTCCTGCCGGTTTGACATTCCCGCGCGCAAAGGCTATAATAAAACAAAAACGTTTGGAGAACGCTATGGTCAATTTTACGGAAATCACGGATTTCAACGCACCGGAATTGGATGTGTACGCACGGCTGACGGAGGCTCAGCTGCTGAACCGTTTTGAGCCGAAAAAGGGAATGTTCATTGCGGAAAGCCCTAAGGTCATTTGCAGGGCGCTGGATGCCGGGTGCAGACCCGTTTCACTGCTTGTGGAGCGGAGCCACTGCAACGAGGAGGCGCAGGAGGCCATTGCCCGATGCGGCGATGTGCCGGTGTACACGGCGGAGATGCCCATCCTTACCCAGCTCACCGGCTTCCAGCTGACGCGGGGCATGCTCTGTGCCATGCTGCGGCCGAAGCAGCCCGGCCCGGAGGAAATCCTGCGTGCCTGCCACCGGGTAGCCGTGCTGGAAAATGTTATGAATCCCACAAATGTTGGGGCCATTTTCCGCAGTGCCGCCGCTCTGGGCATGGACGCGGTTCTGCTGACCTCCGGCTGCACGGACCCCCTGTACCGCCGCAGCGCCCGGGTAAGCATGGGCACGGTTTTTCAGGTGCCCTGGGCCTATGTGCCGGAAAACTGGCCGGAGATCCTGAAAAACGCGGGGTTCGTCACCGCCGCCATGGCCCTGACGGATGACAGCATGTCTATTGACGACCCCACCTTGCGGCAGCGGGAAAAACTGGCTGTAGTTCTGGGTACGGAAGGGGACGGCCTGACCCGGAAAACCATCGCCGCTTGTGATTATACCGTAAAAATCCCCATGTACCACGGCGTGGACTCCCTGAACGTGGCCGCCGCCAGCGCGGTAGCGTTCTGGGAACTGCGGGCAAGGAAGTAAAGGCTTCCCCTGGGGGAAGCTGGCTCGGCGGAACGCCGAGACTGATGAGGGGCGGCAAGCAGAACCGATGCGGAATTGCCCAGGCGTTTTGCTCCAGTTTGCTAAAATTGCAGGGACTTCTCTTTATTGGTTCTGCGTTCCGCCCCTCATCCGTCAGGGCTGCGCCCTGCCACCTTCACCCAGGGGAAGGCTAAAAAACCCGGCGCTGCCTTCGGAATTGGGCAGCGCCGGATAAATTATTCTTTTGTGAATCTCGCCAGAAAATCCTTTGTCTCCTGCTTCCGGGGGCTGCCGAAGAGTTCGGCGGGGGTGCCCTGTTCACAGATGACGCCGTTTGCCATATAGACCACATGGCTGCTTACGTCCCGGGCGAAGGCCATCTCGTGGGTCACCACCAGCATGGTCATACCTTCCTGGGCCAGCCGCTTCATAACGGACAGCACTTCCCCCACCATTTCCGGGTCAAGGGCAGAAGTGGGCTCGTCAAAGAGCAGAACCTCAGGCCGCATGGCCAGAGCCCGGGCAATGGCCACACGCTGCTTCTGGCCGCCGGAGATTTGCCGGGGTTTGGCGTTGATGTAGGGGGCCATGCCCACCTTTTCCAGATACTCCATGGCGGTTTTCCGGGCCTCGTCCTTGTGGACCTTCAAGACTTTGATTTGGCCAACCATGCAGTTTTCCAGCACGGTCATGTTGTTGAACAGATTGAAGGACTGGAATACCATGCCCACATGGCTGCGGTATTCCGGCTGGTTCACGCCCCGGCCCACCATATTTTTGCCGTGGTAGAGGATTTCGCCGGAGGAAGGGGTCTCCAGCAGATTGATGCACCGGAGCAGGGTGCTCTTGCCGGAGCCGGAAGCGCCGATGATGGAGGTGACGTCACCCTTTTTCACGGTGAAGTCGATATCCCTCAGCACCTCGTGGGTGCCGAAACTCTTGGATAGGTGGTTGACCTGCAAAATCAAATCGTCCATATCAGCGTTCTCCTCTGTTTCTTCCGTGTCTGACGTTTTGGTATTCCCGGTTCTGCTCGTCAAAGGGTGTGCCCTTGTCCGGGTGGCTGTAAGTTCCGGCGGTCATGACCAGGGGGTCAACAGCCACCAGCTCATAATCGCCTTTCCCGTCCATCTTCTTTTCCAGCCAGCGCAGCAGGAAGGAGGCGATAAGGGTCATGGTGAGATACCCAATCATTTCCACCGCCGCGGAGGGAAAGTACAGATAGCTGGCGCCCACAGCGGCCCGGTGGGCGGAGAAAAAGTCCGGGAAGCCGATGATGAACATGACGGAGGTATCCTTCACGTTGATAATGAAGTTGTTGCCGATCTGGGGCATGATGTTCCGCAGAGCCTGGGGGAGGATCACGTTCAGCATGGTCTGCACGTGGGTCATGCCGATGGCCTTGGCACCCTCGGTCTGGCCCGGGTCAACGGAGATGATGCCGCCCCGGACGGACTCGGCCATATAAGCGCCGGTGTTGATGGAAACCACCAGAATGGCGGCGGCCCAGATGTTGTCAAACCGCTGGGCACCATTTGTGAAATAGGGAAGACCGTAGTACAGGAACACCGCCTGCAGCACCATGGGGGTGCCCCGGAAGACCTCCACGTAGATGCGGACAATGGCCCGAATCAGCTTCAGGAAAAACTTCTTCACCGGGGAATCGCCGGGGGCACAGGGAATGGTGTTCAGCACACCGCACAGAAAGCCGATGACGCAGCCAATGGCCGTTGCCGTCAGGGCAAGGATCAGGGTGTTGCGCATACCGGTCAAATAGGAAGCGCCATATTTGGCCCAGAGCTTGCCAATATCATTGACGAGCTGAATCAGAATTTCCATGAAAGCAATTTACTCCTTTTCTTTGTTGAAACACATGGGCAATAAATGTGTCATTGCGAGCCAGTGACATCGGTCACTGGTTCGCAATGGCCTCAATTTTTTTACTCGCTCAGGGGCTGGATGACGATGGCCTGCTCCATGAGGGCGTTCATGTCGTCAGCAGTCATGGTGGACAGCACGGAATCGATCATGTTCTTCAGCTCGGTGTTGCCCTTCTTGACGGACACGCCGATGTTGACATTCTCAGCCCGGACCTCGTCGGAGAACTGGAAGTCGCCGTCGGTGCCGGAGAAGTCCAGAATGGTCATGTCGGGGTAGGCGGCCACGGCACCCTGGGCGGTGGGCATATCGGTGCAGATGAAGTCCACGTTGCCGGTCTCCAAAGCCATGAGCATGGCGGGAGCAGTCTCCGCGGCGGACAGAACCTGAGCGCCCTGAATCTGGGGCAGGCACTGGTCGTACCAGATGGTTGCAATCTGGGCGGTGCACTTGCCGCCAGCCAGATCGGCAATGGAGGTGGCGGAGGCGTAGGGGCTGTCCTTCTTGGTGACGCAGACGATAGAGGCGTAGAAGTAGGGGCCTGCAAAGTCCACCTGCTCGCTGCGCTCGGCGGTCATGGACTGGCCGGCGATGACGGCATCATAGATGCCGGTCTGGACGCCGGGCACCAGGGAGTCCCAGTCGGCCTGGATGACCTCCAGCTGCCAGCCGTTGGCCTCGGCGATCTTCTTGCCGATCATTACGTCATAGCCGTTGGCGTAGGAACCGGGCACATTGGAGATGGGCACGGCACCGTTGGAGTCGTCGCCCTGCATCCAGTTGTAGGGGGCATAGGCGCACTCCATGGCGATGGTGAGAACGCCGTCCTCCACGCCGGTGGAATTTGCGGAGCCGCAGGCGGCCAGGGACAGTGCCAGCAGCAGCGCCAGCACCAGACAAGTGATTCTTCTCATTTTTGTTTACCTCTTGTTTCTTGATTTTTCCGAAGATTGTCGGATACAAAAAACCGGATCGCCTATGCAGGCGATCCAGGTAAAATACGACGAAACAAAGAAACTTGCCGGCCGGATCCTACGATAGCGCTCCACATAAACGTGACAGTCCGGCAGATATTCTCTGACGGCCCAGCGGGAAAAGGCCTTGCACTCCTTTTCGGGCTTCGGCGGCGTTTCCTTTTGCTTTCTCCGGCTGCAAGACCTTGGAGAAAGGGACTCATAAGCACCGCACCTCTACCATAAGCGATTCAATTTGTAGACCTATGGTACTCCCGCAAAAAGCAAAAGTCAATAGAGAATTCGCAAAAATTCCGCTTTTCCGGAAAGTCTGTGAAAAGCCCCTTGCATTTATCCGGGAGGGTGTGGTAAAATTGTGGAAAATGTCGGAAAGGAAGTATCCCTATGGAGAAAAAAATCACGACCGTTGTTTTCGATATGGGTCAGGTACTGATCCATTGGACGCCTATGAAGATCGTTGAGCATATGGCCTTGACGGAGCGGGACAAGGCACTTTTGATGACCGAGTTGTTCCAGAGCGTGGAATGGGTCCAGACGGACCACGGCACCATTACCCTCAATCAGGTGGTGGAGCAGGTGAACGCCAGACTGCCGAAGCATCTCCATCCCGCTGTGGAGGAGATCGTCATGGGCTGGTGGCACAGGCCCCTGGTGCCCATGGAGGGCATGGGGGAGCTGGTAAAGGAACTGAAAGGACTGGGCTATAAGATCTATCTGCTCAGCAACGCCAGCGTGGATCTGCGGAAGTATTTTGGCCGCATTCCCGGCTCCGAGTGCTTTGACGGCCTGATGGTTTCCGCCGAGGAAAAACTCATCAAGCCCCAGCACGAGATATTCAAGGCCCTGTACGACCGGTTCCGTCTGAATCCGGAACACTGCGTTTTCATTGACGATTCCCCCGCCAACATCGAAGCCGCCCTCTGCACCGGCATGGACGGCATCATCTTCCGCGGCAGCGCGGAACGACTGCGCAGAGAGCTGCGGGAAAAAGGAATAAACGTTGCGGCGGCAACAGAAGAAAAAGGAAAATAGGACGATAATAGGGACAAAGGCTTCCCCTGGGGGAAGCTGTCGCGGCCCCTTGGGCCGTGACTGATGAGGGGCGGCACAGAGCAACGTATGGTAACGCCTAAGCAAAGATGCTTGGCTTACAAGGACTTTATTGCAAAGATTTCTCCTTATCGGTTCTGCGTCCCGCCCCTCATCCGACCCGCCTATTGGCGGGCCACCTTCCCCCAGGGGAAGGCTTATATTACCAACCAAAGGAGACCGCCATGACTCTGGATGAATTAAAATCCCGGCTGGACGAGACCAGCTATGTATACGATGAAAACATGCTCACAACCCTGTTTGTGGCCCTGACGCTGGGCCGTCCTCTGCTCATTGAGGGCGCGGCGGGCGTAGGCAAGACCGAGGTGGCCAAAGTCATGGCCCACGCCCTGGGCCGGGATCTGGTGCGGCTGCAGTGCTATGAGGGGCTGGACGAGAGCAAGGCCCTCTATGAGTGGAATTACCAGAAACAGTTGCTGACCATTCAGGTGGACCAGGGCCGGGAGGACCGGCAGGAGCTGACCAAGAGCCTCTTCAGCGACGAATACCTGCTGGAACGGCCCCTGCTGAAGTCCATTCGGTCCGAACAGCCTGTGGTGCTGCTGATCGATGAGATCGACAAGGCCGACGAGGAGTTTGAGGCATTCCTGCTGGAGCTGCTGTCTGAAACCCAGGTGACAATCCCGGAAATCGGCACCATCCGGGCAAAGACCACGCCCTTTGTAATTCTGACCTCCAACCGGGCCCGGCCCCTTTCCGAGGCCCTGCGCCGCCGCTGTGCCTATATGCACATTGATTACCCGGATATGGACAAAGAACTGGCCATTCTGCGGAAGAAGCTGCCCCATGTGGACGACCGTCTGGCTGCTCAGGTGGCCTTGGCTGTCCAGAAACTCCGCGCAACGGAGGCAATCCTGAAAAAACCCTCCATAGCGGAAACGCTGGACTGGGCCGCGGCGCTGGATGCATTGGGCATTGCCGAGCTGACCCCGGAGGCCATCCGGAAGACTGCCGGGTTTGTTCTGAAAAACAACGAGGACCTTCTGACGCTGGCAGAGGAACAGCAGGAGCACTGCGGCGCTTGTCAGGGGCACTGCCATGGCTGATACGGAAGTATATCTGGAAAAGCTTTCCGCTTTTGCCCGCATTCTGCGTATGGAGGGACTGTCGGTGTCCCCAAGGGATACGGAGGATGCCGCGGCCATTCTCACCCGGCTGGGCTTTGAGGATCGTGAAACGGTGAAGACGGCCCTTATGACCGTTTATGCCAAGTCCCGGGAAGAGCAGCTGAAATTCAGTTCCGCTTTTGACGGCTTTTTCCTTTCCGAGGAGGCCATCCGTGCCCAGGCCAGGCAGCGGGCGGAACAGGAACGGCAGCGGCAGGAGCAGATGGAGCAGGCGGGCGAGGAGCTGGAGCAGATCGGGGAACGGGTGCGTCTGGACGAACAGGAGCGGCAGAGTTACCGGGAGCTTCCCCAGGAGGCCCGGCAGAAGCTCCAGGACTTTCTGAACCGCTACAAGGGCAACGTAGACCGCAGTCCTCAGCTTTACAGTGAATTCATCCACTCCGTGTTCGCAAAAACAATGATGGAGCAGCAGATGCTGCTGGAAAATGCCGGGGTCGGCGCCGAGGAGCTGGACCCGGAACTGGGCCTTCTCTGCCGAGACATCGGAGCCTTCCGGGATTCGGAGATCCCCAAGGCCATTGCCCTGATTCAGAATGTGGCCCGGCAGATTAACGGCGAGCTGTCCGCCAAGCGCCGGGGACAGGGAAGCTCCGGCAAGCTGGACTTCCGCCGGACCATCCGGGGCAGCCTCAGCAGCGGCGGAAGTCTGCACAGGCTCTATTTCCGCAAACCCCGGACCCGGAAGCGGAAACTGGTGATCCTCTGCGATGTCTCCGGCTCTATGGTCCAGTTTTCGGAGTTTGCCCTGCGGTTTATCCAGTCCCTGAACCAGGTGGCCGAGAGCTCCCGGACATTCCTGTTTTCCGAGACCATCGTGGAGGCGGACCCCTTTCAGCTGCAAAATATGGACCGGTTTCGGGATACCGTCCGGGCCTCGGGCATCTATGGCCGGGGAACGGATCTGGGGCTGGCCTTGCGGCACCTGTGCGATACCCGTCCGCCGGTGCTGAACCAGAATACCACCCTTCTGATCCTTTCAGATACGAAAACCGTAGATACGGCCCGAGCCCTTCTCTGGCTCCAGGAAGCCAAACGGCAGTCCGGAAAGCTTTTGTGGCTGAACCCAATTCCGGAGCGGAACTGGAAGTATATCAAAAGCGTCGGGGCAGTACAGAGCATAGTCCCCATGATCCCCTGCTCCACTCTGGGCGAACTGGCCGCGGCGTGCAGGAGACTGTAATTTTGCCATTTGCGAAGCAAATGAATGGACAATTGACAATGAACAATTGACAATTATGGTGTCCGAAGCGGACGAGTTTGATTTTTTGAGGTGTTTCCGAAGGAAACACCTCAATTGTCAATTTGTTATTGCTCAGCCTGAGGCAGCTGCGCCGCTTGCCTGCTGTGCGTTTTTGAATGAATTGTAAAAACGCATTTTTTCCTCTTGCAATTTGAGAAAATACTGCTAGAATATTACGTAGCTTGCTACGTAAAATCAGGAGGTGAAGGTTTGGTTACCTTTGGCCGTATCTTTCGCAGCCTGGACCGTGCTTTGGGGCAGCGGATGAACCAGGCTCTATCCGGTATGAATCTGACCTTTTCTCAGGGACACATCATGGGCTATCTGGCCCATTGTGATGCGCCGCCCTGCGCAAAAGACATCGAAGACCGGTTCCGTCTGAGCCATCCTACGGTTTCAGGGCTTCTGGCCCGGCTGGAAAAGAAGGAATTCATTGCCCTGCGGGAGGATCCTGAGGACCGGCGGCGGAAGCTGGTTTATATTCTGCCCAAGGGACAGGAGTGTATTGAAACCATGGGCACCGTGATCCAAAGCGGCGACAAGAAAGTCTTGGAGGGCTTTACCCCGGAGGAAGCGGCGCAGTTCCGGGAATATCTTTTCCGGGCGCTGCACAACGTATCTCCGGATTTTGACATCCAAAAGGAGGAATTTGACAAATGATAAAACGTTTCGCCCAGTGCCTGCGCGAATACAAATGGACGGCACTGGTCAGCCCCGTCTGTATGGTCGGCGAGGTCGCCATGGAAGTGACGATCCCCCTGGTCATGGCAGACCTGTATGACTACGGCATCGCTGTGGGCAATATGACCGTGGTGTGGCAGAAGGCCCTGCAGCTGCTTCTGTGCGCTGTGGTCTCCCTGACATTCGGCGTGCTTTCCGCCAACTATGCGTCCAAGGCAGCCACCGGCTTTGCCCGGAATCTGCGCCATGATATGTATTACCGGGTGCAGGATTTCAGCTTTTCCAACATCGATAAATTCTCTTCGGCCTCTATTGTCACGCGGCTGACCTCGGATGTGGCAAACATCCAGATGGCCTTCCAGATGATGATCCGTATGGCCATCCGGTGCCCCATGATGCTGATTCTGGCGATGGTCTCTTCGCTTCGCATCAGCCCAAAGCTCAGCACCGTGTATTTTGTGGCCATTCCCATTCTGGCGCTGGTGCTGCTGGGGATCGTGCCGTTGGTCTTTCAGATTTTTGACCGGGTATTCAAGACCTACGACCGGCTGAATACTGTGGTGCAGGAGAACGTCCACGGCATCCGGGTGGTGAAGAGCTTCGTAAGAGAGGACAAGGAGGTCAGCAAGTTCAAGACCATCTCCAAGTCCATCTACGATGACTTCTGCAAGGCGGAGCATATTCTGGCGGTCAACGCCCCGGCGATGCAGATCTGCGTCTATGCCTGCATCCTGACCATTTCCTGGGTGGGCGCGAAAATGGTTGTTGCCTCCGGCAACAACGCGGCCTTCGGCCTGACCACCGGCGAACTCAGCTCCATGTTCACCTATACCACGCAGATCCTTTCCAGCCTGATGATGCTCTCCATGGTCTTCGTCATGGTCATTATGTCCCAGGCCCCTCTGCGCCGCTGCTATGAAATCCTGACGGAAGAGCCCAACCTGACCTCTCCCGAGAACGCTGTGGAAACCGTGCCCGATGGCTCCATCGATTTTGAGAATGTCTCCTTCCGGTATTCCAGAAAAGCCAAGCGTCCGGCTTTGCAGGATGTGAACCTGCACATTCCCAGCGGCGCTACCGTCGGCATTCTGGGCGCTACCGGTTCTTCCAAGAGTACTCTGGTGCAGCTGATTCCCAGACTGTACGATGTGACGGAGGGTTCCGTCAAGGTGGGCGGCATCGATGTGAAGAACTACGATCTGGAGGTCCTCCGGGATAACGTGGCAATGGTGCTGCAAAAGAACACCCTGTTCTCCGGCTCCATCAAGGAAAACCTGCGCTGGGGCAACGCCAATGCTACCGATGAAGAATTGGTACATGCCTGCAAGCTGGCCTGCGCCGATGAATTCATCACCGGCTTCCCCAAGGGCTACGATACCCATATCGAGCAGGGCGGCAGCAATGTCTCCGGCGGCCAGAAGCAGCGGTTGTGCATTGCCCGGGCTCTGCTGAAGAAGCCCAAGATCCTGATTCTGGACGATTCCACATCCGCCGTGGATACCCATACGGATGCCATGATCCGCAAGGCATTCAAGGAAGAGATTCCCGGCACCACCAAGCTGATCATTGCCCAGCGAATCTCCTCTATTCAGGACTCCGATATCATTATCGTTATGGATAACGGTCAGGTCGCCTGCGTGGGTGACCATGATACCCTGATGCAGAACTCCGACTTCTATCGGGGCATCTACGAATCTCAGCAGAAAGGAAGTGAAGACTGATGCCCGGTCCCGGTCAAATGCGCGGCGACGGCCGCAAAGCGGCGAACCCTATGAAGACCCTTGCTCGTCTGCTCAGCTATATGAAAGGTTATATTCCGCTGCTGGTCTTCGTCTTCATCTGTATCATTGCCACCTCCGTGGCGCAGGCCCAGGGCAGCCGGGCACTGGGGCCTCTGGTGGATGAGTATATCCTGCCCATGGTGGCCAGCGGCTCCACGGACTTTGGACCGTTGAAAGCCTATCTTGTGAAGCTGGCATGCATCTTCGGCTTCGGCATTGTGGGCACGTTCCTGTTCAACTACCTGATGGTAGGCGTGACTCAGGGCGTGCAGAAGACCATTCGTGACGACCTGTTTGCCAAAATGCAGCGACTGCCGCTGCGCTACTTTGACAGCCATGCCGCGGGCGACATCATGTCCCGGTATACCAGTGATATCGATACCCTGCGGCAGGTGATTTCCCAGTCCATCCCCCAGTGCGTGTCCTCTGCGGTTACCCTGGTAGTCGTGCTGTGGAACCTGATCGATACCTCCTGGATCCTGACCATTGTCATGTTCTTCACGGTGGGCCTGATCATCTATGTCACCAAGGTTCTGGCGGGCAAGTCCGCGGGCTTCTTTATTGGCCAGCAGCGGGCTCTGGGCGCGGTGAACGGCTATATCGAGGAGATGATCTCCGGCCAGAAAGTGGTCAAGATCTTCAACCACGAGGAGGTCTGCAAGGAGGATTTCGACAAGCTCAATGAGGACCTGCGGGTCAACGCCTACAGTGCCGGCAAGTTCTCCAATATGCTGGGCCCCATCAACAACAACCTGGGCTATGTGCAGTATGCGGTGCTGGCGGTAGTCGGCGGCCTGCTGTGCGTGAAGTCCGGCAATAAACTTCTGACTCTGGGCAACCTGATGGCCTTTATGGTGCTGTCCCGCAGCTTCAATATGCCTATTTCCCAGATCTCCAACCAGATCAACGCCATTGTCATGGCGCTGGCAGGCGCGGAGCGTATTTTCAGTCTGATGGACGAGGAGCCGGAGCAGGACAAGGGCTATGTGACCCTGGTCAACGCCCATGTGGATGCCGATGGCACCGTCCATGCGTGCCCCGAGCATACCGGCCACTGGGCCTGGAAGCATCCCCACCAGGCAGACGGTTCCGTCACCTATACGGAGCTGAAAGGCGACATTACCATGGATCACGTGGACTTCGGCTATGTGCCGGAAAAGACCGTGCTGCATGATGTGACCCTGTATGCCCATCCCGGCCAGAAAATTGCGTTCGTGGGCGCCACCGGCGCAGGCAAGACCACCATTACGAACCTGATCAACCGGTTCTATGACATTGCCGACGGCAAGATTCGCTATGACGGCATCAACGTCAACAAGATCCGCAAGCCCGATCTGCGGCATTCTCTGGGCATCGTGCTTCAGGAGACCAATCTGTTTACCGGCACGGTCATGGAGAATATTCGCTACGGCAAGCTGGACGCCACGGATGAAGAATGCATCCGGGCTGCCAAGCTGGCCAACGCGGACGGCTTTATTACCAGACTGCCGGAGGGCTATGACACCATGCTGACGGCCAACGGCGGCAACCTGTCCCAGGGCCAGCGGCAGCTGATTGCCATCGCCCGGGCGGCGGTGGCAGATCCCCCCGTCATGATTCTGGATGAGGCAACCTCCTCCATTGATACCCATACGGAGGCGCTGGTGCAGGCCGGTATGGACGCTTTGATGAAGGGCCGGACGGTGTTTGTCATTGCCCACCGGCTGTCCACGGTCCGCAATTCTGACTGCATTATGGTCCTGGACCACGGCCGCATCATCGAGCGCGGCACCCACGATGACCTGATCGCCCAGAAGGGCACCTACTACCAGCTCTATACGGGCGCGTTTGAGCTGGAATAACGCAAAAACTCCCCCGCCTTGGACGTCCGAGGCGGGGGAAGTTTTATAAAAGGCTTCCCCTGGGGGAAGCTGGCTCGGCGCAGCCGAGACTGATGAGGGGCGGCATAGAGTTACGTGCGGCAGTGCTTAAGCAAGATTGTTCTATTTCCAAGAGTTTCGTTGCAGGGCCTTCTCCGCACAGGTTCTGCGTCCCGCCCCTCATCCGACCCGCCTATCGGCGGGCCACCTTCCCCCAGGGGAAGGCTTTTTTCAAATACCTCTTGACAAATAATACTATGTGATGTATAGTACTACCTGAAGGGAGGTATTCCATGGACATTCAATTGAAACGAGGGCTGCTGGACGTTTGTGTGCTGGCGGCCATCAAGGATGAAGACGGCTATGGCTACCAGATCATTAAGGACATTCACCCCTATGTGGAAATTTCGGAATCCACTCTGTATCCCATCCTTCGGCGGATGGAAAACGCCCGGCTCCTGACGGTTCGCACCGCGGAGCACAACGGACGGCTGCGGAAATACTACCATATTACAGACGCCGGCCTGGAACGGCTGGATGCCTTCCGGCAGGAATGGCAGGAAATGATGGCAATCTATAATTTTGTGACCCGGGAGGGAACGCGCCATGAATGAGGGACTGTACCGGAATTTTGATTTGCGGCAGATGAATCTTATGGAGGCCGTGCAGCTTCGGAGGAAGAGCTGGCAGGAGCTGCTCCGGGAGGCCGACCGGCCCCAGCAGAAGAAAAAGGGTTTTGTAAGGAGGAACGGAAGATGAAAAACAGGAATTTCTGGATGCTTTGCGAGTGGGGCTTACAGGCAGCGGCGATGCGGAGGAAGTGCTGGACTTTTACCGGGAGATGATCGAGGACCGGATGGAGGACGGCATGGAGGAGGAGGCTGCCGTAGAGCAGCTGGGCAGCGTGGAGGAAATCCTGGCCCGCTGCGTTCAGGGGTTGACGGTACCCAAAGCGGGAGCGGAAGCTGCCCCGCACTGCGGAATCTCCCGTGTGGAGATTCGGGAGCGGGAATTTGACGTGACCATCGTCCCCACAACGGTGGATACCTACCGGCTGGAAGCCAGCAATGATGGCTTCCACGACGTGACTCTGGAAAACGGGACCCTGCGTATTGTCCGCAATAAGCAGCGGATGGAGCGGCGGCTCTTTTTCTCCGATTCCGGAGAGCTGACCCTGTACCTGCCCAAGGGACAGTACCAGAGTCTGGACGTGACCACCGCCAGCGGCGACATTGCGGTGCGGCAGGACTTCGGCACCGTCCATATTACGGGGGCCAGCGGCGACGTGACGCTTGCCGGAACCTATCCCGGCAAGGTGACAGTGCAGACTGCCAGCGGCGACGTATCCCTGGAGGGAATTTTCGGGGCGGCGCTGGAGGTAAAAACCGCCAGCGGCAGCCAGAACCTGAAGGGACGGTTCGCTTCCGGCAAGCTTCGGTCCGCCAGCGGCGACATTGAGATTTCTCAGGCCAGCTTTTCCGAGGACCTGGCTATGGAGGCAGCCAGCGGCGACCTGGAGATTTCCAATGTATTGGCCCAGGAGCTGCGGCTGCGCAGCGCCAGCGGCGACGTGCGTATGGAGCGGGTCTGCGCGGAGATCCTGGATATGGAGAGTACAAGCGGCGACCTGGATCTGGAGCAGGTCCTTTCCAAGGAGAATTTCCTATGCAGGACCAGAAGCGGGGATGTCGTGCTGAAGCGCTGCGACGGCCCGCACATGGAATTTACCACAATTTCCGGCGACATTTCCGGCAGTCTCCTCCACGGCAAGCAGTTTTCCTACCAGACGGTCTCCGGCGACATGAACCTCCCCGGCGGCACACCTCAGGGCACCTGCAATATTTCCACCGTGTCCGGTGACGCGGACCTGGAAATTGACGAGGAATGAGGGAGCGCACGGAAAATCGGGGCTGGTAGGGGAATAAATTGACAATTGACAATGAACAATTGACAATTATGGTGTCCCTACGGGACGGATTTGAATCAATATTCTGAGTTGCATTCGAAGGGAACCCTTTATCTTCCATAAAAAAGGCATTGCGTCCGCGTGGAACGCAATGCCTTTTTGTAAATGCGGATCTTATCAGATGACCCCGGTGTACCCGGCCAGGACCAGGATGGCGTTGTACACGCCGTCAATGTGGCTGCGCTCGTAGCCGTGGGAGGCATAGACCCCCGCGCCGATGAGGCCGTGGCGGATGTCGTAGCCTGCCCGGAGGGTGGCTTCCACGTCGGAGCCGTAGTGGGGATAGACGTCTACAGCGTAGTCCGCGCCGGTCCGTCTGGCGGCGTCGATCAGCTTGGAGACCACCTCATAGCTGTACGGGCCGCCGGAATCCTTGGCGCAGATGGAGACCTGCCGCTCGGTGCAGTCCAGCCCTTCGCCCACGCAGCCCATATCCACGGAAATGGCCTCGGTGACGCCCGCGGGGACGCTGGCGCTGCCGCCATGGCCCACTTCCTCATAGACCGTGATGTGGGCGTAGAGCTTCCGCTCCGGCTCAATGTGGTTATCCTTCAGGTATTTGGCAAAGCCCAGCAGGATGCCCACCGACAGCTTGTCATCCAGGAACCGGCTCTTGAGATAGCCGGAGGCGGTGCGGCGGGTGCGGGGATCGAAGCAGACGATATCACCGATGGCAATGCCCAGTGCCTTGGTTTCCTGGGCGGAGGTCACGTTCTCATCCAGAACGATCTCAATGGTATCATAGGTCCGCTTGGTATCCGCGTAATTGCCATTGACGTGGACGGAGGCGTCTGCCAGCTGACAGGTGCCCTCGTAGATCTTGCCACTGCGGGTATAGACCCGGACATTCTCCGCTTCGGCGTTGTTGGGGCTCATGCCGCCCAGAGGGGTCAGCTTCAGACGGCCGTTGCCCTTGATCTGGCTGACCATGGCACCCAAGGTGTCTGTGTGGGCCTCCAGAAACAGGGCGTCCCCGGCATTTTTGCCGCCCAGTTCCACAAGAACACCGCCCTTGGTGGTGATGCTCGCGGGGCAGCCCAGGCTTTCAAAGGCGTTTTTTACCCACCGGGCCGCGTTTGCGGTAAAGCCGGAAGGAGAGTCGATCCCCAGAAGGGCGGCGGCCTGTTCCCAGGCAAAATCAGCATAGCTGCGATCAATCATGATAGTTTCCTCCTAATAAAATGTAGTGCCAGACACCGGCGACCTCCCGCATGAAGTGGTTGACCTTTTGGGAAAAACGGGATGTTTTCGCGGGAATTCCCACAAATTCCACGCCATTTTTCTTCGCGAAAAGGCTGGCGCGGAACAGATGGTATTCGCTGGACAGAACGCCCAGACGGGTGGGGCGGGTACCGGTATTCTGTTCAATCAGATCCAGACTGTAGCGGATATTTTCCCAAGTGGATTCCGCCTGGTCTTCCGTCCAGACGCGTTCTCCGTCAATGCCCAGATTCGTCAGTTCCACATACATGCAGATGGCCTCACTCATGGGCTCGTCCTTGCCCTTACCGCCGGAAACCACGGCAATGGTATTCGGGTGGGCTTCCAGATAGTCCCGGGCGGCGTAGATCCGGTCCCAAAGGGATACGGAAGGCCCATCGTCCCGGACCTTGGCCCCAAGGACAACCACATAGTCCACATCCTGATCAGGGCTTCCGAAGCTGGCCTTGATGATGACTGCCTCCGTTATCCCACAGACCAGCAGTCCGGCAATCAGAACGGCGGTCACGCAGCGGGTGAGGATTTTCGCGGGCTTGGGGAACCGCTGGCCCAGAAAGGGCATGGCGACGTAAAACAGGAGCAGCGCCGCCAGACACAGGCATACCAGAGCCGTAAAGCTGTAGCCCGGCAGGACGAATTTACAGAAGTAATAAACGGTGCCCAAAGGCAGCAGCAGCCAGAGGGGCCATAAACGGGGCTTTTTTTGTTGATTCATGGTTACCTGCTGATCTCCTCGATTTTTGCCAGCTCTTCGGCGGTGAAACGCGTATTCTCCGCGGCCTTGATGTTATCCAGAATCTGGCTGGGCTTGGAGGCGCCGATGAGGACGGAGGTGACGGCCTCGTGGTTCAGCAGCCAGGCCAGAGACATTTCCGCCAATGTCTGGCCACGCTCCTGAGCCATGGCGTTCAGAGCACGGATATTCGGCAGCTTTTCCTCTACGGTGGATTCCTTCAGGAACCGGCCGTCGGTGCGGATGCGGCTGTCCGCGGGAATGCCGTTCAGGTATCGGTCCGTCAGCATACCCTGGGCCAGGGGAGAGAAGGTGATCAGACCCTTGCGGAGCTTTTGGGTGGCTTCCAGCAGACCGTTGCCCTCTATGGTCCGGTCAAAAATGGAGTAGCGGTTCTGGTTGATGACAAAGGGTACGCACATCTCCGTCAGAATGGCGCAGGCTTTTTCCAGAGTTTCGCCATTGTAATTGGAGAGGCCAACGTACAGGGCCTTGCCGCTGCGAACCGCCTGTTCCAGGGCACCCATTGTCTCTTCCAGCGGGGTGTCCGGATCCATACGGTGGTGGTAGAAGATGTCTACATAGGATAGCCCCATGCGCTTCAGACTCTGATCCAGGCTGGCGAGCAGATATTTCCGGCTGCCCCAGTCCCCATAGGGGCCGTCCCACATGGTATAGCCTGCTTTGGTGGAGATGATTAATTCATCCCGGTAAGGGGCCAGGTCGTCCCGGAAGAGTTTTCCAAAATTCTCCTCGGCAGCGCCGGGCTGAGGGCCGTAGTTGTTGGCCAGGTCAAAATGGGTAATGCCGTGATCAAAAGCCGTGCGGCAGAGGGCACGCATGTTCTCATAGGGGGCGGTGTCGCCAAAGTTATGCCACAGGCCCAGGGAGAAGGCGCTCAGCTTCAGACCGGAGGCACCGCAGCGGCGATAGGGAATCACATTATAGCGGGAAGAATCTGCCTGATACATGGAAATCGCTCCTTCATATAAATTTCTCCTATTATAGTATAATCCGGCACATATTGCAACTGCGGCCTTTGAAGGATAGTTCCGGAAAAAAGTCCCGGTCAACTGCGATTTGACAAGGAAAGTATGAAAAACGGACTGCGCTTTTATGTATTTTTCCCGGATTGACAGCGAAAGAAATTGGTGCTAATATGTGCGCCTGATGAATGAAAAATCGTGATTTCAGGAGGATACCATATGCCGAAGGATCGGACAAAGGATATGACGGTTGGCGCGCCCATGCCCATTCTGCTGTCGTTTATTCTGCCCCTGCTGCTGGGGCTGCTGTTCCAGCAGTTCTATGCCATGGTGGACACGGTGGTCGTGGGAAATTTTCTGGGCATGGAGGCCCTGGCCGGGGTTGGCTCTACGGGCTCCATTAATTTTCTGGTGCTGGGTCTGTGCAACGGCGTCTGTGCGGGCTTTGCCATCCCCGTGGCCCAGAAGTTCGGCGAAAAGGATTATGATGGCCTGCGGAATTTCGTTGGCAATATGATCTGGCTGGGTTCTGCAATCGCACTGGCTGTGACATTGGTGACCACCACGGGCTGCCGGGCCATTCTGACGGCGATGAACACCCCTGAGAGCACCTTTGCCTATGCCTATGACTACATTTTCCTGATTTTTCTGGGTATTCCCGCAACCATGCTCTATAATCTGCTCTCCGGCATCCTCCGCTCTCTGGGTGACAGCCGGACGCCGCTGATGTTTTTGATCTTCTCCAGCCTCCTGAATGTGGCGCTGGATATTGTGTGCGTGGTGACGCTGAAAATGGGGGTCGCCGGTGCGGGCTGGGCGACGCTTGTCAGCCAGCTGATCTCCGGGCTGTTGTGCCTGTGGTATATGAGCAGAAAGTTCCCCATTCTGCATCTGAAGAAGGAGAATCTCCGCTGGCGGGGGTACTATGTCAAAAGACTGCTGATTATGGGCCTGCCCATGGGTCTGCAGTATTCCATTACGGCCATCGGTTCCATTTTGCTGCAGACGGCGGTCAACGGTCTGGGCGCCGTGGCCATGGCTGCCGTGGCCTCCTCCTCCAAGGTGACGAATCTCTTCGCCACGCCTTTCGACGCTATGGGCACCATGGCGGCTACCTATGCCGGTCAGAATCTGGGCGCGGGCAAGCTGGAAAGAGTGCAGGAGGGTGTGAAGGACTGCTGCATTCTGGGGGTTGCCTATTCTCTGGCGGCACTGGCCGTCATGTACTTCTGCGGGGCCCAGATGACGGCATTGTTTCTGGACTCCAAGGATGTGGCATCCTCGGCGCAGATCCTGCCTCTGGCACGGCAGCTGCTGGTGATCAATGCCGCGTTCTACATCCCTCTGCTGGGTGTCAACCTGTTCCGCTTCACCATCCAGGGCCTGGGCTACTCCAATCTGGCCGTGGTTGCGGGCGTGTTTGAAATGATCGCCCGGGGCGCGGTGGCGGGCCTTGTATCCGTATTCGGCTTCATCGCCGTCTGTTACGCCAGCCCCGCCGCCTGGGTTCTGGCGGACTGCTTCCTGATTCCCGCCTACTTTGTCTGCCTGAAGCGCAGAACCAAAGAGGCGGCCCGGCGGTAAAAAGACAGTACAAAGCGCCATTGCAGGCTTTTGGGAAACCTGCAATGGCGCTTGCTTTTTATTCCGCGATATGCTCGCAGTCCGTCCCCTCGTGGATATGGAACCCGTAAAAGCCGGTCCGGGAAGGGGGCAGCCCGGAAATCTCCGCTTCCACAAGGACCCCGTCCCGCCTTTGATAAAACCGGACGGTTCCCGTAAGACCCGGGGCAGTTTCTCCGCCCCGCAGCAGGGCAATGGCACTATTCTGCATAAAATCACCTCACAATCACCCTATGCGGGTGACGGAGAATTTGGGACGGGGAGATTTTTGTGTCTGGCCCGTCTGATTTACAAAATGTTGTATCCTGCCATAAAAAGTCCCTTGAAAAAGGTTTTGCGCTGTGTTATGTATTTTCAAAGAGAGACCGGCGCTTGCGGAAACGCCGACCGTAGGGTGGATTTTGCAAAATTTTCCCGAAGGAACGTTATATTTGCGATCCCAAATCCTTCTATAGGGGTGAAGGACAAAACACAGGAGGTGTGAGCAGTGAATGACGAGCAAATCATACAATTATTCTTCACCCGAAACGAGGATGCCATTTCGCAGACTGCCTACCGGTACGGCGGGCAGCTGACGCGGCTTTCCGAGAATATTCTCCGGAACAAAGAGGATGCCCAGGAATGCGTCAGCGATACCTATCTGCGGGCCTGGGACACGATCCCGCCTACAAGGCCGGTGCATTTCTTCGCGTATCTGGCAAAGCTCTGCCGCCACTTCGCTTTCGGCCGTCTGGACTGGAATAACGCGGCAAAGCGAAAAGCGGAGGTCATAGCCCTGACCCGGGAGATGGAGGAATGCATTCCCGCCGCCTGGCAGGGCACAGGACCGGGTGACGGGCAAGTCAGCGAACTTGTGGGCAGCTTTCTGCGGGAGCAGACCCAGGAGAACCGGATGATCTTTGTCCGGAGGTACTGGTATGGAGACAGCGCCGGCGAAATCGCCCGACGCTATGGGATTACCGAGAGCGCCGTGCTGATGCGGCTGTCCCGGACAAGAAGCAAACTGGCGTCCTACTTAAAACAGGAGGGAATTTACGTATGACCGGAAAAGAGATGCTGAAGGGTATCCAGAATCTGGATGCCGGGCTGATTGAAGAGGCGGAATTTGCTCCGTATCCAAAACGAAAGTCCTTTGGAAAGAAAAAACTGCTGCTTCTGATCGCGGCGGTTCTGATTATGGGGACCATGACTGCCGCAACGGTCTATACCCGCTGGTCCGCAACCATGCAGATGGGCAGTTCCAGCGGCATACAGCCCTCAGAGCAGATCAAAAAGCAGGCGGAGAAAACGGGGCTGTCCGTTACCCCCACGGAGACGAAGGACGGCAAGCAGAAGAGCGTCAGTGCGACGGACAACGGCATCACTGTCACGGCGGTGCAGACTCTGGCAGACCAGTATGGCGGCGTGGTGATCTTCCGCATCAAGGGCCTGAAGCTGGAGGATGGGCAGCTGCCCTGGGTATGGTTCGATTTTCTGATTGACGGGCAGCCGCTGGGGGAGATCGGCGAGACCACACCCGGCTTTAACATGGGCCTCAGCGGGGATTTCTATGAGGGTATTACCCAAGATGCCCAGGGGAATCTTGTCTATATCAAGAATGGTCAGCCCGTTGCGGCAGACGAAAATGGATCGTTTGTCTATGATTTTCAGCTCAGCGATGGCAGCCTGGAGTATAGAGTGCGCTTTGACTGGGATGGAAATCCTCTTTTGGGAAAAGCAGTGACCTTCCGCTTCACCGGCTTCGGCATTCAGGGGGCGACAAAATACGATGAAGCAGTCATGACGGTTCCCGGTGACTGGGAGCTTACCTGGACGCTGGAGGGCAGCGCCGGGGAAGCGAAAACCTGGATACCCAATGCCCCGATTGGCAGCCTGCCCATCACCCTTTCGCAGGTGGAGATCGGGCAATACAGCATGAAGCTCATTTACCGGATTGATGAACAGGCTTACGCAAAATATGCGGATTTTGACGATTTCCAGTTCAAAAACGCATGGTCGCCCTACCCCGCGGGGGTCCGCTGGAAGGACGGAACGGAAATGTTTGTAAACGGCGGCGGAACGCAATCCTGGGACGCGGAAAATCACCGGTTCACAGTCATCATTGGCGCGCTGGACACCGTCCTGGACCCGGAACAGATCGTGGGCATGTCGTTCTATTTCGGAACGGAGGGGGAGAAATGCGATATTCCCTTTGAATAAGCCGCGGCCGGGGATATGTTTCCCTGTTTGACAAAAAAATCACGCCGGACGCCCGGCGTGATTTTTTATTCACGGATATATGCAGGGAAGCGCTGGTTTCTGCTGCCGCGCGGCGTTTCGTGGGGCGCGGCCTTATTCCGCGATATGCTCGCAGTAGATGCAGCGGTGGATGCCGGCGGCTCTGTCCGTCAGGCGGAAGATCTGGGGCAGCTCCTGCTCGGTGGCACTGATACAGCGGGGGTTGCGGCAGGTGAGATCGTACCGCAGCTCGCCCCGGATGGGCTCCCGGGCGGGATTTTCCTGGGCCTGCTTCAGGAGCTTGAGAATCAGGGCCATGCGCATGAACTTGCCGTTCAGGGCCTGGCGGAAGTAGGCGGCTCTGGGGTCGTCGTCCACAGCCACGCTGATCTCGTTGACCCGGGGCAGGGGATGCAGCACGCACATCTTTTCCTTGGCCAGCTTCATTTTTTCGGTGTCCAGGATGTAGCTGTCCTTCAGGCGCTCATAGACGGCGGGGTCTGAGAACCGCTCCCGCTGGATGCGGGTCATATACAGCACATCCAGCTTGGGCATGGCGTCCTCCAGAGAGGTGACCTCCTCATAGGGAAAGCCGCTCTTTTCCAGTACGTTGTATTTGACGTAGCCGGGCAGCCTCAGCTCCTCCGGGGAGATCAGCACAAAGCGGATGTTTTGATAGCGGCACATGGCCTCAATGAGGGAATGGACGGTGCGGCCGTATTTCAGGTCTCCGCACAGGCCGACGGTCAGACCGTTCAGCCGTCCCATTTCCCGGGAAATGGTCAGAAGGTCTGCCAAGGTCTGGGTGGGATGGTTGTGCATGCCGTCACCCGCGTTGATCACGGGAACGGAAGCGTTCCGGGAGGCCACGAAAGGCGCGCCGTCCTTGGGGTGGCGGATAGCCATAATATCTGCGTAGCAGGAGATGATCTTTGCGGTGTCCGCCATGCTCTCGCCCTTGGAGGCGGAGGAGGAATTGGCGGAGGAGAAGCCCAGAACGCTGCCACCCAGCTCCAGCATGGCGGCCTCAAAGCTCAGGCGGGTACGGGTGGAGGGCTCATAAAAGAGGGTGGCCAGCTTCTTGTATTTGCAGCTGTCCCGGTATTTTTCGGGATTTGCGATAATGTCCTTGGCGGTGGCAATGAGCTGGTCCAGTTCCTCAACGGACAGGTCCAGAATGCTGTTGAGACTTCTCATGCTTTGCCTCCATTTACGGCCAGATAGGCCTTAATCCTCGCCACATTTTCGGCATTTTCGGGCTTTTCTTCCAGATATTCGATAATGTCATACACATCCACCACGGAGTAGACAGGAAAACCGAATTCCTCCTCTACTTCCTCCATGGCCAGCTTTTCGCCCTTGCCCCGCTCCTTGCGGTCCACCATGATAAAGGTGGCGGCGACTTTCACGCCCTCCAGGTGGCTGAGAATGGCCATGCTCTCCCGGATGGCGGTACCGGCGGTGATCACATCCTCGGTGATGACCACTTCTTCACCGGCCTGGGGCACATAGCCCACGAACACGCCGCCCTCGCCGTGGTCCTTGGCCTCCTTCCGGTTGAAGAAGAAAGGCAGATCCAGTCCCTGCTTGCTCAGGGCCACGGCGGCGGACACGGCAATGGAGATGCCCTTGTAGGCAGGGCCGTAGAGGACGGCTTTTTTGTCCCCCAGCTTCTCCCGGTAGGCCCGGGCATAGAATTCGCCCAGGGTGGCGATCTCCGCGCCGGTCTTGATCTCTCCGGCGTTGATGAAATAGGGAACTCTCCGGCCGGATTTGGCGGTGAAATCACCGAATCTCAGCACACCGGCGCTTTCCAGAAACTGAATAAATTCTCTTTTGTAGCTTTCCATTTTATACTCTCCTCGTCTGCAAGAATTTTCGGCAAGCCCTCTCTCGGGAGAGGGTGGACCGGCGCAGCGGGACGGGTGTGGGGCGGGATGCAGGATCGACCTTGTACCGCCCCTCATCCGCCGCTGCGGCGGCACCTTCCCCCAGGGGAAGGCATTAGTCTACGAACTCCGCAACGCACCGCTCGTAGGCGGCTACGGGGTCGGCGGCGGCGGTGATGGGACGGCCCACCACAATGTAGTCCGAGCCAATGGCCTTGGCGGCGGCGGGGGTCATGACCCGCTTCTGGTCGCCCGCGTCGCCGTCAGCAAACCGGACGCCGGGGGTCACGGTGAGAAAATCTTTTCCACAGGTTTTGTGGACTTTTTCTGCCTCCAGAGGGGAGCAGACCACGCCGTCAAGACCGGCATTCTTGGCGGTTTCGGCGTAGTGCATGACCACTTGGTCAATAGGCTCGTGGATGAGCAAGTCCCGCTCCATGGCCTCCTGGTCGGTGGAGGTCAGCTGGGTCACGGCAATCAGCAGGGGCCGGGTGCCGTCAGGCCGGGTCAGGCCCTCCAGGGCGGCCTGCATCATGGCGGTGGTACCGGCGGCGTGGAGGTTGGTGATGTCCACATCCAGATTCCGCAGGACGGCCATGGCCTTCTTCACGGTGTTGGGAATGTCGTGGAGCTTCAGGTCCAGGAAAATCTTGTGGCCCCGGGCCTTGATCTGCCGGACGATCTCCGGGCCTTCGGCATAGTACAGCTCCATGCCGATTTTCACAAAGGGCTTTCTGCCGGTGAACTTGTCCAGAAATGCGAAGGTCTGCTCTGCGCTGGAAAAATCGCAGGCTACAATCACGTCTTTACCCATTTACTGTGCGCCTCCTATAATATCACTTAAATTTTCAATGCGGTATTCTTCCATCACCCGGGGCAGGTCCCGGATGATCTTCTGGCAGACCCAGGGATCTACCAGGTTGGCGGCCCCCACCTCTACGGCGGTGGCGCCGGCAAGCATCATTTCAATAACGTCCTCGGCACTCTGGACACCGCCCATGCCGATGACAGGAATGTCCACGGCCTTGGCCACTTGGTAGACCATCCGCAGGGCTACCGGGAAGATGCCGGGGCCGGAATAGCCCCCCATGGTATTGGCAATCACGGGCTTTCTGCGCCGCAGGTCAATGCGCATGCCCAGCATGGTGTTGATCAGGCTGATGCCGTCGGCTCCCGCGTCGGCACAGGCTTTGGCAATGGAAACGATGTCCGTTACGTTGGGGGAGAGCTTGACGATGACGGGCTTGGTGGTCACGGCTTTTACGGCTCTGGTGACCTCTGCCGCGGCCTTGGGGTCCGTGCCGAAGCTCATGCCGCCGCCGTGGACGTTGGGGCAGCTGACGTTGACTTCCAGCCAGCCCACCTGTTCCTCTTTGTCCAGCTTTTCGCAGGTGTAGGCATAGTCCGCCACGGAGAAGCCGGAGACATTGGCCATGACCGGCTTGTGAAACACTTGCCGCAGCTTGGGCAGCTCCTGAGCGATGACCGCCTCCACACCGGGATTTTGCAGACCCACGGCATTGATCATGCCGCCGGGGCACTCCGCGATCCGGGGGGTGGGATTGCCGAACCGGGGGTCCTTGGTGGTACCCTTAAAGGAGAAGGTGCCCAAAATGTTGATGTCATACAGCTGGGCAAACTCATAGCCGAAGCCGAAGGTGCCGGAGGCGGGGATCACCGGGTTCTCCAAAGGAATACCGCAGAGATTCACATTCAATCCCATAGAATTTCCTCCTTTTTCATGACGGGGCCTTCCTTGCAGATGCGCTTGTTGCCCGTCAGGGTCTTGCAGGAGCAGCCCATGCAGGCGCCGAAGCCGCAGCCCATGCGCTCTTCAAAGCTCATCTGGCCGGAGGTGTGGCTGGCCTTATACAGGGCTTTCAGCATGGGTTCCGGGCCGCAGGCGCAGAAGTGGCTGTAGCTCAGATCTTTCAGGGCATCCGTCACAAAGCCGGGGATGCCGTAGGAGCCATCTACCGTGGTCACATACACGGTGCAGCCCAGGGCCTTGAAAGCATCCTCATAGAAGATTTCCTCTTTGGTGTTAAAGCCCAGAATCACCTGGACGGGCTTTCCCAAGGCCCGCAGATGCTTGGCCAGACCGTACATGGGGGGCACGCCCACGCCGCCGCCCACCAGAACCGGGTTTTCCCCGGTGAGGGTCAGATCGTAGCCATTGCCCAGGCCTGTGAGAATGTCCAGGGCCTGACCGGGGGTCATGGCGGCCATCTGGGCGGTGCCGTGGCCCACCACCTTATACACCAGAGTCAGCTTGCCCTCTTCCCAGTCGCAGACGGAAATGGGGCGGCGGAGGAACTTCCCTTCCAGCCGGATGTTCACGAACTGCCCCGGGGCGGTAATGGCGGAGGTATCCCCCTCCAGCGTCATGCGGTAGACGCTGGAGGTAAGGGCCTCGTTGGTTAAGATTTCAAAAATACTCTGTTTCATATCAGGCATCAATGGTAGAAATGGTCAGGGTGGTTTCCTCCAGCACGTCCAGCAGCACCTTTACGGTGTCCAGGGCGGTGAAGAGGGTTACATTGTACTCGGTGCAGATCTGCCGGATCTGGATGCCGTCGGAGGCATTGGAGCCGGGGTCACGGGTGTTCAGCACATAGGCGATGTGGCCCTGACGCAGGGCGTTGGGAATCTCCTCACTGCCGTCGCTGATCTTCTGCAGGGCGTGGGTGCGGATGCCGTTGGCCTTCAGGAACCTGGCGGTGCCGGTGGTGGCCTCGATGTTGAAGCCCAGCTGATAGAACCGGCGAATCAGAGGCAGAGCCTCTTCCTTGTCCTTATCTGCTATGGTAGCCAGAACCGTGCCGTAGTTCTGCAGCCGCATACCGGAAGCCTGGAGGGCCTTATACAGGGCGCGGGTCAGGGTCTTGTCATAGCCGATGGCCTCACCGGTGGACTTCATTTCCGGGGACAGGTAGGCATCCAGACCGCGGATCTTATTGAAGGAGAACACAGGGGCCTTGACGTACCAGCGGCTCTTTTCCGTGGGATAGATATCGAAGATGCCCAGCTCCTTCAGGCTCTTGCCCAGAATGACCTCCGTGGCGATATCCGCCAGGGAGTAGCCTGTGGCCTTGGAGAGGAACGGTACGGTCCGGGAGGAACGGGGGTTGACCTCAATGATATACACATGGTCCTCCTTGTCCACAATGAACTGGATGTTAAAGAGTCCCTTAATGCCGATGCCCAGGCCCAGCTTCTTGGCGTACTGCAGGATGATGCCCTTGACCTTGTCGGAGATGGAGAAGGGGGGATAGACGGAGATGGAGTCGCCGGAGTGAACGCCGGTGCGCTCTACCAGCTCCATGATACCGGGGACGAACACATCCCGGCCGTCGCAGATGGCGTCGATTTCCACTTCCCGGCCCTGAATGTACTTATCCACCAGTACAGGCTTGTCCTCGTCAATTTCCACGGCGGTGCGCAGGTACTGGCGCAGCTGCTCCTCATTGGCAACGATCTGCATGGCCCGGCCGCCCAGAACGAAGCTGGGGCGCACCAGTACGGGGTAACCGATTTCAGCGGCGGCGGCAATACCGTCTTCAATGTTGGTCACGGCCTTGCCCTTGGCCCGGGGGATGTTCAGCTCGTTCAGAAGGTTTTCAAACTGGTTGCGGTCCTCGGCCCGGTCGATGGCGGCGCAGTCGGTGCCGATGATGGTTACGCCCCGCTCCATCAGGGGGTCCGCCAGGTTGATGGCGGTCTGTCCGCCCAGGGAGGCGATGACACCCTCGGGATTCTCAAAGTGCAGGATGTTCATGACGTCCTCGGGGGTCAGAGGCTCAAAGTACAGCTTATCGGCGGTGGTGTAGTCCGTGGAGACGGTTTCGGGGTTGTTGTTGATGATAATGGCCTCATAGCCCTCGGCGCGGATGGTGTTCACCGCGTGGACAGTGGAATAGTCGAATTCCACGCCCTGGCCGATGCGGATGGGGCCTGCGCCCAGCACAACCACCTTCTTCTTCTCCGTCAGGCGGGAATCGTTTTCGCCGGTGTAGGAGGAGTAGAAGTAGGGGATATAGGCGTTCGTATGGCAGGTGTCCACCATGCGGTACACCGGGAAGATGTCCTTTTCACAGCGCAGGCGATACACATCCAGCTCTTTCATGTTCCAAAGCTGGGCGATAAACTTATCCCCGAAGCCCATGGCCTTGGCCTTTTTCAGGACCTCCGCGTCGCCTGCATGGGCCTTCAGTTCCTTTTCCATGTTGACGATCTTCTCAATGGAGCGGATGAAGAAGGGGGTAATCTGGGTGACGTCATAAATGGCGTCCACGCTTACGTTCCGGCGCAGCAGTTCAGCCACGGCGAAGATGGTGTCGTCCCGGAACTGCTTCAGGTATTCCAGAATTTCGGCGGTCTCCATGCGGTTGAACTTGGGCATATAGAAGTGGCACACGCCGATTTCCAGAGAGCGGACGGACTTGAGCAGGCACTCCTCCAGATTGGAGCCGATGCCCATGACCTCGCCGGTGGCCTTCATCTGGGTGCCCAGGGTGTTCTTGGCAGAGGCGAACTTGTCAAAGGGGAACCGGGGCAGCTTTGCGACCACATAGTCAAGCCTAGGCTCAAAGGCGGCGGTGGTGTTGGCAATTCTGATGTCCTCCAGAGCCATGCCCACGGCAATCTTGGCGGTGACCCGGGCAATGGGGTAGCCGGAGGCCTTGGAGGCCAGAGCGGAAGAACGGGAAACTCTGGGGTTGACCTCGATCAGGTAGTATTCCGAGGAATGGGGGTTCAGCGCAAACTGGACGTTGCAGCCGCCCTCGATTTTCAGCTCCCGAATGATCTTAATGGCGGAATCATTCAGCATTTTCAGGTCGTGGTCGGAAAGGGTCATAATGGGGGCCACCACCAGGCTGTCGCCGGTATGAACACCTACGGGGTCGATGTTTTCCATGCCGCAGATGGTGATGGCATGGTCTTTAGAGTCCCGCATGACCTCAAACTCGATTTCCTTGTAGCCCTTGACGGACTTCTCAATCAGCACCTGATGGACGGGGGAGAGCTTAAAGGCGTTGAGACCGATCTCTTCCAGCTCTTCCTCGTTGTAGGCAAAGCCGCCGCCGGTGCCGCCCAGGGTGAAGGCGGGGCGCAGGACCACGGGGTAGCCGATGTGCTTGGCAGCTTCCCTGGCTTCTTCCAGAGAGTAGGTGATCTCGGAGGGGATAACAGGCTCGCCAATGGACTGGCACAGCTCCTTAAACAGTTCCCGGTCCTCGGCCCGCTCAATGGAGGTGGAGGAGGTGCCCAGCAGCTGTACATTGCATTCCTTCAGAACGCCCTTCTTTTCCAGCTGCATGGCCAGATTCAGGCCGGTCTGGCCGCCGATGCCGGGGACGATGGCGTCGGGCCGCTCATAGCGGATGATTTTGGCAATGTATTCCAGAGTCAGGGGTTCCATATAGACCTTGTCGGCAATGGTGGTGTCGGTCATGATGGTGGCGGGGTTGGAGTTGCAGAGCACAACCTCGTAGCCCTCCTCCTTCAGCGCCAGACAGGCCTGGGTACCTGCGTAGTCAAATTCCGCCGCCTGCCCGATGACAATGGGGCCGGAGCCGATAATCAGGATTTTTTTGATGTCAGTTCTCTTTGCCATGATTCATTTCCTCCATGTGATGCTGTATCTATAAATATTTCTTCCATTTTTGTAGGGGCGGCAATCCCTGCCGCCCGAAATGCAGCGCAGCTGAGCAGTAAAGACCAAGCGCTCAGGCTCGGAAGCCGGCGGGCGGCAGGTTGCCGCCCCTACATCATTCGGCGTTCTGCGGGTATAGAGATTATTTCACCAGATACACGGCCTTGCCGTCAAAGAATGTGGCCATGCATTTGCCCTGAACGGTCCAGCCCGCAAAGGGGGTGGCCCTGCCCTGGGACAGGAAGTTCTGCGGGTCTATTTTGTACTGGGCGTTTAAGTCCCATACGGAGAAGTCGTTGCCCAGAGGGATTTGAAAGCGCTTCCGGGGGTTCCACACCAGCTTGTCCAGCAGGCTTTCCAGAGAGAGAACACCTCTTTGGACAAGGCAGGTATAGAGGATCGGGAAGGCCGTTTCCAGACCTACCACGCCGAAGGCGCTCTTTTCCAAACCTCTGGCCTTTTCCTCCGCGCTGTGGGGAGCGTGGTCTGTGGCGATCATATCGATGGTGCCGTCCAGCAGTCCCTCTACCAGGGCTTCCCGGTCCTCCGGGCCGCGAAGGGGAGGATTCATCTTGAAGCGGCCGTCCTCCTGCAGCATGGTGTCATCCATGGTGAGGTAGTGGGGGCCGGTCTCACAGGTCACATCCACACCGCTCTTTTTCGCCTGGCGGATGATGTCCACGCTCTCCTTGGTGGAGATGTGGCACACATGATAGCCGCAGCCGGTTTTGTCCGCCAGTTCCAGATCCCTCGCAATGGGGCCCCATTCGCTTTCGGAGCAGATGCCCCGGTGGCCGTGGGCCGCGGCATAGCCGCCCGCGTGGATATAGCCGCCCCGGAGAAGAGAATTGTCCTCGCAGTGGGCCACAATGAGCTTGCCCAGCGCCTTGGCCCGAACCATGGCCGATTCCATCATGGCTCCGTCCTGCACGCCCCGGCCGTCATCGGAGAAAGCAATGACCTGAGGGGCCAGAGCGTCCATGTCGGATAGGATCTGCCCCTGCTCGCCTCTGGTAATGGCGGCATAGGGATAGACCGCAATGCAGGCTCCTTTTTGGATGGCCTCCAGCTGGGGCTTCAGATTTTCCGGACTGTCCGGTATCGGGTTCAGGTTCGGCATGGTGCATACCGCCGTGTAGCCCCCCCGGGCCGCCGCCCGGGAACCGGAGGCTATCGTTTCCTTATAAGGAAATCCCGGCTCTCTGAAATGCACATGCACATCACAAAAGCCGGGAAAAACGGAATATTCGGAAGAATTGAGAAAAGAAAAATCCTCATTTCTGAAAACGGCGGAAACACCGTCCCAAAAAGAGGACGCAGAAGCGGGATATGCGGTTGCCTTCAGCCGAGCTTCCATAGTCAGTCTCCTTTCGCCTAAAAAAATATCCTGCCTTTGCGGCAAGACCAGAATCACGGTTCCTCGCCGCATTTCGGTTTATTCTAGCACGGAAAACACGCATTGTCAACAGAAAAATGAAAAGTTCCAGAGAATCGAATTTTTTTGCCTCCGGGGCTTGCAAGCGGGCGGGTTTTGCGGTAACATATACCCGTAAATTTTTATCAATAGAAAGGACGTGTCCTACACATATGATCAAAGTTGACATTTCCCATGTCTGGGGCCAGCTTGCTCTGCCGGATCTTCTGGCGATGGAGAAGGAGGTCGCGCAGGCTCACGCGACTCTGGTAGACGGCACCGGCAGCGGCAACGATTTTCTGGGCTGGCAGAATCTGCCCACCCGGGAGCCTACCGAGGAAATTCTGCGCATCCAGAGCGCTGCCCGGCGGATCCGCAATGACTCCGATGTATTCGTGGTCATCGGCATCGGCGGCAGCTATCTGGGCCCCCGGGCGGCCATTGAGCTGCTGCAGGGCCCCAACCACAACGTGGGCAAGGGCAAGGGAGATCCCCAGATCTACTTCGCCGGCAACGGCCTGAGCACCCGGCACTGGAATGAGCTGTGCCGTCTGCTGGAGGGCAAGGATTTCTCCATTGCCATCATCTCCAAATCCGGCACCACCACCGAGCCTGCCATTGCTACCCGCGCGCTGCGGGCCAAGCTGGAGGAGAAGTACGGCGTGGAGGGCGCAAGAAAGCGTATCTATGCCATTACCGACCCCTGCAAGGGCGCTCTGCGGCAGATGGCCACGGAAGAGGGCTGGGAGACCTTCGTGATCCCCGCCAACGTCGGCGGCCGGTTCTCCGTGCTGACCCCCGTGGGCCTGCTGCCTCTGGCAGTGGCCGGCGTGGACATCATGGAGATGATGAACGGCGCCGTGGATGCCAGGGAAGCCTACGACCTGCGCTCCTTCGATAACCCTGTGTGGCTGTACGCCGCGGTGCGGAACCTGCTGTACCGCAACGGCAAGGCCATGGAAATCTTCGAGAGCTTCGAGCCGGGCTTCAAGATGTTCGGCGGCTGGTGGCAGCAGCTCTTCGGTGAGTCCGAGGGCAAGGACGGCAAGGGCATCTTCCCCGTTACCGCCGAATTCACCGCCGACCTGCACTCTCTGGGCCAGATGATCCAGCAGGGTCAGCGCAATATTTTCGAGACGATGGTCCGCTTTGACGCTCCCGCGGAGAAGATGGTCATCGGCGGCGACGAAAAGAATCTGGACGGCCTGAACTATCTGGAGGGCCGCACTCTGGACTTTGTGGACGAGAAGGCGTTCCTGGGCACTCTGGCTGCCCATGTGGACGGCGGCGTGCCCGTCATCACCATGGACTGCGGCGAGCTGAACGACCGGAAGGTGGGCGAAATGTTCTACTTCCTGGAACTGTGCTGCGGCGTTTCCGCCTACATCCTTGGCGTGAACCCCTTCAACCAGCCCGGCGTGGAGTTCTATAAGCGCAATATGTTCAAACTCCTGGGCAAGCCCGGCTACGAGGCGTAAAAAAGCAAAAAGTGGTCCGCCGCAGACGCGGCGGACCTTTTGCGCTGTCAGAAACCTCATTCCGGCAGCATATCGTAGGAACGGAGTATTTCCGTAATGGCCTCCAGACGGTTGTTGAAGAAGGTGCGGGTATCCTCTGTGGATTCCAGAAACAGCGTTTCGTCATCAGCGTTGAAGTACCGGGCCAGCTGCAGCTTCATGGGGGTGCGCATCTCTGCCTGATAGCGGTCGATGGTGTCGCTGACGCGCTGGGCGGATAGGACCTCCCGGCCGATGCGCAAAATCATATTGCCCAATTCCCGCCGAAAACTCTCGTTCTGGAACAGGTTTCGGAAGAAAGCCGATGCCTCCAGGGCAGTAGCTATTGTGTCTCTGGATACATCCTCGGGTTGCAGACCTGGGGAATCCATATCGTAGAGCATATAACGCCATTTCCCATCACCGTATTCGGATTGCTCCGGTGTAACGCAGCGCCACAATTGCGTATTTTTGACAGGCCAATCTGAAAAACGAGCACAGTAGAGCATCGTTGCATAGTATTCCAGCAGACTTTGTTTGTCCAGCAGCTCCCAGCAGTGGGCATAGTTCTCTGACTGTGTCAGATCGGTGGTCTCAACGTAATGGAGCATGGTATAAAAATCTTCTATGGAGGTTCCGTCTGACAGCTCCCGGCTGCGGACGCTTTCTACGTTTTTTCGGGTAACGCCATAATAGTGGCTGATGTAACGTGCGTTGTATTTCTCGCTGAATTCATAGATTCCCCAATATTCTCCGTTCAGAAACAGATGGCACCGGGAGTAATGCATGGTGGCAAAATCCAAATCGCTGGTGAGCTCTGAGACCAGACGGTTGCGGATCATTCCGATGTGATCATTGCCGCCGGAATTCAAGGACATAACATCCGGATAGTAACCTGTGCCCCAGAAATCATAGCGGAATGTGGAGGTGCCGCCATATTCCTTCCGGGAGAAGAGATTAAAGCTCTTCTGGGCATCCCGCCGAGAGTAGTTGCCACGGATGCGGATGCCACAGGGGGTGGAATAGAACAGTTGGCCATCGGGGTCGAAGAATTCCGCTGTTGCGACACGCTCCCAGTCTTTGCCCCGCTGATAGTAGTTTCCGGTCCAGGTGATGTCCCAGGCGTCCTCGGATTCTCCGTAGAAATTGCCCTTGACATAGATGCCGTCCTCCGGGTCGAACAGACCGACAGGGCCGGTGACCAGAGATACTACCCGCATGGTGCCATAGCCCTCCCGGCCGCGGAAGCCGACAAAGTAGCTGGCGGTGATCACCGGGCTGGCGCTGACGGCGTCATAATACCGGGCGCGGATCACGGTGCACTTGTCCACCTTTTCCGCGGGAACGGTGACGGAATCGCAGGAAACGTCCGTTCTGGCGGAGATGACGTTTTCGTTCTCCGTAGCGTCCGAAATGTAAATGGGCCCTGTATAGCGCAGAGAATCCCGGGTGGGCTCGGAGCCGTCCAGGGTGTAGTAGATCTCCCGGCTGGGGGCCTTGATTTTCAGATAAAAGGGCTCGTCATAAAAGCCGGAGGGCTGGGAAAAGCGAATCAGAGTATCGTTATTTTCCACATTTCCATAGGCGTTCTCCTGGGCGGCGGGAACCAGCAGGACTGTGATCAGAGCCGCCGCCGCGCAGAGCAGGAGAAGACAGCTTTTCAGCCATTTGCTCAAATCAGTATGTCACCTCGCCGTCGTGCCGCATCAGTGTCACGGAGTCTACACCGGGGATCTGGGAAAGGGCGGCGGTCAGGCCGGTGCCGTCCTTAATCCGCAGTTCAATCACCAGATCCAGATTTCCGCCGGAAACACTTCTGGATTTTTCCTGATAGGTTTTGACGTGCTGCTTCAATGCGGCCCGGATCTGGGCATCCACGTCCTCCTGGGCTCTGCCGTTGATCAGCAGGAGCATGGGCGCTCTGCCGACGGGCAGCAGGTCGAAGACCACCAGTCCGACAGTGGCGAAGACGCACAGCAGCACTGCCAGGGACCGCTGGCCCGCACCAACCATAATGCCAACGCCGATGGCCCAGTAGAGGAACACCAGATCCATGGGTTCCTTGATGGCGGTGCGGAACCGGACAATGGACAGCGCGCCCACCATGCCCAGAGACACCACCACGCTGGAGCGGATGGTCAGGATTATGGCGGTGGTGATAACGGTCAGGGCTACCAGAGATACGTTGAAGCTCCTGGAGTAGAAGACCCGCCGGGTCATCAGCCGGTAGCAGAAGAATATATAGGCGCTGAGGATCAGGGCAATGGCCAGAGCGGCGGCATAGCCGGAGGCTGACAGGGCGCCGCTCTGGGTAAAGGCGTTCAGAAAGGATTTTTTGAATACATCGTTGAAGGTCGTCATTTTGTTCTCTCCTGTTTTTATTTATAGAATCCGCTCCGGGGAGCGTTGCACAGCGGCACAGGCGGGCAGCACCGGAAATTTCCGGCAGAGGAAGTATTTGGAGAAGGCGGTCTGATACATGCCCTCCATCTGAATGGCCTGGCGGATCCAGTCCGGCAGGTATTCATCGAATTTGACTTCCAGCAGATGCTGACCCGTTTGCTGCACCGGACGGCGGCGCAGCTCCCGGGAGAAAAAGCCGTCCAGATCCGGGGAGGAGAAAATGTGGCTGTCAAAGGTGACGCGCACGTTCCCGGGTTTGGTGAGGTATGAATATGTATCTGGATTACGGGCGGATGCCCCCCCTGTATGGACTTTCCCGACGCCGTATATGTACGGGCGGCGGTCGTAGCCAACGATGACCTTTGGGGCGAAGCCCTGGGTGCGGATCAGACCGGAAAACCGGTTCAGAAGAGGCGGCGTATCGGCGGTTACGGGGCAGGGCTGTCCCGCCATCAGAAGCCGGAACTGGGCCTGAGTCAGAATACAGCTGTCCTTATGAATCATGTCGTGTTCCTTGGCCTTGCACTCCAGGCTGAGCCGGTCCGGGGAGCAGTTGTAGGCCCGGATGCGCCATTTTTCCCGATGGCTGACACCGGCCAGGTTTTCCCGGACGCAGCGGTCATAGGGATCGTCAAAGTAGACGCTGCGGATGTGGTATACACCATCAGGTCCTGCGTGGGGATCCGGATGCAGAAGAGGGGAAAGCCGGTGCTCCAGAATGGTCAGGGCACCCTGACTGCAGGTGTATTTCAATTCGTGGCGGAAAGCGTCGGATGCTTCCATTGGCGGTACGCCTCCTATGTGCCCCCGCTGTGGCGGAAAGGGCAAAAAAATAGGGCATTCACACGGAAAAGCTGCCGGCTATCTCGCGGCGCGGAAGAAAACCGACAGATTTTACACAAAAACCACGCCTACTATACCATAGGATGCCGAAGGGGTCAAGCATGGACAAGAAGAAAAGAACGGATCGGCCGTAACGATTTCGTGAATTTGTAAAATTTGCTATTGCAAAAAAGAAAGTTTGCTGGTAGAATGATACCAAGCCAGATTTATTTTGGTATAGCAAAGGAGGAAATTCCGATGATTCATGTAATTATGGGCCTGAAGGGCTCCGGTAAGACCAAGAAGCTGATCGACGCCATCAACACCGCAGTGGCAGATGCCCACGGCGATGTGGTCTGCATCGAGTACGGCAAGAAGCTGACCTATGATGTTACTTATAAGGTGCGTCTGGTGGACTCCCAGGAGTACGGCATCAGCTCCCCCGATATGCTGAAGGGCTTCCTGAGCGGCCTGCACGCAGGCAACTTTGATATTACCAACGTGTTCATCGACAACCTGTACAAGACCATCGGTCAGGATCAGGCTGCCAACGAGGCCTTTGTGGATTGGGTGGCAAACTTTGCCAGGGAGAACAACATGGAAATCACCATGACCATCTCCGCCGACCCCGCGACCGCTTCCGAAGGTATGAAGAAGTACCTGTAAGGAGAAAGATCCTCCTGCACCGCCGCGTTTGCGCGGCGGTGCTTTTTTGAAAGGTTTTGATTCGCATGAGCAGGCTAGTAAAAAAATACGGGAAGCTGCTGATGGCCTTGGGATTGTCCTTTGGGGTCATGCTGCTTTTCAAGCTCTTTTTTGCCGCTGTATATGAAACCAACGATGACTACATCATGGGCGCCATTTCCTATGGCTATTACGGTTCGCCCCAGGCGGGGCTGATCTATATCCACCCGATGCTGGGCGAAGTTTACGCTCTGCTTCAGAAGCTGGTCCCCGGAGTAAGCTGGTATTACCTTGGGGAACTCGCTATTTTGGGGCTGGCGATGGCGGCGCTGTACCGGATGGCAATGGAGAGGGACGACTGTGTTCCTGTGCTGGCGGTTCTGACGCTGTTTTATGCAGGCGGGCTGTTGTTTGGCCTGCAATATACCAAGATTGC